>ERZ780226.40-NODE-40-length-121492-cov-5.275328_pt1 | contig 121492 bp, 182 predicted proteins | sample MGYA00511165_ERZ780226 | MGnify/ENA primary metagenome ERZ780226 (study PRJEB29588, sample SAMEA2152373) | human gut metagenome | biome: human gut; feature: human-associated habitat; material: faeces | place: Denmark | collected 2008/2010 ...
CCTTGCGCAGCCGCTTGGAGCCGCGAGCAAGGTCGCCGGAGTCGATGCGGGCGCTCTTGACACGGCGGTTGGGATCGTTAGGGTATTTCTCAATGAGATAATCGTCCAGCTTGATCAGGTTGGGCAGGCCGCTTTCCATAATATTATAGGTATCCAGCAGCAGGCTGACCGAATCCGGGTAGGTATCGGCAAAGGCCTTGAAGGCATCGAATTCGGTGGGGAAAAACTCGATAAAGCTGTGTGCCACGGTGCCCACGGCCTTGACCTCTGCGCCGAACTTCATCTCTGCCAGACAGTTGGCCGTGCCGATGCAGCCGCCCAGCACTGCTGCGTAAGCGCCATCGTTACCGGCGCTCTCGCCCTGTGCGCGGCGGGTGCCGAACTCCATGACGCTGCGAGGGGTGTGGGTGTTCAGACCGGTAACGCGGGTGGCCTTGGTGGCGATCAGGCTATGGAAGTTCATGGTCTGCAGCAGGTAGGTCTCGATGAGGATCGCGCCCACAAGGTCGCACTCGATGCGCACCATCTGCACATGGGGGTAGCAGACCGTGCCCTCGGGCAGGGCGTACATATCACCCTTCCACTTGTAGGTGCGCAGATACTCGCAGAACTCCTCGCTCATGCCCTTGGTGCGCAGCCAGTGGATGTCCTGCTCATTGAAGTGATAGTCCAGCAAAAAGCGGGTCAGCTTGCGCTGGCCTGCGCTGATGGAATAGCCCTGATTGTCCGGGTTTTTGCGGAAGAACATATCAAACACCAGCGTGGTATCCTTAAAACCATGCAGGAACAGGCAGTTTGCCATGGTGAATTCGTAAAAGTCCACCACCATCGCGGGGTTATCGTAGTCCTCGTCAGGGATATAAGGCTCGACCTTGATCTCGTTCATGAACGTTTTCCTCTCTATTTATGCCCGGCGCGGGGGGCTTTCCCACTGCGCCGCCTGCCGCTTGCCCGGCAGGGGGATTCTCTGCCCTGTCAAGACAGAGCGTTTCTACCATGATAGCACGATTTCCCTGCCTGTGCAAGTATTTTTGTGCAAAAAGAAACCGCTGCACAAACGCTGTGCAGCGGTCTCTGTGTTCAAAGGAATCGTTTGCTCAGAACAGGCTTAGCCGTTCATGATGCTGGGGGTGGCGTTCTTCAGCACAACGTCGTGGCTGCCGCCCTCCACGATGGAGGTGGAGGAAACAACGGTCAGCTTGGCCTTCTGCTGCAGCTCGGGGATGGACAGAGCGCCGCAGTTGCACATGGTGCTCTTCACCTTGTACAGGGTGGTCTGCACGCCGTCCGCCAGAGGACCGGCGTAAGGCACATAGCTGTCCACGCCCTCCTCAAAGCTCAGCTTGGTGGAGCCGCCCAGATCGTAGCGCTGCCAGTTGCGGGCACGGTTGGAGCCTTCGCCCCAGTACTCCTTCATATACTGGCCGTTGATGCGCACCTTGTTCGTGGGGCTCTCGTCAAAGCGGGCAAAGTAACGGCCCAGCATCACAAAGTCTGCGCCCATAGCCAGAGCGAGGGTGATGTGGTAGTCGTGGACGATGCCGCCGTCGGAGCAGATGGGCACATAGATGCCGGTCTCCTTGTAGTACTCGTCGCGGGCCTTTGCCACCTCGATGACCGCGGTGGCCTGGCCGCGGCCAATGCCCTTGGTCTCGCGGGTGATGCAGATGGAACCGCCGCCGATGCCGATCTTCACGAAGTCGGCACCCTGCTCGGCCAGGAAGCGGAAGCCCTCGGCATCCACCACGTTGCCAGCACCCACCTTCACCTTGTCGCCGTAGTGCTCCCGGATCCAGCCGATGGTGCGGGCCTGCCACTCGGAGTAGCCCTCGGAAGAGTCGATGCACAGCACGTCCACACCGGCCTCCACCAGAGCGGGCACACGCTCGGCGTAGTCGCGGGTGTTGATACCGGCACCCACCACATAACTCTTGTTGGCGTCCAGCAGCTCGTTGGCGTTCTTCTTGTGGGAGTCGTAGTCCTTGCGGAACACCATATACTTCAGGTTGCCCTCAACGTCCACCAGCGGCAGAGTGTTGATCTTGTTGTCCCAGATGATGTTGTTGCAGTCATGCAGGGAGGTGTTCTCCGGGGCAGTGACCAGCTTTTCCAGCGGGGTCATGAAGGTGGTAACGGGAGCGTCATCCGGGGTGTGGTTGACGCGGTAGTCGCGGGAGGCCACGATGCCCAGCAGCTTGCCGTTGGGGGTGCCGTCAGCGGTGACCGCGATGGTGGAGTGGCCGGTGCGGGCCTTGAGCTCCAGCACATCGTGCAGGGTAGCGGTGGGGGCCAGGTTGGAGTCGGACACGACATAGCCGGCCTTGTAGCTCTTGACGCGGCGCACCATGGCAGCCTCGTTCTCGATGCTCTGGGAGCCATAGATGAAGGAGACGCCGCCCTGACGAGCCAGTGCAATGGCCAGCTTATCGCCGGAGACCGACTGCATGATGGCGCTGATCATGGGGATGTTCATTTCCAACGGGCACTCTTCCTGCCCCTTGCGGTACTTGACCAGCGGGGTCTTGAGGCTGACAGCAGTGGGAACATTTTCCGCAGAGGAATAGCCGGGCACCAGCAGATACTCGCCAAAGGTGCGGGAGGGTTCTTCATAGAAATAAGCCATAGTCAAACTCCTTTTCTCTTATCGCAGCATGAAGCATTCTACAACAAAATCATTCATGTTTGAGCCATCTAAATTGATTGTATATACTTTACCACAAAGGCATGTTTATTTCAAGGGACTTCATATAAGCCTGTATAATTCTATATTTGACGATGTATCGTGTACTGCATTTTACTGAATTGCTGTTTTGTTTATACAATCTCATATACCCTCCTGCAAGTTTTGTGAAATTGGTGTAGTAATTGGTGTAGTAGAAGACGTACTCTTTTCAGCAAAATTCTTTATAAATTCTTCAATAGATGCATCTTTGAAGACATGCGCATACACTTCTAATGTGATTTTGCTAGTAGAATGCCCCATGAAATACTGAACTGCCTTAATGTTCATGCCTGACTGAATCAGTCTTGAACAAAAAGTATGACGAAACGTATGAGGGGTAATATGAGGAAGTGGGTCTTCTGGATGCATCTTATTATAAGATTTTGTTAGAGATTTTATAAACGATTCGATATCTCGTGCCTGCCGCACCGTATTATACTGCCCTGGAAATAAGAATCCACTTCTCCCATCAATAATAATATCGTTATTCGATTTATGTCTTTTATCAATGACATTTTTAAAAGCATTTTTAGCCATCGGAGATAGTGGAATAATTCGGTTTCCAGCTTTAGATTTTGGCTTTAAAATAGTACGTTTTCCGCCCTTGACTCGATAAATCTGATGGTCTATTTTTAGTATTCCAGAATTCAAATCTACATCTTTTTCAGTCAATCCGCAAAACTCGCTTGCTCGAATACCAGTTTCATAAAGAATTACAATATCATCAATACGCTTACGATAGAATCCATTATTTTGCATAAATTCTAAAAGATTGTTATATTGTTGATTCGTTATAATTTGTTTTTCTTTCGTATTACGCGGAATAACTCTCGATAGTTTAAAAGCAAAAGGATTTCTTGTGACCAAGCCGTCTTCGTATGCAGCTTGAAAAGCGCACGATAAAATCGCACGATAATCATTTATGCTGTTATAGACAAGACCATTTTCGTAAAGCCCTTTCACCCATAACTTGGCATCAAAAACAGTTGTATTAGCAACCAGTCTACTTCCTATCTGGTCGTTTTGCAGTTTCCTAATATAACTAGCATTTCTTTCAGCCGTTCTAATTCCAAGAGCATGAATTCTAGTATCGTTGTATTGCTTAACAAATTCATAGACAGTTAATTTAAGAGTATCAAAATCAGAGCCGCTAAGAATAGAATCTTGAATTTTCTTTTCTTTTTCTCTTAACTCCTTCAAATCTCCAGCGTATACTGTGTGTCTTTTTCCTGTTCGATCTGTCCAGCGATACTGATATAGGCCGTCCTTTCTTTGGCTCTCACCTTCTTTTAATACTCTGCCTTTATTATCTTTACGTCTTTCCATAATAAGCTCCTTACATTATATAAAGAGCTCCAATGTGACATCTCGATTATATCACACTGGAGCCGAAGTTTCAAATAGAATATGCCTGTTCTATGTATCTTTCGAAGGCTTTTCTCTTTACAAGCTGTTTTCTGCCTACAAATATTACAAACGGACAGTTTTTCTCCTGAAGAAGCTCTCGTATTTTGCACTGTCCAATATTAGAATACGCTGCGGCCTCTTCGATTGTAAGGGCTGTCTTTTCCCAAATTGGAACTTCCTTCATCCAATCACCTCTTCCATCTTTCCTACTCCGTATTTTGCCACACATACATTATAAAGGAGCATCGCACGAGTCATCAACCCAACACCGCCGATACGAGGTGTAACTTTGATATCCTCCATCTCATAAACCGCGTCAGCGCAATCACCGTGCTGCTTTCCGTTTTCGTCATAGTTGATGCCAACATCGATGCAGACCTCTACTCGATCAAGACCAAGTGGTGTGATGAAATTACGTTTTCCGACTGCAGAGATGATTACATCGATCATATCCATTGCAAGAGCCGTGCACTTCATAAAACTTCCGCTGCTATTTACAGAAATCACATTACAATGCCGCTTAATCAGCATATCAACCAACGGATGACCCACGATATCAGACTGACCGCATACAAGCACGTTCTTGCCATCCAGATTGTAACTGATGGAATCAAAAATCTTCATAACGCCAAGCGGAGTGCAAGGCTGAAATGGTGATGTAGAATTAAAGCCATCAACATCAACTGCGTCTGGAATGTAGATATTTTTGGGATTGATATGTTTTGGAAGCGGAAGTTGGACAATTATACCGTCCACATATTCCCAATTATAATCTTTTAGTATCTTATTATTTAATTCACATTCGGTGATATCTTCCGGCAGTTTAATAAGCTCCGCTTCGATTCCAACCTCTTCGCAATCCCGCAGCTTGCCGCGAATATAAGCGTTGGATGCAGGGTTATCCCCTACTTGATAAATATGTAAAACAGTATCATAGTCATCTTCTGCGACAATATTCTTGATTTTATTTTTGATATCTTGTGCAATAGATTTGCAATCAATAATCATTGTGAACCTCCTTCGATTCTTTAGTCATATTTCTTTTCTCCCCAGAAGTTCCACATCATACCATTCCATTTCCGAGTACACTCAGGACAGAAGTCATGTTTAATTCCCGTATAACTGAGCCCGTTTAAATTCCAGTCTTTTGCTTGGGAAACGTCTGGTTCTCCATTGTGCGTCGTTACAACTATTTCTTCGCCGCAATTATCGCACGTGATCTTTAAGCAGTCCTGTCTCATCAAATCACCATCCTATAAAGAATCCAAGTTCTTTCATCGATGTTCTCCTTTATACCCACTACTACTATACAGAATATTTCGTAGCTGATTGATAAAATCATTCACAGCGCATTCACTGCAATCCAAATTAACCGTACACATGCCACAGCTATCAGTATAATGGTGTAGTAGATCTTCGATTGATCTTTTATAATATTCTGTTTGGTATTTATAAAACCATAATTCTTTACCATCCAAGTTCAACACCACTTTCGTTTACAATATAGATGCCGTTGTCTTTCAAATATTCAACAAACTCTTCATGTGGTAATTTATGGGCGAGCTCACAAATAGTGTAGTTACTTCTTCCTTTCACCCACTTTGTTTCTTTTCTCAAGCCAGACCACTGATGTACACGAAATTCCTTACAACGCCATTTTAAATGAAAGGTATCCGCACACGAATCGCAAATTGGTATCTCTACATAAAAGTCACCCGGATAGCGTTTTCGTCGCCACCACTCCATATCATAGAATACAATACCATAGAGTTCAGGATAATCTTCAAATCCATGTTCTCTAAGGTAAGCAAAACCCAATCCATTGATGGTCCATTCTGGCGACATTGGAACTGTATATCGAAGCTGCGATTCTGTATGCGAGATACAGGCATTGTTATATTTTCCATCAATGCCCATAATATACCAGTCGGATTTATAATAGCCTATTTGCTTAGTCAAGCTCTTATCACCTCATAATTTTTAAGATACTTTATTTCCTTTGTGGCTGGCATACATCCGTTAAACCAATACTTTCCACGATGTTTATCTCTAAAACTTCCAAAAATCATATTTGCGTCTGGTGCAGATATTAGAGGAGATGAGCCACGCGAATTGAAATTATTGTATTTTGGTAGATATTGAAACCAATATTCAATATAATTTTCATCCAATACAGAATCACGATAAACAGATATTTCATGTCGTTGCTTCAATAAATGTATCGCATATGACCTTTCTTTCGTTACGAGATTTGTACAGTCATCTTTGTAAACAAGTGCCATGATCTTCACCGCATTTTAATGATTGGATTGTTATAGATACATTTCTTTGGTTTAAAAAGATGTCTGAGATATTCAGGCGTTTGATCTGCATAATAAGTGTATTCTAATCTGCAGCCATATTTTTTATCAAACTCTATTAGTTCTTCTTCCGTAAGTGTACCAGTTTCAAGTTTTTTTCTGAAAAGTTGATAATCTTCTGTAAATGTACTACAAAATGCAAAGTCACCCATAAGTCACCTCATAAAAGTCTAGTTTTACCGTATTTTTACTTGTTTTTTGTAACGATAATACGTTATTTATTTTACTTTTTATGTTCCTTAAGTTCTTTGATTCGCATTCTGTCATCGAAAATAGACATAAGCGCGATCATTTTCCATAATTCGAGCTCGGACGCTTCCTCAATGGGCTTACATCCATCTTTTCTTGCTTTGTCTGAAATAGAATCCTTATGAAGCCATCTCCAAACCTCAACAATACCACATGTTGTGTAACCGTATACTCCAAATAAGTCTGGCATATCATATTCTGCATTATGCCACGGAGTCATTTTAAGAAGAATATCAAGTGGGCTGCATTCATATGGATTAAAACCAATGATATCTGGAATATAACCAAACACACCATGACTCATACTCATTCTTTTATTCTCTTTTGCGTCGGCCGGCTTTTCGTATTGACAATCACTAATATGAGCTTTCATCTCTTACACCACTCTTCAATCTTTTCGCACGCTTTACAAATCACATCAAAGAAATCAACTCTTGTCTGCATCAGAAACAGCTTGAAATACGCTCTCCGCTTCTTTGCGAGCCACCATTGATTGTCCATATAAGTCAAGTCCTTTCAGCCAGTAAGATGGATATTCAGTAGTCGTTTGCAATGTATCAATATTAGTGAACCTCTCCTTATTTTTGAAATTGGTGTAATATCCAACAAACGGAAGTCCGATGTGATCAAGCATGAATGTATCATCATACACGTTTGGTCGCTCGTCCTGAGTTCTGATCCATCCAATGAAATCTTCACAAAGATTTGTTCCACTTCGAATTGTTTCCTTTCGGTAGGCACATATCTCTTTATGTAAGCAATGATTACAAACACTCATAGCGTTCCTCTTTTTACAAAACTTTTCTGTCCAATCACAAAAAATATCCTGCCAATGGGTGATATCATAGATGAGTTCTTTGGCTACAAGAATGGTCTCTCTATGAACTGCTTTCCAGTATTCTTTTTTAAATGCTAAATATTCTCTTATAAGCATCATCATACTTTAAAACATACATTTTACACGATTTCACGTTTATTTTTATAACGTATGTGCGTTAATTTTCTTTTCTTGAAATCCTTAAATATCGAAATCCGGGAGACTCAATAAATTGCCAGAAGACTGGCTCCCATTTATGCTTGCTGAAAATACGCTTATTTTCCATAATGTCAACTGGATGAGAACACGATTTACATTCTGGGCACTCATATTTCAGTTTATCACAATCTTTGATTTTAAACTCTCCAAGAGAATCTGCATCAACCCAAAACTCGCAACCGCAGCTAGAACATCTAAACTCTACTGAGTATTTTGTTTTTTCTCTTTCTTTACCATGGACTTCAATTCGTATAGCCATTTGGCACCTCAATCCACAAAAATCTTTTCTCTTGGAACTGCAGATAAACAAGATGAAACTTCTGTGTTACATTCTGGGCAAATCGCCTGTTTAACCGGTGAGTATTCAGTCCAATCAAATTCTTTTGGAATTTTCGTATCTTCGTCATCAGCCCAAAATACGCATCCACATTTACAAAGGAATTTAACGGCATATCTTATTTTCTTTCGCTCATGTTTGTGTTCAATAATCTTAATCGCCATCTGGCACCTCCACGGTAAAAATAGTTTTAGTTGCTTCTTTCCAAGAAATAAACTCAGCCCCAGCAACTTCCGCTCTACATCTATAGCACGCAATCACATTATTCTCAGGAATGTCCAAATCAGGATTTTCAAAAGAAGCCACTCGAATCTTAGTTGTGCAACCGCAATTCTTACATGGAAATACGATTACCGGATTTTTCAAACTATCAGTCTTGTGCATATTTACACCTCAATCTATAAACACAAACGATGTATTAAAAAAGTTCGATCCAACAATCATATTTTCTTCAGATAAAGCAAACTTTATAACTTCATCGTCGGTATGCGTCTCATCATATTCTACTGTATCGCAAACCTTGTAAATTTTTCCATCTTTCTCTTGAAGTAATGTTCCCTCACCAAGTTTTAATGGAGTTGTTTTCTTTTCTTCTCGAATATGTGCTTTCATACAATCTCCTTGATCAAATATCGTTAAACGTATCTATAATCCATCTAATAAGACTATTTAGTTTTTCTACAATCTTATAAAGGATATTTTTTAAACAATGTTTCTGTTCAGGCATACTGCATGTAAATTCCGCTGGGTCTTCTCTTTTCGGAGAACTTGTTTGCATGACATATACTTCATCGTTGCGAATGATTCCAATTTGAGTACAGTTATCACCATTACAATTGCAAGTCTGTTTTATTGTGATATTCCGTTTCATACATTTATTCCTCCCACCCACCACTACTATTAGAGTTATTCGTTATCTAAAACATTAAGCATCATTGTGCCCTCTGCGCAACTTCCTTTAATTTGAACTCGACAAGGAAGGTTTGGAATATCATTGGCGTTATTGGCAAGTTCGTACTCCCACCAGTAATCCATTTCCCATCCGTTTTCGCTCATATCAATATTCTGATAGCCAAGTTTTTCAAGGATCTTCCCTACTTGATAAAGGGAAATTCGTTCAAAACTGAGGTCAAGAATCTCTTCTCTATCTGCTTTACCTACCCATCCAATAATATTAGTAGCTATCGGAAATAAAATATCCGTGCCTTTATCGTATCCATTTTTGCCTGCGTATGCCATAGAATCACTTCCTCCGTAAAATTTACCTTTTAATCGAGAGTCACTGCGCCATTCGGCCAGTTACCGGTCATTTCATACCACTCCGTCTGAGTCTGAAGTGCATTCTCCTTTTCCTTTATGCACATTTTAACAAAGTCATGGATTTCTTCGTCCTGTGGTCTTTTAAAAGTCCATCGCTCATCCAAGAATCCTATATCTTCAAGACACTTGCAGTAGCCAGCGATCTCGTTATAAAAGATATGGTCGTATTCCTCCAGAAGAGTATGCTCGTCAAACAGCTTTACTTGCCATGTAATTCCAAATGGAGCTTCTTTCTCGGCATGAGATTCAACCGTATAATACTTCATATACACTCTCCATTACTTCACCCCAGTAGAACCAAACCCACCGGCCCCACGTTCAGTTTCGTCCAATTCGGAAACTTCTTCAAAATCAGCCTGCCAGAACGGAACAATTGCCATCTGAGCAATACGGTCGCCATGAGTAATCATCTGCGGGATATTGGAGTGGTTATGTAGCGCAACGATATACTCTCCACGGTAATCTTGATCGCAAATGCCAGTTTTGTTCGCAGGAGCAAGTCCCAGCTTAGTTGCCAAACCGCTGCGAGCATAGATAGCGACATACCAACCTTCCGGCGGAGCCATCCGTAAACCAGTATGCACCTTAACGGTTTCATGCGGCTGAATCATAATGCAGCGATCACCGTTCTTGTTTACCATCGTTGCGTCATCAAAACCGATATAGGCATAAAGGTCTGCGCAAGCAGCATTTTTAGAACCATAAGTCGGCAGATGAGCATCATCATGCATCTTATTGATTTTGACGTTTGGACGATAAACTGGAGTGACAGACTCTACGGCCCCGTGACGCCCATAAAAATACTTAGCTACGTTTCCTAAATCCATATTATTTTCCTTTCTCTTCTGGAGTCCACCAAAGGACTGGTCTTCGTAAAGCAAAACTCTTATTACAGCCGATTACACGTTGATTGGAACTCCCCATGTACGGCAAAGAGATATCTCGTTTAGATTCGATATATGGGCCATCGACTAGCACGTTTATGTTTCGAATAATTGTTACCGTTGTCGGAATAGTTTGATATTTCAATTCTTCTGCCGCCTGTTGAATCAATTCTTCCCATGTATATCCAGTCCACATCCAAATGTCTTTGCTTCCTTCAAACTCGTGTCTGACTCTTATTAGAATTTTGCAAATCATCTCCCTGTTCTCTGGATACAATGGATCTCCACCAGTAAGCGTAAGCCCCTGAATATAATCAGGTCGAAGTAAATCTACAATTTTATCGAGCGTTTCATCTGTGAATGGCTGACCACCATTCGGGTCCCATGTGGTAGGATTCTGACAGCCAGGGCAATAGTGATCACAACCTTGCACAAACAATGTGACGCGCACTCCTTCGCCATTCGCTATATCACATGGAACGATTTTAGCGTAGTTCATTTTCCAACCTCAATTAAAAGACCGCAGAACGGGCAACGATTATAGCCAAGGCTTTCTGGCGACTCTTGTCCTTTAATTCCGCCACCACAATAATCACACACCCATGCCGAGCTCTCACAATTATCTACGAACTCAAATACAGTTGTTGGCTGGCGATCTACTTGAAAATCAATAACTCGTTCAACATCTTTTAGAGTTTTGATATATCCAAGATTTCCTTCCAGCAAAAGACAATCTTTTAATCTATCAGCATTAACCAGTTTCATGTAGTTCATTTAAAACACCACCGTTCACATACTTGCACATACGATTATAAAAACATTCAGCGCGACGCATCCATACATTCCGTTCTTCTTGTCACCTCCGAAAATATATGTAGAGGTATCATATAGAATCTGTTCAGAGCGAATCACAGCTGCTGTGAAAATCAAAATAAGACAAGCCTTGGTCATAAGCCAAGCAATCTCAGTCAACATCGATTAACACCTCCTCGATTGGAATAACCTGACCATCAACGTAGTAGCACATCTGACCGTGCTCATTATAATAAGGGCACATTCCAAATCTATACTCTCGATAGTACATAATCTTGGTATCTTTATCGTATACAAGTGGAGTGTCACGAATTTGATAACACCAGTTAAAATCTCCAGTTTCAACATTGCCATTAGTGTCAGTTTCACAAGAGCATCCAGTCAGCATAATCGCTGCCAGAAGGACGCATACAGCAGTATTTTTAAAAGTCTTAAACATACCTTTCCTTTCTGTTAAAAGCGGAATTCTATCAAATTTTGTTATAAATTTATTGCGATAATGCGTCAAATAATTTTACTGAAATTTGGAATTTCTTAGCTTTTTGTCAAGCTTTATTTCTCTCTCCGTCATGTATCGCCAATACACTACCGTATCAGCAACCTCATAATAATCAGTATCATACCACTCACCATTAAATGTGATACACGCAACGCTTTCTGTTCCGTCCTTGTATTTTATAATGACATCCTCTGAACACATTCCGTGCTCTGGGACTGGAGGAGTTACGTCTTTTGCGCAAAACCATCGTGCATCGATGCTTTCTTCTTCGTATGAAACCAACTTTATATTATGATAACAACGTTGAAAAGCACTCTCGATCTCACTCTTAATTGGGTTGATATCTTCGTCTCCGTTTTCATCAACCAGAAGCTCAAGTGTTACTTTCTTCATCGTTGTCCTCCTTTAAATACCGCCAATAATCCGGCTCTTTAAGTGTATTAAATACGCCTTCAGTATGCCATCCTATATAAGAACTTAAAACAGCCGTATCTTCTCGGCCATCTTTATATTTAATCTTGCACAGCACTCCATATTTTGGCAGGTCAGTATTTGTACTCTTCCAACCGTCTTCATCATCCTCCGGCCAGTTAATCCGAGTACCACACTGGCCGCAAAAATTGTTTTGATTACCATCTTCGTTGTACAGATATTCGCCGCTACCGCAATATTGACACATCATAATACCGTCTTCTGCAAAAGGATTGTTAAACATTATTTTTAGCCTCGATTTCTTTCCATCCAATGAAATCACAAATACAAAGCTTCTCTGGATCACACCGATGAAGCAGGAATTTATTCTGTCCAGAAAGCCTAGAACCGCCAGACACTTCAGCGTGTTCACACTTATATTCGAACATTTTGGTATCTTTGAATATTTCGGAAAGAGTCCATTCCTCAGCAGCAGATAAATCAACATCATTTTTAATGATGTTGCGATTGCATCCACGGCATTTAAAGATTTTTACGTATTTCTTTTCCATATAATCACTCCTGCGGATCGTGAGGTAATGGCATCCAATGAGTAACCATATCAAGTGGAATCCCACGATAATATTCTTCCCATTCTCCATTCTTGTTATAGCACGCCCTTACCTGTTCTCGTTCTCTATCGTATGCATATACACTATGACTCCAAACGGCATTATGGGGAATTTTGGGCAAATCTTCTTTTACGCTAATCCACGAATCGCTATCAAAGGCTTTCGCCGGGAAAGTCTTGCAGAACACGCCTTGTTCGTTTTTTAAAAGAATACGTTCAGCCTGATTGAATACATCATCAGGAACAGAAAGTTCAATTATTCCGTTGCTTTTCTTTGCAATTACGTTAACAATGAACTCATCCGCATCCATATTAGCCAGCCTCCTCTTTATCTTTGTCATAAAAAAAAGATTCATAATCAAACCACTTATCGTCCAGAATATTGCCGATAATTTTTATTGTGCTACCCCAACACTTTGATGCCACACGGACGTATTTCCCTTTCATATCCTCATACTTACTGCAACCAACCGTGTCCATAATCCGCATGATGGCCTCAATGCCGGAAGCATAACCTTCAAAGTTTTTTGCCCCAACATATCCTTTACCAAGGATGTAGCCACCATAGCGGCAACAAGGGCCATGACCATCAAGACTTAAATAAGAAACAAGACGGGCGTGGTCTTCCATGCTGAGAGATACATTCTTGATCTCTGCGTTCCAAATATCATAGCCTTCTGCTTTAAGCAGCTTTTCTGTCCACTTCTTCATTTTGCCTCCTATTATTTAACATATCTACGCTATAAATTTAATAAAATCTACGGTAAAACGGCACTTTTATCAAGCCTTCAAATAGCTCCAATAGTTAGTGTACAAAAGTCGAGCGCTTACATCTGGCTCGTAAGGAGCAAATAGATGCTCCCGGTGCCATTGGCCGCGCACATATTGGATTGCTTCATACTCACTGTCAGCAGGGATCTCATAATATGAGAAATTGCGTTCTCCGTTAGCCATAATGTATGATAGACTTACTCCATATACACGTGTTTGCCCGTAATTCATTACTTGCCTCTCTTTTTACGATACATTGTAACAGTATACGGTTCATAACCATCTTCTTCCGTCCAGTCCAAACTGAAACCAGCACATTGGTAGACTTCCATCTCAATTTGTTTTTTTGTCATATTGTCATCAACATAGAATTCAAAATTATAGTCATCAAATCCTTTTGCTTTTAGAATTCCTGTAATTTTTTTCATAATGTACCCCATTTTTCTCTACCACATGTATCACATACAAAGTGCCATTTATCATGCCAGCTATGAGTGTTATCGTAAAGCATCGTTCCGCCACATCTACTGCATTCTGGAAGGAACCAACGGAGTAGACGTTTCAAGAACTTAATCATCTTTACTCCTTCTTCTCAATAATATCAGCCCTTTCCATAGTCTCGAAGAAATCTTCCATAATGGCATCAGCCATCTTACCAGGAATTTCAGGAAGATCTAGTCCAAAATCTCTAAAAGCACAGTGTAGGCAGCCCCATGTAGTTAAGGCGAATTTTTCATAAAAATCATCATCAGGATTGTTTTCTTTTGAGTCCAACATATTCGTCTCGTACTCAAACTGTTTCACTTCATTCTTAGTGAGCCATTTCTGCCACTTACCACAAGCAGAGCAATACAGACCAATCTGGCTACCTTTACTCTGGATAAAAAAGGATTCACTGCCACACTTACATTTGAAGTCCATCTCAGTCACCTGCCTTTTCAATGCTCTGAATCATACAGCTCATGTTAGGATGAGCCTTTTCAAAGCGATGATGCGCCTTGTTCATAGCATCATTCTGATCCTGCGCCTTTACCATATATGTATTGAATGCCTGATTCCCATCATCGTAGTACATTACTTCAACAGACCAATAATCCATAAGACTCCTTTCTTTATCGACCGTTATAAAAATCAAACTCAACATCAGAAATAATATCTTCCATTTCATTTTGACTAATATTGTTCGCTTGTTGTATGACTCGAATAATTTCGAGAATCAACTGACGTATACGTTCCACATCCATGTTTTCATGCCACCACACCCACCCTGCTTGTTTATTTACTTACCTCGGCTACCCTTAATGAATCGTTCCAGAAAAACTAGAGCCAGCCAGATGCCTGTCGCCACTTTAACGGTAAAAGTGATATTCAGCAGCTTAAAAATCAGCCAAATAATACCAGTCGTGATAATCCACGAGGTAAAATATGTAGCTGCCAGAATCAGAACGATTCCCAAAAAAGAACCAAGTGCCTTAAAGAAATTTTTCCATGCGTTCAATTTATCACCTCCATTTCTAACGATAACATGTTATATTTTATTAACGCATTTACGCTAGAATTTTCATTTTATAAAGCCTCGTTTACTCACCCTTGGTGACGACTGTATCTGCACCCTGAACGGTGACCCAACCATGCTTCAGACGAGCTTCTGCTTCCTTCATCTGAATCAGCTCAGGAGTGATAGACTCGGAAAGCACCTTATTTGCATCAGCCTCGGCCTGTGCTTCAATCATCTTAACGTCAGCTTCCGTCTGTGCCTTAACCTTATCAGTCTCTGCCTGAGCCAGAGCGGTCTGCTTATTCAACTCTGCAATCTCTGCGTCCTGCTTTGCCTGCTCCTTTGCGCGAATCTTCTGCATCAGGGTATCGTCAGGCTGTGCGTCAACAATCAGCGCGGAAGAAACATTGATTCCATATTCTGCGGTCAGCTTCTCATTCAAATAGTTGGTGATTGCAGTATTAACACCTGCGCGATCATCAGAATAAATCTGCATGACGCTGAACTGAGGAGTGACCTCCTTAACATAAGCAATAATATCGTTTTGAATCTTGCTCTCCATCAGGCTCTCGCCATCCATGCCACCAAACTTGGTGTACAGTTCAACAACATGTTCCGGCAGGAAGTTATAGTTAACAGTCAGGTTGATTGCAATCGTACCGCCATTGGCAGGAGCGTCAATGTGCCAATCTGCGTGTTCCTTTGCGCCATAGTCGGACGGAGCATTAGAGAAGACTACTCGCTGCTGAGTAATTGGGAACTCAGATACATGCTTTAGGGGACTCATAAAATGCCAGCCCTGAGAAATAGTCTGCTGCTCAACACCCTTTGCGGAATAAACAACACCAACATAACCAGTATGTACTCGCTCGGTGCAAAGCACCGCACTAACTGCAATGAGGAATGCAACGAAAATTGCCATAAACTTTTTCATAAGTATCTCCTTAATCTTTATAGTTGTCTTTTAGAATGTAATAGGAGATAACCCATACAATCATAAAGAAAACAATGATTTCTTTCATAAATAATCCCACCAACCCACCACTTATATTCAAATTTTACTTCATACTCTCTTCGAGTTCTTTGTAGCTGATTCCACTTGTCAGTCCCGGAGACTCTTCGCTATCCGTTCCTTTGAAATGCGCTCCAACAACACTAGGATGCAAATACTCAATCATTGCAAAATTAGCAACATCAATGAGCCATTTTGTATTTCCTGTCTCTAAATACTTTTTGACTCTTGGATAAATTTCCTTTACAGCTTGAGCCAAGTCTGGATATGTTTGATTCATCCAACCATATTTATAATGAGATACCAAAATACGATTCTGCATCTTTTTAACAAAACCATTATCCCAATCTCGCTCTAAAATCTGTTGCGTAGTATCCATATTTTATCCTTTGTTTAATTGTCGCTTAAATGAACCACTCGATCTCGAATCTCCTGCGTGCGCCCCTGATTCCAAAAATTGGTTCCCAGGTAACCACAAGTACGTCTTACGACATTCATTTTGTTCTGGTCACGATTACCACAATTCGGGCACTCCCATACAAGCTTGTGGTTTTTCTCATCTTCTACAATTTTAATTTCGCCGTCGTAACCACAGCACTGGCAGTAGTCGGACTTGGTGTTCAGCTCCGCATACATGATGTTGTCGTAAATGAACTGCATAACACTAAGCACCGCAGGAATGTTCTGCTGCAGATTTGGCACCTCGATATAGCTAATCGCCCCTCCGGTAGAAAGCTTCTGGAACTCGCTCTCAAACTTTAGCTTAGTGAAAGCATCGATATGTTCACGGACAACGACATGATAAGAATTTGTTACGTAGTCATGGTCAGTAACATCTGGAATCATACCAAACCGCTTCTGCAAGCAACGTGCAAATTCATATGTAGTGGACTCCAAAGGAGTACCATACAGGGAGTAATCGATGTTTTCAGCGGCCTTCCACTCGTTACACTTATCATTCATGTGCTGCATAATTTCGAGAGCAAAAGGTTTAGCATCAGGATCGGTGTGGCTCTTACCGGTCATATACTTCACACACTCATACAGGCCGGCATAACCCAGGCTTATGGTGGAGTAGCCGCCGAAGAGCAGCTTATCGATCTTTTCGCCCTTCTTTAGACGAGCTAATGCACCGTACTGCCACAGGATAGGGGCCATATCAGAAGGAGTGCCGAGTAGACGCTTGTGACGAATCTGTAGAGCTCGATGACACAATTCGAGTCGTTCATCGAAGATTTTCCAGAATTTATCCTTGTCCCCTTCTGAACTGCAAGCCACATCTACCAGATTGATAGTGACCACACCCTGGTTAAAGCGGCCATAATACTTATGCCCCTTAACCCAATTCTTGGCATTAGCTACGTTCTCAGTGGTGCGGTCAGGAGTAAGGAAGGATCTACAGCCCATGCTAGGCCACACACCGCCTTTAAGCTCCTTCATAACCTTTGCGGAAATATAATCAGGAACCATTCGCCTGGCAGTACACTTAGCTGCCAGCTCAGTCAGGTAATAATACTTAGAATCAGGATGAATGTTATCCTCATCAAGAACACAAATGAGCTTTGGGAAGGCCGGAGTGACCCATACACCAACTTCATTCTTTACACCCTGAATGCGCTGTTTTAACACTTCTTCAACAATTAGAGCCAAATCATCACGAGTCTGACCTTCTGGAACTTCATCGAGGTACATAAACACAGTGATAAAAGGGGCCTGACCGTTTGTCGTCATCAAAGTGACGACCTGATACTGGATGGTCTGCACGCCACGAGCAATTTCTTTATGTAAACGCTCTTCTACAATTCGATTGATAGTTTCAGACTCCGGCATCTTATCGATTTCATTATTCTGAACCATCTCGTAAAATTCTTGGTGTACTTCACTTGTGATCTTCTTGCGGGAAACATCTACGAATGGAGCCAGATGTGAAAGTGTAATACTTTGACCTCCAAATTGCATCGAAGCCACCTGTGCAATGATCTGGGTGGCGATGTTGCAGGCGGTGGAGAAGCTGTGGGGCTTCTCAATATAGGTGCCGGAGATGACGGTGCCGTTCTGGAGCATATCTTCCAGATTGACCAGATCGCAATTATGGCAGTGCATCACAAAATAATCTTTATCATGCACATGAATTAAACCATTTTTGTGTGCATCTCGAATATCCTTTGGAAGTAGAAGTCTGTCAGTTAGTTCCTTAGATACCTCTCCGGCCATGTAATCACGTTGCGTGCTATTGATGGTTGCGTTCTTATTACTATTTTCCTGATTGATTGCGTCATTCTGGGCATCAAGAATTTCAAGAATACTTGCGTTAGTTTTCTCTTTATCTCGAATTTCCTGACGATACTTCCGCCACTGACTATATGCATCTGCAACATCAATGAACGGGCTATTTGCTAGACTGTCCACTACGATATCCTGAATCTGCTCAACAGAAAGAATGTCCGGCATGTCTGCGATATAGTCAGCAATCGCATTCGACACACGAGCGTCGATACCACCCGGCGTACAGGTCATCGCCTTCTCAATCGCATTTACAATCTTACTCTTATCAAAAGGAACTTTCGTTCCATCGCGTTTAATTACATATTCCATGCAATCACCTCTTAATCTTCCAACCAACGATTTTCAGCTACATAGAAAGCTCCAACCGCAACTACCATCAATACGACCCAGAATACCCAAAACCAAATCACTCGTGTACCAACTGCAGAAATCATATAATCTCGTGCTTCTTCGATGTTTTTATCCTTAATGAACTGTGCATTATGTATAGTTTTATCGCTCAAATTCACGTATAATGTACCATCATAACGAACATCTTTGACATAAAACTCGAACTTTACATGAGAACTGACTTGTACAGTAGTCAGGTACTTGCTGGATGGCATTTTGATGTCACCATACTTGAATTCTTTGCCCAGAAACGTTACATTTTTGGAACTGTGCTCTTCTGAGCTGTAATAGTCCCAAGTCCAGTACGTTTCGACTCTTGTTCTTGTATGGCCTTTACCATCCGTAGTAGTGACAGTTCGTGTATGCATCGTGTAATGCTTTTCTTCGCAATAGATATACATCCACTGGCCGTCAATACGTGAATCGCTTACGGTATCTACTGCTTCTAGTGTGCCTTGGCAAAATGCGTTGCCTGCGTTAGTTCTTATTCCATAATCGAACATATTTTCGGATTCAATCGAAATTGCTGTATTATATTCTTTTTTCTGCTCAAGCGAATCTCTGGTGATATTTCCAGCGATAACGCTACCAAGTATCAGCATAATGAACACAATACCAACACTGACGATCAATTCACGATAAGTAATTTCGGCATTACCGATTTCCAAAAAGGTCCCCGACTGCCGGTGCCGCCTCATTCCCCTCATAGGACAGATACTCATAATTCTGAACCTCATATCCAGTCAGACCCAGCAGAAAGGAGTTCGGAAACTTACGAACGCTCTGCTTATATTCCTTCACGACACGATTGTAATCGCCACGATAGTTTGCAATCAAATTTTCAGTGACGGATAGCTCATTCATAAGCTCCTTGTAGTTGTCGCTAGACTTCAGTTCAGGATATGCTTCCGCAATAGCTGCAATCTGAGTCGTAATCTCTTGAGCGGTCTGGCCGGAAGCGCCACGAGCATTCACAACATCCATCAAAGTCTGATACTCATGTTGGTCATAAGCCTTGACGGTTTCAACCAGATTTGGAATCAGATCAGCTCTGCGCTTCTCCTGATTCCCAATGCCAGACTTAGCTTCCTGAATCTGCTCTTCATAAGAGATGGCCGTGTTCTTAGGCCCCTGCACCATAAAGGTCATACCAAGAATGGAAATCAACACGACACAAATAACGATAATAGGTAACTTCCAGTTGTATCTCATATATGTAAACCTCTTAAAACTTGACCTCATCGGCACAATCAGGAACCACGGCAGTCTCGATGTTGCACGTCGGCTCTACTTTTGCCAATTTGTCGGATTGGTTGATTGGACGACAAGTAAGCCCAGTCCACTCATGGCTAGTAGAATAATTATGTGAGCTATTCGGCATCGTAGTCAACTTATCAGTGACCTCATTAGGAACTTTCTTGAGCGTATCTACGACACTTTCAGCAATCTTCTGTTGTTCCTCTAAAAGCCGGATTTTATAATCCAAATACCAACGTGCCTTCGTCAAATCCTGAAGCTGAGAATTGCCATCTTTGTGACCTGCCCGACTCAGATACTTGCCAACATTCCAAAGATAAGCATCCTTGTCTAACTGCCACTCTCGCAGCACTTTGATGGCCTCATATGGATTGTCTGCACCGCCGTAATAAGACGGGTGCTCGACGTTCTTTTTAATTTCGTCAAGTGTTTGCATCAATAACCTCCTTGTTTTTTTCAATAGGCTTATAAACATCTGCCAACCGAGGATGACGGCCACAGCAGCCACGACCCTCTGGGCAGAACGGATACTTCGGATTGGCTTCACAAGAAGGAACCATCCAGTTTGCTACTTCAGGACAAACCCTTGCGACTTCCTGTTTCATCATTCTAAATAGCTTCTGGATTTCAGCCTGGGCTCTGGAGCACATCCGCAAATGGCTCATTTCAATCAGCGAACGAGCGTTCATTGTAATGTAAAATTCTGTGAAGCAAGCATTCGGAAGAACCATACGAGCATCTTCGTTTTTAAAGTGATGGTAATCCTTCAAGATCCGATAGTCATTCTTGATATCGGTCATCATCTGGTCAAAAACTTCACCGTCTTCACCAATAAACGGATTATCATAATCGAAGTTGCTCTCACTACAATACCTCTGAGATCTAACTGACAGACTAATATGTCTGTGACGGCTAATCTGTGCCAAAAGTGCCCTGCTCACGTCACCAACATAGAATGTAAACGAAATGTGTTCAAGCACAGAATAGTGACCACTAGCCTTGCATCCCTTAGCAATCTTATAGTCATCAGTCATTGAAGAATCATAACAAATGCTTGCTGCTTCCTCTACAATGTCCAGTGGATTCTTCTCCCAAGAAGCATTAACCCGTTGCGTATACGCAATCAAATCAACAGTCATCTTTATTCTCCTCAGTATTCATCTTTCCAGTTTTCAGGAATGTCGTTCTCACCAATTACGATGCAATTTTTAGGTGCAACATTCGTTGTGTACTTTCCGTCTTGAACTTTAATCATTACGTTCATAATTGAGACAACTTTATGAATACTCCAAAGAACTCCGCGACCTTTTTGAGTTCTAGCTCTAAGAACTGTGTCGCCAACATGAATCTCTCTATTAAGAATATCGGTTACCATTTAATCCTCCTTTATTTTAGAAGTGCAAACTTAAACCAATCTGGGAAGTTGGACACTGAAATCCCATATTTGATAAGGCAAGACAGCAGCCACAACGCAATCATGATTCCAACCGCAATAAGATAATCCTTAAAAATCTTAATGAAAGCGATCCACATCTTGATCCTGTCTCTCATTTACCTCACCTCTTTCAATCAATTCATCAACAGTAACCTCTCCACAGAGAACCTGTTTAAGCTGCTCTTCTGACAACTGATATGTAATCGGCTCTCCACACTCAGTCGGATATCGAGCCAAGGTTCTGTAATATTCTGCAAGGGCTCGTTCCTTACGACCCTGCTCACGATGGTCAATACCAATCATATAGCCCCACCTCCTTTCTCAAGTTTTTCGCTCTTACCAGTCACGACATAGACGTCATCTTCGAAATCTTCTTTGTCAACAAACGATATTTCTCCTAGTCGCAGACCGCACTTGTTACTTTCTGGTCTGTTGTCAATTATGTAGAAATCGCCAGCATCACAAAGAACCTTATACCAGTGTCCTTTCTGCAAAGTGGCTTTTGCCGGACCCCACTCTTTATAGTCCGTCCTGAAGTACATCCTCATTAAGGCTCCTTGTAGGGTTCCATATCACCCTTCCAGATCTGGAAATAAGGATGTGCGTCAATGCCGTAAACCTGACCCTTCATACCGGTACTGGTAATTTTGTAAGGCTTTCCGTCTTCAAGGCTATTGATAAAGTCCTGATACTGAGGACTCATCTTAAAGAAGTCTTTCTTACCCTGAATCCTCTTTACCTTAATAATGACCTCATCACCAATCTTTGGCTCCCACTCTTCAACTGGCATTCCAGCCAGAAAATCGGGACCGCCAGCCTTCTTGATTCGCCTGGCAAGAATTCGTGCTTTACGTTGCTCTTTGCGCCGGTCTTCTCGATTCATCGAATTACTCATATTCTGTTCCTTTCAGCTTATCAAAGTAGGGATCGCCGTCTTGCTTCTCTAATAAGTTGAGCTCCCCGGCGGAGCCTACAGAATACAAACGAAAATTTTTAAAAATCTCAGCACCTTTAATAGTGGCTAGAGATGTAATTATGTACGATATATTGTGTTCTTCTGTGCCATCTGTGAGTTGAACTTCGAGCCGTTCTTTCTTTGGGATGGCTAGTTTTCGGAAGTCGTTCATAGTTAATCCTTCGGCATGGAATATACTTTTGTCCCGCAGTCATATTCGTTGCAAATTTCATCGATGACATCATAACATCTGTCTTCAGACTCATATTCGCCAAGAATAATTCCACGGCTTGTAGCGTCCTGTCTTGCATAAACTTGGAACCCAGATGTGTCAATAACTGCCATGCAATTTAAATTTATAACCCTTTTGTCTTTTGTTAAAAGTAGCATTTTAGTCCTCCGGCATATCGAAACTAACACGGTTCTCACAAAGAGCAACGTTAATCTCTTGAATTACTTCTTTTGCTCGTTTTCTTGTTTCGTAGAAACCAAGCATTATCCAGTCATTTGTATTATTACCATACGCTCTAATAACTGCCGAATCTTCTACAATACAAATTCCAAAACATTTACTAGTATCAACAACTTCGGTTCGATGCTGCGTTAAAATAAACATTATAAAACCTCACAAATCAGCAAGCTGTGCAGGAGACCAGATATCTGGAATGTCCCAATCTTCTTCAGATTTTCCGTTATAAATTCCGTAGAAATATCCTTCGGACGGCACATAAACGATTCGTTGCCAGCCATTCATTCCGTGTGACACCTTTGGTTCAAAATCACGAGTCAAAATTCTACGTCCACCATTGCTATAAACAGATGTCTTTGTAGGAACTTCAACACATTTGTTATCCAGAATCCGAAGAATATGTTTAATCGTTTTCTTTGAAAGATTCATCTTTACTCTCCATTTTAATCCATCCGCAGTCAGGATAATAATCGGCTTCCCAATAATCTCTCATAACAAAGATTGAGCGTTCTCCCTTTTCGTTTACTACTCCAATAACAAGTGATTCTTTGCCAGCAATAAAGCAAAATTCTCCTTTACCCTTCTGGGTCTTCTTGAGATTATTTTTAGCTTTATTGATATAACGGCTTACACGCTCGGATAACAAATCCACATTGCATTCTTGCCCATTTTTGCCCATCCAATAAAAGGAATCTTTTAGCTTATTTTTAGGCATATTTACCTCATTTTTGCTCCGCAATTTAGACAGTATTTTGAACATAGGGCTATGACTGGTCCTACAGCATTCCCACAGATTGAGCAACTCCATGCCCCATCGTATCGATCTTTACGCCGAATCCAATATCCTCTAGGCCGCAGAGATTCCGCGTCAATTGTCGGAGCGTTTTCAATATTTTTCTTCATGAGAGCAATACCGTCTCGCCAAGCATCGGCTTCTTTTTCACTGTATTGCTTGATTGTCCAATTATTTCGGTCAAGCAAAGCATTTGCGTCAATCAACCTAACATCAGCCATAAGACACCTCGTTCTTGTCATCTCTAAATCTTACAAACGTCGGGAATTGCAGAGACTCAAGGCCAGTCTTTTTGTCCATCGTGACCTCTTTGTACTTACATTCCACAATCTTACCGATGTAATTATCAGGATTTTCCCACACAGCAGCTCTCGTAGCATCATCAAAACCAGAGCCGATACGAAGCTCGTTGCCCTTGTAGTCAACAACAAGAGCGCCCATCGTACCAGCCAAACGGTTCTGACCTTCCTCAATCGCTGTGATTCGTAGATCAACAGTGTAGAATCGCTTGATTTTGAGACATCCGTTGTGACGAGCCCGGCGATAAGGGACGTCCGTGTTCAACATAAGACCTTCCCAATCGTGTTCGACAGCATAATCAAGCCACTTCGGAATCACACTCTGGTCAGTACCTTCATATACCATTGGAACAATTTCGATGTTTTCAAGGTTCTTGCAAATAATCTTTGTGCGAAGACAATTTAACCCAATACGGCGAGTTTTATATGGGATAGTACACTTTCCACGGTCGAACTCTACAACAGGAATCACATCAAAAATCACAAATTTGATTCCAGTCTTGTCTTTGTTGTCAGAATTAAGTAGGCCAGTTCCGAAACGAAACGCCTCCCCGTCTGACATTCCTTCGGGATTCTTATAGATAAGTTCTCCGTCAAACACCCAAGCATCTCGCCTCGTTGCATCGCCGTCATACAGAGAGAGTAGGTCATTCTTAATATGGTCAAGACCTTCAAATTTCTGTGCCTGACGAGAAATTAAATCTCCACGATATAGAGTTCCCCTATTTCCATTCATCTTCTGGCTCAAACTGAACCAGATACCATCCTTCAGCTTAACCTTGTCAATTGGATATCCCTGCTGAACCTCCCAGACTGGAATGATATCTTCGCCGTACACCTTATTGACAGTAGCTGCCTCGACTCCAATCGGCAGGTTCTTGGTGAACAGTCGCTTTAGGAACTCTTCATACTCAGGATTTTTATGTAAATAATTCTGGATTGTTGCGATGGATGCATCAGAGCCGGTACTGTGCCCAGCGCCCATAATATAAAGGTATCCACAGCTGAGATATTGAATTTCGATATCCGGCTTTGCAGTTACCTTCTTATTGATCTTTGCGTCAGACAGACCAGTAACAATTGCCGGGTCAAGCAGGAATCGGAAGAATGCCATCAACCCATCAGCTTCATCTCCAAAATCCTTACGTGCATCCAGCAAAATGCGGGTCTTGTCCGTCTTTTTCTTTGCTTTCTGCAATGCCTTAACCATCGCATCAAGCTTACCTATGAGCTCTTTATCTGTCATAAAGCCTCCTTGCGTATCCTGTGTTATATAGTTATAGCTAATAAAGAAAGGCTTGTCGTTACGAGCAAGCCATTTCTTTCCCGTATCCTGCATTATATAGCTAAAGAGAGAATTTTAAGCCTCCGGGATGGAGACTTTTTATAGCTATATTATACAGGATACCCACATAATTGTCAATGCTTTTCTGAAAATTCTTTCCGTAAAAATTCCTTCAGGAACGTCCGCTTGTATGGCACTCTCGAAGTCTTTACAGCCCGATCAAGAGCATGAGTTTCGGCGCAAATCACACAATACTTCTTGGCACGAGTGATGGCCGTATAGAGCCATTCTCTCGTCAGCATCAAGTATGCAGAGTTGTCCATACCAACAATCACATACGGAGCCTCACTGCCCTGCAGTTTATGACAACTCAAAGCATAAGCAAGTTCAAGCGTTGCCCAGATGTTATTCCCACCAAAGTAATGCGGAATGAAGATCGTTCCCCACTGGTCAAAATCAACCAGGATAAAACTGCTCTCAATCTTTCGGATAATGCCACGGTTTCCGTTGAACACCGGACACTTCTCTTCCTTTTTCTTTGTCTTGAGATTATATGTGTGAAGCTCATAGTTGTTTTTGTTGATAATGACCTGATCACCCTCACGCAGAGTGTACGCTCTATCCTTTCCATCACCATAGATTGTAACCTTTACTTCTGCTTGACCACGACTCGGATTCACAATTTCCTGAATAGCGTTATTGACTTCATAAGTACAGATACTACCACGCAACTTCTGTGGAAGTACAATCTGAATCTTCGCACTATCATTCCCTACCCTATTATATAAGGTACGGTACTGATTGATGATGTGGTTGAATGACTCACTTGCGTCTTTATAGATATCAAGTTCCAGATCACGAAGCTCACCACGAACCTCATTGCCAGCCCAACCATAAGGAACTAACTGCGTAGCATTACGAACCTTGATACTCTCGGTAATAATTGCAGACTTAGCTGCCTGACGATGGATCTTAGTCAAACGAGCCACAGGAACAACCTTAGATGCAAGCATATCCTTGAAAATGTTACACATACCGATGCTCTCAAGCTGTCCGTCATCACCAATCATGATGAATCGCTTTCCGGTCTCGATAGCCTGAATCAAGTCATAGAACAACTGAGCTCCAACCATAGAGGTCTCATCCAGAATGATAATGTCTTCTTCAAGAGGATTGTCCTTGTTATGGATAAAACCACCATTCTCAATATCATAACCAAGAAGACGATGAATGGTCTTACCGTCCTGACCAGTAATCTCCTGCATACGAGCAGCGGCACGACCAGAGAGCGCAGTCTGAGCAAAAGACTTACCACGAAGAACCTTTAAGACACCAGCGACGACGGTACTTTTACCAGTTCCGCCGTAGCCTGTTAAGATACAGACGTTGCTAGAGCATACCTTTTTAATGGCATCTCTCTGCTCTTCGGTATACTCGATACCAAGCGCATCTTCGGCCTCATTGATTGCCGCATCCATATTTCGACCAATCGGCTCAACAGGAGCATCCGCCAGACGCTTGATTTCCTTCGCAATACTATCTTCCAAATTCCACACTCTAGTTAAAGCAAATTCCTGACGGTCATCGCTCCACCAAAGTGTTTCACGTACATCATGCAGATGGAAAAGTGCCCTTTTAATGACTTCTTGATCACCCTCGTTCAAATCAAGTTCCTTAATACAGCTATTGATTGTCTGGTTTGCTGGGATGATAGAGTTGCCTTCTTCGGCACGGGCGGCAAGAAAATGCATGACGTAAGCTTCGATTCTGAATTGCGAATTGTGCTTTAAGCCCATATTCAAAGCAAGAGCGTCAGCTTTTTTCCAGCCGATTCCATACGCATCATCGATCAGAACATAAGGATTCTCTTCAATCTTTCTCACTAGAGTGTCTGCACCATGATATTGACGGACAAGCTTTTCAATAGCACTAGAAGTCAAGCCATACTCAATCAGCTTTGTGTACGCTTCACTGTTATCAATGTTATTTTCAAAAGAGTCAATGATCTTTTGTGCTCGACCTTCCGTAATACCGTTAACAGTACAAAGAGACTTGATGTCGCCATTCTTGATGATTTCATACGGATTCTTGAATGCTTCATAAAGCATCTCAAACTGATGGTCGGTCAAGATAAAACGGAGAAAGCTTTTTTGTTCTTCCGGGTCAGTAATCTCTTGAAACTCATTCATGTAGATAATTTTATATTGATCACCAAACTTTTCATGGTGAACATATTCACCACAGAACGAATAAGTTTTATTCATATCGAGGCTAGGAACATTGCCTTTTAGCCGGAGGTCACTGTATCGACTCATGACAGGATTCCCCTGCTTAACTTTTACCACCTCGGCGGAGAAAGTGGCGAAGCCGCCGGGCTCCACCTCCCTCCCATCTTTCGGATAAAAGACTCGTTTTATCCTGATGTAGCAACGGATCATATTTTCATTAAATTTTTTATCTGCCACTTTATAGCCCTCTTATTATGTACCTAATCTAAATTCTGTCAGTCCTCCGCACACTCTGCAATAAAACCATTTTGTGGTAAGCTCGCATTGTTCTGCGCAGTCAAACTTCCACTTCTGAACTTTTCTAACGACGCAACAATTCGTACAATGTATCTTAATTACAGTTTTATCTTTGTAACAATCAATTTTAAACTCAGGAAATTCACAAAGAACCTCTCCGTCAATAGTATATAAAACACCATTATATAAAACATCATTCATTGCTTTATCTCTCTATCATGCAGCCACTGTTTGTAAGGCTTCATCTTCTCAACAATGTACGAATTTTCTTTTCTCTTGCAAAGGATTGCAAGATCGCTGCCCTTTGAAATTAGACTTGAATATCGTGCATACTGATATGCCCAACAAATCATTTCAACAATACCACCTGTCGTGTAAACATGTAAGTATGCAAACTGGTTGCCACGTTTATCCTTCTTTTTTTGGATGTCTACGATGACACAAATAGCAGTTGCCTCACCGCCATCCTCTACAGTATCAAGACCAGCATCAATATAGGTGCAAGCATCCTTAATGGGATTGCTAGTCAAGAACATTGAAAGAGTTTCAAATTCCCACATGTGCTCGTCTTGCATATACTTTTCAGCAAACGCCTGCATAAAGGCATTCCGCTTTTTGTCTTTTTCTTTCTTTCGATTCCATGTGTCCGCTTCCCAGCGCTCCCTTCTTACCTTATTATATAAGGCGAGTCTGGTAGGTTTGTCTTTAATAGAATCTGTGTCAATTCCGTATTCGTCTTTGAGAATAGAGATCTTGGGGAGAGATGCCATTTCGTGGAAACTCTTCTCTTTATACTCGTTCTCAAAAACCATATTCGCAAAAGTGATTAAGATTTTTCTCTTGTCCTTTGTTGGAATAGCTCCCGCCTTAATCAACTTGACAACGTTTGAAGTGCCAATCTTGCCACCGTTTGCTCTCTGAACAAAGTCTGCCAATCCAGAATATGGACGATCTGCAATCACTCCTGATGCGACACTCTCGCCCATTCCCTTAATGGCTTTCAAGCCAAACAGAATTGTGTGCTTCTCTGCATCGGCCTTAAATTCCATATCAGACTTGTTAACACTTGGAGGAAGGACCCGAATATGTAAACGGTCACATTCATTGATAAACACACCCATTTTGCCAGAATCATCTTCTTTAGTAATCATACACGCAGCCATGAAATACTCAGTATAATGAGTCTTCAGGTATGCTGTCAGGTAAGAAAGAAGCCCATAAGCAACTGCGTGGCCCCGGTTGAAGGAATAAGAAGCCTGTTTCAAGATCAATGCCCACATCTCAGAAATCTGGTAATCATTCCATCCTTTCTTGTGAAGACCATCTCGGAACTGAACTTCCAAGGATGCCATAACATCTTTCTTTTTCTTGCCGATAGCACGACGAGCATTGTCAACCTCAGTTTCAGGGAATCCTGCATAGCGGAATACCGCTAGTGCCTGTTCCTGATAAAGAAGAATGTATTGCGTCTTAGCAAAAAGCTGTTTGATGTCAGGATGGAGTAGTTTGATAGTCTCTGGATGAAGTTTATTGGAGCAATACGTCGGGAAGCTGTCCTTAGTACCAGGACGATTCGCTGCGTTCACAACAATGATATCCTCAGCATTATCGCACTTTGCTTCAACACACATCTTTCGTGCTTCTGCAGATTCCATCTGGAAAATGCCAATTGTGTTGCCCGACTTGTAGACGGTATCATAGACAGCCTTATCACTTAGATCAAGATGGTTGATATCGACATCTTCCCATGTTAATCCAGCCATCTTTAACGTATCGTCAATAATGTCCAGATTCTCAAGACCAAGGAAGTCCATCTTGACCAGCGACAAATCATCCATGGCATTGTGCATCTCAAGTTGGCACATCTGATTGCCTTCTCTGTCCATACAAAGAGGACAATATTCAATGACAGGCTTGGGCGTAATCAATGTACCGGCAGCATGGCGACCCATACTCTTAGGCAGACCCTCAAGACGCATAACGTATTTGAACCATAGAGGAAACTTGTCATATACATTAGAAAGCTGTTCACTCTTTCCGAGGATATCCTTTAGTAGAACTTCCTTTTCAACTTCTTCGCCAAGGTCATCCAGCGTTTTTACAGTCGGAATTAACTTGGCGACCTCATTACGTAATTCATACGGAATCTGCATATAATACGGGCTTTCTGGGTCTTCGTTCAGAACTTTGCCAATATCTTTGATGGCAACTTTTGTAGACAAAGAGTTAAACGTAGCGATAGGAGCAACATTTTCTTTGCCGAAAAGTTCTTCTGCAATAGCAATAAGTTCCTTTCGACGACGTTTAGAGACATCGAAGTCGAAGTCTGCCAGGCTCTTTCTACCTTTGTTTGCAAAGCGAGAGAAGTCAAGATCCCAACGAACAGAGTCAATCTGAGTAACATTCTCCATAAAAAGGCAAAGACAATTTGCGCCAGAACCACGAGAGTACCCACGAGGAATTTTGCGTTCATCAGCCTTTTTGCAAAGCATATACAGCATAATGAAATAGTCAATATAATCAACATACTTCAAAACATCCAGTTCCATCTCAATACGATTCCGCCGGGTTTGCTGTTCCACTTCACTCATCCACCCGAATTTTTTATTAAAAGTGGCATATACAAGGTGCCGAAGATAATCAAAATGAGAATCAAATTTTCCCTCAATTTTCACTTCTGGCATCTGGTTCGGCTGTCCAAGACCGATATCGATATCATCAATCATGTCTGCGATTTTCACAGACATTGAGCAGCCCTCTCGAATGAAGTCTTCATCAAACTGGTTTGACAATGTTTTCAAAACATCGTTTTCAGTTTGAAGATAGCAGTCAACATAACTTTCTCCAACTTCTCGTCCTTCTCCAATTTCTACAAAAACTGAATGTGCATCAACATCTTCCTTGGAAAGCATATGAGCATCGGTTGTAATGGTATACGGAAGATTGTACTTTTTGATAAAAGCTGCAATTTTTGCATTAGCTTCAGCCTGATCTGGCGTATCATGAGACTGAATTTCCATAAACACGTCATCAAAGATCCATTTCAGTTTGTTCCATAACTGCCATGCCTCAGTCTCGTTTCCATCAACAAGCAATCTACTCATTCGACCAACTTGGCAGGCCGTAAGACAGATGATACCTTTACCCCACTCGTTCTGTTCAATGATGTTCAAAGAAGTTCGAGGCTTTTTATACATGCCATCAACGCAAGCATTTGAAACAACCTTGAACAGATTTTTCAAACCGATCTCGTTTTTTGCCAGCAGAACAAGATGATAACGAGGTTGTTTATAGTCTTTCGTATCAGCTTTTTCGCTCTGATTATCTACTTCGTAGACCTCACAGCCGATGATTGGCTTAATGCCTGCTTCCTTGCAAGCCTTAACTTGGTCAACAAAAGAGTGCATTTTTCCGTGGTCTGTAACCGCGATTGCTTTCTGGCCGTTTTCTTTGGCAAAGTTTACAAGTTCCTTGACGGTAAGAATAGAGTCAAGTAACGAACCCTGCGCTGTATGTACATGAAGATTTACAAAATTATCTGACATCTATTCTCCTTCCGCCATTAAAACTGATTACGTTCCTTCAAGCGCTTAATCCAACGCTTGCGCTTCTCGTTAGCAATCTCATTCGCTTTCGATGTAAACGCCAAGATGCAATCCTCGTCATCATCATAGTATGCGTAGATACAGTTCAGCACATCACCGAATTCTTCTACGAGGTTTTCATAAGCCTCGTTAATGCTTACAGGCGTTGGGTTCTTCATATCGATTGCACGATAAAACTTTATCGCAGCTTTCGACAACTCAGAACCTTCCTCACCCATCTGAATGAGGATTTCCTTGCCATCAATATAATCAAGCACTCGTAAATTTTTATCTTTAATCATCCGTTTTCCTCTTATCTCCAAACTTAATAATGTCATCAAAAAGCATCACATAGTCGTCAGCGTACTTGTTACCATGGAAGTGGCCGAAGTACCAGAATGGTTTACAATCGTTAGGATAGCATTCGTATATATTATCAAAGAATATTTCAGTTGACTGGTCTACTGTGCTTTGATCAATACCACCAATAAACAATTCAGTTGGAATGAACCGGAATGGACAGGTATGCGTGAGCATAACATCAATATCATCGATTTGAGGGTCATGTGTAATATTCCAGATCTTTTTCTTAGTCTTATCATTCGGCTGTTCGTTCAGCCACCAATTATATCCCCACTCTAGCCGATAATACTTGTCCACAGAATATGCTCCGCCGCAAACAAGACAGTTTAACACTTCCCTGTCAGCAAGAATCTGATAGACCTCACCATCAATAGCGAAATACTGATTTTGATAATGTGAGTCATACCACACCTTACCACAAATATCTCCACTGATTTCCTTTGTCCTATAACCATCCTTACGAGACGGGCGGCGCTCGTGGTTGCCATAAATACAAAACAGATTTGCAGGAATATCTGCGGCGATAGTCTTGATACTCCATTCACGAGGGTCATCCTTGCCGTAGTAGTTCAAACCGACATCGCCAAGGCAGACAATCCAGTCATTCATTCCAAGATTGTGTTTATGGCAAAACTTTTCCAATTCTAAAAACCGATTGTAATCACCATGAATATCGCCTGTAATGTAAACCATTCATTCACCCCTCTCATAAACTCGCCAATGCCATGTGCTACCATCGCCCGGATAAAACCTATCGCAAAAGTCCTCAAAGCGACATCCTTCGCATGGATCATCTTTTGATAAATCTATCACTGGATGGCTTTGGCATTCTGCGATAAATTCTTTAACGTCTGCTTCAAACTGTTCAGGCATCAGCATTGTCAATCAGCTCTCCATTTTTTACAACCTTAGCCTTATCATCCCAATATTCATCAGCCCCAACCTTTCTAGGAGCAGTGCCAAAATGCTCTTTCCACTCAGGAAGGCTCTCATTGATTGCATCAAACTGAATGCCCCAATCAAAGCAAGCCTCCATTGCATCATACAAAAGCTTTCCTTCACGACAAGTCCAGAGAATCAGACCAGCACCGTGTTTCTATTCCTGAATTGCTTGATAAATGACATTCCAGTTTGGCTCACCGATATCAGGATAATTATTCTCACAGAGAGTGCCATCAAAGTCGATTGCGATAGCACGCTTCCGATTTCCCATATCAAATCACCTCAAAATCAACAATCTGTGCCTGCGGAGTTACTTTATTTCCATACTGATTTAAAGACAACCGGCATACAGCATTGATGTATTTTTCTTCCTGACCACCATAAAAGTCATTGTTAATCCAGCTAATCATTCGGCCATTATCAGCAAAGCACACAAAATCAATGCCCTTCTCTTCGTCGCTGAACCGCCACATATTTCCGTTCTTGCCCATCGGAGCACATCCACTATGAATCAGCGGAATGTTTTTAATGTAGAAATACGGCTCGGAAATACCCTGTGCCCAGACTTTGTGCATTTCGTACATGGTCTTCGGCAATGCAACGGTCAGCCTACTATAGTCAAAATCAAAATCAACTACGATTGCCTTACTCATAGTGACATCTTTAAGCAACTCATTGCAATCCGCAATCGCCTTTGGAACATTTTCTTTCTTGATTTTCACACCAGCAGCGTTATCATGACCAAGAACTGACTCAAAATCTCCGGTACTCATCAAGAACTCCTTTAAACTTTCAATCGGAGAACCGTCAGGATTTCTCATTGAGCCACCGTAATAGTCCGGTTCATCAGCGAAGGTACGAAGTAGTACGCACGGTTTCGCATACATTTCAGCCAGCTTGATTGCCACAACACCAGTCAGAGTGTTATCAAGAATGCCAGTAGAGTTACAGAAGAGAATCTTATTCTGGTCTGCACCATGCTTTTCAATCAGTTTCTGAAGCTCTGCGACAGCCTTGTCTTTGGTCTTGTTTTGCTGATATTTACAAGACGAACACTCACGAGCTACATGCTGCGCCAGAGTCTCATCAATCGTGATACCGGCATTCTTGCCACGAGTCGGAGTGTACTGGAACGTCTGTTCCTCACCGACCATCGCACGGAACATCCGCTTCTTTTGCTCAGATGAACCAACACGAATCAGTGCGTTCATCATCGGAACGATGTAGAACTGAACATCATTGATGGTTGGATCACCCTTGATATTGAAACTATTCGTTTCAACCAGAGCGCAAATCATCGGATTCACAATTCTCGCAAGACCTTTCGTGCAAAGGCGCTTTGTCTCGTGTGAGTGCATATCCATGACGTCACCGATATTTCCGACAGCCACCAGATCAAGATACCGGTCTGCAACATCAGTCCAATTATCTTCATCAACAGCCTGAAGGAACTTATACACCACGCCAGCACCAGACAGTTCCTTATTAGGGTATGTACCATTCTGATTGTTGACGATTACTGCGTAAGGATTCTCTTTATCACAGATATGATGGTCAAGAATCAGAATATCGATGCCATTATCACGAAGCTCCTTACACTGCTCGACATCGTTGCTGCCAGCGTCAGGAATAATTAGCAGAGTGGTTTCCGGTGGAATCTCAATTTCCTTTGAGAGTCCATGCTCCTTACCACTATGATGCAGGACATTGATTTTGCCATGAAAATCAATCGCTTTCAAATACTGAAACATCATTGAAGCACTTGTGAATCCATCCACATCACAGTCTACAAGGATAGAGATAATAGACTTATTCCAGATATGTTTGTTCAACAGCCGGACAGCATCTTCCATGTTGTCCAGTTCCCACGGAGAATTCAGACAAGAATCATCTAGGTTCATGTAGGTCTTATAATCCTTGACCCCTCTGTTCTCCATAATCGTTCCAATCGGGTCGGATAGGTCATTCCTACTCCCCTTCCAGAGTTTTACATTCATTTAATTCTCCTAACACAATTCTCAATCAATGCCTTAAATTTTTCAGGATTATCAGTCGGGGCTTCCTTTTCATCCAGAATCCCTTTATCATCTACTACAGCATACACACTTACGCCATCGACGAATCGATTGGCGAGAACCATAAGCTCACTAAGCTGAACGTCTTTATCAAAGACAAAACAAATATCAACGCAAAGACGTGTTAAAATTTCAATTTGATTCTGTGAAACCTTCTTGCCGCCAGTCGCCACACAGTTGCAAACATCCATATTCCACATCTGCATGACAGACTTTTCAGCTTCACCAACATATACCAGACCTTTATTCTTAATGTACGGCTCTGTCTTATACAGGCCATACAGAATACGGTTTCTGGCACACGGCTCAAGATACAGATACTTTAATTCACCTTCAGGCGGCTTACCAAAGTATCTTCCCTTTACACCAACCAGAGTACCAATTTCATCTCTAATTGGAATCGTGATTCTATTTGTCAGCTCATCAAAGCCAATCTCGAATTCCTGCTGCGTCTCATAAGATATCCCATCGTCAGCAAAAATCTGGTTTACATAAGGTTTGTAATAACCGAGGATGGCTTCGGAGATGGGGACTATCGGACGGTCATCCTCGTGTTCTTCACCTTCATTTTGCATGGCAATAAGCTCTTTTAGAATCAACATACTTTTAGGAAGGTCTTCTTCGAAGTTGTGATAGTAGTCAAGACCAACCCATTCGCAGATTTGCTTAATGGCTTTTGGGAAAGACAGTTCCAGAAAGAATTGGACGACAGAAATCAAATCACAACTGGTCTTTCCATTAGCAATATCTCGTGTGTAATCTACCGCAGTAAGATTTTCATTCTCGTAAATGCAGAGTGCCGTTCTATTGTCACCATCTGGATTTGCACACTGGTAATAACCAGTCTTGTGACTGATGTGATGACAACCAAGTTCCTCCAGAATCGGCTCAATCTGCTGTTCTTCAAGAATGTAATTTTTCAGATCTGCGATATTTACCATTGTAGTTCCTTACTTTCTGGTGCAGACACCGACCTCTTTCCAGACATTCTGGTTCAAATTCACTTCAAACATGATTTTCTTTTTCTCACCAAAGCGGTTCTTATCGATGTTTCCAACATAATACCGCTTATCTGGATTCAGCCGATGGGCACAGTCACCGCCCCACTCAGGGTCATGAGAGATGTATTGATACTTTACGAACTTATCTTTTGGAATCTCCTTGAACAGAACCATCGTCCAAGCAACATGCTTAATCATTTTTGACTCAGCAATGTTGTTTGAATTCAGCTCATCAGGAAGATACTCATGAGCGTTTTCGGCCAACTGGATACTGCCATAGATAAAGATCTTCAGGTTTTTTGCAATCTCTTCAAGCTCTGTAGCTGTGACTTTAAACGCCGCCCATTCACCAATCGATGCAATGTCGTTCTTTAGAGTATCGTAAAACACATACTTAACTCCCTGAGTGAGAGCTGCCTTCTGGATTTCAAATCGTAGTGACTTGTCACTATAATCAGCAGAAACATCTTTTGCGATAATCAAGCCTTGTGATTCGCTCTCAATCCACTGGCAAACATCAAGCACATTGCGGTACTCTTCGCTTTCTTCGTAGACACGGGCGGTAAACTCATCAATGCTTTCTATGTATTCTCCGTCTTCGTTTTGCTTTCGGAAGATAAAGTTTCCATTTGCATCCCGGTACATTCCAAGGGTGATTTCTCGTTCATCCTTGTGGAAACGATGACCATGCAACTCTTGAAACTCAGGATTATTGATGGCGGTGACCAATAAGCAATACCGAACTGACTCAAGATCCATCTCATTCAGCAGCAGAAGAGCTTTTTGCTTTTGAACCAATGTGACGTAAGCAACAATCGCCATCATGTATCTAGTCTTACCAGCGTTAGATGGCATACCATTGAACATCACAGTGCCCAGTTTCAATCCTCGGAACAAATCATTCATGATAGGATACTGGAACGGCAAGCCCATATCAGGAACACTCAGACGTTCATTGACCATTGGCAGCAGACCATTATTCAAAATCTCAGCATCATCGTTTGTAATGATAACCGTATTGATCTTGTCGGCCTTGCCACGAATCAATTTGTAAATGTCCTGAGCACCAAACATTTCAAACTGTCGATGCTTCAAGATTCCTTCAATGTTAAATCCGTTTCTCTGATACTCACGAAGTAGCGAATATTTCTTCAGGATATTGAAATATCCCTTGATATCATCGTCATTCGCAAGACTCATGTAGTATTCAATGGTTGACCAGCCCTTCAGCCGCTTGTATTGGGACAATCTGGACTCGTCTTCAGCCATAAACGTTAAAACAGACGTTTTATTAAATTCTTGAGTCCGAGTTTCATAAATAATTAACGCTGCATCGTAGAAAAATTTTGTTGCTTCATCGGCAAAATCATACTTGCTCTTGACATAATGCCCATACTCGACCAAATAGTCAGGATGCTTGTAAATTGCGCCGACAAATAGAATTTCGTTCGGGATATTTGAAATGAGTTCCACTCATCCACCTCCCTTTATACTTTTAATACTGAATTTTGTTGTTTGGATACAGTTCATTGAACATATCAAAAACTTTTCTCAGTCCAAGACCTTCTTTGCTTGGCACCCAGATTTTCTTCGGGTTCCAATTCTTCCATACGCCATCATACTCTGGTGCAGTTGCATCATACTTTGGATTATCTACCCATTGACCACCGTTCATACTATACTCGTACTTCTTTGGGTCAAGTTCGGCAAGAGTCAAGAATCTATTATCATTCTTGTTGTGAGCTCCAAATCCGCAAAACGTACATCCGGTACGATCACATCCAGTACAGCACAATGGCGCATCCGGCTTATCACTCGTAGGAACAATATCGCCATAGACATCTGCAATTTGAATTCCTGACTGTTTGATGAAAGTGAGCACGTCCTGTTCAGTCCAAAAACTCATAGGCTGACTTGTTGGAGACTTGCTATCAAAAGCATTACACCCATGTCGAATCCAAGCTTGCTTGCGAACACGACTTTCATCAGTCAACGTTCCAATAATAGGTTTACGCTTGGTTGCCCTTGCGTACTTCTTCATCGGACCTTTTTTCATAACTGAGCAGCAGTAATGAGAAATTGCAAACGGAAGTTCTTGTGTTGCTGGCAACCATTTCTCCTTATTGAACATGGATTTTGTTCCAGCCTGCATTTCAGCTCCTGGTTCATTACCAAGTAGAATCGTCCGTCTGTTTCCCTGAAAGACTCCTGTTTCATCGTAAAGCCACGGGTTGCTAAAGACACCTCCCGGACAGTTCGTCCTTAAACCCAGAAGTTCCTGTCTTTTCCTGAGAGTTGTTCTTACTCTCTCTCTCATTGTGGCTGCGCCGCTATTTCTGATTCGTCTAGCGTAGTAAATCGCTTCCGCCACTTCTTTAGAGATAAGAGGATAACCATATGTAGAGACCACATCACTAAACCCCATCTTGGGATAAACAAAAACAGCATCTGCATCTCGTGCAAATTTCTGGATTGACGAGTACTCCAAACCAGTATTACTAAACACAAGCGGGACATCTGGGAATAACTGTTTCGTCAGATGAGCAAGCACAGTAGAATCCTTGCCACCAGAGAAGCTGACGTACACACCACCGTCGTAATGCATATACCATTCTTGGATACGATTTTGAGTGATTTGAATCTTTCGCTCAAGAGGAAGTGCCTGAAGCTCCTTCAATCTTTGAGCGTCATGAACCGTATTATCCATTTACCAACCTCTTTTATATCTCATCGAGAATTGCATTTATGTCAATTTCGTTCTCGTTTTTGCTCTGTTTCGGTACTGTTTTCATCCGTTTCAGTACCGTTTCAGTCAGGTTTTCCTTCGTTTTGCTTTCGCTTTCACGGCGAATCGAAGCTAGTCTTTCTTTCCGTTCAAGATAACTAGGATATTGCGCCAACAAAACAGCCAAATCGTAATTCCATCGCTGACTCATATCACAACCCTTTGCTTCTTTCTCGGCAATTATTTTATCTAGTCTGGGTTTCGCTAGAACCCACATATCGTAGAGCTCTAGCGGAGGAATCGAACCTCTATATTTGTAATAATTACCGGAAATCAACTGCGTAAGTTTCGAGTAGAAGCTACCCGGAACAACCGCCGGGGCATATGTATCTCTAATATGGTCGAAAAGAATCTTTTTTTCTTCCTGTTTGATATGCGCAAGTTCACGATTGTGGTCTTGCTCTCTCTTTTTGGAAAGAAGATCATCGACCTTTTTGTCTGTAGCATCCTTCACTTTGTCAAAAAATGCCCTTAGCAGGTCATCTGCCCAAGGGCGTTTTTGATTTTTCTTCTTTTCTACAAAACAATCCTTATGGTAAAAGCCAGTCTTGTCGTAGAAAAAAGTGCTACGGTCTCGCTCGATGAAAATATTCTTCCCGCAAATCTTGCATTTACGGGTTAGTTCCATTAAGCCAGTTCCTTCTCCATGATTGCGGCGACCTTCTTCAGTTCCTCAATATCAGTCATAGAACGGAATGCGGTAGACAGGCCAGCCGCCTTAACAGCCTTCTGTGCTGCGCTCTTTTTCACAGGAGAAGCGGAAGCAATCAGGTCGTTCAGCTTTGCCTTAATGTCATCCAGAGAAGGCTCCTTGGATTCAGAGGTATTCTCTGCAGGAGCATCATCACTGATATCATTGTCGTCAAGACCAAGCTCACGAGCACGCAGCTTCATTTCCGTCTTGACTGCATCGTTCAGACCATTCTTGATAATGACCTCACGATTTTTTGCAGAGCGGTCAAGATACTCCTGATACTCAAGCAGAGTCAGGTCTTCGACAACCTCACCGCCATTATGAACACCGGTACGATCCTTATCAAAATAAGCAAAGTTGATAGACTTATCATCGCCGGGATGATACATACGGAACTCGGTGCCGACATTGTACTCCTGACCCTTGAAGCCATCAGGAATCTTGCGGCCAGTAGAAACGCTCACAGAAGAACCATTCACCAGCTTGGTTTCAGTCTCATCCTTCTCACGGCAAATGACGATGTAACTCACACCAGTTGCATTCAGATCCAGAATCAGGGACTGACCCTTAAAGTTCAGTTGCTGATAATCCTTCAGTTCCATACCAGCACCCTCAATCTTCACCGACTTCTCATCGCCGGTCAGACCCTGTGCTGCAGCCTTAACCTTTGCACGCTTCTGCGAGAAATTGGTCAAACCCTGTTTTGTGGTTAGATTAAGAATGGTTGCGGAGTCAACAACAATAGCGTCAGCACGGAAAGGCTTGCCATCTGCATCCAGCCAAACGTTACCATCTTCATCCTCGAAGTCCTCATTATCTGCAACAGTATGGATGAAATCCTGTACCTCTGCGAGAGACTGAGTATAAACGATACGGAGATTCATCGGGTCGAGCCCATTTTCCATCAGTTCCTCACGATAATCATCGATAGAACCAGACTCAGTATCCAGATACAGAACACGGAACGGACGACCTTCAGGAGTCTTCATGTAGCAGAACTGCATAGCAAATCGAGACTTACCAGTCCCCTGCTCACCATACACGAGCATACGAAGCTTCTTACGAATAGCAGATGCATCACAAACAATAGCCATATATGTAAATTCCTCTCTAAATCTTTTCTTTTATAAGTATCCTGTGTTACTTAGCTAAGACTAAAAATTACACTCCCCAGTCATCCTCTTCCTCATCAGCAGGTGTCGCAGTGGACTTGTTAGAACCACCCCACCAAGAAGTATCGTTCTCAGCTGCCTTGCCATCGAAGTCCTTCTTAGCCTGAGCGTTGGCAGCAATCTTTGCCCGTGCCTCGGAGATATTGTCCTCAGTATAGGTAGGCTCTGCATCCTTATCGCCAGGATTCGGATCAAAGGAATCAGGATTAACACCCTCAATATACAGCTTACGAACTGCCGGAGTGCTCTGACGTTTCATCTTGTTAGGACCACCCCAGAAATTCTCAGTCTCAACTTCCTCAACCTTCTGCTGATTAACGATGGGACCAAAACACTCGAAACTAGTATAAGACTTCAGACGCTTACGAATAGAATCAGCCAGAACCTTATTCTGAGTGTTTGCCTTATAGTCAATGAAGAGCTCTGCATCCTCGATGGTGTTGTAGTTCACGATCTTTGCATCGACAACTACCTCATCGCACTCATCGCTCTTGCGGCAACCAGTGTAAACAATGGTCTGAGTAAACAGAGCCAGCTCTTCAAAACCCTCTGCATCGAAGTCGATTTCCTTAGAACTCAGAGAAACCTGAGTAGGAACAAAGCGAATCTGGTGCTTGCCGTTGTAAGTGCTGTACTCGATGTTACCACGGACATACACGTTATCACCGTCATGCAGGTTCTCAGAGATCTCCTTGGCTGCATCGAAATCAGTCAGAGTCTTGTTATCATTGATAACCTTACCAGACTCATTCGTCTTCTTGGTAACACCGACCTTAACGCCAATCATATCATAGCCTTTCGGTGCAACATAAGTCAGACGATCCTTCCAAGCGACTTCCTTCTTATCCTTCTCGATGCCCTTGTCCTTATCGGCACGGCGGAAGAAGTAAACCTTATCACGAGGCATACCAGCCAGATCAACATAGAAAGTGTTTTCATTGGAAGTCTGAATGCCAAAGCTCAGGACACGGCGCATAACACCACTCTTAGTCTCCTTCTCGTTATAGAAGTTGCTACGCTGGGTGCCGGTGACCTTACCAGCCATCTCAAAAGAACCACGGGTCTGAGGAAGATTAAAAATTCTATCTGCCATATCAAGTCTCCTTTATGTAATTTTGTTTCGTTGATAATCACTTATGTTTCTTTTTTGTTGTCTTGAATCAATTCATGCACTATTCATTTTATGTATTATCCTCCGTCCGTCTTATTGATGGCTTATATTTCATACGGCACTCACCGTTAGAAATCGTCCTTTAATGGATTATGTACAAACATTGCGCCGAGCACCACTGGGAGCCGTTCTGAACACTCAGGACATAAATCAAAACTCAAAAACGAACCATCAAGTTGGCTACCATAAGAATATTGATGCTCAAAACTGATTCCCTGCTCGCTACCTATCGGCTTGATTTCACGACCACACCAGTTACATATTTTCTTACATGTGTTCATACGGCATCACCCCATTTTTAATATTCTCTATCACGGAACATCTTAGATTGAGCACGAGTCAGTCTGTTGTTCCGGCCATACTTAGGTCTGAATGCGGACTGTATCTTATTGTTTGCGTATTCGAGGTCACTCTCCAGAATCTTAGCAGCTTCCTCAATGTAATCTCGAATGGCACAATACTGGTCGCTATTGATACAATGTGTCTTTAGATAATCAAGCATATCAACTGCCTGATTTTTCAAAAGAAGAGTATCCTCAAGCTGGGTTTTACGCCGTTGGAAGAAATCTATATTCAACTAAACATCTCCTCCTTCTTTTCAGTAAACCTACTCCAATCCATCTTGTGATGACACTCTGGACATTTCGGTTCAAGCTTCTCTAGCTTCGTTACACAGAACGGACAGAGATATGTGCTCTTTTCCTTCTGGAAAATTGGACTTGCCGGAAGACTTAAGGAACCGGAATCAATGGTTACATTGATAGGAATTTTGCTGTTCATCGTGTCACCTCTTATTTGAATTAGCCTTTTATAAGATTTCTTTTTCTGGGAAATGCTTCCGTGTAACTGCAATACAAAAAGGTTCAATTTCTGATCCCCAGATAGCAGTACCTTCTCCATATGTACTTTGAAATACTAGCGGGAAACCACCGATTCCATCGAAAAGACTGCCAAGCGTAGGACTCTCACCAATATACGGCTTTATCTTCTGGAAAATCCAGTACCACTGCGGCAACGCAATCGAATTGCCGAGAGCCTTATAACGAGCTGCGTCAGAAGTCTTGTGCTTCTTCCCATTCTCATCGATCCAGTCACCGATATCAGTCCATCCGTCAGGGAACCCCTGAAGCCGTTCATCCTCCAAAGGAGTCAAACGGCGAACAATCCATCGTAGATTCTTCGTTTCTTTCTCTGTAATCAGGTCAGTAGCATCCTTGTAGTCACGAGACTTCATCGTACTAGCCTGTTCACTTTCCTTGTATTCACCAATGCGTTGCATCGCAAAGGCTTTCTTTTCAACGACCAGCGGCATATTATTACCGCCCGTTCCCCACTGAGCAGTACAAGTCGGACTTGTATCACCCTGCTGAGTGTATCGAGCGTCCTGACTGTGGCTCTCAAATACCACCGGCGAAATCTTTTGTTTTAAATTATGTAAGGAGGGATTTTCTGCCAAGCAAATTAGTGTCTGGTCTTGCAACGTGGAAATCGTTGCGCTCAATTCAGTTTGAACTAGAGCGCCTTTACCGCCACCTTCACATCCAGAACGGATTTTTAAAGTGTAGGCTGTAGGTTCTGCGCATCGAGTCGAAGTCTCTCGATGGTCTGACTCCAATACTCGTCCAATTCCTTCTCTTCCAGACCTTCTTGTTCGTTCATTTTCTGCACCACCTGTGACAGAGTTCCTGGATTCCACCATTCGATCATATCCAGCAACGCTTGCTTCAGGAGTTCGGGCAAAGGTTTTCCACGCCGGGATGCTCTCACAAGAATCCCCTGACATGCTCGTGCGCTCAAATAAAATTTCTGAGGCACGTTGGCCTCTAAAATCCATGACAAGCGCGATTCTCTGGCGGCGCTGGGCGACTCCCCAGTATTTAGCGTCGAACAATCTCCATGCAAGAGACCATCCATTACCGGAAATCGCTCCAGATTTTGCCCACTTTCCGTTCTTTCCTGAAGGTCGAGGAATTGAAACGTCTGGCTCGACAATGCGTGCAAATCTTTCCAACACACATCTGAAGTCTTCACCTTTGCTTGAGCTGAAAGCTCCTCTGACATTTTCCCAAATTGCGAATTTTGGATATTCTCCATTAGTGGCCTCCCTCATTTCTGTAATCACACGAATCATTTCAAGGAACAATCCAGAGCGTTCACCAGCCAAACCTTCACGTTTACCGGCCTGACTCAAATCTTGGCATGGACTGCCTCCTGTGATACAGGAAACCGGTTCAACCTGCCATCCATGAAGTTGTGTAATATCTCCGTAATGCTTCAGTTTTCATTCCTCCTTTTAGTATCCTGTGTTATATAGCTAAACCCCTAAAAATGAGCGAAAAATAATAGACGTATTAACGTCATATTATCTATTCGCTTATAAAACAAAAGTTCTAGCAGATTTTATGTATACCCTATTGGGCTGGTGGGACAGGCAAGATTTGAACTCGCGACCAAGCGGTTATGAGCCGCCAGCTCTGACCAACTGAGCTACTATCCCATATTACCAGTCAAACAGCTGCAACTATTCAACTGGGGACCTTCCTTATAAAACACTATTGCATCTATATCATATAGACGAGGAAGAAATAACAGTGATGCACATTTCCTATATCTCGCCCCTTTCGGGGTGGTATCTCGCACAGGCGCAGCCGGATTTGACCGCTAAAAATCCTACCCATACGAGATTGGAGCAACCAACGGGACTCGAACCCGCCCTCTCTGCTTGGAAGGCAGATGTGCTAACCACTAACACTATAACTGCACAATCACCCAGCTTACAAAGCACTACTGCACCATCACTGGCGAGCTGGGAATAATAGTAAAGGAGATCAACAAACGGTACGCAACCATTCTATGACCGTGGTACGGGTAGAGGGGCACGATCCCTCACGCCTTTCGGCACGGACACCTAAAATCCGCGTGGCTGCCAGTTACACCATACCCGCATATAAATCGAGGATGCAGGAATCGAACCTGCGGTCGTGGAGTCAAATTCCACTGCCTTATCCGCTTGGCTAATCCTCGTAATCTACCCAGCTTGCTACGCCACACTGCTCTGTTTCCAGAGAGCTGGGAATAATGTGAATGAAAAATTCTACATGCCATTTCGGGCTGGTCCGAGTGACAGGTCACGATCCTGCGGCCTCATGCTCCCAAAGCACGCGCTCTTCCAACTGAGCTACACCCGGATAAAATACCGCTACTGGGATTCGAACCCAGATGATGTCACCACCGTCGAATCTTAAGTTCGATGTGTCTAGCCTGATTCCACCATAGCGGCATATAAAAGCAAATCAATGCGCTACTTGTCTACCTTAAAGATCTCGCGCAACCATCGGTTTTTCGTGCTATCGCACTCGGCTCGGAGGAGAACCCGCCTTTCGCTATGGTTCGGAGTTGAACCGAATATCCCATCATCCGACTCATAATCTCCCTTATCAGAATCAGAATCATTTGAGATAGAGAACGCTCCCACACGCCCAGCTACTAACTACGTGCATTGCTTGGTCTTGATTGATTTGCTGTCCCCATTTTGTTATAGACCTAATGGGCAAAGCTGTCTTTCCCTTACGGGAATGGTGCCAAGGACGGTATTCGAAACCGCATGTGTTCCCACAGCGAGGTTTGGGCTCGCCCTGTCTCCCATTTGCAGCACCTTGGCATATATTGCCGGTCTTTCCCGGCTGTCAGCCCCGCGCAGGGCATTTTCGGAGAAAGAAATATCACGATACTTCGTTAATTATTTTAACGAAAATCACGATAAAATGTCTATTTTAACTCAACTCTTCCAGCTTCTTCATCAGCTGGTCAACATCCATATCTTCAAGTTCCTTGTCCTTCTTCTTTGCTACAATCTCCATGATCTTATCGCGCTGCGCCTTTTTTTCGGCAGCATTCACACGAGCCTCAGATTCAGCCAGCTTGACAGATACGATGTACTTGACCAGCTCGATCTTGTTTGCCAGTTCAGTATCCTCAGCGCTCTTAACAGCCAGCAAAGAATCTTCATCTGCGGTTTTCTTCTGACGGTTCAGAGCCTTAAAGATTGCATCCAAAGCCTCAACATTCAGGTCCCACAAATCTTCTACGGTCATAACACCCTTGTAGGTAAAGCGATAGCGATTACGGGTTGCAATTTCAAACAGATTCTTTTCCATGATTATTTCTCCTTTTAGATAACCACTTTCAGAACTCTCTCAGTAGCGCCCTGAACCTTGACAATAAAGGAATCGTGCTTCGTCTCAGAGAATCCAACACCAGACAGCTGGTCATCTACCGACTGAACTGCCATCTGAGAGCCAAGTGCCTCAAACACACGCTTATGCTGTAGCAGTTCCGCCTTCAAAAATTCGTTGTAGAAACCATTGGGCTTTTCAGGGTTGACACAATCCTTGAGCATGAAGAAGTAGTGACGGTTGCCATTACCAGTCTGTTCGCCCCAGTAATTCGGAGAATACATAGCTACGGACACCGGAACAAACTGATTAGAATTCACACCCCAGATTTCACGGGAAGAAGTAGAACTATTAAGATGTTCCTTAATAGTAAACTGCCCATCCTTCAACATAACAGTAGCAACAGAAACATTCTGAGTCTGACGCAGCGGAATATTATAATTGAAGGAGTAGATTTGACCATCAAATTCAATCTCTGCGCGGAAGCCGGTTTTGCCGCCACGATTAGAGAAGCAATGAACAAAGAACTCGTATTTGCCATTTTTCATCTTTTTGATATCAGGCCATGTAATATTCTCAACAGCGGCTTCATCGCGATCAGGATGAACAATATCTACATCCAGATTGCCATCAGTACTCCAATCTTGTTCGTTGCCAAAATAGATTTCAAAGTCGTTCGGTTCAACACAGTGGGCATCAAGGTCATTTTCATCCCACTCGCACTGCTTATCGTTCCACTGGATAGAGAAACGCAGCACGCCATCGACTTTGCCGCCAGCATTCTTGACGTTCTCACGGATCTGGCTGTCAGTCACATTGCCTGTATATGCCCAACTGAAACCATTAGGCCACTTAAACATAGACGGCGCAGCCTTATCCTGCGGAGCAATCAGAGACATCATATTCTTCTCGAAACGATTCTCCATGAACAGCTCCAGCCCAGTCGCAGTCGGCAGCACGTCTTTGATAAACTTGTCGATACCAATTTCTTCTGCACGGCCAAACTTCTTGGGATCAATCGCAACAGTCTTAGCCATTGCCTCAAACGGATTTGTAGCGCCAATCACACGAGGAGCTGCATCACGGTTGCAGAACAGAATATTATTAGCAGTGATATCGTCCAGAGTAGCAAACCGACGACCCAGACTGCTCATATAGCCAAGCTCGGTGACAGTCTTCTGTGCATCTTCCAGCATCTTCTTAGTGAAAATGGCCTTTGGACGCTTATAGTTTGCGGGAGCAACAACTTTCTCAAAAGCAGTAACAGCAGAATCCACATCCATACCTTCGCTCAGATTTACCAGCAAAGTCCCGATAGCGGTGTTACGGATACGAAGCTGTCCCATATCGCTCCACGCCGGTGCCAGCCAAACATAAGCGGCCTTGTTCTCATCCGGAGTATTGTCGTATTCGATCTTGTTAGTCTTAAAGACCTTGACGGCGTTTTCAAATTCCTTGCCGCGATACAGACTATTCTGTGCAATCAGCTCCAGAACAGTATCAACAGCATCCATGGTCAGTTCTTCCAGAGAACGCTTGTATACGTTTGCAGAATCACGCCACTGAGCCATCTTGGTAGCCACATCATCAGGCCGCACAACGAAGCGCTGCGGAATCTTGACTGCGAAATGATCCCAAGTATATACATCCTTGTGGTTTTCATCATACTCGTAGTTCATCACAGTGCCGAACATATTGCCAGAACCAATCATATTGCGGCTGACAAAATACGGATTCACAATATTGCGACTTTTCACATAGGCAGCCAGAGCGTCCACAACTGGCTGATACTTAGCGGACTTAGCATCGAAATCCCAAATAGAAACCAGATTACGACCCGCATCAAACGCTACCAGCTTGCCGATATTCTTCACAAAACGGCGGCAGCAGGAACAATCATACTCACGACGCTTACGGAACAGCTCATTCGTACCAGTCGGGAAGCTGTCGAGATACAGATTGTACAGTTCATCCTCGTCTGCATCTGTAATAAACAATGGATTCTCGACCTTCACCATCTCATTGAAGTGATCCTGCAGCAATGCACGAAATTTCTTGAAATCAGACATTATTATCATTCTCCATTCAAGTACTGTTTTTTGTGTCCTGTGTTATATAGCTAACGTGTTAAAATCAAGGGGCAGAAGCCCCCTGTTTTTAATTTTTGTGGAAGTATTCGACCCAGCCCTTGTATCCTTGCCGGAAGCTAATATAGGCAACCTTGCTACACTTTCTTCCAATAATATCCGCAAGAGGATATTTACCATTCCCGAAACTAAGTTCTGCAAGATTAAATTCTGGATGAGTTTTACAGTAGTTATAAACCTTGACATACTCACCATTTCTTGTCAGATGTCTTCGGTCTAAAGTCTTTGAATGATATCTTCTTTCGAGAATATCATTCAACCGCGTGAAATAACTATGAATCGTATTTGTAGACATCTTTGAATCACTGTCTGCGCCGATACTATCCTCGGTTTTACGAATGATGTAATCACTATTCATGACATAGAATGCCCTGTACCCTCCCTTATTGGGAGCGTCATACTGTTTCATTTCATAACACTGCTTAATAATATCCATCAATCTTGCGTCAACATCAGTCTTGCCAAGAACGATATGAGATTCAAAATCGACATCGTTAATCGTCAGATTAGAAACTTCTTCAGAAGTAAGGCCAATCCAGTATAGCACGGCAATCACGTTCATACGAATCTGATACGGTTCTTCGTACTTGTTTAAAAAGTCAACAAATTCGTCAACTGATGCAAAATACTTATCCGCGTACATATTGTCTGAACTTACGTCACTCTCTGCAAACTCAGCTAGATCGTACAAGCATGTACGATTTTCGCTCTTGATGTAGCCAGTGATTATTGACTTCACATTTCTAAACGAACGACTTGAATTCACCCAATTGTATTTTGCAAACATCTTCACAAAATCATTTTTTGTGAAATCAAATAGCTCGTACCCGGCCTCGGCCTCACAATCCATAACATGATTAAGCGTTGATATTACAAACTCACCACTTCTATCAGAATACTTTTCGGCAAAATCTTTGATTTTTTCTTCAGTAAGCATAGTGGCACACTCCTTCTTATTATATGTAGTGTACCATTAAACCTTATAAAAAATCAAGCAAATGCGGCAAAATTCTGAAATTCCATAGTATGTTGTACGCCGCTCAGGAATGCTGCGAGCAAAAACGGTTCATCCTTGCATCTTGCCATTGCGATCATATTCATCTGACGATCAGACAAGACACCAAGCTTTTTGATGAACTGTCCTTTATTAAGCGTATCAGTCTCTTCACAGAGAACAATACTGTCAACCTCTAGGAACTTACAGTCTTCCTTTGAGAGTAGGACATGAACCGGAGAACGCTTATATATTCTGGAAGACAACGGATTTCCCTTGATCGTAGGGCTGAAAAAATTCCTCTTATTGTTGCTTGTCACAACAAACGGTCGAATACCGCGCTGCTGATGACCTGTCGCATTAGATAGATCAACCAACCAAACCTCTCCGACCTTTGGGTCAATATTGTTGTCCATAGTCATTCTCCTCTATAAATATGTAGCTCCGTTCCATAGCTACATTATACAGGATACAATCGCAGAAGTCAAGAGGTTTTTGAAAATATTTTTAGTGTCCGTACAACTCTGGATTCTCTGATACGAACACGCTGGTATTATCGAAGATCATCTCATACGCTTTCTCTTTGTCGCCCGGCCTAAGCTCTATCCTCCTTACTTCGTAGCATTCTTGTCGCAACTCAACATGACTTTCGTTTCCAAAAAATCCAATACCTTTGACAATCCCATGCGTCTCTACACCAATGTCGTCCATTTCTTTGCAGACCATGTGAACATCCACACCATTGCAAACAAAGCAGATCCACACTCGCTTTTTTCTTATGTACTTCAGAAAACTCTCGACCTGTATAACTTCCAAGACTTTTTTCTCTCTCATCGAAATACCGCCTTCCGCTCACATAAACAACTTTCAAGATATATTATACACACCATTTTGTTTTAGTCAATATATAACACAGCTTTTTGTTGTTGTAAAAGCTTAAAATTTTAGATGATACCATTTACTCAGCATCATCCACAACCAGCTTCGCATCATAATAAAACCTGTGTGCGCCAAATTGTCCAGCAAAGGTTGCTCCGCGCTCGTGCCAACTGCCGGGAGCTGCCGCCGGGGTTACAAACCATTGAATAGGTTTGTCTGAAATCTTAGCGCCGTAATCAAAAACCATAGACACAGCTAGTTCGTTCTCTGCCGTCACCTTCCTATTATATAAGGAACTATAACCATACTTCTTAAAGACCTGCTGGATGGTTAGACCATCAAGTACAGCGGAATCATAAAGACATTGAGCCACAGCCATCTGACCTTCTAGGCTATCAGCACCTGCTTCACAAGCAACGATCTGCTCAGCAAGAGCACGCTCATCATCGGTGAGTTCGCGCTTTCCCTGGCTGAAGTTCACAATCCGCGTCTCAACAACAGTCTCTACAATGACTTCTGGCTCTTTTTCCTCTTGCTGCACAATGCTCACTGCCGGAGGACTACTATTATAAAGGTACGAATTGCTCTGCTTCTGAGCCACCGGGCTGATCTTCGATACCAGATTCCCTGCCAGCAAGCACATGATACACACAATAGCAATACTTTGCTCATGATTTATTAACAAATTAGAGTTAATAAAAATCACTTCCTTTCAAAAATATTGGTTTTATAAGCTGCGCAAAAATTCATACAGCTCAATTTCACCTTGCAGCCAAACGACATCTCCGCCAGCCTTCAAATACACCGAATAGACCTTATCAGGATGCTCGAAGATGGATTCCACCTTCTTAGCTGTATTCCGATCAATAAGCACACTATTCATAATTACATTACCTTCCTTCTTCAAAACGCATATCCGGCCACCTTATTATGCAACGGCGGTTCAATCTCGAATGCTGTGTCGCTCTCAGCATCATATTTAAACCACCTCGTCAATTCTGGTCTTGGATACAGACCTTCCTCGTATCCTTCAACGACTGCGTAGTTGTAACAATGTTCAAAGATGTCAGTCACGTTTTCTTTAACAACTCGAATAGCCTCTGCTAAATCTGTAAAGAATCCAGCGATCCAACTATCATCCGGCATCCAGTAGATTCCTTTGGTATTTGACACTGGTGAACTGAATTTCGCATTCTGCTCGTTCTTAAACGAGTCAATCATTGTTATGGTATAAATCATTTTAAAACACCTTATTATCAAAATGTACTCTGTCTTCAACTGGTTCCTGCAACCACGCAATCCATTCAAATTTATTCTTCGGATAACGATCTGGATACTTCTGAATGTTCTCAAGAAACTTTTCAAGCCCCATAATGTCTATCTTTCTAATTGCGTCCAGTCGAGTCACTTCATGTTTGTTCTTTTCATGATTTATTTCGCTCATAATATTTTCCTCCTAAATCTTAATTCTTATCTGTTAAGCAGTTCTTTGATGTAAAGCGTCTCAAAATTTTTCAGATTAGGATATTCGCTTCGAGCCATCTTTTCTGCCTGTTCTTCAACGCTCAAAATACTTTCAAAATCATCATTTACATCAACAACATAACACATACATTCATGGTCGTGCTTATCGTTCCAACCTTCAAAAAGAGCAACGAACTTTTTCATAATGTATCTCCATTAAATCTCAGCTTCTATCAGATGTCTTTCCACCACTCGGAAATATCATCGTCGTTAATTTCTTTCTTTGTTCTGACCTCACGAAAGCATTCGCAGACGCTATCCCAAATTGCAATCACAAGATCACTACTTCTTTCAAGAGTATGCCCGAAGTAGTCCTTGTAATAAAGGTTGAGCATAAACGATTTGCCATTCATTCCATAAGTTGGAATTGGTTCATCAACAACTTTAATCCACATATACACTCCTAAATCTTAACTTTTATTCATTTCATCAATCAAGTGGAAGCTCATCTTCTTCACCGATAAGATATCGTAAAACATCCTTTCTTCCATCGTATCTACAGCTAATCTTGTCCAACCATCCGTTTTTAAAGAGCCATGTTGCCGCAGCATATCTATGCCACCCGTCTGTAATTACTGGAATTGGAGCAATGTAACATCCATCACACATATTATCAATATCCAGTTCCTTAATCTCTTCTTTATGTTTTACAAAAAATAGGATCCTACTAATATGATAATCTCTGTTTTTTTCAAAGGCAGGATATTTATAAATATCCCCGTATGGAAGAGACGTGTCCGCAGTTCCATTATTAAGTGCAATAGAAATATCACTAAGAGTAATTTTGCCAGTATCACCCCACTCCCAATACTCGGTCGGAATAAGATTAAGCATCCGATCCATTCTAATTACGGCCAATTCACTTACTTAATCCATATTAGTCACTCCTTCTGTATCTTTCAAAAGTGCTTTGCCGTCTGGCATACCATCAATGATTTTCCCATAGCATTCTCCCAAATCTTGACTTTTATCAAACACAAATTTTGTTTTTCTTCGGATTCGCCTCGTTATATGCATCGGCAAGTTTTTGCACTGTGATGTCATGCCCTGCAATATGAATGCGAGCCATATCGGAGCCTCCAAGAATACTAACAGCTTCGACCGTATTCTGGAAAAGATCGCTAGGCATTTCCATGAGCATTACATGAAGATACATGGCGAAAATTTCCTTATCACATTCCTTGGTGATTGCTTCCTGCGCACCTTTATCACTGCAAAGGAAACGCTTTGTAGGCGATGGAACGAAAGCAATAGGGTCGAACCATAAATCGCCGTTGTCATAAACTCGTTGCCAGCGGTCATAAATTTCATCAAATGCTTCTTTCGCACTGAACGGAGCATGACCATAAATGGTTTCGACCATTTCAGGGCAAGAGTCTTTTACTGCGTCACGAACAGAAAACGGACTATAAGTAGTCATAATAATTCCTCTTTTTGTTTTATAAATCTTTATCGTTTCGATGATCTTCCAGCCATTTCTCGTTGGCATCATCTTCCATAGATGCTACATTCATTATAGCCATAACCCATACGATGAGCAAGACTATTACGCCAATTACCAAAACTTTACTCCACATACTGTTCACATTCTTGTCTTTATTTAGGTGATTAGAACCCGGATTCTATCAATCTTTGTTCATTGCATCCACAGTATTCCATATCTCTGTCGAAATACTTTCATTTTCATCATACAAACGGTTAATCCAAGCATTTAGCACCTCTCTGTACACCGTCATGTTCGGATCGAAGTAGCTGTTTGTAAATACCGGCATATCATCATTGCACAGAATTTTCATAACAGCAGCGCACACTGCTGCGGATCTTGATTTGCCAGCACCACAATTCACGCAGAACCAATCCGTCTTATCTGCTTCATGATTGTCCAGAACAAAATTCACAATATTCTTAACTTGAATATCAGTGATACAGGTGCCTTCTAAATCAGTAGTGCAATCATCAAACTTCAGCGGTAGAAAAGTAATATTACCCTTACACTTATGAAAATCAATATGATAGCCATTAGCTTCAGTGATTGAGATAAACCGAATCCGTTCAAAATGTGGCTATCGGATAAAGTCTTCTGCATCTTCTGTACTCATCACCGAGAATTTCCACTTTCTTCGATACATAGTAATAATCATTTCGTTTTTCCTCCACAGAATTTAGGTTTTATATGGGTCTACGTCAAAAGCTTCCTTGGTATATTCTGCCTTAACCCTTTCGAGCACTTCATCGACGATGCTAATAGCAATTTCTAACCCATGCATTTTTCCATGTAAATATATTCTGTCACCATTCTTTTTCATATCGAGACTAGACTTAATATGCTCTCGTCTAGCGTCAATGTATTCATCATATAATCGATTGTAAATTTCTTCCAGTTCTTTCATATTCATGCCTCCACTTAAAATGCAAACGGACTATTATTCACTGCTATTATCAGTGCCACATTGAAAGTAAACATTACAAACGCGGTCATTCTCTACCACCTCAATCTCTAAATTCAATATCTACAACAATATTCTCAGGCTCTGTCATGTACCTTCGTGCCAGCAGTTCTACCATTCGTTCCTTGTCCCCAAGATTACTATTACGCAAAAGATATGAGCAAACTTGCCTACCTCTATACAAGAACACAGCCCATGCACTTCTCTTTAATGGGTTTGTAGTCTTAATCATTCTTTTGCACCATTAAGATATTCAATAGCTTCATCAAACGAAACGTCCAGATTGTCCAAAATATCTTCCAGTTCAGTCACTGCATCCGATAGATTATCACACGCTTCATTAGAAGCCCAATACCGTTCACTATCCTGCAAACTTTCAGGAATGTTATCACGAGCGTCTTCTTCATCATACTGAATACATTCAATGTCAGCTTTAATGATTTCAACATCTGTTACAATGCTTTTCAGACTATCCGCCAGTGCATTGATCCTTGGAATGATTTCATTGATGTCCTGAATAGATTTACGGATAGCTTTTCTACGAGCGTTATTCATTTTCAAATTTCCTCTCAATCTACGATACCAAGCTTACAAATATTTTTCGGATCAGTGATATAACCAAAGGTCAGTGTGTTTCGCAGATACCCTTTGTACTCAAATCCACGGTCACGAGCTGCCAACCGGCATACATCTCGAATCGCAGATTCTCTCGGCCAAGAGATACCAGCCAGCTGATATTTCCACTGAAGATCTCTCAGCTTCTGCCATTCAATAACAGGTTTCTTCTCATCCTCGAAACACAAACCATTCTGTACCGCATACTTTAGAGCATCGCACCGCTTGCTCTCTTCCGATGTACAAGTGCCCCATTCATTTTTTAAACGACGGTAAGCTCTATCAAACGGCGCTTGCTTCACCGCATCAATACCAAACGCTGCGCCAAACAGACCCAAACCAAGTAACAACCCCATAATTTCACCTCATCAAAAATTTTTGCTTGCCACATCACGCAACACATCCATCGCAACAGAGCAAGAGTAATATTTCTCTACATCACTTCTGTTACTACAATCAAACCCCGCCCGAATCTCACTAAGAGTCCGAATCACTTTCCAAAGTTCATCACGTTTGCTGTCCATGGCTAAATCTCCTTTTACATTACCTGAACTTTCTGTTTTCTCATGCGTTCCAAGTTATGTTCCAAATTCGTTCCGCTCAAAAAATCGTTTCCGCTAGGTATTTCACGGTCTACTCTTTTGGCTCGGCCACCACCTATCGGTGCGATCTTATTGTACTCATCCGCTGTTTTACACTCCAATCTCTTGGCTTCTTCCAGAACCTTACGGACATAAGCCCACGTATGACCACCAAGATCTGAGCACTTCGCTATTATCGTTAGAACAAGCTCATCGCCCATTAGCCGAATGTAAGACATCAGCTCGTTTGCCTGTTTTTCACTTAGCTTCCCGATGCTTTTCTCAAACTCATCCACAATAGGATTCGTCGTTGTCTCATCACTAGACGAAGACGACCTTTTCCTAAGTCCTTTGTCCTTAGTCCTATGTCCAGCTTGTTTTTGGTTGTTTTTGCTTGTTTTCTTTTCTGCATTGTTATTTTCTAACGGAGCACCGCCAAGTTTTCCAATGTCAGATTTCTTTTTTGTATAAGCGGCATCTTCATCAAGCTCTCTTTTGATAGCAGGCCAAGTAAACCGTTCATTCCCATTGAATTCTGGCTCTACTTCGAGCGATTTATATTTCATCATCGCTCGCACCAGTCGCCCCACTTCAGCGTCACTGAGCGGTTCAAAATAGCTTTCGTAGCTATCCCAGAGTTTAATGTACATCTTTGCCATTAGTCATTTTCTCCAATTCTTTCAAGCTAACAGGAAGGCGACCGCAACCACAGTCTGTCTTGAAGAAAACCTCTGCGAATCCAATTTTTGATATGTATTCGACGGTTCCTTCAAGTAAATGATTCAAGACCACACGGTCTCCTTCCTTAAACTTTTCTATGTCATTGGACTCACCGCCAATAATCATATTTTATCACTCCTCATTTTCACTATGAGTGTCCACACCATAATCAATCTGAGAGAAATACAGGTTTCTCACCTCATCATCCAAACCAATATAATGAAGTGTGGCGGTCTGACTACTGTGATTCAACATATCTTGCAATGTTGACAATGCCATCGCATCATGCTGGTTCCGCATCATATACTGATAGCCAAACGTCTTGCGGCAACTATGAGTTCCAAGCTTATATGGAAGATTTAGGTCATGCTGCACCTGACGCATAATTCTACCAAAAGAATCTACATCCAGAGGGTCGCCCATATTCTTAGGACACGCATCATACTTGCGAAATACACCAGATTCACTTACTGTTGTCCCGCCATTCGTTCTCAGAGAATTCTCCCAGCTTCCCTGTCGGGATGGAAACAACCAATCATTATAACCAAGACCTGCAATCTTAACGTATGTATCAATTACTTTCATTGCCGATTTCGGCATCGGGAATTCACGATACTTCTTGGTTTTCTTTTCCTTGATACGAACCTTTGATTTATAGTTCACAACAATGTTTCCATCCATATCGACTGCGGCAAAGTCAGACACCTTCAACCGTAGCAAATCGCTGGCACGAAGGCCAACACAGCAACCAACATTGAACAGACACCAGTTGCGATACTGCTGTTTAGTCCAGAAGTATTCGGAAATCCTCCGAATGTCTTTCACATCTTTGATGGGCTGAACCGTTCCATTTACGGCCTCATCGCGTTTGATGCTGTAATTTCGCTTCACAGCTTTCTGCTTTTTCGGACGTTCATCATACTGATGATTTTCAAATTCGTATTCAATAGCGTTGTTGCGTTCTTTTTCATTCTCTAATGCGTTCATAGTTCCACCTCAAATTCCATGCTTCAAACAATACTTAGCGTATGTCATACCAGCAGCATCTGCAAGTTTCACAACTTCACTTAGCGTAAGTTTACGTTCTTTTTGGGCTTTATCACGACTTTTTTGAACTGCTTTGACCCTCATAATTTTCCTACAAGCATCGCAATAAAGTTTTCCACACTTAGGACCATACCAAGTAATCCCACATCTCTGACATGTAATGTTCCCATATTGCACCATAACTCACACCTCAAACCTATCAATCTTCCAATAGTGACGATAGTAGTCGTCATTAGAATTTGTTACAACGAATGCTTCCAAATCATTACACCAGGATTCATCCTTGCTGATTTCGCGAACCTCATATGAAGAGCGGCATTCTAAATAAAGCTCAAACATTTTTGCCTTCGCTTTATCCCTATCATTCGTCACCATAAGGATATTGCTTTCAGCGTAAAAATCGCTAGAATCAACGCAGTCATGCAAAACAAAAATCTTCATTTTTATGTACCTCAATTCTTTTCAAATAGATCGTTACGAACCTTCGGAGTAAACTGACGAGTGCCAAGCTGTTCAATAGCAGTTTCTAGCTTGCCATCTCCCCACTCTCTGGTTTCAGTATTCATAACGATTTCAAGCAAAAGCTTTGCGTCCTTGGCTTCTCTGCGCTTCCGGCGAGCTCTTTTGAGTTCTGCCATAAGCTGATAACCTTGTGCTGCATTCACAGTTTTGAACTCAATAGCGTGCTCAAGGTCATCAATCTCATCACTTGCGGAAGTCAAATCACCGTACACTTTTGAATACATCTCTTTCAGATTACACATGGTTTTATCTGTGATAACCAAATTCTTTTTAAGTTCCGCCAGCCATTCAGAATCTTCCATGTGAAATGCGTATGTATTTGGCTTTACAGCCGAAGCCGTTATATTCGGACTCTTGCCTGCGATGGTAGCTTCATCCATAGATTTCGGTGCATAGTGTCCGTTCTTGTACCCGGCGGGAAGCTTGTTGATTTCACAAATCGCCAGCCCCTTAGATTCAAACTGCAATGCAAGATTGATATCACAGGTGGCGCAGATCCGACCTCCCTTCCGTTTCATAATATAATTGTGACCATTTGAGATGACGTACATTTACTTATTCTCCTGTTCCTTCATAAGTTCTTTGACAGCTTTCTTGAACATCCGCATGGCCTTATCATTTTCAAGGAATACCTTTGTCTTGGGACTCGGAGCACGACCATGAATGCGCTTATACTGCTTCATCATGTTTTCCATCTTAGTGAATCCAATCTTGTTATAAACCATACGATAAGTCTTATGATAATGAATGGTTTTATCGCTAATCTTTTGTGCCAACGGTTCAATAATTGGAATCAGGTAAGTTGCTGTTTCGCTCTGCTTCTTAGGTTTTTCCTCTACAACCGGTTCAGGTTCTACTTCCTTTGCCTCAACCTCAATTACAGGAGCCGTATTTACATCTGCTTCAGGAGCTGCCTCAATAGCATTGGATTGGTCAAAGAAGTTTCCCTTTTTACTGCTAATAGCTTCTGCATGAAGGTCTTTCACAAGCGATTTAAAAATTGACTTGTACATATTGCTGCTCTCTACGACATCAATTGTAGAAATGTGACCAGAACGACCAGTTTTCCGCTTAAATTTCTTCCGCTCATCCTCAATCACAAAGCCATACACATCTCTCATATAGAGATAGATCTTGCTCATGATTTCTTCGATCTTCATGTCATTGGTCTTGGCGACAACCTTGATTCGGTCATACATATCTCTTCGCCAGTCACTAATCTGTTCTGCACGAGGAGTATAACTCTTGGCTTTAATCGCATCATCCATCTGCTTGTCCTTGATTTGATGGACACACTGAGATACGCTGCTAATCACATTCAGCGCTTCATTGCTGGTGGCGCGAGCTTCCTCAATCTGTTCACTGAGATCTTTACGGGTGGAATCAAGTTCACTCTGAAGATTCTTCACACTATCAAACAGAGCATGAAGTCTTACATCAATGAACTCCTTACTCAGTGCAGCATCCATCTGAGGATTAGCCAGAACAGAATCACCACGCATCAAAGATTCCATAATGTCCCAGCAGAAATCCATGAACGCATCCGCCTTGGGCTGCCGGCTAAAACGGCAGATTTCCATTACGCCTTTCAAATTATAGCATACCATCGTTTGACTTCCAGAGGGGGTTTCAATTTGAAACCCCCTTGAAAACTTATCAAGACGGTCTTTGTTGCGAGAATGGATGACAGCAATGCGCTTTCTTGGATCGTCATACTCAAGCGCCATACCAATCTGTTCACGGGTCATATAATACTGATGCTTGTTATCCTCATACACATCCACATTCAGTACGCCAAAAGGTTTAGAGGTTATTACGGTCATAGAATTATTAGTAGTCATTTTGTTTTACTCCTTTGTATTCTTAAATTTTAACGATGGTCCACCAGTCAATCGTCTTACCAACGGTAATGTATATATTATTATCTTTCTCTTTGACGTGGCTCATACAAGCCTCGTCCGATTCATTTCCTGGAAAATAAATGGAATACAATGCTTCGTCAACCTGCGACTCCATTTCGTCTTTTGCGGATTCATATGAATCACAAATAGTCTTTGTACACAAAGTTGGAAGTTTCCCCTCTTCATAAACCGTATTCAACAACAAAAACATAATAATGCTCCTTTTCTAAAAGAACTGTTTTATCAAGAACGTCGCAAATCAATAACACGAATAGCCCATTCTAGCGCATTCACATTACCACCATAGTAATTTTCTTCTTCCGATGTATAGGCACGTTCATAAAGATCCTCGTAGTATTTTCGTTCACTCTCAAAGATTTTTATAATTTCATCCAATTTATCCATATCGTCACCTCAAAACTGATACTTCCAGAACAACTTTGCATTACCGGTAATGGTCTGCAAATAACCAATGTATTCATTAAAGGAGCACACACCCTTCATTTTCATTTTACGTGCTCCCACAGCTCGTGCAGCCACCTTCGGATCATAATCAACAGCATCAATAAATGCACTGTCAATCATCTTCTGTTCAAACATCTTGATTTCATTAGTATCCATTTTTAAACCTCGATTTTATTAAAGTTTAATGCCTAACATATCGAAAAGATATTTAATAGTTCTAATCATATCATCAATACTGTTCACAGTATCGCCCCATGCACCACCACAAAGTCTTTCATTAAGTTCTTTGTCGTATGCTTCACAAACGTGCCACCATCTGTTGTCATCATATTCGTAATGGATATCAACATCGATATCGGGATATTTACCCACATGATATGTGATCTGCTGCTTATCATTAAAATCATCAGGTTTCTGACCAACACCAGTCCACCTTGACGGGTTCATTGTACTGATAAAATCTTCTGCAATATCACGTGCCGTCATATTCATTCTCCTTATTCTGAAATTTCATCAATATTATGACGATAACAATATTCGACTTTCTTCATCATATAAACAGGATCAATACTACAAAGAATAGTGTCACATCGCAGTTCGCTCCAATGTGTATTCAAAGGAAGTTTTTCTTTGCGACGATATTTATTATTCTTTGTTTTGTTATGAATCATTTTATCACGGGACATCCCCATCCAAATATTAGGCTCCCATTTGTTTTGCCAGACACAAAGATAATCTTTTCCAATATAAACATCGTAATATTTTTGATGTTCGTTTTCCCCGTATTTCCAGCTATATTTCAAATCACTCATATTCATTCTCCTTTATGTTATTATCTTATCTTCACCAAACGTTTCGGTTTCATACGTTGTATAAACAAGCTCTGTCGGCTTACGGTAACACGTTTTCATCCAGTCAAGTTCTGCATCACGCAGCTCTTTTGTGGGATAGATTTCATGCCCTCTATATGTATCGCCGTACATAAAGTGTCTGACAGAGTATTCAAGATGGTAATACATTATCGTTTTTCCAACTCCTCACACACTTTTGCAATGATAGCCAAACCTGTACGCCGAAAATCTGCATTGTAAGGATTTTGTGCTTGAACATCTAAATGGTACAGCAATTTTTCCAAATCAGAGCTATATTCAACGCCTGCTGTTTTACAAAGGACCTCGGCCATCGCTTGAGTGTCATATTCCATAATAAAACTCTCCTTTTACACGCTCACATTCTCGTAAACCCAGCCAACGCCTTTACTATGGAACTCATCCACCCAACGGAACCAATCATCTTGTGTGAAGTTGCCAATTGGGAAACCTCTCCAATTCTGATCAAGAACTAGTTCTCCACATTCATTTTCGGTCCATGCGATATCTGTGTTCTCTTTCCAAAGACGTTCAACAAATTTATCGCAATCATCTTTATTCCAACTTAGCTTCTGCATCCACTGTGCATCTAAATATGTATTTTCATATGCTTCCGCAACAGCACATGGACAGTTTTTACAGGTTTTTTCTATACAATACCAGCAAGGTCCACCGTTATAACTCATGATTTATACCTCACTAAAATCCGCATTGAAAATGATCTCATTACCATATTCAGTAAGAGTATCCTTAAACCACTTCTCGTTCTTTAGCCACCACTGTTCAGCCTGTTGCGGACTCAATACAATGCCTTTTCTTTTTGCCGCATCGATAACGTCATCGATACACCAACGAGTTTCAGCAAACCAATATTGATTTACGCCATCATCTTTTTCCTGTTCGTCTTCAATGTAGTTAGGGCAATAGTCGGTATAAAAAACAACATCAAAATTCTCAAGATGCCAACCAGCTCCAGTCCATGTCTGTTCAACATCTGCAACTTCCTGTCGTAGATAAAGTTCTGTCAAAATACCATCGTCGTGTTCCTGAATCCATTTCTCTGTTACATTTAACTCTTTTGCAAGTTCATCAACTTCAAATACCCACGAGCCATAATTCGTGTTTTCAGTGCCATACTTCACCATATAATCAGCAATCTGACGTTCCATCATATTATCATCCATGGTATTCCCCTCCTAAAATTCAACATTTATCAAAGTTATAAGTGACGGTAACGATTTTCTCAGCGTCACCGATACGGCATCGATCTTCCTTCAATGCTGTTTCAAGGCCACAACCAACGCTGTATGTGATACCGTTTTCAAGAACATCGGAACCGATAAATCCGAATGCTTTGTCAATCTCCTTCCACTCTCCATGATTTTCTCGATAAAGCGTATAACCATAGTTCTCACCAGAAAGATAGTCACTATATTCCTTCACCTCATCACGCATGATTCGTTCTGCTTCATTTTTGGTATTATCCGAACCATCCGTAATAGCGGTCACAATCCAACCAACCTTGCCGTCGTCCCATGAACCTCTGAACCGTGTATCACAATCCATAGACAGACCAGAATGGTCATGCAACCAAAGAGGAAGCCATGCAATGTGTTTATCAAGAAGAATCTGACAATCACGAATAGAAAAATCACCACGAGCATACGTCGCAATTTCATTGTATTTCAAATTGGTATCCCAAGGATTGGCTTGATCTTCACGACAACAAATCGCATAACGGGTTTCTTCAATACTACTGTTATCGTTGTCAATAACCACACAGGATTCTTCTAGTTTCATGTCAATCAAGGCATTGATGATTTCTTCATCGGAGCAATACTCGTAAACAAGATTATTCCAAAAATCTTCTGCCGTACTCGCATCGATCTTATCACCAAGATGATAACGAGGATGAAAACAAGCCATTACAGAATCATGATCATCCCACCAGCGAGGATTATTGTCTGCAATGTCATCGTGCTGAATATGTAAGCAGTACAGATTGTCGCCGTAAGTCCACTTTATGATTTCATTATCATAGCAATATAAACTAGTCATATTCAGCTCTCCTTATACGTCCAAATCATTTTGCAAATCAAACACGATATCTTCGATGGAATCTGCGAAAGTTTTGAAGCTAAATTCCTGTTTTTCTTCTTCACCTTCGGGCAAAACAGTAACAACAACAGTATAAGTTTCCATATCTAAAATCTCCCTTTTATCAATCTTTTTCTTTCACAAAAATCATCAGCATATTGAATTCTGGTGTGATGAAATCAACCGCATAGCGTCTTGCTTCTGAAATTTCAAGAAGAGAATTATTATTGTAACTTTCTATCTCCTCACCGGACTCGCAATCGCAAAGCGTAAAGCTAACGTCATTCGGAATAATTGAAAGTAAAGTAAGTAATTCCATGTTTACACCTCCCAAGAATCAATACATTCATACTTTTCAAGAAACTTCTCTGGCGTAGTCCTAAAAATCACTTCAATAACCCATGCAAGATCTTCAAGATTGCAGCCAACTGAACTCTGTCCAAAGTTGCGATACCTGATAAATGGACCGCTCTTGATTACATTCCACCAAAAGTAATCACTCACTGTACCATGCTCGGTCTTACCAAACATCTTTCCACTTTTAAGCTCATTCATAATCGTATGCAAGGCGTCCATATTCTCACCTCAAATGTCCATAAACACATTCATTGCGACTGCCGTAGGCAAGTCGTACAATTCATTCTGTGCCCACACTCTTGCTTCTTGATAAGAATTAAATTCCTTGTGCATCTTTTTGAACGGGATCAATTTGTCATGAATATCATTGCGGTAAAATACAATTTCATATCGTTGCATAATTCATTCTCCTCTTTCCATTTCGTCGCAACTTCCAGCAATTCTATCAATCATTTTCATATACTCTCCGAATGTTTTGCATTTCACTTCCACTCCAAAACAAGCTGCATAAACAACCAAAGAGTCATTACTTGCCACATAATTACATTCGTGCCACCAGTCATAAAGCATGGAATCAGCACTGCCAGAAATAACTCTACTGTTGCCATTATCATCCTTAACAATTACTACACAGTCGTCCAGAACGTCATTAAAAAGCAACATATTCATTCTCCTTTACTCTGCAGATAAAAGTGCGTATGCCAATTCTTTAAGCATATCTCGAATCTTATATGCGTCTTCAGCAATCACCCAAACAGAATCTGGAATACCATTCTCACCACGATTTGCAATTAGTTCAGCTGCGTGCTCATCGACATCGAAATTCTCATATTCGCTCATTGCACTGCCGGGAATATCATTTGTGTTTAATGTGAGAATAATATTCTCACCAGCCGGAGACCAACTTTCGATATCAATCGTTTTTAAATCTTCTCCAACAATCCCCCATTCAAGAGATTCCAGAATATCTTCATACTTAGATTCGATTTTCATAGTTCATTCTCCTTTACTCTTACTCTGCCAAAATCATAGCGAGAACCGGTTCACCGGAGTCTTTCAGCTGAAGTTCCAAAATATCGCCGCCGTTAACATCCACAATCTCACACTTGCTCAGATAATCCTGAAGGAAGAACATCTGACATTCCTGCCAGAAGATTTCCTTCGGATCTTCATTCTCGTCCACGAATACATTTTTGTGATGGAAAGATTCATTCCAAACCCAACCATCACCATCGTACAGTGCATGAACTTCTCTTAAATCCCACATAGCTTAAACCCCGTAACTCTTATTTAAGTCTTCAAGAAGAAGGTCTCGAATTTCATTCATATCATCTTCGTCAATTTCGTATGGCTTGTAAATCATAATACAGTAGTCCATAACTAGATACATAACCGAATATCCATACGAGCTTCCATTCTCTTTATAACTAAACTCTGCACAGCCAAACTTATGATCTTCTGCGTATTCGTTTGCAATTAAATCCCACATAGTTAATCCTTCCAAAAGTTGAGTTTCTTTTTGATTGTCATCTCAATTTCGTCTTTATCACCGTCAGATAGAATCTTATTATCGTACTCGGAATAGCAAAACATAACGCTACGGCCATTATATTTATACATAACCATTGCTGTTTTTAATTGTTTGTCACGAAAAAAGGTTGCACACCCAATTCCATATTTTTTAGAATATTCATTTTCAACTAAATCCCACATTTTATACTCCTCTTGTTATTCTCTGAATGCGTTTATCTTCCATCTTTTCATATAGTCAACTGCGTCAATGGCTTCTTTTTTGGTGGACACATGACAACACTCATCCCAGCATCCTATAGCATTATTAAAATAAAGTAGTGTGTAACGAGCACCGAATTCATTACGACGGAAATCATTTAAATGAAACTTGACTCCATACTTTTCAAAGTCACGTTTTATCATTTTATCACCTCAAAATCTCCTTGAGCATCTTTACCATACCTTCGTAATCTTTATCATCGGCACCCAGCATACGAACCGTCATATCAAAATCAACTGTCTGACAATCACTGAAATCGTATTGTTCAATATCGTTACTACAAGTGTCAGGGTAATGTTCTTCGAGTCGGTCTTTCGTATCACAGTCACAGAAGGTTCCAGAATAATAATCACTGGCCGACTCACCTGTTTTCATGTACACACGGATACCATCTGTGACAATCACTTTAGCGAATCGCTTCATATCTTCTGGCGTAAAGATCTTATCCATGACATCATACGAATAGACCATGTAACAAGTTTTATCAGGCTCATAAATATCCTGTTCCTTATCTGCACCAAACGCTCTAGCGTATCCACCAGCCCATCCACCACAAAACACAAGAATTTCTTTTCCTGCTTCGATAGCTGCCATATATTCCTCTTCAGGAATCGCTACAATTCTTCCGTTAGGAAAAATAAAACCTTCAAATTCTCTCATATCAAACACTCCCTACGTTCTTGAATCCATAAAGGCTATAACCTTTACATTTGAAGTACCGCATTGCTTTGTTAATCTGGGAAGAACTTGCTGTCGAATGACTTTTTAGGTATGTATTCTTGTATTCGCACAGCTTTTTATACTCATCACTTTCACGATGGGCTTTTAACTTTTCGCAATGGTCGTGGCAACCAGGATAACGCTCCGGTGCTACACAATAACGGCAAGGATCAGTCATCGTTGCTCTCCTTTCTACCTGCGACGTCAAACATCTCTGTGATACGTGCTACCCAATCATCATTTTCTGATACATTGCAATCAAATTTGTCCTCGAATCGTTCTGCTAACTCGTCAGCAAAGTCCATAATCTCATCGTGAGAATAACCGTATTCTTCCTCAATCCAATCAGCATTGCCATCAAGCTGATTCTCTGCATCTTCAATACGATACTGATGCTCTTTGTAACGGTACGCTGCTTCAATCTGTTCAGGTGTCATTTCCCAAGACTTACCATTCCAGCTAGTAACAACAATCTTATTTTCGCTATTCATATTGCAAGCTCCTTTTCTCTTGTAAACTTAATCACCAACGCATTCACGTTGGCCGCTTCCATCGTTGACTGCTTTGCATCCTCATGATTCCCTGCTCTAAGGAACGAAACACTCTGATCCATCAGCTTACGCCGGTAAGAAGAAAGAGCTGCTAGAACAATGTTCTTTTCAGTGTTGGTCATAATCTTTCCTTTCTTCAAATCCAATCAAATCTCCCAAACCGATACGTTCTTCTTTATAATAATTCGTTTTCTGATACGGCCATTCACCTACTGTTTCACTAAAAGGTCCACATTTATGCACTGCATAAAGCGGAATATCGGGTTTGTAATTCAAAGAGATAGCCACAATCTCATCGTATGCTCCAGTGACAGAATCTCTATACTCTTCTTTGTTTTCAGAAGAAAAAGTCTTCCCACACAAACGACATTTGTATTGCGGAACCATCGTCATTTTTATCACCCCTTAATACAGTAATCTTCAAAGCAATTCTCTTTTGTTGGTCTTTCATCAAAGAACAATGTGTACGAATTGATTCCTTTCTTGAATCTGTCAAGCGTACTCTGACACCATGTTGTTTTATAAGTTCCGCCAAAAGCAAAAGAAAGCGTTGCCACAGGAAGCTTTTCTTTATTACCTTCAATCTTTACTGCAAGGACAACGCCACACGATTCAGGAGTATAAATAAAATTCTTTTCTGCTGCTTTTGTTTCATTTCTGTCATTCACGGCAATATATTCATTGTCATTTTGTTTTTCAAACCAACTATGGCAATAAAAACATTTGAACTTATCAAGTTCTCTACCATTGCCACGAATAAACTTATTTAGTGTGCCACAAAAAGGGCATTTCAAATGATCGTAAACAAGCATTTTCTCACCTCATAAAAGCATGATTTTAATTATATTAGTTAACCAATTTGAGCTACATTTTCTATGGTATAATCACCGTAATTGCTACCAAAAAGAATCTTTGCGTTAGGATTAAGAGTAGATAAGACCTCGATTAACTCTTTGACTGTCATAGTCTTAGCGTTATGCTCAAAAACATCGAGTTGTGCATAACCATCATGATTAACTCCATTGATGTATACGAATTCCATACGATTGCTTCCTTTCCTTTTAATATTTTTTATGCTTTCGCATTCTGGTAGCGGTTATGTCTGCCATAGTACCGCTAATCACCTAGCATCTGCTGCTCACACTACCCAGACTTGACTTCTTATGTAGTCCTCAATATCTGCCGGATAACCATTTCTCTTGACGTACTGGCACAGCACACACTGCACATCACGGTTATCACCGTAATCCATCGCGATAGAAATATCTTCTCCGTGCGTACCAACACCTAGACGCTCATATTTCCTGACCTCATTATAGAAATCATGTGCACTGTAGTGCCTACCATCCCGGCGATCGAGAATTGAATCAATAATCATTCTTCACACCTCGATATCATTGATATTAAAAGTTCTTACATCAACCCTCTTTTCAGCTCCGTGCGGCTTATCAGACGGTCTATACATAAAATACGGAGACGCTACTGATTCGATGTAAAATATTACACAAGGAAATTGCTCTCCAGAAACAGCCTTTCTCTTTTCAAGAATTGCTTCGTATGCCGTTTTATGAAGCACTTCATATTCATGATTTGGAACGAATTCATCTCCAAAATGATACTGACTGATACGGTTTACACGATCTGCAAACACTCTGAATCCACTATATTTATCTGCCACTTCAATCGCATCAAAATCTGCACCAGTCATGTCGTTTACAATCTTCAGGATGCGTTCTTTGCTGTACTCAAAAGATCTCGGAGTACGTTTCACGCCAGCCTTAACAGGAACAATCGGCGGTTTATTGAAACTATTCTCATAATCAATCTCACCGGTTTCTTCATCAATTGGTGCAAACATATCAACAAATCCAGTCACAGGCCAATTATAGAGACCGGATTTTATATTGTACTTATTTCTTTCACATGAAATAATTTCCAAATAATAAGCTTTACCCTCAACATGAAATGCTGTGCGGATTCTACAGTTTCCGACATCTCCAAAGTGAACATCTTGCCCTTTGAAGTGATAATCAAAAGAACCAGCGCCTTCAAAATACAGAATCTTCATTTTCTTTCCCTTCCTTAGAAAAATACCAGTTTGTTATCATCGTCGTGTGTTGCATTCCACGCTTTTTCAATAGCTACAGACGATTCTGTTACAAAATCACCAACCTCTTCACCGTTCTTGTAAAGGTTTCCACGATACTTGCAGTCAAGATCACCAAAGTAGACTTTAATCTTGTCGCAATCTTTCAGTTTGTCGCCGTACCAGAAGTCAAATGTAATGCCACTCATTACTCTTCCTCCTTACCCCTCATAAGAGACATCTTCTGCAAAATAATACTTTTCCATATTCACAGCTACGGTAAAGCGGCTTTGAACATTAAACACACGACAGAAGTCAGGATCACTGCCAAACTTCTTGTTGTAGATACGAGCTTCTTCCGTTGCAATCTGGAAATAATAGTCGATTGCTTTTTCTTTATCATAAGTCCCAGCCTTATAACGCTTTTTCAGTTTTTCAATAAACGGACTGGTCATCTTGCGATACAGATCACCGTCATTGATTGCACACAACTCAAGTTCTCTGCTTTCATCGGTCTCACGATAAACCATAGACTTTGTGCGTTTCATAATCGAGCCCCCTCCTTTTTAGCATCCTGTGTCACGTAGCTATACAGTAAAAAATAAAAGTCCACTGACGGACTACCCTTTCTAGCTACATGATACAGGATACCATTTGTTTTGTCAAGTGCTAAAATGTAGATTTTATTAACGTCACATTTTAATGCGTTGATACGTTGTTTATTTGTAAGCATTTTGTGAACATCAATCAACATTCACTTCATCAGGCCGTGCCCACAAGACATCCTCGATGATGTCATCATGAATGGTTTTTGTTCCATTGTTGTTCATGATCATGGTCACTTTCTGACCATCTGCCGGGGTTTCTTCCATGTTTGCGTAGGAGTATAACCATTCCTCGCCGTTCTCATCGATAACATGGATGGTCTTAATTCCGTTGCGGAATACTTCGATTTCATCCACGCTACCGGCCAGGACATAACGATTCTCTAGGCGAGTTTTCATAGGCTCTGCCGCATTTGCAGTCATACAGTTTGCCAGAATGGAAACACCAGCCACAACAGTAGCCAGGATGACGGACAGCTTATTCTGAGTAAGTTTCATTTTTGTACTCTCCTTTTCTTATCAGTGACCCCAACGGCAAACAATAACGCCGTTAATCCAGATTGAGACATTTGCGCCCTGCCGATACCATTCGACAGCTTCACGATGAATGTTAGTGATAACACCTGTTTCATCGTTCATGAACCACTGACCTTTTTTCATCTTGTATTCTCCTTTACTAAAATACCGATTTTAGACAAACAGCTTTTTACCAAAGCAATTTGGAATCTTTTCAAGCGGGAAAATAGGCTTACGAAACGTGCGCCAGTTGTTGATATAATCCCAAGCATCTTCTTCCGTGTAGCAGATCTGATGACCGTCATAGATTGTTCCATAATACATCACTGCATCACTACCAATGCGGCGAATACGGTCGAAATTCTTCACTTTGCATACACGCCACATTGCTCTGCCGTGACAGTCCCAACCTTCATTGTAAGGAATATACAGCGCATCCAGACCTTTGAAGATTTCATTACGTTCACCAGTCCATTCCATACAAACATCTCCTTTTTCTAAAACATATCTTTTATTCTGACGGCATTCCAAAGATTTCAATATAAGCCTTTTTGACTGCCGTTGTGATATGCGAATCATGTACATTATACTTATCGTACCACCCAGAAATCGTATCAGAAGTATACACATACATGAGTAAATCCCACGCAATCCGGGTCAACAGGTCATTGTACTCATTCTCTGCAATGACATTCTTAACATGTTTCTGCCAAGCGTCTGCGTTAGTCGTTTTCACATACTGAAAGCGATTAACGATATCAGGATAAATAGGATCGAGTTTCATTTTTGCCATCTTACATTTCTCCCTTCAAAATCAGCGTGAAAATCAAAACAAGGCTTGCACCCAGAACGATACCAAGGACAAACATTTCTTTTGCGGTGAAATAATCCATAACAAACATCCTTTCTTATTCAATCCAGCATTTTGCGGTGCTGACGTATTCAACACCGGCATCTGCCAGGGCTTCCTGATAGATTGTAATCATATCCGTATCATTGAACATGATTGCAACATCCAATGCGCTTTCAATTGCTAAAATTGCCATAACGTCACACCTCTCTAACGGTTTCGACGATATAATCGTCATATTGATTTCCGAACGTAACGTATGCGTCCGGGCTGCACTTGGACAGAGCTTCAATCAATTCTGCTACGGTCATGCTGGTTGTCTTGTGCTCGATGATATCAAGCAGAGCATAACCGGCGTGATTCTCTCCGTTGATTCTGACAAATTTCATAATAAATCTCCTCTTTTATCGTGTGTTTCTGACGTGTTTTCATTGTACTCATCATTGAATATTCTGAATATTATTTGCATAAATATTCATTTTATGGCATAAAAATAACGCCTTGCATGATTTTGCAAGACGTTTCGTTGCGTGGGTTATAGGGCTAGTCTACAATCTTAGGTTTTCCATTCTCATCAATGATGAGATTTCCATAAGTGTACGCTTCTGCACAGGCTTTCAGAATCGCATTTTTGTTTGTTCCGTTCAGCTCTGCCTTAGCGGTAAAAGCATCAAAGAAATCAGCATCAACTTTCAGGCCAATCAGTTTTGCCTTATCTTTGCTCTGCTGATACTCTTTTTTATAATCACGATTTGCCATAATTGCACCGCCTTTTCTTGATGGTACAATTATATCATTCTGACGAATTACTGTCAAACTCAAAGTTGTCACCTTACTTTCTTGCCGGATTTCACAGGGAATACGTCATTCAAAGGGCGCATATCTCTGTTATCGAAATCACGGGCACAGCATCCAGTGCCGTCCATGTAGTACGACATTCTTTCATCCATGCGGAAGCTATGATTATTCATCAAGACTTCTCTGCCGTAGATCCAACCGGAAACTGTGACGTATTCACTAGAGCCAAACACGACACGCTGAGAACGCTTTTTCTGAATTGTTTTACCTACTTCATTGTAGCGATCGTCAAGACGTTTTTTGCTCTTATGATAGCGCAAAGAACCATCTGCATTAGCTTGTGATGCTCTGAAAAAAGCCGTTTCACTCTGCTGCTGTTTGACCTTTTCCATTGCAAGACGCTTTTCTTTCTTGCTCTGCTGATAGGCATTCCAGTCATAAAGGGAAACACTTCTTGCCTTGTATGCTTCTTTGAGGAAGTCAACAATCTTGCAAGGATGGATAGAAGTCCATCCCATAGACGTTTTGACGTACATAGGCATAAAGCCTGTTTCCATTGCGATAAACGGACGACTGACAAACACAACGCCGTCAAATGTGCCGTAAAGATCAAGCTCTTTGACTTCTGTGCCGTTGTAGATGATAGAGTGTCCAGAAGTGTTCTGACGCACTTCTCCCATCGTATTTTGATAGGATTTCAAGATATTTCACCTCTTTTATGGTATCTTGTGACGGCGTTTTGCCGTTGGTAGAGGTTACTTCTTCCCCTGTACCTCTAGTCGTCAGGCGTATTATGTATTGCATTCTGGTATGTTTAGACTAACTTTTTGGGTTTGACTTTAAGAGTTCTTTTCATCCTCTGCTTTTGCCTGCTCAAAGGTTTTCTGAGCATCGGCCAACTTGATAGTCCAGGTGTTGATAGTGTTCTTGATGGTGTCAAGGACGCTCTTTTTTGCGTCAAATTCTTTCTGTGCCTTGTCGAGATTATTTTCGTGAGTTTTCTTAGTAGACGCTTTGATGGTATTGTCGCTCTTGTCTTTGACAATCTGCTCTTTTGCCTTGTCAAGTTCAGACAGTGCCTTATCATACTCTGCCTGTGCTTTATCAAGCTGTGCCGTTGCCTTGTTGATACGGGAGTTGCAACGCTTGCAAGCAAGGTTATAGTCCCGTTCATAGTCTTTCAGGAAAACGCTGTGTGCTGCTACGCTCAAAAGCATAGGTTCAAGAGCCTTGACAAAACGATTGATCGGAAGGTTTGCCGGTGAAACGTCACCATCCATATTGGTAGTAAGGTAAGTTTTTGCCATTGCAAGGACTTCTGTGCCAAAAGAGGGATACTCTTGCATAGAGAAAGTTTCACCAAAAACGATGTTTGCGAGATCGGACAGGCAAGAATGGAAGTCGGTAGTGTAAACTTTGATAATGCTTTCATCCTCTTTGTTGGTAGTGCTTGCGTTAACGTGGCAAGCGGAATTGTAAACGTACTTGATTGCGTTGCCGTATGCCGTGTACTCTTTTTCGTCCATTAACAGATAAGATGGCACTTTATCGGCTTTAGGGTATGCCTTGAGCGTATTAACACCGCCCTTGTTGGTAAAGCTAACAAGAGCTTTGCCGTTACTTGCATAGCCCCTTGCGGTAGAAGTCTTGTTGTTAGAGCTACGGATAGACAGACAGACGTTAGACAGGTTAGACATAGTATTATCTCCTTTGTTGTGTTGTACTTATTGTGTATTGACGTGACGGCTTTTGCCGGATAGACTTACTTGAGAATGTCCTCAACAAGAGCTGTTGCAAGAAGTGAACAACCGCCGTAGACGGTTAGAACAACCGCATATCCCATATATGCCAATCCGCAAAAGCTAACCAGCATACCAGCTGTAATGAGAATGAAACCGATAGTAAAAAGAGCTACAAAAAGAACGGCTTTGAGCTTTTCTTTGAACACTTGAATACACCTCTTTTCTGTTTAGTGTTCTGGTACAGTACGCTTTTAATACAAGGTGCATACTGTTGACCATCCTTGCTGATCCTCTTAGGTATAGTTCACCTAGGGACCAGTGAAAGACTTGCGTCTAAAACATCTTGTTTGCCAATATGCGCTTTTCTTGCTTTTGGTTATGCGTTTCCGCCCCTACTGCAAAGATAGTGTTATCAAAATTCAAGGTACGATTTTTTTGTGACTTGTCGCACCAAACCGACAAAACAAGTAAATGTTTGCCGATATGGTAGACTTCTAATCTTGACTTTTGTTGCATGATTTTTCTTGTAATTAAACAAGAGTTAAACCAAACAGGCTAAAATCAGAAGTCTTGACTTGTCAATGTGCTATTGGGTTTTGGGTTTTGCTTTTGGGCTTTCGCCCTTGAGCTTGACTGTATTGTATCACGGTTTAACCGTTTTGTCAAGCCCTATTTTTTGAACCGCTCAAACGGTAAAACGTCAAAAAGTGGAAACTGGAATTTTCCGGTTTTCCAGAACCATCATGTTTTCCGCTTTCCGGTGTTGCCCTTGAGCTTGGCACTATTATAGCCGGTTAAACCGTAAAAGTCAAGCGGTTAAACCGTAAAATGTTGCACACGCAACAAATGGATTTTTGTGTACCTATTAGAGTCCCAGATGGGTGCGTGCGCGTGCGCGATATGGAATAATAATATTATTACAATACAGGCGGAATGGAGCAAGTGTAAAGTATTTTTACTTTACTTTATGTTGCTTGTGCAACATTTGATATCATTTTGATATCGAACACAACAAAAACGCAACTAATTTGCAAATTCAATTTCCGGCTGAAATAGTTAAAACTTTTTAACTTTTATTTTGGCATGGTATCAGATATCAGATACGCCAAAACTTCCCGCCGTTCCCGCCCTGTTGAGTGCCGTATTTTGAGCATTTCCGGCACTGGATGAGATGGGGCATACTTTCCATTTTTTGGACGTTCCAGGCAGCAGGCCGAGCCCCCAGTACATCTTTCTTATTCATAATCACCAATTATCAATTTGTTATATTCCATATCACTATACAATTTGCACAACAATCTCCACAAAAATTACCTTTTTTCCAACCCCTATCAAACCTTCCTAATCTCCATCTTATCCCATCAAAACCATAACTCCAACTATCCAATCATTCTATCCCTCCCACGGGGTACACTTTTCACTGCCAAAAATATCCCAAAATGCACTCCTATACCCTCTCCCATATACACTTACAAATCACTTATTTTTCCACTCAAAATACCTAAAAGTGGCTTAAAATCGCTATTTTTCAATCGGTGACTCATTCGGTAACTAGCTAGAATTTAACGTATTTGCGTTATATTTTGGCTAGTTTTTCTTTTTATTTGTACCTTTTTACCCCTTATTTTGTTCCTTTTCGACCCAATAAAGTCTAAAAAAGCTAGGTTTCATGCGGGTTTTTCCGATGTGTACCATAAATGTACCGAAAATGACCATTCTTCGGAGCATAAAGTACCTATTTGTACCCATCTGTACTCCCCTATTGCCATAAATGGATTGATCTGACATCTGAGCAGTATTCCCAGAGACTCCAAAGACCTACAAGGAGCATGATTGCGGCCTCTGGCAGCTTACCATAGAACATACAGAGTCTCTGGATGTCCTTCATAGAGAACAATACCTCCTAGAAACATACCTTATTATAATAGGCGCTAAGAATATTCGTATCCTGTATTATGTAGCTATTGAATTTTTGGCAATCTCATGGTATAATGAGTGTAGATAGCTATACAATACAGGATACGGAAAAGAGATAGTGTTAGGATGGTTGTTGTGAATGTTTGTGGTGGATATTTATAGTAGTCTTCCAGACAGGGCGTCCAGACAGGGCGTAGAGAAGGATCTCGCGTCTGCGGACGCTCGTAGGTTTACTCAAATTGAATCTATGTCGCTTACGCTCCATAGCTTCAAGTCGAGTAAACCATTAAAAGATATTTTGTGATAGTTGTACTTGGATTGACGACCATGTATCTTCATACATATATATAATACAGACTCGTCAATCCAACTAAATTGAGTAGGAGGCTATATGGACAAGAAAAAATACGAGATCACATCGGAGATAATAGGTAAATTGAAGGATGGTCAGATTTTTTCTAATTTTTTAGAACTGTCTACTTATCTTAATGTGTTTAGTAAAAATGGAAAGCCACTAGATGGAACTAGCAAAAAACACTTTCTTGAAGAGTTGAATCGTTTCGTTGAGTTTAAAAAGGAAGGAAAACGCTTTGTTATTGTAAAGATTCGTCCAGACAATGAGGTACTTCCTCCTCTACCGACAAGAAATAAAGGAAAATTCTCATTGCGTCTGCAGAACCAGATTGCTTACCACTTACTTAAAGAATGTGATGGCAGTAGTTGGATGGAGTTCTTTTGGACACCAACTGCAATACTACGAGCGTGTGGAATGACCAATAAGAATTTTTATCAATATCCAGAAGACCTACATGGTGAGGATACCTTTTGGGCTGAGATAGTTGGTACGCCATTAGAAAGTATTGCTCGTGAGCAAATGGATGAGTTTAGAGAGAATTTAGCAGCGGATGCTGAGACATTTCAACAATGTACTAAATCTACAATGGTTGGGTACATTGAGTCTGCGCTTAGATCTATGGCGAAAAACAAGGAACTATTTTTTGAAGACTGTCCCGCTGTGTTTATAAACCATAATCCAGAAGAGTACCATATTCCTTCTGAAGACCAAAAGGCCATTTATATGAAGATGTATACGAATGTACTTCATGAGTTCTATACGTCATCTGGGCGAGTGTGCCAGAGTGAACAAGACGTATTTCTGACTGGACGGCTTCATGAGTTCTATGAAGAATTAGATAATAGGTTCAAGGAAATTTTTACATATGACCTAGCACGACCGATGTACCATATTACAATTGAGCCGAACTCGTTGAAGCGATCTGCTGCACGGACAGAATATAAATTGCAACAGCAATGCTTTTACGAGATGAATGATGCGATGTGTGAGAATATCCCAACACTTTCTGCCGTCAGAAGAGGTAGGGCGGTATTGGAGGAAAATCCAGAATATTACAATGATACTTCTCAACCACCATTTTGTTTTGTGCACAGGCAGTTGAGTGATGAGGTTCTTCAGCTCTTTATAGATGGAATGATTCGTGTTCCTGCGAATTCTGGAATCCCTCGTGCTGGATTTAAATGGTATGGTTCTTATAAAAGATAAGGAAGAAGGTTGAGTACAATGAATTTTGATAACCCCTACTGGATTGATTTAAAGGTAACTTATGAGAGTTACCAAGCAGCTGGCCGCTTGCCGGAGTTCCACAAGAAGCATGTTTGCACGAAATGCCGCTATGAGATTCCATGTTTCACAACTTGTGACGAGGTGCGATGCAAGTGTCGAGAGTTCAAGCCAAAGACTGTGCAGAAGGCTGATAAGTATTTACATATCAATGATTTCATGAATGACGTGGCTGCGTTTGAGGCCAGCCGTGTGAATGAGAATTAAATAAGAGTCTGTGTGGCTCTTGTTTGAAATATAAGTTACATATTAAAAGGGAGAGAATAATGAAAATTCAGATTGGAAAGTATGTAATTAAGACATTGGATAACAGAAATCTCGTTATCATTGAGCAGCGACCTGCTGGCAAGAATCCAAAGACTGGTGAGATTGGCACCGGTGTAAAAGAGGTTACGGTTGGCTATTACCCGAACCTCGAATGGGCTTTACATAAGATTAAGGATTTGAATATTTCTGAAAGCGATTCAGATACCGTGGATGTATTGTTGGCAGAGCTTGAACAGATTGGTGAGACGATCCGCCTGGTAGCTGATGAGGTCAAGTGATGGAGAAATATATTAACGCAACACGATTGATTGGCGTCCTCGATAGTGCTATCGCTCGTACTATGGCTAGAGGTAATGCAAAGTCTATTGATGATATGTGGTGCGATATGGCAATGCAATACACAAAGCGCATTCTTGAAGAAGAGATATCTGCTGGCGGTGAGTTCCGTCGAGTAGTTCATGCTCACTGGATTGAACATTTTGAAGATTTTGGAGAAAGTTTCTTTGTTGAATGCTCGGCTTGTCATTCTAGCAAAAATATTGATGAATCAAAGTTTTGTCCTGACTGTGGAGCTGTCATGGACGAGGAGGTTAAGTGATGCGTACTTACGAGGATGTTGATGCGGAAATCAAGCAACTTGTACGTGATATGAATAGTTCCAGTCTGACACGCAGCGAGTACGAGGCTGCCGACGATATGCTGGATGAGCTCTATCAGGAGCGCGAACGACTTTGGCTCAAGGCTATGGAAGATGGCGAGAGCTGCTATTTGTAAAAGCCTGCTTTTATATTTTCTCTTTAGCTATAAAACACAGGATACGTTCAAGAAGAACATGGAGGTGACTGCCGAATGGCAAAGCAGCAAACTTGCCAGAAGTTTGTTTTTAAGATCCATACGAAGCGTCTGGTTGAAGCAAAATGGGACTTAACCCTACCATTAGATGAAGCCAGACGAAATCACGAGATTATCTCATTGGCTGATAGCACCGTTCTACGATGGATTGATGAGTTGAATGGTGTCACAGAAGCAGAAGCTAAGGCGCGGAGCATCAAGCGTAGAATCAAGATGCTGCGGAATGAACCATCTTGCTTGGAGAACCGCCGGGAGATTCGGAGGCTATACACTGAACTGGATGCAGTTCAGTTTAAGCCGGATTATATGTGTTTAGTTGTAGACAAGAAGAATGATTACCGTCGGGCGTGTTCTCCAAAGGGGTTCAAAATCAATGGAATTACATATCGCCGTCTGGTTGGCACTACCGGTGGTGTCAAGAATAACACGATTGTGTTTGTGAGCGACCGTCTTATTGATGAGATCCGCAAGCGAATCGATAATGGCCGTAACAAGGGAATGGAGTTTGTACCTGCGAAGTTAGAGGCTTATAGAGCTCTTGCTTGTTCTGCTTCTATTCCGGTTACTGACCCTGATGGTGTGCTTATTGTTGATGATTGTTATACGCATTTTAAAGACCATGTTGTTGTTCTGGATGACGGAGTATCTGGAGAACCTACGATAGTTGAAGATAACGAACATAATTGTGAACTATGTGCAAATGACGGTTTTGGGCTTATTAGCTACGATCTTGCACAGCAGTGGAGTGAGGATCTGAATCTTCCATCCACCGCGTCTGGTTTCTGTGTGCGAAATGCGTTTTGCAAAGGTATGTTATTCCCCTTTCCTTTCCGTGAGTTTGCTAAGAAGGTAGCAAAACAGAATATGTTAAAGGACGCATGGGGAGATTATCGCGATATCAATAGAATTCAGGTCGTTCTTAGCACCTCTATGCTAAAGCTCTGGGATAGTTATCACAGTTGCGAGGATTATCTTGAAAACTGCAGGGAGAATCATTACCACTTCTCTGTAACTAAGACTTGTGAATTAGAGCTTGATGAAGAGCGCAACCTGAATTATCAGTTTATTCAAAGCTATCAGCTTACGAACGAAGAGATTCATGAACTCGTGAAACCAACTTTGGATGAAATCAAGGGTGTCATGGGCGGTGACTGGCGTGATGCGTTGTTGTATTTGCGTGGTAGTGGAATGCGTGATAACCCGAATTACATAAACAGTCTTGAAAACGACTATATTAAGGCTCTTATGATTGAGCCGGAAATAATTAACGATCCTTATGTGCAAAATCGGATTCGGTACTTTATTAAAAAGCGAATCTCTCAGGCAAAAACGGGTGTTGTGAAGGTACGAGGAAATTTTCAAGTTGCGAGTGGTGATCCATATGCACTTTGCCAGTCTATGTTTCGGATGGAGGTAACCGGACTATTGAAGGCCGGTGAGGTTTACAGTCGTTTTTGGAATGATAGAGACGTCAAGAGGGTTGCTTGTTTTAGAGCTCCTATGAGTCAGATGGCAAATATTCGGTGCATGAATTTGAATGCATCTGATGATTGCCAATACTGGTATCGCTATATGAAATCCGTGTTTATCACCAATGCGTGGGACAATATGTGTGCTGCGCTTAACGGCGAAGACTTTGATGCTGATCTTACGTTTTCTACAGATAATAGAGTTCTTATTGATAAATGGGAAAATGAGCCCGTTGTTCTTTGTGTCCAGCGAAAATGCGATAAAAAAGTTCCGACCGAGAAGGATTTTATTGAATCTAATATCAGTGGATTTGGAGATAATATTGGACGTACAACAAACCGAATTACAACGATGTTTGATGTGCGGAGTAAATTTGAGCGCGGTAGTAAAGAGTACGATGAGCTTACGTATCGCATTATCTGTGGACAGCTTTATCAGCAAAACGCGATCGACAAAATAAAGGGTGTGGCTACGACGGATATGCCGCAATATTGGTATGACAACAAAGCTTGTACTGTTAAAGACGATGATAATCCTGATACCATTGAGGACAAGAAGTTCTGGAATAGTATTTGCGCTTGGCGTAAGCCATACTTTATGAGCTATATCTACCCTGCTCAGATGCGTGATTACAAGCAGTATGTGGCCGCAGCTCGCAAGCGCATCAAGTGGGATGGGTTTGCCGGTCTGGATGAGATTATGCAAAAGACCGTTAAGGATGATGTGGACGAAATGGTTATCCAGTATTACCTTTATCGGATGCCTGTCGGAATCAATTCTTGTACTATGAATCGCTTATGCTGGACTATTGAGGATGAACTGGAGGACTTTGAGGAAGAACTCAAGATAAAGCGTAAGTTTGACTATGACTCGCTCAAGTCTGGCGTTGAGTACACCAATTCTCAATACTATGGTATTCGCTCTATTTTTAAGGATTACTTGAAATTTGCTCGTGGTAACGCAATCCATTCTGGCAACGGAAACAATAATAAAGAAACCGCCGCAGACCGCAAGGAGCGAATTGCGCTGTATCAGGAAAGTATGTTCCGCAATCTTCACGACAAATGCTCCAATGACGATGTGCTTTGCGATATTATGCTTGATCTTTGTAAGAAGAATGCATCCAGTATTGCAATAGTCTGGGAACTGTTTCACGATACTTTGATCAAACGCTTATTGGAACGCCATGGCGGCATGGTGCATTCTCTTGTGCAGGATGAGAATGGCGATATTGAATATGACGGAAAGCGTTTCAAGGATATGCTGGTTGACATGAATAGCAAGGAGGATGCGGATGATTGTCTTGAATGAAGTTCTTTATGCTGAAGAGTGGCTAGAGAAGGATATACCTTGGAAGAAAGCAGGGCATGTTTTGCATTATGTAGCGAAGTATTATTTCTATAAGGGATACTCAAAGGATGACGTAAGAGAAAAGCTTAACGAGTATATGCTGCGTCATTTTGAAGGGTACAACAAAGTTCTGGATAGAGAATTGATTGATAAAGCGATTGCTTCTGCTAAAGGTCGTCCTATGGTCGAACTTGATGGTGTGTGCATTACGAAGGCTGAGGTAGAGAAGATTCAAGCACTTGAAAGCAAGCAGATGCAACGCCTGATGTTCACGATGCTGTGTTTGGCAAAATACCATATTGCCGTTAATGAAAAGTGCAACTACTGGATTACGGAAGATACGGCTGACATCTTCAGAATGGCAAACGTATCCGTGAATGAGAAGAAACAGAACGAGATGATTTGCGAGTTACATAATCTTGGCTTTATTGGGTTTGCCAGCTTGAAAAAGATTGACAACTTGAATATCCATGTTTTGATTGCGGAGCCGGACTCTCCTCATGAGATTTTCGTGGACGATTTTGAGAATGCTGGCATTCTGTGGAGCCAGTATTGTGGGAAAGAATACATCAAGTGTGATTGTTGCGGAAAGATGGTTGCTCGCACCGGACGCAGACAAAAATACTGTCGTAAGTGCGCTAAAAACGTAAACATCGAGAAAACCGCACAAAATAGAAAAATGTTTGATTTATGAAATGTGAAAAAGCGTGATATTTCAACGTAGATACGTTATAATTTTACATATATAGAGTAAAACATAGTGTGGAAAGTTATGGTAGGGAGAGAGCGAGGACGCTTGTTTTCTTCCTACCTATTTTATTTTGAAAGGGTGTTTTACCTAAATGATTGAGATTACCAAAGCAGAAGCAAAGGAAATTCGTAAGGTTTATCCGAAGGTTTTCATTGCAAAAACTCGACACAAGCGATTTATTGAGGAATCTGTTCGTTATCTGGAACTGATTCCGTTTAATATTGAAGCTCGTGAAATTGTCGAGCGTGCCAAACGCGGCATTCGAGACTAATTTATGAAAGAACGAGGTACAGACTTTGGATTTTGAAATTCAGCTTCCCGAGGAGATCACTAACCTGATGAATGGTGGTGGTCTTCCCTCTCCTGAGATGATGAACTTCTACGTTGACGAGAAGGATCGCATCTTCTTTATTGACTTTGAGATTGACCAGTCTTTGATTGAAATTGAGCGCAAGATTCTGCAGTACAACCGTATTGATAAGGACACTCCTGTTGAGCAGCGTAAGCCTATTAAGCTGTTTATTTACAGCTACGGTGGAGAGCTAGACGCAATGTTTAGCTTTATTGATGTTGTTGCGCTGAGTAAGACTCCTGTTTGGACGATCAACGCAGGTATCGCAATGAGTGCTGCTCTTGTGATGCTGTTGTCTGGTCAGAAGCGCTTTGCTCTGCCTCACTCTACCGCGCTGATTCACAGTGGCTCTGGCGGCACTCAGGGTACTTTCGAGCAGTCTAAGATGGCTATGGACTATTACGAGAAGCAGGTCGTGAAGATGCGTGAGTATATTATGGCTCACTCTACTATTGATAAGAAGACCATGACTAAGAATAAGGCTAAGGATTGGTATCTGGATGCTAATGAGCAGGTCAACTTTGGTATCGTAGATAAGATTTGCGATGATGTGGATGAATTCAATTAAGGGAGAATTGTAATATATGGCTTCTAATAAGACTGAAATGCGTAAGAAAAAGGATATTCCGCAGAGTCTGGATGAGTATTCTAGTTTTTATGGTATGACGCTTGATGATGAACAAAAACACTATAGGGACATGCTGTGGAGTCCAGACGTTGATATTGTCTTTACAAACTCTGTAAGCGGAACTGGTAAAACTACTATCGCTGTAGGTGTTGCAAATCTGCTTGTCCAGTATGAACGATACAATGGAATCGTTTATATTGCATCCCCCACTCAGGAAGAGAAACAGGGTTATTTACCCGGTACTCAAGAGCAAAAGAGTGCTCCATACATGGAACCGCTCTTTGAGGCACTTGAGACGCTTGGTATCAACCCATCAAGAGTTGTCAAAAGCGAAGATGATCCAGAGAGTGAAAAGTATGGTGCCTACATTCAGGCGACTACTCATACATATATGCGCGGCATCAATTTTAAAAATAAAGTAATTTTAGTTGATGAGTGTCAAAATGTATATCGTGAGGACCTAAAGAAAATTCTTACACGGTGCCACGATAGTTGCAAGGTCGTATGTTTGGGTCATACTGGGCAGTGTGACTTATATAAAAATCCTCAAAACTCAGGATTTAAAATTTTTCTTGAGCACTTCCGTGATAAGGAGCGTGCTGCTGTTTGCGAATTGAAGACCAATCACCGTGGATGGATTAGCACTTGGGCAGATATGCTTGAATTTTGAGGTGAATATTTTGTCACAAACAAACGAGCAGAAAACAAATTCCAGTTTTCAGGAAGAAGCTAGGCTGAAGAATCATAAGATTACAGTCATTGGTAAATATGTAAAGAAGAAAGATCGCATTCTGGTTAAATGCAACGAATGTGGCAGAGAATATGAAATGTTTCCGCAGTCTATTCTTGCTGGATGCGGATGTAAAAATTGTGCAAGTAAAAATGCAAACTTAAATAACAAAAGAGCAATTCGTTATCCAAATGTTGTGGATGCATTTAATAAGCGTGGCTACAGTCTTTTAACAAAAGAAAATGAAATTTCATCATACACAAAGGATAAATTACATTATGTTTGTCCATTACATGGTGAGAAAGAAATTTTATGGAATAATTTTATGCGTGGACGTGGTTGCAATGAGTGTGGCTTAGCTCGGTCAAAAGAAAAACAGATGTTGGACTTTGATATTGTAGTTAAAGAGTTTGAGCGCCGTGGATATACGTTGTTATCTACAAAAAATGATTATAAAGGTGCTCATTCTAAACTAGTATATTTGTGTCCGATTCATGGAAAGCAAACAATTCAATGGGCAAATTTTTCTCAGGGAGCCGGGTGCTATGATTGCGGATTGCGTAAAAACGACAGCAAAGTTGCGGCTGGATTAAAGAAGTATTGTAAGGAAAACTATCCAGATACAATTACAGAATATAGAGCTGTGAAAAATCCAAAAACGGGTCGTTGGATGCCATACGATATTTACATTCCGTCTGAAAAGATTTTTTGTGAAGTCATGGGTGAACAACATTATAGATATACTCCTCATTTTCATACGAGTGAAGAAGATTATATTGAAAGCTGTATTCATGATGAAATCAAAGAAGATTATGCGCAGGCACATGGACGCTATGTTGAGATTGATTTGCGTAGATATAAAACAGTAGAACAAGCTATTAAAAAATTTGAAGGGTTCCATCATAGTTGGATTAGCCAATGGGCTAGTTTGTTAAATGGCAAATTCCCAGAAATTACCGTAGAGAATTATTATGGGAAATATGGGTCAGTTTAAAAGATACTTCAATTTTGAAATAAAATATAAGGGAGAATAAGAATTATGGTTGCTAAGAAGAGTGTTGTTTTTAAGAACGCTATTATTGATACTGCTGAAGGCACTATCACCGAGATTACCAAGGACGGTGAGAACGTCTTCAATCTGAAGGAAGCTCTGGCAAAGTGGGATGGTATTGAGGGTGTTACTATCAATATCTCCACCTCTGATGAGCTGCTGGGCGACCCGGCTTGATACCAATGGGTTGCTATAATAAACAGCCAGAAGAAACGAGCGATGACTTCTTTGTAAGAATCGGGAATGCCGTTCTGGCTAGAGAGTTGACTTGGGATGGCGCAGCCAAGGTACTCAATGATGAGTTGGGTAAGAATTTTGGTGAGTGCTCATATCGCAAGCGTTTTAAGGCATTCCGTGCGGGTATGCAGTATCAGGAGTCTTTATCTAATAGAGATATTGGAACCTGTATTCTGTCTATTTCCGACCTACATATTCCATTCCAGAAGCCCATTGAGACTTTCAGCGAGTACGCTGGTAAGGTTGATATCCTTCAGGTAAACGGAGATTGCGTTGATGCCGCTGCCCTGTCGCGTTTTTCGCGTGTGTATCGGCAAAGTCCAATGGAGGAAATTCTGTTAGCTAGACAGTATCTGATTGACTTAATTGAAATGCTTCAACCTAAGAAGGTTGTAGTCAATTACGGCAATCATGATATTCGTTTTCAGAATTATCTTGCCAAGAACATCGATGAGGATCTTCTTGCCTTAATGCCGAAGACCGCGCTTGAACTTATCCTTGTAGATGGCTTTAACCATTACAATAAGGAGCTTCATACAAAGGTACATTACGACCCTTTGATTGAGGTATTTAAGACTGAAGGTATTGAGATTGTTTACAACGATAGCTGGTATAGCGTTGTAGGAGAAACGGTCTTTTGCCATCCAATGGCGTATTCTTCAGGTATTATGAAGACGACAGAGAAAGCATTGCGTTATTTCCAGGACGCTGATATTCAGTTCTCTTCGCTTGTGATGAGTCATGTACATCGTGTCGGTTCTTATTCTGTTGGAAAGTATAATCTATATGAGCAGGGCTGTTGTTGTGATACTTCAAAAATGGAGTATGCAGATGGTAAACTGACTACTCCGCAGCGAGAGGGTTTCATTGTTGTCTATCAAGACAAGGATGGAAAGTTGATTGAGAGCAAAACGCATATTGTGCGTTTGAATTAAAAGCGGTGACACCCTACCAATAAGTGGGTAATTAAAAAAGAAGTACGACCATAAGGTCTGCTTGGGACATAATTGATTGTCTCCTTTTCTATGGGCTGGAGTGATTGCTCCAGCTTATTGTGCCAGTGTAGTTCAGTTGGTAGAACGCGGGTTTTGTAATCCCGATGCCTTTATGGATTTCGCATGTTCAAGTCATGTCACTGGCTCCATGCCACTTTAATTCAGTAGATAGAATAATGTGTTCGTACCACATATGTCGTAGGTTTGATTCCTACAGGTGGCTCCAAGCTGTGCGGTCAATAGCTGCGACCGCCTAGACCAACTCAATCTACGGATGGTTGGATGCAAAGTAGTTCTTTGGAACGAAATGATAAGCTATTCGCGTCGCGCCGTGTTAGTGCGCAATTTAAAAGTCTAAAACAAGCGTTTTATCGACACGAAAACAATTCAACTTAGCTCGGATAGTTTGATAGATGCTTGTTTTATATGGGGATGTAGCTCAGTGGCTAGAGCGCGGGAAACTGATCAACCCGAGAGGCCGAGGGTTCGAGTCCTTCCATCTCCATGACTATATTGCTACTCCCTACTCTTCGAAAACAAGAAGCAGCAATATATGGAAAGTGGGGCTATTATGGCATCATGGCAGAGTTTGGTTTATTGCGAATGGCCTGAACCCATTTGTGCCGTAAGGCACCGGAGGTTCGAATCCTCCTGATGTCGTGTCCTTCTCCCGGAGGGCTTGTAATTAAAACCGGTTCCCTACCACCGGCTAAAAGGTAGGTTTTATGCGTCTATAGCTCAATTTGGTAGAGCAGCGGTCTCCAAAACCGCGTGTTTCCTGTTCAATTCGGGATGGGCGTGCCAGTAAAATGGTCTCCAATTCGCGGTTGGAGGCAAGTCCGAAGTCAATCTATGATTAACCTGTAATGCGCATACGATTAAGAAACAGATGACACTTAGGCATTATATAACGCAGAGTGGAGCAGTTAGGTAGCTCGTCTGGTTCATACCCAGAAGGTCGGTGGTTCGAATCCACCCTCTGCACCCAGCATCTCCCCTTTTGCAAGCCTGCCGTCAGTTTTCTACTCCCTCTGGCGGTAGGTTTATTTTAATTATTATGCCGGTTCGCCGGCAGGGCAAGGTATGTTCACGACATTTATGTCGGTAACATAGCAAGCTCAAATAGATGATAAAGACCTCGGCTCACTACGAAAATGCTGAGGTCGAATTTTGAACAGAACCTATCAAGCCTCTCAACGATGCGTATCATGATAGGTCTTTAATAGAATGAAATCCACCCGGCCTCCCAGATTATTGGTGCTCATGAGGGTGGATCTTTTGTTTGCCGTAGGATGTGCGCACATTCTACGGCTTTTATTTTGGGTGGAACATCTACTTTTGTAGGTGTTTTTATTTTTGTTATTCGCTACCGAAATGGTTGTTCGAGAGAGTAGAACGAATGCTGGGGTATGTTCCCAGTGAGCTCTCCTTTTTATTTTAAAAGAAAGGAGAAGGATATGTCTCTTGATAATACGAACCCGAATTTATTTTGCGTTTATATGCACACCAACAAGGTAAATGGCAAACGATATATTGGTATTACCAACCAGCGTCCATCGTATCGTTGGAGAACTGATGGTAGTGGATATAAACATCAAATTTTTGGAAGAGCAATCAATAGATATGGATGGGAAAATTTTGACCACGAATTACTTGCCATTGATGTAAGCAAGAAAGAAGCTTGCGAACTTGAGCAAAAATACATTCAAGAATATCAAACGACAAATCCAAAGTATGGTTACAATATATCAAAAGGCGGTGATTCTGGAACCGCTGGAGTTTATAACAAAGGTTGTTCAAGACCGATTTATCAATATGATTTGGAAGGAAATTATATAAACGAGTGGCCGTCGATGGATGAAGTAGAACGTCAGCTTGGTATCGTTGCATCAAATATTGGCGCTTGTTCAACAGGAAAAACGCATAGCTCTGGAGGATTTCAATGGTCGCGTAAAAAAGTTGCTAATATTGGTCCAGTAAGAAGGAGTTTATTGTTAGATGAACGATATGGAGATGGCTGCAATATCTTTAGATATGATGGGTTAGATGGAAAGTTTATTTATAAATATCCTTCGATATTAGATGCGGCAATCTCTGTTAAAGAAAATGGACATGATTTGGCTGGAATTAAATGCCATATTTCTCAGTGCTTAAACGGCACACAATTTTCTGCCTACGGAAGCCGTTGGTTCTTTGAATACCAAGGCGAATTTGCTAGTGCGGAAAGACCACCGAAACGATTGCGGACTGTTTTCCAATATACTCTTAATGGAGAATATGTTCAATGCTACAAGACTCCGACTGAAGCAGCCAAAGCAGTTGGTGGTGATAATATGAAGATTGGAGCTTGTTGTAACGGGAAAAGGGTTTCGGCATCTGGTTTTATGTGGAGTTTTACATATAAAGGAGAAAAGATTCCTCCACACCCATATCTAAATATGATTGAAACACGAGAAAGAAACAGGAAGGTAGCTTCGTGAAAAAGGAGGTGTTTATTTGCCTAGAAAACCAAAAACCGCAGATGCTGATATTATAGTTTCTGATAAGAAAAGCTATAAATGTTTATGTTGTGGTAAAGAGTATGATTCTCCAATTGGGCATTTCTATAAAAACAGTTATGGCAATTGGAAGGCAAATGATAATTACACTCCGATTTGCAAAGAGTGTGTAACAGAAATGTTTGAAAAATACTCTCGGATGTACGAATCAGACCGGACTGCTTGCCTTATTCTTTGCCATATTTTAGACATCCCGTTCTATAACTCTCTGTACGATTCTATTGTTCAAAGTTCAGGAACTTGTACTCCAGGCAAAATGTCAAGAATTGTTTTGAATCAACGACAATTTCAGATGCAGACTTTTTCAAATACACTTACAAATGGTGAATTGAATAAGAATGCTCTGGATGTTCGAGATGAAAAAGAACAAAAGTGGTCAAAGGCTGAAATTCAAGCTCGTGATGATGTTGTTTCGGTTGTCGGATACGATCCGTTTGAAGGACACTCTGAAAACGACAGACGTTATTTGTTTAGTGACCTTATTAAATATTTTGAAGATGGTATTGAGGACGATCCTTATAAGCTATCTCAGATTATTCAGGTTGTTATCAATAACGGCCAGATTCGTAAGATTGATTTCAGACTTGCACAGCTTGACCCGATGAATTCAGCAGACACTATCAAGAGCCTGAATGATATTAAGGTCAAGTTGGTTTCTAACAACGATAAGATTGCCAAGGAAAACGAGATTTCTGTCAAGAACCGTTCTAATAAGGATGCCGGACGTAATACGCTTACATTCTTAATGAAGGATATGCGTGAAAAGGATATTGCTGGTGCAGAAGCAAACTTCTACGACCAGTTACGGTCTCCGGGCACTCAATGGGCGGCAGATATGAGTGTCAAGGCAATCAAGGAAAATGCTTTCTTTGACGAAAACGACATGCAGGAAATTTTCGATACACAGAGAGAATTGATTGATAAGTTCCAGAAAGAAAGTGATGACGCTAAGGAAAAATACAGACTGTCTCTTATCGAGAATCAGCGGCTCAAAGAGCTGTTGGAAGATGCCGGTATCGACGCAAGCGCAAAAGATACGGATGGTGATGCCGTATGAGAATGAAGCAAAAAGCGCCTATTATCACAGCCGTAAAACGTAAGATTTATGAGTGTGATGCGGCAACGATTGCATTCTATCGGCGCAATCCTGTTATTGCGGCCAGAGATTTGTTGGGTATTCAACTATTTGATGCACAGGCATATATGCTAGAGCAGAGTTGGAATGCAAGTCATGTTCTTTGGGCGTGTAGTCGAAACTTTGGTAAGTCTTTTGTAGGTTCAGTTTTCATTCTACTAAAGGCTATTCTATATGAGAACCAGGGTATTTATATTGTATCATCTGTCGGTGATCAGAGTAAGGTAAGTTGCCTCACATATACAGAGATGTGTGTGTGCTTCTTGGTTAATTGCAGGTAATTGGTAAAGCTCTACACTAAAGCGGAATCGGAAACGATAAACGTAAATGTGCGAAAGCAGAAAAAATGTAGAGATGAGCTATGCTGAAATAAAAGCATCTTATGATGTGCTAAGGCTCGCAACAATCCATGTTCATGCAGCCACTGCCCGTAACGTCTATATGACAGGGTGAGGTTCAACGACTATCTCCTTGTGGGAGAGTAAAACCGCAAGCTTATGGCGGAGGAAAAATCAAGCTCCAAATTATATTTTGGATGATGAAATAGTCTACGCACGACAAGAAATTGTGTGGCCGTTTTATACGGCAGTGTGCAGTTGCGATGCACGCTAAATTTTATTTTTATAATCGGAAACTTTTAATAAGATTGAAGAAATCGTAACTCGTGTTGGTAAAACAGCAGCATCTATTCGTAGTTTAACGGATATTGCGGAAAAAGAAACTGTAAAATCCCCAACTAATAAGAGCGGATTTAGTCATAATCCCGCCGGGTATGTTGTTGAATTTTATAACGGTAGTTCCATAAATACATTAAACTCCAATCCGGATGCTAATAGATCACGCAGAGCCACTCTTGTGTTCTTTGATGAAGCGGCGTTTTGCTCTGATGAGTTAATTACTGTTTGTGAAGCTTTTGCAACACAGAATACGGATTTCGTCACAGATACAAATGATTCTTATAACCCAGACACTCAGCCTCGAAAAGTACCTACGCAACTCGTATATGCTTCTAGTCAAGATACTATGGAGAAGCTTTTTTATAAGTATTACAAAAACTTTGCAAAACGAATGATTGCCGGTGACCGCGATTATTTTGTTTGTGACATGATTTGCGATGTTGCAATTCAGGTCTATATGAACGGTAAACCATACAAGGCTCTGTTGACAAGAGATAAAGTCGAAGCAGCTCTAAAATCCGCGCACGAGAAAGCAATGCGTGAATATTATAATAAGCCGTCCCGCGATGGTGGTGTAAACCAGATTGTTAAGTGGGGAACGGTGCGACGTAATGAGCGTAAATACCTACCACAGTTATACTGGGATAAGCAATATAAGTATGTGATTGCTTTTGACCCTGCTCGTACTATGGATAACTCTATTGTATCAGTTATGCGTATTTATAATGACCCTGAAAATGGTATGTGTGGGGATATTATCAACTGTGTAAATATGGTTGATTTAGCGAATGCTAAAAAATATAAGATGGATTCGAATCGTCAAATCGAAGAATTACGTGAGTTAATACTTCATTACAATGGTCAAAATCCAGATTACGAATACATTGACACATTGATGATTGACCAAGGCGCAGGCGGTGGCGGTACTTCTACATACGCAGATGGATTACTCAATAATTGGACTGATAAATCTGGCACAGAACATCGTGGATTTATTGATGCAAACCATGAACTTTATGAAGGATATGATGTACGTTATCCAGATGCTGTAGATAAATTGCGTTTGATTAGTCCGCGTAAATTCCGTTCCGTCATGTTTGAAGAGCTTATTGAGTTGATGAACCTTGGTGTCATCCACTTTCCTCTTGAATATAACGGTGGAGATTACGTTCAGGTTGTAGATGGTGTAGATAAGGCAACTGGTCAGGAAATTTTGAAAACGCACGAGCTTTCTTTAGATGAGCAAACGGCATGGGTGAACATTGATCTTATGAAAAATGAGATCACAAGTATGCAGAAAACCACAAATCCAGAAAACACTTCTGTAACTTATGCGTTACCACCAGACCGCGCCAATAAAATGAAAGATGACCGCGCGTACACAATGGTGCTTTTAGCTCATCGTCTATACGAATTACGTCGTAAGGATAAAGTGCGTCAGTCTGCGGTGGAGACAATGACTGCTCCGCCGATTTGTATTTCTAACATTGACTTCTAAGCAGAGGAGGTGAAAATGTGGCAAGAAAGAAAAAGGAAGATTTTGATGTCGTGACTGCTTCACAGACAGATGATGGTACTGTTGTTATCACCTCTTTAAATGAGCTTTCAGAAGAGAGAATGAATAACGTCATCCGAAATGCAGTTGCATCTTATGACCCTGAAAACAAGCAGTACAGTACATATTTGAAAATATCAGCCTCCTCTGAAACGCTGACGGTTGACCGAATTGATGAACTTGCACGAGGGTTACAGTCGAGTCTGACGAATGTGCAGACGGTTAATGGAATCATCCGTAATTACATCAATAAAGATGACCTGATTGGCATTACTTATGATGCGATTGAGGCGAATGTTAATACGGAGTTCAAATGCAGTTTCGCACAGTTCCCTGAACAGCGTAATAAGACAAAACAGGTAAATTATGCCCGTGAAGTGATTGATGATTTCAACGCACAAATCAATGTGCGAAGTCTGCTGCGTGCTGCTATTCCGATGACTTATGCAGAGGGCACTTACATTACATATCTGCGTCAGAAGGACGAGAACTATATTGTAGACTATTACCCTCTTGGTATTGCCGAGATAAGTGATTACTTATCAAATGGACAGCCTGTTGTGCTTATCAACATGTCTAAGCTGAAATCCGCTTTGAGCAAATCTATGCTGAAGGATAAGAAGAATAAAGCACTGTTCTTTGAAAATCAGGAAACTGAGATTCAGAACAACTATCCAGATGAGGTGTATCAGGCATTTAAGAATGGTGATACATATGCAAAATTGGATGTTGACCACTGTGGTGTAATTCGCATTGGCAATATGGGGCAGAAATATGGTGTCTCTCCCCTATTCCGCGCCTTGCGTCCGGCATTGATGCTTGAAACTTTTGATACTTCAGACCGTGTAAATGCTAAGGCAAAGGCAAAGAAAATCATCTGGCAACAGCTTGACCCTGCATTGATGGGTCCAAATAACGACAAGAAGGGTTTTTCTGAACAGGTGACGGCACACGATAACCTGTTGCGTGCATGGAAGCAAAATACCGTGCTTGTGACGACTGCTCCTTATGTAAAGGATATCAAGTATGTTGAGCCAAAAGTTGAGATGACAAATATCGAGACTGTTAAACAGTATCGCAACCGAGAGATGGCTGCTTTGGGTATTAGTTTTTTGAACACTGACGGTCAGCAGACTGTTTCAACTGCAAAAGTGTCTCTTGATCAGTTGATGAAAAATATCGGTAAGATTGCAGAACAGATTGAAGATGTATTAAAGCGATGGTATCGTATTCGCCTTGAAGATGCAGGTGTAGATCTGATGTACTGCCCTGATGTGAAGGTCTCTACTACTGAAATGATGGGTATGGAGATGAAGAAGGCGATTGCTCAGTTCCTGTTCACCACTTTGAACTGTTCTTACAAGACTGCTTATGAGTATATGGGACTTCATGCTGAAGACGAACTTCGTAAGCGTCAGGCTGAAACCGAGGAAGGTTATGACGATGTGTTTGTGGCTCGCCAGACCTCTTATACATCGACCGGTAACACCGGCGGTGGTGGTGACAGCGATAAAAAGACAGGTCGTCCAAAGGGCGAGGAAACTGAAAAACAAATTTATGACCAGCAGAGAAATGAAGATAGTAAGTGAGGTGATGAACGATGAGTAAGGAGTATTTTTATAGTAGAAATATCTGTTGCTCTGAGATTACGGAGCATCCAGACCACTATCTTGCCAAGTTTGTCATCTGTGATTTCTCAGTAAATGGGAATCAGGTTGCTTTAAACCGTGACACCATTGAAAGTTGGATGAGTACACTGGTTGGTAACCCGCTTGTTGGTAAGTTGGTCGTAGCTCCAAAGGGCGAACTGGATTTTTCCGGTCACAATATGAAAGTCGTCACCAGAAAAGACGATAATGGCAATGAATACAAAACTGCTGAATTTGACACTGATGCATTCGGTAGTTTTCAGTCAGTCGGTATCGAGAAAATTGACGATACCGACTTTATTGTTGCCTCTTGTAAGATCTGGAAACGATATCCAAAGGCTTGTGCGACGATTCTGCGCCGTATTGAGAGCGGCACATTAAACACCAGTTGGGAAATTGATGTGCTAAAAGCTCATAAGGGCATTGTGGGTGGCCGCATGGCAAAAATTATTGACGATGGCGTGTTTACTGCACATTGCTTGCTTGGTGCAAATGTTGAACCGGCATATAAGTGCTCTAAACTGCTTGAAGTCGCTGAAACCGATTTTGGTCTTGAATTGGCAAATGCCTATATCGAGGATACAAAAGAGATTTCAAATATAGAATCTAATGAAAAGGAGGCAAAAAATTTGAAACTGAATAAGGATAAGGAGACTCAGACCGCACAGGTCGAGCCCACTGAGCCTGAGCAGGCTCCAGCTGGCGAGCCTGAAACCGCACCTGCTACTGAGCCTACTACTCCGGCAGAGCCTGATGTTCAGACTTCCGAGGAAGGCGGTGAAACCCCTCCCCCGACCGAGCCTGAAACCGGCACTGAACCTGCTGGTAAGCCTGAGCCCACTACAGAGACTTCCAGTCTGACTGGTCGTGACCTTTATATGAAGCTTGAAGATGCAGTGTCAAAGATTAGCTCTGATTACTACATGACTGACGTATTCCCTGAAGACCACACCATCTGGTGCAAGAAGTGGGGCTACATGAACGAGCTGGATTACATTATGTTCCCCTACACTGTTGAGGGCGACGAAGTTTCTCTGGGTGAGCCGCAGAATATCACTCTGACTGTTTCTATTTCTGATGTCAATACCAAGATTGCGGAGCTGAATAACACTATTGCAAGTCTGAATACCGAGTTGCAGAGTGCAAAGGAAGAGGTTGCTTCACTGGCTCCGTATAAGGATCAGGCCGAGAAGGCAGAGGCAGAAAAGGCGGCTGCAGAGCTTGCACAGAAGAAGGAGGATCTGCGTCAGTATGCAATCTCCAGCAAGATGATTACTGAAGCTGAAGTTTCCGATGGTGGCAACTACGCAAGTCTGATTGATAATCTGGACGAGACCGGCATCAAGAGTGTGATTGCCGAGCGTTGCGTTGAATCCGCTAAGAAGGCTCCTGCTGAAAAGAAGATTGAAACTTCTGATGTACATAAGCCTGAGAGTATCAAGCTGAATTTGAATGAAACCAAGTATAACACCACTAACGCTAACAAGCGTGACGCATGGCGGGAATATTTGGGTAAGTAATAACATTTGAGAGAAAGGAAAAATATTATGATTCGTGAACTGATGGTGAACGGCGCGAAGAATATTCCCGCTAACTATGCCGCAAAGGTCGCTATGGTCACCGGTATGGGTGTTCAGGTTGACCACAAGGCTGGTCAGGTTAAGTTCCCTGATGCAGCTACCGCCGAGGGCATCGAGATGGTTGCCCATGAGTTTATCCCGGAGGGCATCTATGCAAGCCAGACTAATTTTGATGACTATGATGAGATGGTCACCAAGATTAAGGAGGGCGTGCTGGTGAAGCGTGTTCCTCTGTATGCTGGCGAGCTGTACGGTACTGACCAGTACAAGGCTGCTGATGCACAGGATGCCAACATCGGCAAGCTGCTGGAGGTCAACACTGACGGTAAGTGGCAGGTTGCTACTACTGGTACTTCTCGTTTTGAGTTTGCTGGTGTGATGGACGACAACGGCCATAAGCTGATTATGATCAGTGTGCTGCCCGAAGCAAAGACTGTTGCTTGATTGAGAGGAAAATCTTGAATATGATACGTGAAATTTAAGGCTATCGTCTTTTGGCGGTAGCTCTTTTATTTTGCGCGAAGAGAAAGGAAATGAATTATGGCACTGAATATTGAAGTGGCCGAGCTGATGAAGCAGCCTGGTCGTGTTTATGAAGTTGCTGAGAAGACTCAGTACAATCGCACTATGGATGCCGAGGACAAGGAAATTGCTGAGGTTGTTGGCGCTCATGTTGAGGAGCTGATTGATAAGGGCGACCCCAACAAGGAGATTGCTCAGTTTGTTAACCGCACCGTGACTGATGAGCTGTATGGTGCGCCTGACGAGCTTCTGGACTCCATGTTTGAGCGTGGTAATGTTGGTGAGTTTGATGACTACGAGGCAGGTCGTACTGTTAAGAATACCCTGAAGGCTTATGATGCAGCTAAGGGTGGCAACGTGCCGAAGTCTTACCTGCACTACGAGACCATTAAGCCCGTCTGGCGTAATAAGCAGATCGAGGCTGATCTTAGCTTTGTGGAAGTAAGACGTAATGCTTGGAAGAGTGTGGCAACTCTGACCACCTTTATGACTGAGGCTCTGAAGAACCAGATGTTCTATGACATCTTTAGCATGGTTGATGACGCTATCACTGGTGGCGAGCAGAAGATTGATGCACAGGGTAAGGAACCCACTATGCAGGATATGGACGCTCTGGCCCTGTATCTGAATGAGTATGCAGATGGTGGTAACCCCTTCACTGTCAGCCTGATGAAATATTGTGCTAAGATGCGTCGTATGACCGGTTACGCTGAGTATCTGTCTGACGCAGCTAAGGACGAGTTCAACCGTTATGGTCTGGTTAAGACTTATGATGGTGTTGCTATCACTGGTATTAGCTCTGCTAAGAAGCTGGGTGATGGTTCCCTGCTGATCCCGGATTAAATTTATGTAAATTTACGTAATATAGTCCAGTCGTGATGTAAGTCACGATAACAAATACACATTGAATTGCTGGAAAACCCTAAAGCTACAATTACCAAAGCAGAAGGATGAAATATGCCTAGATGAATGGTTATGAAAGTAGAAAGAAGATTGTAGATGGCGCAAGGTTAAATCCTAAACGCTGAAATAATGGGCAATCAGCAGCCAAGCTCCGAAAAGGAGAAGGTTCAACGACTATCCGCGTGGGAGCGGTTAGGATGCAAGTGTTTGGCATCCGAAGTGGTGTGCCCCAGTTTTACTGGGTGAAGATATAGTCTTTGCTCGTATGAGAGTACGAGGTTGCTACATGCAACGAGAACGGAGTAGCGTCCGATTATAGTGTTTATCTAATATTTTGATTTCACCAGATGCTGTGTAGAGTATCTGGCTTTTATTTTTGCGGGAAAGGAGGTGTGTAGAATGGGTTCGAAAATAACCAACGAAGAGTTTAAAAAGAAAGTTTTTGAATTAAATCCGACTATCGAGTTGCTTTCTGAGTATAAAGGCTCAAGGAAACCAATTCTTAGAAAATGCACAGTATGTGGAGATATTAGAGAAGTTCAAGCCAGAATTCTTTTTGAAGGGCATGGGTGTCAAATTTGTGTATCTTCAAAGCGAGGGAAGTCTAGCCGAAAGTCCACTACTCAATTTAGAGAAGAACTCTTTAAGATAAATCCAAACATTGAATTGCTTTCAGAATATGAGAAAAATGATTCTCGTGTTCGTTGTAAGTGTAAGATTGATGGATATGAGTGGGACGGTGTTCCACACACCTTACTTGAGGGTCATGGGTGTATGGAATGTTATCGGCGTGCTGCAAATAGACGTACAGAAGATGAGTTTTTGAAAGAAATGCACGAGCGGTTTCCTACTATCCGTGTTCTTTCAAAATACGTTCGCATTGCCGTAAAAGTGGACTTTGCATGTGATGTTTGCGGTTATCATTGGACTGCAATCCCCGATACGATACTTAATAACAGAAATTCTGGTTGTCCAAAATGTGCTGGAAAGGCTCGTGTCTCAGAGGCAGAAATTATTGAAAGAATCGCAAAAACGAATGATCGTATTGAATACATAAATGGTTATAAAGATATGTCATCTCATGCGAATTTTCGATGCAAAAAATGTGGTTATGAGTGGCACACTCTTGTTGGTTCTGTTTTAGCAGGAAGAGGTTGCCCAAAATGCAACCTATCGCATGGTGCTTTACGTATTGCAAAGTATTTTGATGACAACGGAATAAACTACACTCGTGAATTTAAGTTTGATGATTGTAGGAATATTCGTCCATTACCATTTGATTTTTACGTCAAGGACAAAAACACTTGCATCGAATACGATGGAGAACAACATTTTGAGCCAGTAAAGTTTGGAGATGGCGAATCTGCTGAACGTGTCAAGTATAAATTTGAGACACAGCAACGGAATGACAACATTAAAACCGAGTATTGCCAAAATAACGGCATTAAGCTTATCAGGATTCCCTACACGGATTTTGATAACATTGAATCAATTTTAGATAAACATTTTTCTTAAAAATAGCAGAAGAGAATTTATGGTATTGCCGGTCGTATCGGTCGCCTTGATATGAAGGGTGAGACTCATACTTACGAGGATCACGACAACAATAACGAAAAGATTCATCTGATGGTCAAGGACTTCACCTTCGGCTACAGCATTGATCATATCGAGCGTGTTGCTAAGATTGTTCTGCAGTAATTTTTACCAAAGGAAAATCTGGGCGGGGACTTTGCGGTCTCCGCTTTTATAGAAAAGGAGACAAATTATGAGTTCTGTGATGGAAAAGAAGTTTATTGACGTTCTGAACTGCGACGATAACGTGGTTACCATTTCGTCACTGAACGGTAAGGGCTATACTTTCGAGCCCGGTAGTGTGGAAGAGCCTTGTGTGATTCCTATTCCGCCGGAGGAGATTATGTATATGAACAGTACTTGTTCTGCGTTCAAGAATGGTGTTCTGCGTTTTCGCCCTGAAGAGCAGAATGAAATCTTTAAGGCTATTGGCATTAAGGGTGACGATGTTCTATTCATTGAGGATATCGATGATGCGATTCTGAATCCAACTGTCGAGAATCTTCAGCGTATGATTGACATTAAGGATGGTGCTCAGTTTGAGCGTATCCGTGGTCGCTTTTATCGTATGACCAATGCCGGTGAAGACCTGTCTACTAAGGTCAAGCGTCTGATTGATGAGCGTTATAAGGAGTTGCGTGCTGGCAAGCGTAACAGTGAACTGTCTGTTGTGCCTGCAGCTAAGTCTGCCCCTGCTGATGTTCAGGCAGAACTTGAGACTGCAAAGAATCAGATGGCTGAAATGCAGAAGCAGATGCAGGCTATGATGGCACAGATGCAATCTATTATGATGGCAGGTGCGCAGCCTGTTGCACAGGACAGCTCTGCAGAAAAGTCTGCTGTCAAGCGTGGCCGTAAGAAGGCAGAGGCAGAAAAGGCGGAGGTCGTTCCCGCCGAGTAAGATTGGAGGGATAGTGTGACCGCATTTTCGGAAATATACGACAAGTTCTATGAGCTGGTTGAAACTGATAGTAATTTCTTTCAGTATTTTGACCTGAGCGAGAATGAAGTAAGAAACCTTGTGCATGACCGTGCAAAGAGTTATTTAATGGAGTCACTTTCTGTTATTTTCAGAAATATTGAGCCTGAAGAGAATTTTAGCTTTGATGATTATGATTCTGAGCTAGAGGAATTCAATTCAGACCTTACATACGACGAAATTGATATGCTTGCACACCTGATGCTGGAGCAGCATTTCAAACGAGAGTTTGGAAAGCTAAAGGCATTCAGCGCACAAGATCTTCCTACAAGTTTACAGGTATTCTCCCCTGCTAATGAGCGTGCGAGTATTCGTGCCCTTGTGAAAGACATCCATGAGGAGAATATGACAATGTTGGATAACTATATGGCAAAAGACCGCTCGACCCGTAAGCGTAAGACCATCGACTATGATACATACGCTTCCTACTCTGAGTAAGGAGGTATATCGATGGACTTTTATACGAGGGCACGAGCTGTTGGTGGTGCCGCAAAGATGTCTAACAAAAAGGATGTCAAAATTGCTTTTGCAAAACGTGACTTTGCTGCACACTTCAAGGATAGTGTTGACTACGAGGATAGCACTCTAGTAAATGGTTTGCCCCAGAAGCTGGTCGTTAGCCGTAGTAATAGTATTGTTAAGGAAAAGAAGATCTGGGCTTATCCAGGTGATTCATTGAATCTTGGTGATATTGTGGATTGCTACAATTGTAAATGGTTGGTAACTGAGATTGAACCAAATGATGAGATTTTTCTTCGTGGAAAAATGGAATTGTGTAACCGCCAGATTCAGTGGCAGAACCCGATTACTGGTGAAATAGTCTCTCGCTGGGCAACGCTGAGTAAGCCATACTATGCGAACAATAAGGAACTTGTTGTGACTTCACTAAGTCAGCGTGAGTATAAGGTGCAGATGCCTTTTGATGATGAGACTGCGTTGATTGACCTTGATAAGCGCTTTATGCTGGAAATTATCAATGGAGAACCGAAAACATACGTTACGACTTCTGTTGACCAGAGTACAGAGCGCTATGAGTTACATGGTAAGACGCAGGGATTCCTTGTATTGAATATCCGGCAGGATCAATACAACAGCAAGACGGATAATGCCGAGAAAATGATTTGTGATTACTTTGAGCCGAATAAGAGCAATGAGCCGGATACTGACTCTCAGGTGACTGCTACTATTAAGTACGCAGGAAAGCCGGAAGTTCGTGTTGGTGGTTCTTGGAAGAAATTCACTCCTGTATTTACAAGCATCACTGGCGAAGAGGTTGCGGAGACTCCTGTGTGGAGTACAAAATATCTTGATGAATTCAAGGAATTTGTTGAGGTGCAAGCTGCCGACGATGGTACTTTTAAAATTCGTATTTTGAATAATAGTATTATGGATGGCGCGACTGTAAAAATTTCTCTGACAAATGCTGATGGTACGGTAAGTGCATCCATCGAGTGTAAGGTGGTGAATCTACTGTGACAACGAGTGAATTGATTACGGACTATAAAAACAAATTAGCTTTGAAGTTGGTCAATACGGAAGGGCTTGTTGAGGCGATGGGCAATGATGATATCGAAGAGCCCGATGAGGCAATTTATACTTATATTTTCCCATATTTTCATATCCCTGACACGATTGAAGCAGCACATAGCTATATTTGTTTCAAGGTAAACATGACCGACCGCAGTAACATCAATGATTGGTACGAGAACTTCACCCTGACCGTATGGGTTATTGTAAATCAGGCATTGATGAAGATGCCTTCTGGTTATGGTGGTGCAACACGAGTTGATTATCTGAGCGGCATTGTTGAGAAGCAACTGCACGGTAGTACAATTTTTGGTATTAAACAGATCAAAATCACGTCAAACGTCGAAGATAACATGGATTTACATCATCGAGTTCGCATTATGACATTCAAGACTCAGGACTTAGATGACCTAGTTGGGTGCAACTAATGGAACTTCGAGAGATGTACGAGCCGAGTTTGATGATGGGTGAAGACTTCCCTATCAATGACAAGATTATGGTTCGGATGCCGACTGTTGGCGAAATTATCCGTTTTGGCGAAAAGAAATATTTCTCGTTGGTGTATTTGTTTTGTTCTACTTCGAGTGATTATAAAGTGCAGCTTGATTCTATTGGTGTGGACTGGCAGGACTTATCGGACTTCGATATGTTCCGTCAGCTTTTTATTGGCAATAAAGACCAAGATATGTCGATTCTTCTCGGAGACTTAGATACTAAAAATTTTGTGATGGCAAAAGACAACAAGACTGAAGAAATTGTTCTTGTGAACAAAAAGACTGGTGTTGTGATTGACCGACTCGCTTATGATTTAATGTCTGAGTATCTATGCGCTGCAAATGGCGTTGAGAAGCATTCGGAAAGAGCTGCAAACAAAGCAACGAGACAGGCACTTATTGAAGAAGCAAAAGATAAAATGGAGCTTCAAAAAAACAAACCATACGAATCGCATTTGGCTGAACTTGTACTTTCGATGGCTTGTGTGCAGGGCTTCAAGGCTGATTATTTTCAAGCCATGAAGTATCCAGTGAGTGTCTTTATGAACCATGTAAGAAAGGTTCAGCAAATTAAGAATTACGACAATACGATGCATGGCGTTTATGCTGGCACTGTGGAATTTGGAAAGATTCCAAAATCACAACTGGATTGGACGAGCAAGGCGAAATAAGTCGCCCTGCTCTTTTATTTTATCCAAATAAATTGAAAGGAAATATGATTATGAATTTTGATGAACTGATTATTGATCGGCCTCTCCGAGCTCATAAGTATAACTTTGATGGTAAGCGCATTTGGACAATGAGCAACCTGAAGGATCTGAAACTGACTCTGGGTGGCGAGACTGTTTATGCTCAGGACGAGCTGGGCACCAACATTATGGGCTTTGACCGTTCTAAGACTGCATCCGCCGAGTGGTCTAATGCTCTGGTGCATCTGGGTACTATGGCTGACCAGATGGGTACTGAAAAGCAGATTGCTTCCGGTACTGCAAAGCAGAAGTTTACCCGCGTGTTCTTCCTGACTACAGCTGATGGCAAGAAGCTGACTCTGCCTCATGCTCCTGTGGACATCACTACTGGTGTTCCCTTCAAGTACATTGATAAGGTTGATAACCGCAATGTTACTCTGGAAACTTATGAGCTGGGTGCAGAGGCCACTACTAATTTCTCTGTGACTGGCACTGATGTCACTCTGCCTACTGACAAGTGCAAGGCTGGTGATAAGTTTGCTGTTAAGATGACTTACGAGTCTGAGTCTGGTATGGCTATTGACAACAGCGCAAACAAGTTCTCTGAGGAGGGTGTATTTGTCATTGAGGCTCTGTGCTACAATCCCTGTGATAAGGCAACTAAGATCCTGACCAACATCATCTTCCCCTCTGCCAAGGAGGACGCAGCCGTTGAGATCGGCTTCAACAATGAGACTACTCATCCTGTGACTATCAATGCAACTCAGGAGTATTGCTCTGAGGATAAGAAGCTGGTTCGCATCGAGGTCGTGGAGGAGTAATAGCTATGGCTGAATCATGGTGTCGTGTATGTGGCAAGATGTACAATGCTTGCCCGCATTGTGATCCATCCAAGTCATGGCGTGTTATCTGTGATACTGAGCCTCACTTTCAGGTGTGGGTGAATACATACGAGTTCCAGATTGGAGTTCGTCCCAAGGAGGAAGCTAAGGCTTGCCTGAACAACCTCCTAAAGTATAAGCGTATCACGCTGGATGAGGTGGAAACTTTCATTCCAGCAGTTCGCGATACATTCCATAAGATTATGGATATGCCTGTAGAGGCTGAAGTCAAATCATCTAGTGATGTAAAAGATGAAACGCCCGTGAAGCCGGTAGTTAAGAGAACATCAAATCGTAAGGGGCGGGCATAACCGCCCCTTCGTTTTTCGTGGTGGTTTTATGGAGAAAAAGAACAGAACAAAGTTTAATGTGAGCAAAAATCCAGCAGATAGAACCTATGATGGTGTGGTTTATGATAGCCGTGCCGAGATGATGTTCTATCGGGATATTGTATTACCTGGGCTGGAAAACGGTGAAATCGTAGAGTGCCGTAAACAGGTTCCTTTTGTATTACAGGAAGCGTTCCGCCGGGTCGATAAGGACGGCAAGGATGTAGCTGTAAGAAAAATCGATTATGTGGCAGACTATGAGCTTACATACAGTGATGGCAGTAAACAGGTAATTGACACGAAGGGTTTTGCTGACAGTGTTGCGCTGATGAAGCGCAAGATGTTCTGGTTCCATTATCCTGACGTAGACTACCGCTGGATCACGTACTCTAAAATCGATGGAGGCTGGGTCGATTACGACGACCTAAAAAAGGCTCGAAAAGAGCGAAAGAAATTAAAGCAAGCACAGACGAAAGGGAGATAAAATGAAGGTTTTAAATTTTCAGGAGCGAAATGAGTTTCTTGATGAAGTAGTTAAGGCATGTACTATTGACGGTGATTATCAGCCCGCACTGTTTGATGTGGTGTTTCGGCTGACCGTTCTAAAGTATTTTGCAGATTATGATTATCGTAGTGAGCCGCAGAGTGAGTGGCCTCGTATTGCTTACGAGTCTTTCAATTTCAAGATTGACAAGGCTGGTTGTGATACTTCTGCATTCTGGGATCAGTATGATTCTCTGGAGAAGGCCGTTCATGAGCAGATTGACCGTTCTCATAAGGAATGGCTTGTTCTTGGTCTCTGTGGCAAGCTCAACGAGATTATTGAGAAGCCTGACCCTATTTCTGATTTCGTTGACTTTATGGAGAACTATTTAAATGATGTGAAGGGCAACTTGAAAGACTTTGATATTGAAAAGTTTTCTGAAGTAACTTCTGCCCTGTTGGACAATAAGCAGGAGATCTCTACTGTGCTGGCAAAAGATAAAAAGGAATAAACACTTTTAGAGGTGGGTTGGAGGGAATTTTAATATGACTACAAGAAGTAAACCGCTGAAGTTATGGGATGCTGAGAAGTTTAAGAACGTAAACCCAGTGTCTTTGAAATACTGGGATAGATATGAGACTGATATGGGCATCCGTGACCTCAGCCCGTCTACTGTTTACAATTATGAATCGGATTTCAAACAGTGGATGATTTATGTTCTGGACAATCAGGGTAACGCCACCGTGACTGAACTTGAGGAAGAGGATATTGAGGAATTTCTGTTCTATTGTAAGAAACATGGAAACAACTCTGCTCGTATGAAACGGCGTATGAGTACGATTTCTGCGCTGTACCGGTATCTTCGCAAGAAGAAAATCATCAAAGAAAATCCGATGGAGTTTATTGACCGCCCGACCAAGGACGTGGCTGTCGTGAAGCAGACATATCTTACACCGGATGAGGTTAAGTTGATGCGAGAGAAGCTGAACGCTCTGGTTGAATCTGCAACCACCGTTCACATGAAGGATAATGCGATGACGCTGCGTCTGTACGCACTATTCTCGCTATCCACGATGGCTCGTGTCAACGCAGTGCGGAATACACTCTGGAAGTCTATCGATTATGAGAATCGCATGGTGCATGACGTTCTGGAAAAGGAAGGTAAAATCGTTGATTTGATGTTCAGTAAGGAAGTTTCTGAGCTTTTGAAAGAGCTGAAGGAATACCGCACTGAGCATGATATTGAAGATGGCGGCTATGTGTTTGTTGGTACGAAAATCAATGGTACATGGATGCCGATTACTTCAAGCACTGCCTGTGACTGGTGTAAGAAGATTGGTGAGATGATTGATGAGCCTACGCTGCATCCGCACGATTTCCGGCACAGTGGTGCTACCCTGCTGAAGAATGCGGGCATGAGTCTGGAAGATGTCTCTTCCCTGCTCAACCATGCTGGCACGGATGTGACCAACAAGTATTACATCAAAAAGGATACGACAAAGATTCAGTCTGCAAAGGATCGGTTTGAAATTTGAGGTGGAGTGAATGAAACAGTCATACACAAATTTCGATGACCTATTAAGCGATGTAGCAGATGGTGTGGAGCGTATTGTTCGTGATGATGTTGCGCCACAACTAGAGACACGTTTGCTTGAGAGTGCTAAGGAAAATATTCATCCAAAATATGGGCTTTCTGGAATTGCTAAGGCAGAAAATATTGTTAGCAATGTTTCTCGCGATGGAAACGTAATTTCACTGATTGTTAAGGATATTGCCAAACCAGAGCTATCAGTTTTCCTTACTGATAGCACAGATCGTTCTGAAGTTCAGTATGGAATAGACAAGCGAAATGGGCTTAATGACGACCCAAGAGCCGTTAATATTGGATTTAATGATGAAGAAGACGAGGCTGTTGGTGGAACTATGTTCGCAAATTGGATTGAGCATGGATTGTGGATGGACTTAGCGTACTATTTTAAAAATGGTAAAGCAAAAATGAAACGTCCGAAAAGAGAATTCATTAAGCCTGTTCAACTTGAGGCGGCAATGATTGTTAAGACGGCTTTACATGGATTGTAAAAGCCATCTTTTATGAGAATTTATTTGGATTAAAATTAAATGAGAGGAGGGCTAGCTTTAAGGAGCTGGCCGCTTCTCTTTTTTGTTTTGAAAGGAATGTTGAAAATGGAAAAGAGAGGTGACCAATGGTATGGCGGATAATGCAAACACCGCAAGTAGTGCTGATACTTCCTCTGTAACGGCCATAAAGGTCAAGGTCGTTCTTGATACGAGTAAAGAAGAACTCGATAAACAATTCGAGTCCGTCAAAGAAAAATATAAAAATAGTCCGATTAAGCTGGCCTTTGGGTTGAACCAGAATGAGACCGCAAAGAACATCAATACCGCTTTGCGTAGTATGATTTCTAGCGGAAAAATTATCACACCAAAGGTAACGCTTGATGTCAAGATTGACCAGAGTAAAGTAACCGCACAGTTAAAGAAAGCTATTGCTTCTGCAGCCAAGCAGACTGTTAAGGTTGATGCTGGAAAGTCTGGTTCTACAAAACCTGATACTACTGGCGCTTCTGAAATCAAACAGTTGGAGAAGTTTGTTGAGCTGGCAAAAACAAAGACATCAGAGTGGAAAAACTCTATCAAAGGTAATACTGAAGAAGCACAAAATCTAAGTAAGGTTCTCCAAAAGGTTTTAGCCCAAATTGATGCTCTTGATAAGGATCATAGTTCAAAAGGATACGCAATTGGTGTAGCTGGTCTAAAGATCAGTTTTAATGCAGCAAGTGAACAGGTTTCTGATTACACAAAAGAATATCAAAAACTTGAAAGGCAAGCAACTTCGACTCTCGATAGTATTCATAAGCAACAGACGAAGTTAAAGGCTCATGGTATCAATAGCTTTGACAGGCAGATTTCTGGTTATGGTAATGATCAAGATAGAAGTTTTGAAGCTCGTTTTAGAAACCTTGACAAATTAAATCCACAATCTAAAGAATATGCCGAAACTCTTAGCAAGATTCTTGTGGATTGGGAAAAAGTAAATGTTCAGATTAACGAAGCCATTAAGGCGGAAAGTAATTTGAATATTTCTTCAACAGCACGACAGAAAAAAATCAATGACATTGCGGATGCCATTCAGAGACTACGAAATTCCTCAAAGGGTTCCGAAGTTGCCAATAATACTGAATTTAAAAAGTATGCTTTCGGTGGAACTACAACGAATTCAGACTCTGGAGCCTTGCACGGCTTGGACGAACGGCTTAAAACACTAAAGGCTTCTGTAAATGATCCGGCAGAATTCGTTAAACAGCTACAGGCACTTGAAACTGAGCTTGGGAACGTTTCACAAAAGCTGACTGATTACAAGAAATCTTTTCAAGAAAGCACAAGTACTACAAAAGAGTCAACGAATCTTCGCAACCTTGTCACGACAATCAACAAATACGAAGAAACGTTAAATAATCTTGACAAGCGCCAAGATTTGAAGAAGCGTTTGTACGATATTCGAGATGCGGCGGAAGCGCAATCCAAACCATTCTCTGTTTTGAGCAATGAATTTTCTGAGCTGAAAATCGACATGGAGAATGCCGGTATTGCGGCGGAAACTCTTGGTCAAAAACTGTCTCGTCTGTTTAAGGAGCATTTCCAGACCGCCATCGCTATGGCTGGCGTGGCTATGGTTAAACAAGGTCTGCGAGAGGTTTATGATAATGTCGTAGAGATAGACGATGCTATGGTAGAGTTACGCAAGGTCACAAACGAAAGTGAAAATGCGTACTCGCAGTTCTCTGATCGTGCGGCAAAAACCGCTCGTGTTTTGGGTGCATCAATTTCTGATTATATTAGTGCAACAGCCGACTGGTCTCGTCTTGGATATAATATGCCTGATGCAGAGGAACTTGCACGTGTAAGCACTCTATTGAAGAATGTTGGCGATGGTATTGAAAGTGTTACTGATGCATCGTCTTACATGACTTCTGTTTTGAAAGGTTTCGACCTTGTTGCGGAGGATGCTCAAAAGGTAGCTGACCTTGTTAATGAAGTTGCGAACAACGAACCTGCGAGTGCAGAAGATATCCTTGAAATATTAACTCGTAGCGGCGCAGCATTACATGAAGCCGGAAATGATCTTGATCAGGCAGTTGCGCTTGGTGTGGCTATGAACTCTGTTACCCAAAATGCGGAGTCCACTGGCCAAACATTAAAGACTGTAAGTATGTATCTAAGAGCCGCCAAGACAGATTTGACTGCAATGGGAGAATCTACAGACGGGTGTGCGAATTCTGTTTCCGAGCTTCGTAGTGAATTAAAGAAGCTTACTGGTGTTGATATCATGGCAGATACCGCTGGAACTCAATTCAAGAGTACCTACGACATTTTGATGGAGATTTCTAAAGTCTGGGGCAAGCTGACTGATGTTGATCGTGCAAATGTTACGGAGCTTCTTGGCGGCAAGCGCAATGCAAACAGTGTTTCAGCCGTATTATCCCAATTCCAGATTGCAGAAAAATCAATGAAGGATGCTGCCAACAGTGCTGGTTCTGCGGCAAAAGAAAATGAAGTTTATCTTACCAGTATTACTGGTAAGTTGAACCAGCTTGACAGTGCATTCCAACAGTTCAGTAAAGACCTGCTTGACAGTTCTTTGATTAAATTCTTTGTAGACTTCGCGACTGCTACTGTTGACATTGCTGATGGTGCAGTTAAAGCCGCAGGCGCATTACCGACTCTGACAGCTGCCATTTCTGGCGTGTTGTCCTTAATGCAGATGAGCGGAAAGCTCAAAAATGGTGCGGGTAAAGTTAATATGCCCTCTTATATTTGTTGCGTATATAATATAGGATGCGGCACCATGTAAAATAGCCCCTAGAGTGCTGGGAAACCCTAAGAGCCATATCGCCTATCATTATTATATAATGTAGGAATCGAAAGATAGAAACAAGGATATGGATGCTATATGCTGAGATAAAAGCTCGGTTTTATCGTATTGCCAAAATATGGTAATAATCGAGTGCTAAGTAGCGTTTACAATGGGCGGTCAGCAGCCGATCCACTCACCTATTATATAATGTAGGAGGGTGGAAGGTTCATCGACTAAAAAGGGTCAGTGAGCAACCACTGGAAAGATAGTCAGTTCTGGACGAAAGTTTAGAAGTCCATCTCAGACGTAACCAGACGACTTAAAGAAGTAGGTGGAAACGAGGAGACGCGCTATTCTCTGGCGCGATATAAATAGGAGAAAACAAAATATTCGTTGACTACACACGATATTCTGGCTATAATAAAAGTACAATCGCGTATCCAAAATATACGGAGGTGTTTTATTATGGCTAGACCTAAAGGAAGCAAGAACAAAGTAAAAGTTCTTGACGGTATCGATTATGCGGCACAGATTGCTGAGAAAAATACCGCAGCAGAATCTCTCGCTGAAGAAATCGCAGCGCTCGGCACGAATATTGCCTCGCTGAATGCTGAAAGAAAAGCAAAAGAAGCAGAGCTAAAAAAGCTCAACAAAGAGATTGTAAAACTCGAAAAGAAAAAGGCTGATGCTGACGAAAAGATTGCGGCAGAGCTGAATCGCAAAAAGGCAGAAGATATTGTTGCCAATGCACTGGCAAATGGTATGACTGCTGAAGAAATTGCTGAACTTCTAAAATAAGGTATCATCATAAAACAAGCCCGACCTCCCTACTACTGGGAGGCCGGGCGTTTTAATTTGCGTTGCTTTTTACGACAGTCTGTGATACACTCTTATAAAAGGAGTGTTGAATCATGGAAAACAATAAAAAGCATGTGCCGAATTACGAAATCTCTACGTATGGGGCGACGACTCAAGAACGTCAGTCTCCAAGGAATACTTATACTTATTCCGGTACAGATTCGGTAAAAACACATGGCGGCTCTTATCTTAGAAACCGCGATAAACAACGAGGGAATGGAGGGTCGAATGAAGGAACTAGTAAATAATGTCGAAACACTATTCAATGTATTTGTTCCAGGAGCTCTTTGTGTTTGGTTTTACACAAAGCTTTCCTTAAAGAAAATTGAATACCAAGGGTTTCTTTCATTAAGTATTGCTTTTGGATTTACTATCAAGTATATCGTTGATTACGCTGACCATTTACTTGGAAGATTCACTATCAAGGGTTTTCCTATCGTTGTTGTTTATATTGTAGCTGGCATTGTATGCTCCTCCTTGTTTTACAAAATCAAAAACTCTATTCCGGTAAGAAGGTGGTTTAGTAATCATCTCGGCTACGATACTGGCGACAATATTTGGACTCGCCATATCGATTTTAGTGGGCAAACCGATGTGATGCTTCATATGGACGATGGAACCTATATTTATGGCACAATCGAAAACGCTGATAATGACTATATCGTTTTGACTTACCATGCTACAGCAACTGATCGGAACGGAGATAAGATGGATGAAGCTGTTTCCCATTTAAATGATGATACAGCTTTATGTATCCCAATGTCTCACGTAAAACGATTCGAGTTCATGTACGACAATCTGGATTCCGAAACTGCAAAATACGTTCTGCGTTAAAATGAATACGACCACTACCCTGCTACTTTATGTGGCAGGGCTTTTCTTTTATCACCACTCATACCCACAATTCTTGCATTTAAACTGTTTGCCGGGCTTTCTGATCAATTTCTTTTGACGGAGGTGAGTCACTTGCTTTCTTATCAATGTGGAAAAAGAAAACCTTATCAGGAGAACTTGTCTATGTTTGGAACAGTTAATCCTGAATGGGCAAGAACCAACATTCCATTAAACGCAGATACGATTGCTTATGCTGAGGTATGGAATTACGAATCTCAAAAAGAAGAACTGATTCAATTCACTTCTGTCAGTGAATTTTTTTCATGGATCGACAATCCACCCGTAGCGTTCAGGTGTATATAAACGTTGTGTGCCTTCGGAAGTAACTGTAATAATATCGCATTTGGGGCTTACTAAACTGTCAATTTCGGCTATTTTGCAGTTTATACCCTGAAGGAATTCAACCATTTCTTGTAGTTTAAGTGTATGGATATTATCTCCAAGCTCGATGAGTTTTGATTGATAAAGTTTATGCTCACCACTAGCCGCATAACCAATGTCGTCCAATGTATTCGGTTGAATTTTGTTATGGCCTGTATCTGCTCTAAGTATCACATTTTCGCCATTCTCGATGCCACATTCGATTAAATAAACAGTGCTATTCCCTGTTTTCTGCACCAGCATATTTAGCAAGAACCCAAGCTCTTCTTGGATAGGCATCTTTTGAGCTGACGTAATTTTAAGTGTATGAAGGATAACGTCGTTTAGAAATTCGCCTGTGTCAAGTCTAGCATCGCCGGTGAACGCAACGACATGGTTTGTTTTTGTAATATACGCTTTCTGGCTATGGTCGGACGGCATAGCGATAAACGGATTGTCTGTTCTATGACGTATGAGTCGCCAGTCCGCAGACACAACGATTCCTTCTTTGTTTGCGATAGCCATCACGAGACTCATAATTCATCACCATTCATATCCGCAGTTTTTACATCTAAATTGGCATCTTGGCTTCCTTGCTAAGAAACCCCATACAGCTGTATCTGCAACCTTCTCTCCAAAGCCAACACGTTCTACATCAGGACAGCCGCATGTAGGACAATGAGGAACGTATTTCTTGCGAGCTTCCTCTTGAGCGAGTATCTTACGAATTTCTGCGTCTTCTTTGTCGGCTTCTTTTAGCCAATCTGGATGTCCAGCGATCGGATGATATTCGTCGGGTTGAGGGTACTCACTTAATATTTTCTTTTTGCCTTCTTCGTCTGCATTTTTCCATCTTGTGTAATTTACCATAATGCACGAGCAATGTGGGCATGAAATATCAGGCCACCATTTGAATCTGCCACAATTCGGACATACTAAAATCGTTTTACTCATAATTCTTCTCCTCAAATTAGATATTATCTTTCTTAAACGTATTTAGTGTTGACGATAAAGGCAATATTGTTGGCTTTATTACTAAGCTCAGAAAGATGCGTGCGATGTTTGAATCGCTCGACCCAAAAATTCGTGGTACTGGTACTTCTCTTCTTGATTTTATCAAATACACAATTAAAGGTCAAGCATCAACTGAGGGAATGACTCTTTCGATGAAGGCGGCGACGTTTGCGGCAAAAGCATTAAATCTTGCTTTGTCGATGGCTGTTGGTGCATTGATTGGCATGGCTATCAATGGGGTTATTTCCGCTATAGCTGATTATGCACAACGGATTGATACCGCAGCCACGAAGACAAAAGAAGAAGCTGATGCAGCTAATAATGCAACTTCTTCTCTAAAAGACCTAGTTAATGCTTATGAAGAACTAGGTGATAAGTCCGGTTGGAACACAGAAGATTTTGACCAAGCAAAGGATATCCAAGAGGAGCTTTTGGCTCTTGCAAAAGAACAAGGCACTCTTGACGAAAACAAAGTAAATAAGCTTGATCTTCAAAATGGAAAATATGAAGAACAGCTTGGTTTGCTGAAGGATATCACAGAAGAACAGCTCAAAGCTTCCGAATCGAAGCTGATTCAATCCAAGGATGCTCAAGGCAATAAGCTAGTTAAAACCGCAAAAGACAACAATCGTTTACATTTCTTTAGTTCTGTTTCCGCCAATACCAATCGTGGTATTATGAACGAGTTAAAAGATGCTGGTATTGATGTTTTTAATAAGAATGGTAGTTTTGGCGTAAAGGATTTGAACGACCCAGATTCTATTGCAAAGTATTATTCCGAACTTGGAAAGGCTCTGGATTACATTGTTCAGAATACGACTGAAGCACAACGAGCCGCAGGTGGTGCTTACCATACTGTTTATCAGTATTTAATGGATGAGCAAGCCGCGCTTCAGGATGATGCAGATGCTTACAATGATTCTACTGATGCCGTCAATGAGAATGTAAATGCTCGTAGAAAACTCCAAGCTATTGACTTTTGGAGCGACGGCAAAAGCAATGGTATGGACGTAAGCTATAGTTTCGATAAGGTCAATTCTGCAATCGAAACTCTAAAAAATACCATTGATGACTTTGATGCAAGCAAACTAAACGATCTCTTGTGGGGCACGAATGAAGGCTTGACTGACGAACAGGCGCAAGCCTTGGCGGCACTTCGTAAAGCATTGACAGATATGGATTTCTCTGCCGATACAGATGGCGCGAACGCTTTTGTTCAGGCTCTCGTACAGGTTGGTGTTGTAGCTCAGTCTTCTGCAAATGGTGTTGACGCGGTAGCACAAGCTTCTCAGAAGATGGAAGATATCTCTTCTCAAATCGATGAGATCCAAGCGGCTTACAAGAATGCAACTACTGCCATCGAGGAATACAACAAGTACGGTTATCTGAGCGCCGATACTTTACAAACTCTTCTCAATGAAGACTTTGAGTATTTAAGCTGTCTTGAACTTGTTGATGGTCAGCTTCAGGTAAATACTGAGAAGTATCAGGGTATGATTGCCGCTCAATATCAGTCTGCTGCCATGGCTCTTGTTGAGAAGGCAAATGCGGAGCTCGCAAAGATTGCTCAGGGCGAAAAGAAGGATGCTGTCGAGGATGCAACCAAGGCAACAGAAGACCAAGCAACGGCTTTGACTGAACGAGTCTGCCCTGCTCTTGGTGAATTTGCAAAGGCATCTATGACAGCCGCAGCAGCGCAGGAGTTCTTGGCAAATGGAGATGCAGCATGGTCTGTTGACCCAGAAAGGACTAAGGAAGTCTATGCTGGCCTTGCTTCTGGTTTAGATATTTTGGACGCAACTGTTAACCAAATCATGGGCAATTCGGATAAGTTCCGTCAACACATGAATGGTTTTGACAAGGAGACCAAAAAACGGAATAAGAATACTTCCAAGTCTGTTACTGATGTAGCTTCTGCCTTCGATACCTTGAATAAGGCTATGAAGGAGTATAACCAGTACGGATATCTGTGTGCTGACACAGCAAAGGCTTTGGTTGGTCTGGATGATAAGTTCACGGCTTGCTTAACAAAGCAAGGCGATAAGCTCCAAATCAATGTAGAGCAGTTCCGTAAGTTTGTAAAAGAGCAATTAAAGGAAGCGAATGCCGCAAAAGATGGCGGAAAATCAGCTGATGAGATGAATAAAATTCTGAACTATCTTGATCAGAATGTAGATACAACAACCATCTCTTTTGAGCAGTTGACTGACGCGATCAAGGGCTACGGCACTGCGATGGACGAGGCTAAGGAAAAGACGGACGCTATAAAATCCGCATTTTCTGACTTAGATGAAGTTGGTAAGAGTAAGATTAACAATCCATTTGGACTGTTGGATGCTGACAGTGTTGAGAAGCAGTATCAGGCAATTCGTGATTTGGCTGACGGTTCCGAGTTGTTTACTAATGCAGACTATGCTGGGGCTCTGAATCCTGAGACTGGAGAAATCGATTACAACAGTGATGCGTTCAAGAAAATATTCCTCGATCGTCTTGACAGCATGATTGCTGCTTGCAAGGAGACTGGTGGAGCTGCTGGTGAATACCTTGCAAAGGGCTTTGAGGATGCAAGAGATAAAATTGCTGGAAACGTTATCAGTATTGAAGAGTATATCAATGGAATTGGTTCTACATTGAGCAATATCAATGATAGAATGGATAATTTTCAAAGCGCTTTCAATGATTTGTCTGATATTACAAAAGAGTATAACATTTACGGAAATCTCAGTCAAGATAGCATCCAGAAGTTCATGGCTCTTGACCCGAAGTATACTGCTTGTCTTGAAATGCAAGGCGATAAGCTTGTTTTTAATAAAGATGCTTTCCGTGATCTTTATGTTGCCGAGTTGCAAGAGCTCGCATTAAAGTATGAAGGAACGGACGCAGGTAAAGTGTATGCTGACATCCTTCAGAAAGTTGCAGACGGAACTTGGGACGTTACGGACCACATGCAGGGCATGGGCACTGAGATGGAAAACCTGAAGTCTGCATTAAACGAGTTAAAAGATTTATTCTCTTCCCTGTTTGATTTATTCGAGAAATTTGGATCTAATAAGGACAATGACTTAAAAATCTGGGGCGAGGCCATGACAGAGCATATCGACGACCAAATCGAAGCTCTGAATAAGCAAAAGGAAGCGCTTGAAAAGGCTAATGACGAGGAAGAACGTGCGATTACTCTTGCAAAACTGCAAGCCGAACTTGAAAAAGCTCGCACGCAACGTACTGTCCGCAAGTATACCAGTAATGGTTATGAGTGGGTTTCTGATGCGTCGGCAGTTAAGGAAGCCCAGGATAATCTAAACGACCAGCAACGGACATGGCGCAAAGAGGATGCTGAAAAGGCTATTGATGATCAAATTGATAAGCTGAACGAGTTGAAAGACAAGTACAGTGAAATCATCAACTTGATTGGAACCAGTTGGGATGACTACAACAAAAAACTCAAGTACTCTGCTGAAATTGCAGACATGACCTTTACAGAGATGGAAGGCCGACTTGACGTCTTTAAGGGTAATGTCCTTGGAGCAATGCAGTCCACTAAGGCAACTTCTGGTATTCAGGATGTTATTAGCAAGTTAGAATCCTTGATTACAACCCTTGAGAAGATCAATAATCTGTACAGCTGGGCCGAATCCGGATTTACTGATTATACTGATAAGGGCTTTAATGGTTTAATCAAAACAGCTAAAAAGATTTTCGGATCTACTGGTTCTGACGGTAAGCTCAACATCAGCATTAGCACCGGTTTAAAAAATATCGGTCAGACTGTTAAGGACGCATTTAGTGGAACTTCCGGGAATAGTATCACCAAGGCGTTCCAGACAGGATGGGAAGCTATCTCGTCTGGCGCTAAGGGGTTATTCTCCGGTAGTGGTGCCAATAGCCTAACAACCATCTTCTCGAATGGTTTATCTGGCATTAGTGATTTTATTGGTTCTGCGTTCAAGGGACTTGGCAGCACATTTGCTTCGGGCGGTCGAACATTAGTTAAGGCTGCTGGTAGCGTTGCTACTAAGATCGGAAGTGCTCTCGGTATTGGTGGTGGCGTTGCAGCGGGTGGTGCCACAGCCGCCGGTGGAGGGGTTGCTATTGCAGGAGCTTCCGCGATTCCTGTTATCGGAGCCATCGTCGCAGGCGTTGTCAATGGAATCAATACCAATATTCGTCTTATCAAAGACCAAAAGAAGATTTGGTCAAGCGATGACAAGATTGGAACTAAGATTGTAAAATCTGTTGGCAATACCGTATGGCGGTATTCTCCGATTGGTATGATTGCTAGTACAATTCAGAACATTAGTGGTTTTGTCAAGAAGATCTTTGGTATTGAGAGCAAGAAAGACAAGAATAACGGAACATCTTCTAACGGAAAAATTGACGTTGGTAGTATTGTTATCAATAGCCCAGATAGCCCTGCTTCCAACGCAAATTTTGGTACATCCGGGTCTGATACTGGTACAACCAAGCAATCTTTCTGGGATCGCATCAAGAACTCTAAGCTCTGGTTCTGGAACTGGGGCAAGCGTGCAGCTGGAGATAAGGACATTAAGTATTCAGGCATGTATAATGTCGATGAGCAAGGTCCTGAACTTTTAGTTCGTCACCCGGCGTCTGGTCGTTACACTTATCTTGAAACTGGAGATGGAGTCGTCCCTGCGGATATTACTTCTAAGCTGTTTGAGATGGGCGGAAATACAGATAAATGGTTCGCAGATCAATTGTCCAAAAATGGAGCTTTGAAAAATGGAGCTTTGAACAATATCCAGAACAAAACTATCGGAGATACGATTTCTGTTGGAGATATCTACATTCATAATCCTGTTGGCGATACGGATGCTCTTGCTAGAGAGATTGTACGCGACCTTCCGATTAAGCTGCGTCAACAGCAAGGAAGGAGATAACATGAGTAACGCATCTAAAGCAGTTGATGTATTAACAAAAATGATTGTTGAAGTAGTACAAAATGCAATTGAGAACGCTTCGTATGATAAAACCACTTTTGGTGTTGTTAAGAAAAAGACGCCATCTGGCTATATCGTATCGGCATTTGGAAAAGAGTGCAATATACAATCAAATCAAGATTTTAGTCTTTACGAACGTGTTGCTGTGACTGCTCCGCAAGGAGATTATAGCAATCTACTAATTCGTAAAATCTAAAAATAACTATTGCAGGAAGCTACGCCAGTGACGTAGAACCCTGCATTTTTTATATGACAAGGGAGGTGAAGTAATGGCAAAGCCGGTATTATCATCTGTAAATGTTTTTGACGCAACAGAGGGCGTCATTGCTTTTTTTAAAATTTATGTGAGCTATACAAGCCCCAATATCATCAAAGAATACGAATACTCGATTTATGATGGATCTGATGATAAAGTTATTTGCACCTCTTCTGGAGCATATAGCAATTTATCGTACACACAAAATAACGGATGGGGATTCCATATCTCCCCTACCGAACAATTAGTGAATCGAGAAGAAAATTATTATTTGCGAATTCGTATCAAATTAACTGACGAATCCGAATATGGAGAGTACAGCTCCCCTATTGTTTTGTACTGCAAGTCGAAACCTTCTATTGCTTTTAGTAGCCTTAATAAAGAAACAGAAAATATTATTCAAATGTCTGCTACTGTTTTTGAAATGCTTTATTCCTACATAAAGGATCAAGGTGAGACTCTTAAAACATATAAATATGAGTTTTATGATGAAGACAAGAAATTGGTTGATGAAACGAAAACGTATTATGGTACTATTTCGCATTCGTTCTCTGTGTATGGACTAGAAGCGAACAAATTGTACTATGTGCGCGGCATGGCTACCACAAAAAATGGGTATGAGCTCGATACGGGTTATTATCCTATTAGAATTGGTAGTGTTTTATCAAACGGAGATTATGCTTTTGAGGCAGAGAACGATCATTATAATGCAGCCATCCGGTTGACATCTCATTTTGTTTCGGCCACTGGTTCTCCTAACGGCGATGTTTCTTACGTAAAAACAGCAGACGATAAATATGCAGTAGATTTGACCAATGGTACAAAAGTTACCTATTTCTTAAGAGACCAAAATAAAAATCTTAATGACTTCGACATGAAGTTTATTGTGAAGCCTGATTGCCCAAAAGAAATTGTCGAGTTGAACTGGAATAACGCAGAATATTCTGTGACTGGAACATTGAGTATTCTAAAGAGATTCTTTACCGATATGAACGACGAAACAGAAAAACTATTTGCCGCCTTAAAAATAAATGTTGACCATGATACGTATTTGATCATCAAAAGCAATTATATCTTTGCAGAAAAAGCGACTGGATATTTATTTGTTGATGTTGTTTGTAAGGATGGATATTTTGAAATTTATATAGAGTCAATGGATGGAGATTATCAAAACGCGGTCTTAGGACAAGCATTACTGGACTGTTGTATTATCGGTGACTCTTCTGTAGATAACGAGAATTAAAGGAGGCTGATTTATGTTTTTAGGAATGGATATTCTAAGTGACGAGCAGTCTCTGAGTAATTCCAAATTGGTATCAAATCTTTCTTCGTTTTCAATAAAGAATGGAATTTTTGACGAGCTTTATGTTTCGTCTGATCCAAATAAATTTAAAAAGAAAGAATATGATTGGGCGGCAGATACCTTAATCCTCGCCACGTTTGATTCTCAGACGCTTGAAGGCGGCAATATTGGCGCTCTCGGCAGCAAGATTCAGTCTATGCAGCTCCGTAGACGTGAAGTAGGAAATGTTACATGGACTACACTAGCAGCTTATCAGGTTCCGGATACAGATAATTTGAATTTTTCTTTTGTTGATTACTTCGCACGCGGTCGTAACACCAAGTATGAATATTCTGTCAACTATATCTTGAAGGACGGAACCGAGTTGCCTTACATTTCAGCTTCTGTCATAAGTTCATTCTGCGGCGCTCTTATCACCGATGGCAAGACCTCTTATCATGTATTTCTTGATCCGAAGGTTACATCCACCACAAGAAATAGACAGTCCAGCATTGTTACAACTTTGAATGGTCGATTCCCTTATGTCTTCTATGGGAGCAAATCCAATTACGATACAGGAAATTTCTCTGGTACTATCATCAAGAATAATGGTGGGGACGATTGGGATTTCGATAATTCCTATAAATATCGTGAAGATATGAAGGACTGGCTTACGAATGGTGAAGCTAAAATCATTAAGATGGAAGATGGTCGCGAATGGCTCGTAAGTGTAGACGGAAATGTCGAAGAAGATGAATCAGAGCATATTGATAAAGTAGGTATCAGTTTTGATTTTGTGCAAATTGGTGACTACAACAATACCGACGATTTGAGCGCAAATGGTCTGACCGCTTACAATGATATGGATTACGCTATTTATTATTCAATTACGCTCAATCTTGAATCCGCAACTAGCAGCAGTCGTATTATCAGTGTTAAGCAAGGAGAGAGTTATACCACAAAAATTGAAGCATATGAAGGATATGTCATTGATTCTGTTTCGATTTCTATGAATGGAGTCTCTATTACGGATTCTGTATATAACTCTGTAAATAATACGATTTCTATCCCATCTGTTACAGGAGATGTTATCGTAACTGTCACTGCTCTGAAAATCAGTGTGGATGATATCGCATTTGATTATAATACGTTGAATCTGTCTAAGAACAGTAAGAAAAAGATCAATCTTATTTACAGCCCGACGAATGCAAAAATCGGAGCGATTACTTGGAAATCTAGTGACGATGCGACAGTCATCGTTGATAATGGTATGGTTCAGGGATTGAAGGCTGGCTCTGCTACTATCACAGCCTCGATTGACGGACTTGAAGCAAAGTGTAATGTTTCTGTTGTTTCCTTGTCTGATAAGACTGGGATTCCGCTAAGTGCATTCCACGAAGGTGCAGCGATTCACATGCGAGAGAATAGTTCTCCAGTGTATTATATCGTTGCAAAACATAACTACGAAAGCGAACTGAACGGCGAGGGTCGCACTCTACTTGTCAGAAAGCCGGAGTACGCAAATACGCGTTTTGGTTCTAATAATGCGTATGGTTCTAGTGATGTTGATAAATTACTCACGAATACATTTAAGAATTCCCTTGATTCTAAAATCGTATCTGTGTTAAATAGCTATCCTACAACAATTCGTTACACTCCAGGCAATGGCAAAAATACAGTATCAACGATGTCAAGGACTGTATTTTTACTTTCTTCAAACGAATATGGACCGTCAAGTAACACTCATAACACGGAAGGCACTATTCTGCCGACCGCACAACAGTTATTGTCAGATGGCTGCGCGAATAATAAGATGCTCTTAACCAGGACACCAGCAGTTTACAATATTTCTAATACTAAGGATTCTGTAATTGGTATTCGATACAATTCTAACGACAATAGTTTTGAGAATAAGGTTATCAAATGTACCGACACGAATGACGCTAACACTGGCGCTACAGTTGTTGTCCATCCTGCTATGACTCTATCTCAGGATATTAAAATTATCATTGACAATCCAATTAAGGCGAGTGCTGTAACGTTGAATAAAACTTCTGCGATTATTCATATCGGAGAAGAATTGCAACTTAACGCAGTATATCAACCTGTCGATGCCACCTATCCGTTGACAAATTATGGATCTAGTAATCCATTTGTGGCGTCGGTTAATGAAAGTGGATTGGTCACAGGTAAAAAGGTTGGCACTACTACAATTACTGTTGGTATTGACAATGTGTCTGCGGCTTGTGAAATTCGCGTTGTTGAATAAGGAGGTGTTTAAATGTATTATATCGCATCAAAAAAAGAATTTGCGATGCTAAAAAATCATAATAAACATCTTTACTGTAGACTTGAACTTCTGGATAAAGATTTAAACGTTATCGATAATCTTGAAGGATTAACAATTGATGGAAGCCTTTCAATTGACGCAGACTCAGACATCCGGCACACGTTTACTTCAACGATTTATTTGAAACAAAATGAGATGATTAGTTCTTATTCTGTGGACGAGTGGATTGACAAGTTGGTTCGTGTCTATATTGGTATTGGATTATCTGATAAAAATATTTTTTGGTATTCAAAAGGGATCTATGCTTTCAATCAGAATGGATTTTCATACAATGCAACCGAACATAGTGTATCTGTTTCGTGCGTTGATTTAGTTGCAATGCTGGATGGGTCGCTAAGTGGTACATTGACTGGTTATCAAACTGTTATTTCCACTGGAACAAAAATATCCAACGCTATTATTGATACTTACAAACTTAGCGGTATGAAAGAATGTGTCGTCAACTACTGGAATAGAACAGTCCCATATGATATTGAATTTTCAAGCGGTACATCTATCTGGTCTATTCTAACTGAGCTTCGGGATCTTTATTATCCATTTGAAATGTTTTTCGATGACACGACCTTTGTGTGCCAAGAAATTCCGTCTGGTTTTAACGATCCAGTTGTTTTGAACGATGAAGAGTTTCAAGACTTAGTTATTTCTGAGAGTGGCGATATTGAGTACTCAGAGGTCAAGAATTGTGTTGAGGTTTTTGGAGCCAGTGTCGAATATGATACTTATGTTGATGATGAGCACATGACTGTTGTACATACTGATGCAGACTCGAAAACCGGCGAAGAAGAGAAAACTTCTATTACGTTAAGAACGACCAGTTTAGACACCACAAAAGATTGTACTGTAGCTATTACAACTCCCCTGCTTGGTTTTAAAAAAAATGTGGAGATTACAATCGTAAACTCAGTCACAGAGACTGACAGCAATAATAACACTTCAGTTAAGGAGTACACACATGGTCCGTTCAAACTTTATGAAACTGATGTGAACGAAAATGGCACAGATGTTTTAATGGATGGCACTGAAATCGCACATGATATGATGATTGTTATTTTGTATAGTCCTACATATAAAAAGTTTTATTATCGTGGCGAGCAACAAACCCATGCAATGACATTCTTAGTGAACAAAATGCCTACAGATGATGAGATTGCCAAGGCAAAAGTGGATGAAGCATGTAATAATTTAAAGTATATTTGCTTGACTGAATCAGATGTAAATTTAAATACTCAGGAAAATCCACGTTTTGCAATTGAGAAAATCGGGCGTAGAAATCAAGTGTGTTCTGGGTCAGAATATGAAATGTACACCACAGATGAATCAACTATGCAGTGCGCCGAGTATATGTTGTGGAAGTGTGGACGATTGACAGACAGTGTTACAGTGGAATGCCTTCTTGTTCCATGGCTTGAGGTCAATCAAAAGATTTCTTATGTACCTCATTATATCGACACAAAAGGTGAGCCTTTGGAATTCATTATCAAAAAAATCTCTATTTCACTTGGCGAAGGAACGATGACCTTAACACTGAGTCGTTATTATCCATATTATCCATACATCGTACAAAACAAATATTGATTTCGGCTCCGATATTTCGGGGCTTTTATTTTTGTCAAATTGGAGGTGCATTGAATGAGCTATGACAAAAATCCAGACGGTACTTATACTGATCTGGCGTATACGAAATTTCCAGCTAAAGTAGACAGCTGGCAAGATAGTCAGAATTTAACGGCGAACTATTTAAGTCTAGCAAACGATTATAAAACAGCTCTTTTGAACGGTAACTATTCGGCAGCACAGAGTATTCTTAATGCGAATCCAGAATTGAAGCGAATGTTGATTGGTGCAGATGACATTAACAAGTTAAAGCATTCTCAAATGGCTATTGAGCGCCTGTTCACAGAGGATATCGAGGAATATATCAAATCTTATACAGACAAATCTACATCTGAAGCTGATAAGGCGACTACTTCTGCAGCTAACGCTGCTATTTCCGAAAAGAATGCTTTAAATTCAGAGACCGCCGCAGCCGCAAAAGCATCTGAAGCAAACGAACTGGTTGAGAATCTAAAGACCTTGAAAGGGACTCTTCCTTCTGATTTTACTGAATATACTCAGCAAATTGCCGACGCGAAGGAAGAGTTTGATAATAAGATTGATAAGCACAACACGAGCGATACAGCGCATCAGGACATTCGAGATGATTTAGAAAAAATCTCGTCTAACGTATATTCGAAAACAGAGGCCGACGCCAAGTTTGGCACCCCATACGCCCTGCCGCCCGCTACGGCGGACCAGCTGGGCGGCGTGAAGGTGGGGGACTACCTGGACATCGCCCCGGACGGCACCCTCAGCGCCAAAACGCTCAATGACAAGATCGCTGCCGCCGTGGCGGTAAAGTCGGAGCCCCGGCTGGTGTGGAACCACTACGAAGAAACCGGAA
>ERZ780226.50-NODE-50-length-107235-cov-29.832040_pt1 | contig 107235 bp, 95 predicted proteins | sample MGYA00511165_ERZ780226 | MGnify/ENA primary metagenome ERZ780226 (study PRJEB29588, sample SAMEA2152373) | human gut metagenome | biome: human gut; feature: human-associated habitat; material: faeces | place: Denmark | collected 2008/2010 ...
TTATTCTAACACTGGAGGATTTTTTATACTCTAGGCAAAGCTACGGCTCCACCGGATCCCCCATCTCAGATGGGGGCTTAATATACGAATACAGTCACTTACCTCGCCACGTCTGTTGTCACATTCACACGGATCGTCTCGAGCGACATGCCTGTCGTATGCTCGATCTCCCGCTGGATCCTGTCACGCATGGTATGGATCACCGATTTGATCTCCTGCGGCGTCCCCGGGCGGACGGAGACGTCAAGTGCCAGGATGAGACCGTTCAGCTGGCTCTCGCTCTTCTCACTGCTGACGCCTGTGATCCTGACTTTCTTCATCCCTTTCACCGCATAACGGACAAGCGAAGCGATGACGCGGTCAGAGAAGGAGAGCTTGCCATAGTAACTGAAGACCGGACGCACGACAGAGCGTTCATTCTGCTCGCTGAAACGCTTTGGCACTTCCTTTTTCCGATTTCTGAAAAATTTCAGCGGATCAACAAGGTATCCCTTGAAATACGGCTTCAGCTCCATCGTCGGAACGGGGATAACATGCTTCCCTTCCTTATGACGCGCTTCGCTCGCCTTCATCATTTCTTCAGGACGCGCCACATCCTCGATGCGGATATACTTGCAGGGCTCCGGCAGATCCAGTGCCTTCGTGATCGTCACGACCATACGATCTGACGTTCCCAAGATCAGAATGCGGTCCGGATGGATCTTCTGGAGCGTCTCCTTCACATCTTCTCTCTGCTCTTCATCCCAGAAAATTGCACGGCGCACAGCCTTCAAGCGGCTCTCTTCTCTCTTGGCTGACTTCCCTGCGACAATGCGGTTGTGATAGATCAGGATCCCGTCATCAATGATGCAGGAGCATTGATTCTCATAGGCGATCACCAGCGCACGGTCACTCTTACCTGTACCTGGCGGTCCATAAAAAGCTACAACTTCCATAGTGCTCTCCTTTTCGTTTTTCTTTAGTATAAATGTTCAGGGGAAATTTGTCATGAGGAAAATGGAGAAAGGGTTAGAGGTTCAAGGTTCGGGGTTAGCCCACGGGACGGGATGCCTCTTGATTGCGTACAAAAACTCTGTTCGAATGAGAAATTAGAAATTAGAAATGAGAAATGGTGATGCGGCGCATAAAAATCAGAAGCGCCGTGGAGTTTCGATAGCGCTTCGTGCGCAACGTCATTTCGACCGTAGCCGAGGGTCTTTATTGCAAAACGCTCATCGCCTGATGTGAGGCAGCACCAGGACATCGTTTTCCCTCGGTGCATACACGATGATTCTCGCAGTGCAGTAAAGATCCCTCGGCTACGCTCGGGATGACGATGCCAGAGAATCCCAATCCCTAGCTACTCATCCCTAGTCCCCAGTCACCAACAAACAAAAAAGAAGCCTTTCGGCTTCTTTCACTCTTCCCCTACGATCTGAACCTCGGTATGCAGATCCACGCCATAGGCCTCTTTGACCTTCTGCTGCACCTGATGGATGAGAGAGAGCATGTCTTCGCAGGAGGCACGGCCATTATTGATGAGGAAACCGGCGTGTTTCTCGCTGACCTGTGCATCGCCCACCGAAAATCCTTTGAGTCCCAGTTCTTCGAGCATCTGTCCGACAAAATGACCATCGGGACGCTTGAAGGTGGATCCGGCGCTTCGTTTTTCAAGAGGCTGCTTCGTGGCTCTTCTCTGGTTGAGATCCTTCATCAGCGCTTCGATGTCCTTTTGATTGCCCGGCTTTAACGAAAGAGTGATATCAAGGATGACTTCCCCGTTCTGCATGAAGGGGCTGTGGCGATACCCATAGCCCATATCCTTGATGGAGTGGACAATGATATCCCCCTTTGCATCACAGGTGGTGGCAGAAACGATGATCTTCGCCATTTCTCCGCCATAGGCCCCCGCATTCATATAAGCAGCTCCGCCAATACTACCGGGAATGCCACTTGCAAATTCCATTCCGGAGAGGCCATACTCCAATGCTTTCCTTGCAGCAGCTGCCGTAGGCACTCCGCTCGCGACCGTCAGGAGATTCTCCTTCCTTTCCATGCGGTGCAGACGACCGGTGAATACCACCGCCCCTCGGATGCCTTTGTCCCGGACGAGCAGGTTCGCCCCGCCGCCCAGTACGAAAAGCGGCACCGCATGCTTGTGTGCGAGCTTTGTGATGAGGCACAATTCTTCTGTCGTTTCCGGCATCAGAAAACAATCTGCCGGCCCACCAATGCCAAAGGTGGTATGACGCTTCATGGGTTCATTTGTCTTTATCTGATTCTCTCTTAAAATGCCGGAGAAAATGCTTGCATAGTCGTTATTCATATCCGATTCCTTACCCTTATAAAATCATATCTTATTTATTATAAGGATGCACATGGAGCGCGTCAATGGGAAAATAGGAACCTTGAGTGACTGGAGACGGGTGACTGGTGACTAGGGATTAGTGGTTAGGGATTAGGAATCTCAAGTGACTAGTGGCTGGAATGCCAGCTCATGGCATCGCCATTATTTATACTCCGCGGCGCTTAGATCCTTCGACTCAGTTCTCCTGTTTCAGATAAGTCATTTGCTAACATACGACGTTTTTCTCCGCTCAGGATGACGAAATGCGCCGCACCACCATTTCTCATTTCTAATTTCTCATTCAATCGAAGCTTTCAACCGCAATCAAGGGGCAGCACGCCCTATGGGCCTCCCCCTCCCCCATCAAAAAACCGCAGCCTAAGCTGCGGTTTTTTGTTCAGGTTGTCAGATGAAATAAATTATTTGTTTTCGATCAGTTTCAGGTCGACAGCAATATTCTTTTCGACGTTTTCACCCTTAGCGAGCTTCAGAGCAGCATCGACGCCGATCTCGCCCATCTTGTCTGGCTGCTGAGCGATGGTAGCTGCCATGGTGCCGTCTTTGACTGCTTTCACGCCGTCATCAGTGCCGTCGAAGCCGATGATGAAGATCTGCTTGTTGGCAGCTTTGGCAGCGGAGATAGCGCCGAGAGCCATTTCATCATTCTGTGCGAAGATGGCTTTGACATCCGGGTTTGCCTGGAGAATATTTTCAGAAACGGTCAGGCCCTGGCTGCGATCGAAGTTTGCACTCTGTTTTGCGAGGACTTTCAGTTTCTTGTCAGCGATGTTATGGAAGCCCTGGCCGCGTTCACGGGAAGCGGATGCGCCCGGGATACCTTCGAGTTCAGCGACTGGAGTGCCTTCGCCGAGTTTAGAAACGATGTATTCTGCTGCCATTTCGCCGCCCTTGATGTTGTTGGAAGCGATGTGTACAGCGACTTCGCCCTTATCAGAAGCACGGTCGATGGTGATGACCGGGATCTTGGCTTTATTGGCTGCAAGGACAGAGTTGGATACTGCTGCGGAGTCTACCGGATTCACGATGAGGACGCTGATGTTGCCCTGGAGCAGGTCAGCGATATCATTGGACTGTTTTGCCGGATCATTCTGTGCATCGACGATCTTGACATTCACGCCAGCCTTTTCAGCAGCTGCTTTGACGCTGTTTGCCATGGTGACGAAGAATGGGTTGTTCTGCGTGGAGACAGAGAAACCGATGGTGACTTTCTTCGCGCCGGAAGCAGCAGAAGAGTCGGCTTTCTTATCAGAGCCGCCACAACCAGAAGCAGAGATGAGTGCTGCGCCAATGAGAGCTGTTAATGCGATTTTCTTAAACAAAATGTTTTCCTCCTTAGTTCTTCTTGCGATCCATCAGGACGGCAAGCAAAATAACTACGCCTTTGACAACCTGCTGATAGAAGCTGGACACATTCAAAATGTTCAGACCATTATTCAAGGTACCGATGATAAGAGCACCGATGAGCGTGCCGGAAATACGGCCTTTACCGCCTGCGAGCGAAGTACCGCCCAAGACAACAGCTGCGATAGCATCCAGTTCATAGCCCATGCCGGCCGTCGGCTGCGCACTGTTCAGGCGGGCAGTCAGGATAGCGCCGGCGATAGCACAAAGGCATCCAGTCAAAGCATACGCAAAAATCTTGATTCTGTCAATCTTAATCCCGGAAATATAGGAAACTTTTTCATTCCCGCCGACCGCATAGGTCTGACGGCCAAGCGGTGTCTTCTTCAGGATGAAGAAAAGGATCAGGAAGGCGATGAGCATCACGATGGCCGGGACCGGGACTTCCATGATGAAGCCCTGACCGAAGCCGGTGAAGAAAGGATCATCCGAAAGGCCGGAGATCGGATTACCATTCGTATAGACGAGCGTCGCGCCGCGATAGATGGTCATCGTAGCAAGCGTTGCAATGAAGGGAGCGACCTTTCCGTAGGAAATGATGACACCATTCACAACACCGAGCAGGATACCGATGAAAGCAGAGAAAAGGATCGCGAGCTCCGGATTCGTCCCTTTGGTGATCATGCTCGCCATGAGCGCAGAAGACAGCGCGAGGATCGAACCGACGGAGAGGTCGATGCCGCCGGTCAGGATGACGAAGGTCATACCAAAGGCAATGAGCGCATTGATGGAGATCTGACGAGCCAGATTTTTCAGGTTCGACGGATCGATGAAGCTGTCATTCAAAGCCGCGATAACGATAAAGAGTACAATGAGACCAATGAGCGGCCCCATTTCTCTCACAATATTTTTAACTTTTTCGGAATTCATGCTTACTCTCCTCCGGTAGCCAATGTCATAATACGTGTCTGTGTCGCATCTTTATGATCGATGATGCCAGCCAGATGCCCTTCGTGGATGACCATGATACGGTCGCTCATGCCGATGACTTCCGGCAGTTCAGAAGAAACCATGATGATCGATACGCCTTGGGCGGTCAGTTCATTCATCAGGTCATAGATATCCTTTTTCGCACCGATATCGATGCCGCGGGTCGGTTCATCCAGGATGAGCAGCTTCGGATGCATGCCCACCCACTTCGCGATGACGACCTTCTGCTGGTTGCCGCCAGAGAGAGCGCTCGCAGGAAGCTCGATGGTCTGCGTCTTGACGCCGAGCTTGTGCGATAACGTATCTGCGAAACCGAATTCTTCCTTGTCATTGATGACGCCGCTCTTGGCGAGGGCATTCACACTGGGGAGTGCAATATTTTTCTTGATCGAAAAATCCAGAATGAGCCCTTCCGTCTTACGGTTCTCTGTAATGAAGCCGAAGCCGAGCTTGATGGCATCGAGCGGCTTTTTGATCTTGATCTCCTTGCCGGAGAGGTAGAGCTTGCCTTCCTTGTGCGGATCCACGCCGAAGATCGCTCTCATGATCTCTGTACGGCCAGCGCCCATGAGACCGGCTACGCCCAGGATCTCTCCTTTTCTGACAGAGAAGGAGATGTGCTCGAAGACGCCCGGCTGTGAGAAATCTTCGACCTTGAATACTTCATCACCGGGTACATTCGTACGCGCCGGATAGTACTCGCTTATCACGCGGCCGACCATATCGCCTACGATCTGGTCCATATTCGTTTCTTCTGTCGGGCGGCTGCTGATGGTCTGCCCGTCACGCATGACGGTGATGGTATCACAGTTATTGAATACCTCTTCCATACGATGAGAAATATAGATGATGGAGACACCCTTCGCCTTCAGCTTTCTCATGACTTCGAAAAGACTGTCGGTCTCACGCTCCGTCAAAGCGGCGGTCGGTTCATCCATGATGACCGTCTTGGCATCGAGCATCAGATTTCGTGTGATCTCTGTCATCTGCTGCTGACCGACAGAGCATTCCCCTGCGATCTCATCGAGCGGCAGCGTGATGCCCATTTCACGGCACTTTTCTTCCGCCATCTGGCGCATCTTTTTGAAGTCAATGAATCCAAAGGCCATTTTCGGCTGATTCATCAGGAAAAGATTCTCCAGGATAGACAGATTCGGCCAGATATTCAGCTCCTGATGAATGAAAGCGATCCCGTGCTCTTCCGCATCTTTATTATTGCGGAAAGTCACTTCCTTGCCATCCACCAGAATGGTGCCGGCATCCGCCTTGTGGATGCCCGTCAAAATATTCATTAATGTGGATTTGCCTGCGCCATTCTCCCCCATCAGTGCGTGGACTTCGCCAGGACGGATGTGGAGATTCACCCCGCCCAAGACCTTATTCGTCCCAAAGGCTTTGCAAATCCCGATCATATTGATATCCATGTACTACCTCTCTTAGAAGATGACACCGGACTCGAGAATAATATTCGAATACGGAGTGATTTCGCCTGTACGGATGACGGCTTTGCAATCTTTTTCCCATGCCTTCAGCTCTTCATGGCTATCCAGCATGACCCATTCCACAGCATTTTCGGGGAACACTTCGTGGAGCGCTTTCCACTGCTCCGGATTTTCCTTTTCCGTCTCCGGTGCGATATAGACCTTCTGGATCTCCATGTATTTCGCCATTTCCTTCACGACTTCGATAAATTTCGGTTCACCAAGACGGAGTGCGAGATCGATCTTCGGCGTACCGGATGGCACCGGAAGGCCGCAGTCTCCGACACAGATCTTATCTGTATGACCGAGGTCTGCTAAAACCTTGGCGATATTGCTGTTCAAAATCCCTATTTTCTGCATGAGAGCATCTCCTCCACTTCTTTGCGCCATGGCATACCACCCTGTGCGCCGATCTTTCCGACAGACAGTGCTGCCGCCGCATTGGCAAAACGAATGGCTTCTTTGATAGCCAGTCCTTCGCAGCGTGCTGCCGCAAAAGCCCCATTGAAGGTATCGCCTGCCCCGGTCGTATCGACGACCGGCACCGTGAAGCCAGCGACCTTGACGACCTTACCCGCTTCGCCATAGACCACGCCATCTTTGCCGACGGTCATGATGACCTTGCCGGCTTCAGAAATCAGGATCTCATCTCGATCCATTCCGTCAAACATCAGCGCCGCTTCATGTTCATTCGGCGTGAGATAGGTCACTTTCCTGACCCAGTCCTTCGGGATATCCATGTACGGTGCCGGATTCAGCATCACAGGGACGCCCGCTTCAAAGCAGCGGTCAATGATATAGCCGATCGTGTCCATCGGGATCTCATGCTGCAGCATGACGAGATCAGAGGAAGAGATCACATCCCAGTCCTTATCGATCATCTGTCGGCTGACCTTATCATTCGCCCCCTTGATGACGATGATACTGTTATCCCCTTCCGCAAGCGTGATGTGTGCCGTGCCTGTCGTGATGCCGGAGAGCGTCTCCACATAGTCCGTCTTCACGCCGCTCTCTTCCAGCGCCTTTTTCATGAGCGCTCCGTAGGCATCATCCCCCACACAGCCGATCATGTATACGCTAGCCCCGAGGCGCGCCGCTGCGACAGCCTGATTGGCGCCCTTGCCTCCAGGAGAAACGATCAGGCGGCTGCCCATCACGGTCTCGCCCGCCTGCGGTCTTCTGTCCGCCTCCACGGTAATGTCCATATTACAGCTGCCTATTACAGAAATATGACCCATAAGCCTCCATCTTCCTTTACTTTTACAAATACGCCGAAGAAACAGGAACGTCCCATGATTCCTAGCGAAATATTCGATTCAATAAAGAAGTATCTACATAACGCTTTTTTCTTTCTACATAACCGTATTATTTTAGCATAAAGCCTTTAAAGAAAAAAGAGAGGGAAAAAAATTTTACAATATGTAAGAGTTTAGGGGTAGCCCATGGGACGTGCTGCCCCTTGATTGTGGATGAAAGCCTCGATTGAATGAGAAATTAGAAATGAGAAATGCGAAATGCGAAATGGTGGTGCGGCGCATAAAAATATAGAAGCGCCGCGGAGCTTTGATAGCGCTTCGCGCGCATCGTCATTTCGAGCGTAGTCGAGAAATCTTTCTTGCACACCGGTAAGCAATAAGTACGAGATAGCAGAAAAACGTAGCACTAAAACTTCGTTTATGAAATGGCACAAACTTGCTGATTTTCGTGCTGCAATAGAGATTTCTCGCTTGCTCTTGAAATGACGATACGGGATAGACTTTTTCCTCATGTTTGATTCCCCGCGGCGCTTTTTATTTTGTCGCGCCGCACCACCACTCCTCACTCCTAACTAGGGAGCTCGAGACTTTCCTTCGCAATCAAGGAGCGCCCCCACGACAAAACCCTCTGCCCAAACAACTGGGCAGAGGGTTTCCTCTAGCAATCCATTACACGATCGGTTCTCCGTGATACAGTTCTCCATCGATATCCGGTTTCACACCATAGCCGATGGCCCATTCACATTTATACTTGAGAGCCTGCGCATGAATGTTCTTCACGCGGTCAATGGTCTTGATGACTTTCGCTGGGACACCGACGACGAGGGAATTCGGCGGGATGACCTGATTTTCCAGAACAAGCGCACCGGCAGCGATGATGGAACCGCGGCCGATCTTGGCACCAGTCAAAACAGTCGCATGCATGCCGATGAGGACATGATCCTCAATGGTACAGGCATGGATGCAGGCGCAGTGCCCGATAGTGACATAATCGCCAATGATGCAGGGATCGTCATCCGCCACATGCAGGCAGACCAGATCCTGTACATTCGTGCATTCACCGATGGAGATGTAATTCACATCGCCTCTCGCCACGACGCCCGGCCATACACTCGCATACTTTCCGATCCGGACATCGCCGGAAAGGAATACCTGTGGAGCCACAAACGCATTCGGATCGATCTGCGGGATTTTTCCGTTAAATTCTTCATTGGAAAGAGTATACATATGAAAGACCTCCCATCCTATACACATAGATTATTTCCTATCTGTATTATACTACGGAAGGCAAGCGTATGGGAATTAAATTTTTCTAAAAAAGAAAAACGGGTTCAGGGTTCAGGGTTCAGGGTTAGCCAGTGGGCGACTCACCCCTTGATTACGTTTGAAAGGCTCGATGGAATGAGAAATTAGAAATGAGAAATGCGAAATGGTGGGGCGGCGCATAAACATCAGAAGCGCCGCGGAGTTTTGATAGCGCTTCGCGCGCATCGTCATTTCGAGCGTAGCCCTCAATCTTTATTGCAGAACGCTCATCGCCTGATGTGAGGCAATACCAGGACATCGTTTTTCCTCCGTGCATACACGCTGATTCCCGCAGTACAGTAAAGATTTCTCGCTTCACTCGAAATGACGATACGGGAGAATCCGATATCTCCTAGTCTCTTAGTCTCCCAGTCACTAGTCACCAGTCCCTGCTTTCACACATACATCGTTAATCGGTCTGCAAGGAAGATTTCTCGCTTCACACAAAATGACGATACGAGAGTCTGATGTCTTCTAGTCTCCTAGTCTCTAGTCACCAGTCCCTAGTCACTCGAGACGCCTAATCCCTAATCCCTAGCCACTAGTCTCTAGTTACTTTTTTCCCAAAAACTTTGTGATGGTTTTCACGACAAGGTCCGGCGCAAGCGGCTTGGACAGGTGTTCATTCATCCCCGCTTCCCGAGTGCGAATTTTATCATCTGTGAAAGCATTCGCCGTCATGGCAATGATGGGGATCGTCTTCGCATCCTTGCGGGGAAGAGCCCGGATCTCTTTGGCAGCCTTGCAGCCATCCATGACCGGCATCATTACATCCATGAGGATCACATCGAATGCACCTTCGGGTGCATTTGCAAAAGTCTCGACAGCCTCTTTCCCGTTCCATGCTTTCGTGACGACGGCGCCCTTTTCTGCGACAATAAATTCCGAGATCTCCATGTTGAGCTCATTGTCTTCGACAAGAAGAATACGGACACCCTCGATCGACGCCTCGGCTTCTTCGGTCGTTTTCTCGGCTTTGCCGGCCGACTTGTCGATCAGGAAGGGGAGCTTCACCGTGAACGTCGTCCCTTCGCCCCTTTGGCTGGTAAAGGAAATACTGCCGCCCATGGTTTCCGTGAGTTTCTTTGCGATCGGCATGCCAAGTCCCGTACCGTTGTAGGCCGTCTTGACACTTTCGTCTTCGCGAGTGAAGGGTTCAAAGATCCGTTTCTGGTACTCCTCGCTCATACCGATCCCGGTATCCTTACAAACAAACGTATAGAAAGCGCGGCCATCCTCACTCTCGTCTTCCCGGAGGCTGAGTATGATTTTCCCATGATCTTTATTGTACTTCACAGCGTTACCCATGATATTCATCAAAAGACGCTTCAGGTGACCTAGACTGCCTATGAGATTCCAGTGTGTCACTGAAAGATCCCTCTTGATGACTTCGATATCTCTTGCCTGTGCCAGCTTTTCGATAACGGTAAGTACTACATTCAAAAGCTCCTGCAGATGGAAGGATTTCTCTTCGAGCACGACTTCACCGGACTCCAGTTTCCCCATATCAAGCACTTCATTGATGAGCTCCAGGAGCAGTTGGGACGCTTTACTGATCTTCCCACGACATTCGTCCTGCTTTTTCAAATCATCGGGATAGCGCTCTGCCACCGCCAGCATGCCAATGATGCCATTGATCGGTGTACGGATATCATGGCTCATGCGCTGGAGAAATTCTGTCTTCTCGACATTGGCGGCATCTGCGCGGCGGGCCTCTTCCAGAAGGCTCTTACGGTATGCTTCTTCCTTTTCCTTCTCCTCCTTCTGATGTAGCATCTATGACCGGTAGCGATACATAAAGAAGGCGGACAGAGTAAACAGATACAGGGCGAAGATTATGCCCAGATTCTGCGGGAGTGCGGCAAATACTTGTGTATCCGGCATGTATACATAGATGTAGTAGTCGCGCTGGCGAAGCATGATGCCATAGACCGCTTCTTCACTGATATTCACGAGATGCCGACTGCCCGCACTTTCTTTCAAGGCCTGCACCACAGGGAGATGCTTCGTCTCTTCTCCGATCAGCGCTTGATCATTCGAAGCGATGACCTGTCCGTCATCCGCGACAAGGATGGTGCCATCTGTCAGGGGATTGTACCCTGCAAGCAGACTTTGGATCACGAGCGTGTAAGTTCTGGCATACTGAGCGGGTGTGTATTGGTACACGACGATGATGCCCGGCTTATCCATGCGTCCGCAGGCAGCCATATCGATAAAAGCCCCATTCCGGGAGGCGAAGACGCTGCGAATAGGTTTTCTCCGGATAACGGGCGCAGTCTTTCACGACATCTCTGGATAGGATGCCTGCGAGCGCCTTTTCTGCAGAAGGCATCTTGGTGAACGACTCCGTTGTCTCTCCTTTTTCGTCAAGAATCAGAATGCCGGAAAGCCACAGCCCACGGATATTCTGCTGCAGCAGCGCCTCCTCCGTACTGCGTCCTGTCTCTTTCTCCGCCTTGAGGTTTGTCCCCACCTGACGCACGCTTTCGATGAGCCGCAAAAGCGACTGGGACTCCAATGCTTCATTGTAGTGTGTGACACTTGAACTCTGTACCTTCACATATTCCGCCGTTTCATAGAGACGCGCTTCCGCCTCCTTCTTTTCTTGATCGATGAAATAGAGCGAAGCACCGAGCATGACCAGCAGCCTGCCAAGGATCCCGACCGACCAGAAACGGATGCCTTTTTTAATGGACGCTTTATCAGTAAGCAAGCTTCTCCACCTCCAGGTATTGTTTCGGATTTTCTAAATACTTTCCGATGATCCTCTCTGACGTCCCATCCCGCCTCATCTCGCGAAAGGTCTTATCAAGCTCCTGGCAAAGACTGCGACGGTCCTCCTTATCGAAAGCCACGCCGATCCCGACCGTCATGAGCGGCTCAGGAAGGATGCGATACTCCATATCATAGCCCTTCATGTACTGGAGGATGGAAGTCTCGTGCTCTCCAACGGCATCCGCATAGCCTTTGCCGAGAAGTGTATAGATCAGTGCGCGATTTCCCATGCTGAGAAGATTCTCCAGCTTAGGAATGCGAGGATCATTCCTTCGAAGGAAGATGCCTTCCGGCTTCGTGGTCGACTGTACCGCCAGTGTTTTTCCAGCAAGATCCTGCAAGTGGTAAATGTCACTCTCGGGATTCACTGCGACCACCTGACGGCTCACCATGTATGAGCCCGCCCACCGGTAATCGTCCAGACGTCCTTCCATGGAAAAGCAACCCATGATGCAGTCCAGCTCTCCGCTCTTCAAAAGGTCTTTCTTCTTTTCCCAGTCGATGTTATGCACTTCGACTCGATACCCCATGCGACCGAAAGCCTCTGTCGCAAGATCCACATCGATCCCCGTCGGCACACCGTCTTCATCAAAATAATTGAAAGGCGGATAACGGTCATTCCCCAGCTTGATCACCGGACGCTCATCCTTCTGCGGCGTCCCCTGAGGCATACCGCAGCCTGCAAGAAGGAGGCCCGTGAGACAGATCCCAAGGATGATACCCATGATACCCTTATGACGCATGATAATCCCCCTTAAAGAATGATAATTTTTTAATTGTATCAAATCGGTAAATAAAAAAGTAATAGAGCAACCGGAGAACTATAATTCTCCAAGTGTATCATCAAGAAAAACGCATCCGCCGCTTCTATACGTTCCGCATATCCGATGAGATCAGAATTTTTTCAGCTGAGAAGCCCGCATCTTTTGAAGCGATGAGCACACCAAAAACGGTTCGCTTTCGCGAACCGTTGACAGAGTTTCCCTGATTCTATTTTCCCAGCTCCCCCTTTCGGACACGCCCGAGGTAGACTTTCATCCCGAGAGAAAGCTGGATCAGACCGGCGATGGCGTAGACTTCCCAGATACCTGCCATCATGGAGATCGCGGAAGAGACGAGCGGCCCCACCATATTGCCAAACTGCTGCGCCGTATTGAAAAGGCCAAAGACGCGGCCACGGAAATCATCCGGCGTGTACATGACCATCGCCGCATTGAGCGAAGGATTCACACCGATCACAAAGCACCCGACGAGAAACTGACAAAGTCCAAAACCCACGACCGTGTCCGGTATGGACTGCGCCATCGTCAGACATCCCGCAGCAAGCAGTGTGAGACAGATGGCAAAATAATAGCCTTTGCGCTGGCCGAATTTCCCCCACAGCGTCGTCGTGAGCGCGCCTGCGATGCCGCCGCTGCTCATGATGAAGCCGGAAATGAGCTCCACATTTCCCATGCCATCCAAAAGTGCTGAGACGTAAAGCGCCGTCACCGGCTGGATCATGAGGATCGTCGTCTGCAAACCGAAGGCGATGAAGAGGATCTCCCGCAGGTGCCCATTATGGAAGGCATACGAGAGGTCTTCCCCGATGGTGGTCGCCTTTGATTCCACCTTTTTCACCATCCCCAGCTTCGGCTCTCTGACATAGAGGATGACGAGCACGGCAACGAACCAGAGGAACGCCGCAGAAATAAAGAAGGTATTCCGTATACCGATGAGATGTGCCAGCGTCCCTCCCACAAGAGGCCCCGCGATGCCGCCCACGATAAGTGCTGTCTGGCCCATTCCGAGCGTGGCTCCCAGATTCTTCGGATCCGCACTGACGGAGATGATCGCCATCGACGCTGCGACGAAACCATTCGAGAATCCCATAAAGGCACGAGCTGCTGTCATCTGCCAGGCATTCTGAGACAACCCGCAGAAAAGGTAGGAAAAGCCAAGCAATACCGCCGCGCGGATCGCCATCTGCTTCTTGCCCCTCGTATCCGCCATCTTTCCCCAGACAGGACCCATGATGCCCGCCACCAGAAAGCAGCTCGAGAATACGACCCCCGTCCAGATCGCAATACTCTCCTCAGGTACTCCGATATCCAAAAGATAGAGCGGCAGGAAAGGAATGACCATCGTGTAGCCGATAGATACAAGAAACATGCTCGCAATAAGGATCATGATATTTTGTCTGTACTTCGTGGATGGTCATCTCCTTTCTGAAAATAGGGTTAAGCCCACGGGGCGTGCCATCTCTTGGATCACGAATGAAAGCTCTGCTCGAATGAGGAGTGAGGAATGAGGAGTGAGGAATGAGGAGTGAGGAATGAGGAGTGAGGAGTGAGGAGTGAAGGTACGGCGCATAAAATTAAGAAGCGCCGCGGAGTTTTGATAGCGCTTCGCGCGCATCGTCATTTCGAGCGTAGCCCTCGATCTTTATTGCAGAACGCTCATCACCTGATGTGAGGCAGTACCAGGACATCGTTTTTCCTTGGCGCAACACGCTGATTCCCGCAGTACAGTAAAGATCCCTCGACTGCGCTCGGGATGACGATGCCGGCGAATCCCAATCACCAGTCACTTATCCCCCAGCCACTTCAGCGCGTCATCGAGCATATTGGTCGTGACGAAATGCCCGAGACGAGGATAGGTGATGCGCGTCACATCACCGCCAGCTGTCTCAAGGGCTTCGAAGAAATGCGCCTGCGCGCGCGGATCAACAGAAATGTCACTTTCCCCATTGGTCATAAAAAGAGGAATGGATCTGATCTCCTCTATATGGGACAGCGGCTGCTCTTTTTCCAGCACATCGTAAAGCGGCCAGTTTCTCCCTAACGAGATCCCGAAACGCGCCTGCATAAACAAATGCGAGAGGATCCAGTCGCCCGAGCCATTGAAGGAAATCACCGATCTCACCAGCTGCGGATAGCGGGCTGCGATCCCTAGGACGGACATGCCGCCCATGGAGTGCCCCGCGATGATCGGCGTGCCATAGCCCTTTTCCCGCACAAAAGCATGGAGCTTTTCATATTCTCTCACATTCTGCCGGATCGTATCCCAGAAAATACGATAGTCTTCGATCTGATAGTAATCAGCGAGTGCTTCGCGCTCCCCATGATGGATCGCATCCGGAACGAAGACAGTATAGCCATGCAGCGCAAAGACAGCCGCTTTCGTGGTCTGGTATTCTCCGAGGCTACTCCAGCCATGGTACAGGAGGAGCGCCTTTCCCTCGTCTTGGATCGGGTGCACGATACGGACGGGAATATCCCCCACGTAACTTTTCTCGATATGGAGCTGCAGCATATTTGCCCTCCTTTGGTATGTAATAAGGTGCAACGGGTTCAATGGGTTCTACGGTTTAATGGGTTCTACGGGGAAGGTGCGGCGCATAAAAACAGGGAAGCGCCGCAGAGTATAAATAATGGCGATGCCCAAAGGTGGTATTTAGTCACCAGTCACTAGTCACTCCTAATCCCCAATCCCTAATCCCTAGCTACTCATCCCTGCTTTCAGACTTTAGCTCCGGATGCAGACGATCTGTCCATTTCCAACGATTGTGCAGCCAGAACCATTCCTCCGGGTACCGGCGGATCCACGCTTCCAGACGCTCATTGATCTTATCCGTGATATTCTGGATGGCTTCCTTCTTGGAGAGCCCTTCCTCCGGCGTGATCGGATCGCCAATGATGATCTCAAAGCGGAAAGGCCCCGTCTGGTGGATCAGCGCCGTCATGACCGGCAGCTTGCAGAGCATGGAAAAATGCGCCGGCCCTGTCGCAGTCAGTGTTTTCTCCCCGAAGAAATCAGACAGGATCCCCGTGTCCCCGGGGTCCTGATCGCACAGAAGTCCCACGAAGTATCCTTCCTTCAGCCGACGTAGCATATCACGGACTCCCGTCTTATACTCGACAGTCTGCCCCGGCATCGAGCGATATTCACAGAGGAAACGGTCAAACTCTTCATTGTTCTGCTTCATGGCGACCGAAAGCAGCGGATAGCCATAGAGCGCAAGCGCTGCCCCTTCGACTTCCCAGTTGCCGCAGTGCGTAGCCGCCAAGATGCAGCCTTTCCCTTCCGCTTTGATCGCATCCAGCTTTTCCTTCCCTCGAATGGTCACATACTCGGAGATATTCTCCTTCGTAAGCAGCGGGAAGCGGAACATCGAGACACCCAGCGGCCCAAAACGGACAGCAGAAGCCTTCGCGATGCGCTCTGCTTCCTTCTTGTCCTTGGCAAGGCCCGTGCGCAGCAGATTTGCTACCGCAAGTCGTTTTCTTCTCGCCGGTACCAGCAGCCAGAAAAATTTTCCCAAAGCGTTCCCTGCTTTCACGGCGTTTTCTTCCGAAAGCCCACAGCAGAAAGCGCCGAGCGTCTTGAGCAGTCTATAGGTTCCTTTCATAGGATGCCCCTTTCATGAATAATCAGTGAAACGTCTTGCCCGCATCCTCGATGGGCGGACTATGCCATGGATTCCGTGTGCAAGACTGCGATAGTGACTGCGCCATATCATAATATCCGTCGCCGCCACTAATGATGAGTAAGCCATCCCCCATTGCCTGAAAACAGACCGTTCATGCTGAGCAGATCCAGTGGGGCGGGCAGCCTATAAAAAGCGCCCGAGCGATCGATTTCTATCCATTTTACCATATTTGTGAACAAAATGCTTTTATTGTTGGAAAGGAAGAGCCTCTCACCATGCACCTCTCTACGAAGCATTTCTTAAGCCCGCACGTGATTTTCCATTTCCCGCAAAGGCAATGCTATTAAGTTAAGGAAATCGTTAACTACGTAACGTCTTGCTTCCCCCCTTCGGGGGAAGTGCCGAAGGCAATGGGGGCATGCTAGCGGTATAGCGTGCTATGTTGAATAGTCCGATGCTATCGATATTCCAACACTTTCATGCAATACCGCTACGTAGCCCCCTCAGCCCTTCGGGCAGCTCCCCCGATGGGGAGCCAAGAACGTTCTGCCGCTTAACTTAATAGCATTTCTTCCAACATACCGGCCATAAAAAAAGATTGGCTTTCGCCAGTCTTTTTCGTCCAAAAAGTATCCGATTACTTGGAGTACAGTTCGACGATGTTGGTTTCGTTGACTTCATCCTTGTATGGGAGTTCGTCTCTCTGCGGGAAACGAACCAGGGTAGCAGTCCAGTTGTCGAAAGATTTTTCGATGTATGGAAGATCGAAGGTCTTAGCTTCCTGGAAGGACTGTTTGAACATTTCGTTGGATCTGTAAGCTTCACGCAGGGAAACGACCTGGCCAGCGCGCAGCGGGTAAGACGGAATGTCTACTCTCTTGCCATCGACATTGATGAGGCCATGGGTAACCATCTGACGAGCCTGACGGATGGAACGTGCAAAGCCAGCACGATATACGACGTTATCGAGTCTGGTTTCCAGCAGGAACAGCAGGTTTTCGCCTACGACGCCGGACATTCTCTTTGCTTTATCATAATAGCGGTAGAACTGCTTTTCAAGCAGGTTGTACATTGCTTTAACTTTCTGTTTTTCTGCGAGCTGGATGCCGTATTCAGACATTTTCTTCTGACGAGCTTCCGCTGGCTGCCGTTTTAACGCTTTCGGATGGCCGTAAACATTTACGCCGAAACGTCTGCTGGTCTTAAAACGGAGATTTCTGTTTGTTGCCATTGTGTGAGTCACCTCTCTATAAAATACCGCTATCCGAATTGAATAGCTTATTTATTATAAAGGGTAATTCGGGCCGTGTCAAATAGAAAATGGTGAATAGGTTCAAAATCAGGGGTAGTCCATGGGGCGTGCCGCTCTTTGATTACGTTTGAAAGCCTCGATTGAATGAGAAATTAGAAATGAGAAATGCAAAATGGTGGTACGGCGCATAAAAATATGAAAGCGCCGCGAAGTATAAATAATGGCGATGCCATGAGCTGGCATTCCATTCACTAGTCACTTGAGACCTCTAATCCCTAGCTACTAATCCCTAGTTACTAATTTAAGTTTGTCGAACATGACCCGTTTAACCACGAATGACAAAGATTTCCCGCTTCGCTCGAAATGACGATACAGGAGTCTGATGTCTTCTAGTCTTCTAATCGCCCAGTCACTCCTTCTTCCCCACGATCTTATGCAGCAGAGAGACCACCGTCAGCACCGCAGTGAGCCCGATGATCGTCATCGACCAGGCGACGCCGACCTGCAGATAGCCTTTCAGGGTAAACTCCCACGGAAAATACATGACGGTCAGAATCGCCGTCGCGATGCATCCGATCGCAAGGAGCGTACTGTGCGCGCGATAAGTGAAAAGATAGATGATGCCGGCCATATAGCCCCAGAAACCGCCGCCGATCATCAGATTGTGATAATAAAAGACAAGCGACAGTGCCGAGCACATGATCGCATATTTCATACCTTTCATAAAGGGACTCCTTTGTTCATATTTATTATTGGCATATCGCAAAAAGGTGCCGGATCCACCCCTTGGACGGCTCACCCATGGATCTTCTTAGCCTTCTTTAAACAGCTTGCTGTACACGTTCAACGACGCCTTGCCATGGTAAGGCAAAAAAATCTGACTAAGGTGTGATCCGTGTTTGCCCGGTCATTTCCCTCCTACTACCTTTTGGAAATCCGCATCCCCGCGGAGCCATTCAAAGTGATCCTGACTGAGCGCCTCGGGGCGGACATGCTCAGGGTCAAGCGCCATCGCCTTTTCAAGATACGAGAGTGCATTTGCCTTATCCCTTTTATCCGCATAGTTCGTCGCGATCCCATAGAGAGACCACGTATTCTGCGGATCGACAGCGAGCACTTTTTGGAAGTAGGAGATCGATTCGTCATAGTGTTTGGCAAGCTTCTGCGCCATCGCCATATCATAAAAAGCCTGCGTGTAACCGGGATTGATTTTGAGCGCCTTCAAAACCTGTCCGATCCCCTGCTCCGGCGAGACATCGAGCGCCAGAATGAGCCCCTTCAGAGAAAGCGCTTTGTAATTCTCCCGATCTATTTCCAACGCCTTATCACAAGTGAGAAGTGCCTCTCGATTTTTCCCTTTGGCGTAGAGCGCAGAGGCCTCCTGAAAGATGGTTTCCGAAGCAGGAACGATCTCATGGATCTTTTTCAAGGCGGCAGTCTCCGAAGAGGCTGAAGAAGCGGCAGAAGCGGCTGGGCTTTTCGTATCTACTCCGCAGCCGGCAAGACCGACTATCAAAAGCGAAGAAAGAAGGATGGCATAAATTTTCAAAATGATCCCTCCTTTCTGATGGGAAATCCTGTCATCTCATTGTATAATCATTATAGCAGAAACGGGAAAGTGTTTCATGAAATTGCCCATACAATGACTGCTCATTGATGTCTCATTCTATTGGGGGACAATTTATCCAAGGAGGTTTTCTTATGAATCCATACGCATTTATCACCGGTGCCACGAGCGGTATCGGCCTTGCCACTGCCAAAGCGCTGGCTGCCTCTCACTACGACTTGGTACTCGCTGCCAGAAATACAGAAAAACTTGCGAGCGTGAAAGCAGACATCGAGAAAGAAAGCGGCGTGAAAGTCACGACCTATCCCTTGGACGTACAAGACCGCGAGGCCATCAAGGAAGTCACCACCAAAGTACTCGATACCTTCGGTGCGCCGGATGTGCTCGTGAATGACGCAGGTCTTGCCAGAGGCCTCGAGCCCTATCAGGACACAGCTCCGGAAGATACGATGGAAATGATCGATACAAACATCAAGGGCCTTTTCCTCGTCACCCGCGCCTTCCTTCCTGCAATGGTGAAAGAAAATAAAGGTCACGTCGTAAACCTCGGCTCCACAGCTGGTCTTTATGCCTATGCCGGTGCGGCAGTCTACTGCGCGACAAAGGCCGCTGTCAAAACCTTCAGCGATGGCCTTCGCATTGATGTCATGGCCAGTGATGTAAAAATCACCGCCATCCAGCCGGGCCTTGTGGAGACACCATTCAGCGAAGTCCGTTTCCACGGCGATACGAAACGTGCCGCTTCTGTCTATGCAGGCATTGATGCGCTGCAGGCAGAGGACATCGCGGATGTCATCGCATTCGTTGTCAGCCGTCCGAAGCGAGTCCAGATCAGCGACGTCGTCATCATGGCTGCCCAGCAGGGGACAGGCTTCCTTGTCAGCAAGAAATAGCGGCTGGTGACCGGAGATTCAATTTCTGACTTCACTAAAAAAATCCTCACTTCTTTCGAAGTGAGGATTTTCCATTTTCATTTATCCATTCGAGCGGAATTTCAGGAAAAAGAGCTGGATAGCAAGCATCATGACAAGCGCCACCACGCCGCCTGCCAGACCGTTTCCGGTGAATCCATCTACGAGGTAACCGACGACGCAGCTCGAAGCGACCACCATGACATAGGGGATCTGAGTCGAGACATGGTCGATATGGTGACACTGCGCGCCTGCCGAAGCAAGGATCGTCGTATCAGAGATCGGAGAAATATGATCGCCGCCGACAGAGCCAGCCAGCACCGCAGCGACCGTCATGACCATGAGATTCTGGTCATTATTCACGACAGCCAGCACGATCGGGATCAGGATGCCGAAGGTCCCCCAAGAGGTACCGGTAGCAAAAGCAAGACCGATAGCCACCAGGAAGAAGAGTGCCGGAAGCATGATAGCCACCGATGCATTATCACTGACCACATTTCCTACATAGCCGCCGATATTCAGATATTCCTTACCAACGACACCAGAGAGCGTCCATGCGAGCGTCAGGATCATGATGGCCGAGGTCATCTGCTTGAAGCCTTCGCCAAAGCAGGAGCAGAACGCACCAAAGGAAAGCACCTTTCTTGGAATATACAGGACAAAGGTGAATACAAGCGCAATGAAAGAACCGATGACAAGACCTTTTGCGGACTCACAGTTTGCAAAAGCATCCGCGACGCCTTTGCCCTCCAGAATACCGCCTGTATAAAGCATACCGAAGATACAACCGCAAATCAGGACGAAGAGCGGGAGTACAAGGTCAATGATGCGGCCATTGCCCATCGGCGCACTCGATTCGTCATCTGCATACTCTTCCGGAATCACCAGCGTGCCGCCGCTCTTCTTTTCAAAACCAGCCATGCGGGAAAAATCCTTTCCCGACCAGATAAGGACCAGCATGAAAATGACCGTCAGCCATGCATAGAGATTCAGCGGAATGGTCGAAAGGAAAAGAGCGAATCCATCGATCTCACTCCCCTCCGGCAAAGAAGATGTGACCGCCGCCGCCCAGGAAGACACCGGCGCGATGATGCAGACCGGCGCTGCTGTCGCATCGATGATGTAGGCGAGCTTCGCACGGGTGATCTTAAATCGGTCTGTGACCGGACGCATGACCGTACCGACCGTCAGACAGTTGAAATAGTCATCAATAAAAATCAAAATACCAAGCACCATGGTGACAAAGAGTGCGCTCTTTTTCCCTTTGATCGTGCGCGCTGCATAGTCTCCATATGCCTGCGAAGCCCCTGATTTCTGAATGGCCGCTACCATGATACCGAGCAGCACCAGAAAGACCAGGATGTACACATTGCCCCCGACCTTGTCCGACATGATCTTGAACATCGTATCAATAGCCCCAAGTACGCTGAAGCCGGTGAACATGAAGGCACCCATGAAAATGCCTATGGCCAGCGACATGTAGACTTCCTTCGTCGCCAATGCCAGGATAATTGTCGCGACTGGTGGCAGCAGTGACCAGATGGTTTCACTCATTCCCTCATTCCTCTCTTCTAAAAGCAGCACCTCGCTGCAATGTAATATTTTGTTTATTATACTCTAAATGCCCCTATTTGTACACCAAGCTGATCATTCTCCTGCCGTCTTTTCATTTTCAAAAATACCCGGCGCTGCAATAGCAAGGAGAACAAGCAGGATGCCAAAGCCTTGGACAAAATTGAAATGGGTATGAAAGATGAAATAAGACGCAATGACAGAGATCGCCGGTTCGATGGTCGCAGTGACGGAAGCCTGTGAGGCCGGAAGGAACCGAAGACCTGCATTGTAGCAGGTAAAAGATAGCGCCGTACCAAGGACGACGATCCAGAAAATATCGAAGCGGACTTCCGGAGCAAAGAAGCCGGAAAAGTCCCCCATGGGATTGATGATATAGGAAGCCACGGCTCCGGTGAACATGCCCAGCGCGAGGACGAAGGAATTATCCAGTACACCGATGAAGCGCTTCGGAAATACACAACAGATCGCAAAGAAGACCGCGGAAGCCAGCCCCAGATACACGCAGTCTGCAGGTACCGAGAGACGGCTCACATCTCCGCCCGTCACCAGAAGGAGGACTCCGATGATCGCCAGTACGACGGCCGCGAGCTCCCCTGCCAGCGGCAGCCGTCTTTTTTGAAAGGAGACCCAAAGGATCACCATCGCCGGACAGGTATATTGGATGACCGTTGCCGCTGCCGCATTGCCGGCGGCGATCGAAGCAAAGTAAGTATAGTGCATCAGCATCAGACCGACTACACCGTAGAAGATCAGTCCCCACCAGAGAGATGGCTGCTTTCCCAGCTTCCGCCAGCTGTCTTTCAGCTGTCCTTTGGCAATTGTCACAAGCAGCATGATGCCGCTCGCACAAAACATGCGGAAGACCGTAAGATCCATCGAGTCGAGTGTACTTTTTTGGAAAAAATCCTGCGCCGCAAGCCCGCACCCCGCCCACATGATGCCTGCTGTCATAACGAGAAGAATAGCGATAAGATGCATAGAGGTCACCTGTTATTATAAAAAGGAGCAAAATACGCTTTCAGAGTCAGTTCTTGGAGTGAAAATGAGATCTAAGGAAACGCTGATTCAATCGCAGAGTCAGCTTCTACATGGATTTTTATACACGGCTTCGTCATCATCCTTAAATAGCTCGCTATTCGCGTCAGATGATTCCTCGCCCTGTATAAAAATCCAAGAGTAAAATCTGGCAACGATTGAATCAGTGTTTCCTTAAAAAGAGAGACTAAGAGACTCGAAAAGCATGAAACGGGACATTCCGTAAGCCGCTCTTTCACCATTGGCCTGATCTCGGGCATGAGTCAGCTTGATTACCGTCACTTCCAATTTCCAGCCACCTACTTTTATATAGCAAAAAACCCCGCCATTGGCGGGTTTTTTCATGGTGGGACTATTTGGATTCGAACCAAAGACCTCTTCGATGTCAACGAAGCGCTCTAACCAGCTGAGCTATAACCCCATGTCAGATGAATGTATTATACACGACATGAGAGAAATATGCAAGATGCTTTTTGCAATTTCTTGCATATAGTGAGTTACAGATGCGGTATCTCCACGTTGCAACCCGCCATCTTGTTTATATGGATCGCAGTTTCGGCGGTCGACTCCGCCGATCCTATCTGCTTTATTTACAGGATAAGAATCTCGCCATGCCGTAAGATGACAGGATCATCGTTCCCGCAAGGACGAGCTTACGGCGGACAAGATACGGATCTTCTTCAAATCCATCTCCCAAAAGCGAACAAGATGCTTCTCTGCACTCATCCCAAGTTGGTTGTATGTAGGGATATCTCAGAAATCAGAACTCATGATACAAGCGAATACCCCGCCTTGCAGGATCCTGTAAGGCGGGGTATTCGTATCATTGTAATTTGGTGGGACTATCTGGGTTCGAACCGGAGACCTCTTCGATGTGAGCGAAGCGCTCTGACCAACTGAGCTATAGCCCCATGTGATACTACGTATTATAGCACCACATGAGAGATTTGTTAATAGTCGTTTTACGAAGAAGCGAGGAAGATCTTTGGATCAAATTTCATCTGCTACATATGAATGAATCCCAGTACATTGGCAAGGGAGGAGATGAAAATAACAGCCAGACAGATCGGCGCAAGGAAGCGGACGAAAAGACCATAGACACATTTCATAGCGGAATTTCGAAGACTGCTTCACTTCGTTCTCGATCCACTTGATGCCGACAGTCACCACGATGAGGACGCAGGTCGCAAAGGCCGAGACCGGCATCATGATGGAATTCGTCAAGAAATCAAAGAAACTGAGAATATCCATGCCAAAGATGGTGATGGATGCAAGAGGGCCGAATCCGAGCGAAGAGAGAGAGCCCAGCACGATCATCAGGATGAAGACGGCAAAGGTCGAGAAATTACGGCTCCAGCCGCATTCATCCTGGAAGGTGGAGACGCTGGTTTCTGCCAGAGAAATCGCTGAGGTAAGAGCAGCAAAGAGAACGAGTGTAAAGAATACGACACCCACGAGGGTACCAAGCCCCATGCTGGCAAAGACTTTCGGGATGGTGATGAACATGAGAGACGGGCCCGCATTCAGCATTGACGGATCGCCGCCGGAGAAGGCAAAGACTGCCGGGATGATCATAAGACTGGCGAGGACCGAAATCCCTGAGTCGAAAGCGATGACCTGAAAGGTCGCATGCTCCAGATCAAATTCCTTCTTCATGTAAGAGCCATAGGTATAGAGAATCCCCATCGCAACAGAAAGAGAGTAGAACATCTGCCCCATCGCAGAAACGACCGTCATCCAGGAAAAATGTTCCAGGTTTGGCACCATGAAGTAGGTGACGCCTGCCCACGCACCGGGCAGCGTGACGGAGTAGCCGGCCACCATGATCGCGAGCACAATGAGTACCGGCATCATGATTTTGGATACACGTTCAATACCATTCTTGACGCCGGCGAGAATGATGGCAAGGACGCCTGCGGTGAAAACGATGAACCAGAATTCAGCCGCCATGCCGTCAGAAACGAAGGCGCCGAAAAAGGTATTCGTCGCAAGCAGTTTCGTATCACCGGCGAGGTATTCGAAGAGATAACGGGTGACCCAGCCGCCGATGACGCTGTAGTACGGCAGGATCAGCATCGGAATGACGGCATTGATCCAGCCCCCTGCGGTAAAGAAGCCGTTCTTCCCGAAATGATGGAAAGCTCCGACCGGACTCTTTCTCGTGCCACGTCCGAGCGCGGTCTCAGAAACGATCATCGTATAGCCGAAGGTGACGGCCAGCAGAAGGTAGGTCAGGAGGAAGATGCCTCCGCCATACTCTGCAGCAAGGTACGGGAATCTCCAAATATTCCCGAGGCCGACAGCGCTGCCTGCGACAGCCAGCACATATCCCATTTTGCCGGAAAAGGTACTGCGGCTATTCCCATTTTGATTTGTCATATGATTGCCCTCCTGTAGAGTATTGAGATTTTTTGTGAATGGTGATCAGGAATCAGATCCAAGAGATTCTGCGACTTCTAAAGCACGAGCGGGATGGCGGGCCATACGCTGATGACATCACGCAAGTCATTTAGCCCCTTACTATCCGCGTCCGCCGCTTTTATCCCCTTCTGCTTCCCGCTAATAAAAATGGCCAGCCCAAGTCTCTATGTCCTAAAAAGCACGGATATGGAATGCCTTATGGCTGACCATCAATGTATACACAGGTTCTATGGATTCGTTGAACCGTCAGCCCCCCTTGAAGGCGCTGAACCTGTTTGTCCATTCATCCAAGATAAATGCGCATCACAGGATAACGGAAGAGTCTCCCATTATTCTCCGAGCGGTACCCACTTGCCGCCCTTGACTTCGAGGACTGCGAGGTCCATCTTCGGATCACGGTTTTCATCGAATGCAAATTTGCCGGTAGCGCCTTCGAAGTCGCTGATCTTAGCCAGGGTATCGCGGAATTTCTTGCGATCGGTGGTGGTGCCGGACTGTTCGACTGCCTGATGGAGGACATACATCGCATCATATGCCTGAGCGGCGAACTGATCCGGTTCATGTCCGTATTTAGCCACATACGCTTTACGGAAGTTCTGTGCCTTGTCGGTCTTTCTTTCCGGGTTCCACGGAGTAGCTACGACGGTGCGGTCAGCTGCTTCGCCAGCCTGTTTGATGTATTCCGGGCTGTTGAAGCCATTGCCTGCGAGAACATACTGGTTCATGCCCATTTCACGCGCTTTCTTCACGATGAGAGCGCCTTCCTGATAGAGACCTGCGACTGCGATGACATCCGGGTTTGCTGCCTGGATCTTGGTCAGCTGAGCAGAAAAGTCGGTATCTTTATCTGCGAAGGTTTCATCTGCAACGACTTCGAGACCAAGCTTCTTGCAGGCATCCAAATAGAACTGGTGTTCACCGACCATCTGGTCATTGTTATTGGAGTACATGATAGCGATCTTCTTGAAGCCCAGTTTCTTCTGTGCTTTTTCTACCACCTGCGGGATATTCATTTTGCCCGGGATTGCATTACGGAATACATAGTCGCCGATTTCAGTAACTTTCGGGCCGGTGGTGCCAGTACCAAAGACAGCCACTTTGGACTGCTGGGCGATCGGGTCAGCAGCCATCGCTTCGCCAGTGGTCATCGGGCCTTCGATAGCGAGGACTTTATCCTGTTCGATGCACTTCTTCATAGCGTTGATGGCTTCATTCTTGACGAGCTTGGTATCATACACCTTAAGATCGATCTTGACCTTGGTGTTCGGATCCTTGTTGATTTCCTCGACTGCGAGTTCCGTGCCTTCCTTCATAGCGACGCCGTAAGCCGCACCAGGACCGGTATAGGCGGTGATGAAACCGAGTTTTACGGTTTTGCCGGCATCTGCGCTGCCGGAAGCTGCTTTCTTATCTCCGCCGCAGCCTGCGAATGCACCTGCTAGTGCTGCTGCTGCCATAACTGCTGCCATTCCTTTGAGCCATTTTTTCTGCATAATTTTCTACCTCTTTCAATAATCAGCTACTCCCCCCAAAAGATCGTATGAAGAAATAAAAAACTCCGCCGGCTTTTCTGCCAGCGGAGGCGCGAACGCGGTACCACTCCGATATTTCACTCTATGCCAAGCCAATGCGGGTAAAAAAAGCCCCTATCTTCTTTCGAAGATAGGGGCGAAGTCTCGCGGTACCACCCTACATTGTACTTAGCAGTCTTATTCGTAACGTGAATGAAACGCCTGTCATTACTCAGTTCACGACAAGGGCTCTCGAGGGATATTATACAAGGCTCTTCGCCGATTCTCACCATCCATCGGCTCTCTTTAGAAGAGATCAAGTACTTTTTGTCTCGTTCATAGCTTTCTTTTGGGGTATTGGGTTTTAGATTGTGATTATTTTACTTCCTGCTTCATGAGTTGTCAAGAGGGAATTTGAAAAAAAGTGACTAGGGACTAGGGATTAGGGATTAGGGATTAGACTTCAGACGTCAGATTTCAGACCTCTGATGTCTGATATCTGACGTCTCCTAGTCTCTTAGTCTCTTAATCACGAGTCACTAGCCACTAGCAGCCAGTCACCAATCAGTGTCCGCAGCTGCCCTTGTATGACAGATGCTTCTCGAAATCCTCGGTCGTCTTTCTCGACTGGTCATAGCCTTCCTTCAGGTGATCCGAGAGGCGGCCCGTCTTGAATTTCTTCGGGTCATTATCATCCCTTGCATCATTCATGGTAAGGATGTAGTCCAGCGCCTCAGCCGTATACTGAGCCTTATCTGTCATGTGCATGATGAGGATGGATCCCTTACGCACATTTCCTTTCTCATCATAGATCCCATGAGAGATCGCCCCGATCATCGCCTGCAGCGATGGGATGGCATAGTCATCCGTACTCTCGTAGCCTGAAACGATATAGCTGAATCCCGCATCCATGATAGATCTTATACCGCTTTTGCTGATGGCGAGCGTCGGGGGACGAAAATAATGTGTCAGCGCTGGTTTCCCATCGACCATGACATCTCCTACCGTTTTTTGGAGCTCTTCATAGGACAGTCTCACATCCTCCGCATACTCCTCCTCCGTCATCGGCGTCATGTTGCCGCCATAATTTGACGTCTGCCACACCATCGGACGGTGGCGATTCGTATGAGAAGCGATGTCATGCCCATCTTCTGCGATGGCGCGCAGCAGATTCGGATTGTTCTTCACATTCCATGTGATGATGAAAAAGGTTCCCTTCGCGTGATGCTTGCGAAGGACATAGAGCAGATGATTGATTGAAGCATCCGTCCCCCAGTCATCAAACGTGAGGAAAATAGTATTGTCCCTGACGTCCTTGACGATGCCTGTACGATCCATCTGCTCCATTTCTGCCTCTGAGAAACCGCGGATGCGATCCGTTTCCTTTACTTTCGGAGAGCCGATATACCGCGCAGAGAATTCATGACGGAAAAGCGATCTGTCCAGGGTTTTCTTCGTTTCTCTCCCCCTTAAAGAAAAAAGCACCTTCTCCTCCGGCAAAGGATACGTCCAGCGATGTGCCTCATCACCAAGGACCTCCCGGACAGCCCCCATGCTATAGGCTGAGTCATTCTCTGCATTCGTCTCAGGACTGTCCAAAAGCGTAGCATATGTCGCGCTGTCTACCTTGTTCTTTTTGATCCAGTCCAAGAGGCCACCCGTAAGCGTGGGATCGTCCAAGAAATCCAGGCGTCCGTAGATGATCTGCCCCCGCCCCATTGCAAGGATGAATTTCCCGAAAAGATGGTCTGAAATGTCCTCGACCTTCTTTGCTTCTTTGTCTTTTGTCTGTACCATGTTCACGGTCTGTCCCAGAAGCTCTATACCCATCGCACTCGCCGCTTCATTCACCGTTGGGATCTCCGTACCGAAGACCTGGCGGGCGATCACCGGGCGCACGCCCAAGAGACGCTGCATGTTTTTCTGCAGACGCTCGATCTGCGCGCAAGTCTCATAGAAATCACCGTCCGTCCCCGTACGAAGACCCAATCCCAGCTCATGACCACGCGCTGCGATCTCCCGCACCGTATCCGTGTACTTTCTAAGCTCAAGCTCCGTCACAAAGAAGGTCGCCTTCACGCCCATCCTGTCCAGATGATCCAGTATGTCCTCCACTGACTCTTTTCTCGTGAGACCGCCAAATGTCAGCACGACCTTCTGTGCCGTCGTCGTAAGGAATCGCTCCTTGGGCGCAAGACGCCCTTCATTTTTCTCTCGAAGCGCCTCATAGCGTGCCTTGTCTTCTGCCGTGTACGTCACCCTGCGAGGGACTGCCATTGCCTCCTGCTTGGCAGGCATTAGCACCCCTGCCGACTCCTCCGCCAGCGCCGCCTCTCCCGCGTATCCCCAGAGAGCGGCCGCGATCATCAGCACGATGAGTGATTTCCATTTCTTCTGTACCATAGATGTGATCTTCCTTTTTTATGACAGTGGTCTGGAATGGAGAAAAGATCTCCGCTAAGGAATAATAGCTTCTTCGACTCCATCCTCGTATGGCAGATACTCCGCTTTCTCACATACGAGGATTTCCATCTTCCGTATGCGAGGCGCAGCATCCCCATTTTTCATGACTAATCCCTTATAGATCATAAGTTACCCGCCCAGACGCCAGAGAGAAACGGACGGGATACCGCGATTGGCAGCGAGCGTCGTCCACGCCTCAAGTGTCTCCTCGTCCGCATACCAGACTTCATAGGAGTGCCCGTCTTCCTGATAAAAGAAATGCAGCGCGGCACTCGCTTCATCGCGTTCTTCCTTCGCCCCATGTGCATCACGGAGCTTCACGGCTTCTGCCGTGGTGATGAAGCGGGGAGTCCCTTTGAGGAGACCGAAAAGTCCGGCATCTTTCCACAGGCAACCGCCATTCGAAAAAGCGACGGCCTTCTTTCCGGGAAGTGCCTGCATCCTCCGGATGGTCTTTTCGATGAAGGGACCATCCGCCTTGGGCCCCGGACCGCTATGAAGGCCATAGAGATTATACAGCATCACCACATACTCGGGGCCGACGCTGTAGGGCGCATCCATAGGCATCGAAGGCTCCAGGATGATGCGGATCTTTTTATGCGTGGGAATAGACTCCAAGTAAAGCAGCTTCGTGAAACGAGCGAACGCTTCTACAAGCTTCGGATCCTTACCGATGCGTTCATAGTCTATATCGATCCCATCCGCACCGCAGGTCTCTGCTATGGCAAGAATTTCTTTCACATGCATACGGCAGGCATGCTCATCCCGGAGCACATGTCGGAGTATCTCTGTATCCTTCTCGGTGCTGTGCCCGTTTGATCTTATGACGTCATTCACAAAGGTCAGGTGGAAAGGAATGCCTGCTGTCTTTGGCAGATCAGATGGCACCTTCAGCTCTCCCTTCTCATCGAAGGTCACCGCAAAGTAAGAAATGCTCCCCCATTGCTCTTTTGTCTTGTCATACGCCTCCCAGCCTTTTTCTCTGTCCCAAGAGACCACCCAGCCAGACTTTGTCACGAGTGGATGGCTGCCGCTCTTCAAAGGAGCCGCCCCACATCCGGAAAAAAGCAGGAGGGAAGAGGCAGCTGCCAGAGCAAATATGGCATGTTTTTTCATCAATGTCTCCTTTTGAAAAATGGTTAGTGTGTATTGGCGGGTTCAAGGTTAGTCCACGGAGCGTACTGCCCCTTGGGAAAGAGGGGGAACGGGTTCTACAGGTTCAGAGGGGGGAGCGGGGGCGGTGCGGCGCATAATCATTGAAAGCGCCGCGGAGTTTTGACAGCGCTTCGCGCCGTCGTCATCCCGAGCGCAGCCGAGGGATCTCTATGGCACTACGGTCAGTATCACATAGGCACTGATACGGAAACGACGCCTTGGTGCCACGTATTTCTGCATTCACACATCCATCGTTTCCCGGTCTGCAAGAAAGATTTCTCGCTTCGCTCGAAATGACGATGCGAGAGAGTATGATGTCTCCCAGTCACCAGTCACTCAACCCTGCTTTCAAACTTCAGGGTTCAGGGTTCAGGGTTCAGGGTTCAGGGTTCAGGGTTGTGGGTTCAGGGTTGTGGGTTCAGGGTTCAGGGTTGTGGTGGCGGCTTCGCCGCAATTATAAGAGGCGATGCCCGAAAGTAGTATTCAAGTCACTAGTCTCTCGAGCTTCCTAATCCCTAGCCACTAATCCCTAGCTACTGATTCCAAGTCACCAGCCACTCATCCCTAGAAATGCTTCAAGAACCATCCGAGGACGGACTCCCATTTCTGATTCGCATCGAAGCGCCACTTATCGAGACCTGTTAGTTCACTCGAGTAGATAAGGCTTTCTTTTCCATCCTTGTGCGATGTGATGATGAGGTGCTCGAAGACGCCGTCATAGACATCATCTGCGAGATTTCTCTGGCTCCATGCCTGACTGTTCCAGCCGGACCAAAGGCCAACTTCCCTTCCCGTCCTCTCCGGTACTTCGACATGGGCCGCTTCCTTCCCGTCCAGAAGAACTGTCACCTGATCTCCTCTCATGCGGATCTCCAGCTCGCGGTCAAGACGGGCATGGAAACTCTCCGGTGCTTCATATTCCTTCTCTCCGTCTTTGACGGACAAGGCCTCCCGATCCCTCGTCTCTTCCATGCGGGCGGCATAGAGCTTCGCCTTGTCGGTCGTATCTGCATAGCGGGTGAGTGCGGCAAGGACGCCCATACGCACGCGTTTTTTATCCTCTTCGATGGAAATCGGGGTCTCCCCGTCAAGGACGGAAAGCTTTTCTTCAAAGAGTTTCTTCTCGCCTGCCCCCTCTCTCACTGCGATCACCAGCTTCCCCTGCTCGATACCGGCAGAGAGGCAGGAGGTGAAGTCCTTATTCCCACGGAAGAGGACCTTCTGCCCGCCGAAGGAATTGCCCTCAAGACGGACTTTGATGTCTACATCTCCATAGCTGTAGTGATTTTTGAGCCGCATCAGGCCTTCCTTTTCAGGGAGAGAGGTCAGGATGATGCTTTCTTTCTTGTACTCCCCTGCGCCTTTCAGGATTTCCCAATCCTCTATGCGGGTATCGCCCCGCTTGAAGGTGATATCCTGTTGCTTCGTGTCATACTTGATGCGCATCAGCAGATGATTCACCGGCCAGTATGGTTGCGGCTGCATGCGCGTGAGATCGTAGAGCGAGCTGTTTCTCTGGTTGAAGGAGCAGCCCTCGCGATTGAAATTCATCGTGAAAAGCTTGCGGATCCATTTTTCATTTTCGTAGGAAACACTCGCTGCATTGCCGAATTTTCCTGTATTCGCATGCATCAGGACATAGACCTGCGGCACGTAGCCCAGATGCTCCTGATAGAGCTCCGCGACGCGGCTGTAGTCATAGCCGATGCGCCGCTTCATATGGTCCAGCGTTTCGACCGGGATGCGGTCTTTATCGCGGATGTAGTCCATGAGATAGTGATTGTAGTCACGTCCGAGGTACGGACGCATCATCGCATAGGTCAAGGGATCGATCTCTCCGATGAAGTTGTGATAGCGATCGTACACATTGATGTATTCCAGCCGGTAGCCATTCGTCCCCAGCTCCCAGAAGGTGGAGTCTGTCATGTCTTTCAGGTCCGACGGGCGAAGGAATTTCGGATCCTCGTGATCGAATTTCTCCGGATATGTCATCATGACGCCCTTGAAATTCAGATCTTCGATGATGTCGTCAGCGAAGATCGCGGTATCGCGCCGCCCATCTTCGAACATCAGGTACAGTGCCTTCTCAGGAAGAGGCTGGCCTTTTTCATAGTACTTCTCGATGTCTTCCTGCGTGATGGTCACGTAGCCATTGTCCTTCAAGGCCTTCAGATGTTCGCGGAGCTGCTTCTCCCCGATCAGTGTCGAGGTGTCTCCGATGCGGTCGACGCCGAAGTACGAAAGCGCGATGAAGCCCGTATCGGTCGTGGGGCTCACCTGACTCTCGATATAGGGCTGGTATGTCTTTCCATGGAAAAAGAGGGTATAGAGCAGGTAGAGCGCCGCGATGACGAAGGCGATCTCCACCAAGGTCCGCGCCCGCTTCACGCGGTTCTTATGTCGGGTATACGATTCCTCCCCCAGCGTCATGGCCTCTCACCTGCTTTCTGTTCCGCTTTGTGGTGCTTTTTCATTTCCTTCTTCTTTTTCTTCTCGGCCTCCCGCACATCTGCCGGCGTCATGCGCGTGCCCCAGGTATCCTTCCAGAAGGTGAACCATGCGACCGGCATCTGCCAGAGCAGGACTGCTTCATAGTAGAGGCAGAACCAGATCCCAAAGACCCATGTGGAGCTTTTTCTGAGGAAAAGCTGCGCCATACTCATCAGCATCGCCATGAGCGCCATACCGACGAGGAACGTCGTCGGGAAGACGCGGTGCATGAGCGGGATGTAGATCAGATTGTAGATTACAACGATCGGAGCAGCGATCGGAACGATAAGCCCAAAGTAGAAGGAGAGCGCCATGAGCGGCTCCTTCTTCCACATATAGCGCGCAGCGATGAGGGATTCACGCAGCCATGAGCGCTTCCAGCGCATCTGCTGTTTCAGAAAAACCTTGTAGCTCTTCGGTACGATGGTCTCGCAGATCGCCGTATCCTGATAGGTCGTGCGATTGTGACGCAGAATGAAATTCGTCAGACTGCGATCATCGCCGAAGGTCGCCTTGCGTCCCAAAAACTTCTGATGAATCCACGCATCGCAGTATTTTTCGACCAGATCCTTCCGGTAGCAGGAAAGCGGCCCCGAGAGGCAGGTCGCCGCATCGAAGAAGCCTTCCGCCGCCTTCATGATGCGGAATGCGATATAGTAGCGCACCGCCTGCATCTTCGTGAGCGAATTCGTATAGGTATTCGCCACATCCGTCCGCCCGCAGACACCGCCCATTTCCTTATCCTTGAAAGGCTGCACGACATTTCTGACCGCAAAAGGCGAGAGGAAGGAGTCCGAGTCGACAAAGACCAGAAGCTCATGCTTTGCCAGTGTCAGCCCGCGCGCAAGAGCTTCTCGCTTGCCGCCATTCTGCGGCTGCACGAAACAGGTGAGCCGGTCACGAATGTGCGCCGAAGGGTCATCCTCGTCGAGCTTTCGGATGAGTTCTTCCACTTTCTCCACGGAACGGTCCGTCGAGCAGTCATCCACCACGATGACCTGCAGCTTATCCGGCGGATAGTCCTGATTCATACAGGAAAGCACCGTCCGCTGGATCCATGTCTCTTCATTGAAGCAGGGGACGATGATCGAGACGCCCGGCGTGAAATGAATATCTACCGGGACCGGCTTGTAGAAGATGGCGAAGAAGTAGCGCGTAAGCAAAAATCCCGCTGTGATGATGCTATATAAGTAAAGAAACTTATTGAATCGGAAGTAAATGACCGACTCCGAACGCATGAGAAGGATCACAAGCGAGATACAGAGCAAAAGAAATGCAGAGACCGCGATGAGGTACTTTCCCCGCTTCGACTGATAATACTGGACTAGCGATTTACTGAAATGAAGTCCCAGCGCAAGATGCCCCTCTTTGTCGAAAGCACGCACGACTTCCGCAGAAAGCCCTTTCACCTTCATCTCATAGCCTTCCGGCATATCCCCGGGACGGATCTCAAAAGACAGCATCGCCTCTTTCGGCAGATCTGTTACTACTTTCTCATCGTCAGCGATAAAGAGCATGCCCGTCGAGGAGATATCCATACATGTCCCGCTGACCACCCTCTTCTTTCCTGCGGCTGTATACGTGAGACGTACCGGGATCTTCACCTTGAAGCGGCGGCCTGCCTCCGCACTGGCGATGTATTTCTCATAATCCTGATCCCGCCGGATCTTATCTTGTTCACTCGCCTGACGACGGTCCGCATTCGTCCGCCGTCCTGTGACATCCGGCACATAGGGAAGAAGACGCCTGTCCTCCTTTAGTTCCTGCAGTCTGTCATCTGTACTCATGGGTATTCTCCTCTGGATAGTATGGTTTAGGGTTAGCCCGTCGGGCTGGGCGCCCTTGATTGCGTTTGAAAGCCTCGTTCGAATGAGAAATGAGAAATGAGAAATGGTGGTGCGGCGCATAAAAATCAGAAGCGCCGCAGAGCACAATTAGTGGCGATGCCCAAAAGTCTCTCGATAGCAAGTTTCCCATTTTAAACTTCCAAACATTGCCCACATGACCGCTAATGACAAAGATTTCTCGCTTCGCTCGAAATGACAATACGGGAGAATCCGATATCTCCTAGTCGCCCAGTCACTAGTCACCAGCAACGCTTATACCTTCCAAGCCTCTCAGCTCATATCCAGCTTCCTTGAGCGCACCGATGAGCCAGGAAACCTCCTCCGCCATATCACGAGGCGCCGGCCGATCTATGAAGTCGCTATCCTTGATGGTCGGTTTCTTATCGATGGCGGGCTTCTCATCATAGGCTCCCTGCTCTTTCACCTTGATATCGAGCGGACGATTCACTTCAAAGGCGATGATGCTGCCGGGCTTTAATTTCTTCACGATCTCTTTGGCATCGGATGCGCTCTTCAGCTGTCCCCTTCGGATGGTGACGCTGCTCTCCAATGCATACTTCACCCCGCACGCACCGAGGATCTTCAGCAGGTCATCGGTATACTTCGTATTCGGTGCTTTGAAATAGAGAGGCGTACTGCCTTCCATCAGATGAATGGCTTTCTGCGTCTTGGCCACCGAAGCAATGGCCGCCTCCGGCTTCATCGTTTCAAATCTCGGCCTTCCCAGCCAAGTATAATTCCCGATCAGAGCGCCTTTCTTATGCAGCACCTTCATTCCCTGCTCTTCATCAAGCACATTCTGCCCTTCTGCAAAGAAGGCCGCCTCACTTTTTTCTTTTTCCAGAAGGTCTGTCAGCTTCTCGATCATCGGTCGATCCGGCAGTCCCGAGAAGAAGAGATACATCCTTTTCTCCTCCCCGCCCGGCGGTTTCAGAATTCTCGCCTTCGGGCAGCTATCCTTCTGATAAAGCGTCAGTGCATCCTTGATCTCCCGATCGGCGGAAAACCCGCTAGATAAGTCAGTCACATACGCCTCGCTCTGCGCCGAAGAAGCCAGATAATGGTGCAGCCCGTAACCGCCCCCACCGATCACGGCGGCGGCAATGACTAAGATGCCAATGGTTTTGATACGCATAATTTCCTCGTTGGTAAAATGGCTCAGGGTCAGCCCATGGGGCGGCTCGTCCATAGATCGCGGATGCAATCTTAGCTTGAATGATAAATTAGAAATGAGAAATGGTGGTGCGGCGCATAAGAATATAGAAGCGCCGCAGAGTGTAAATAGTGGCGATGCCATGAACTGGCATTCCGGTCACTAGTCACCAGTCACTTGAGATTCCTAATCCCTAGCCACCAGTCACAAGTCACTAGCTACTCATCCCCGCTTTCACACTTTTTGGGGTATCCCTTTCTCGTATCGTCATCGAAAGCGTAGCCGAGGGGCTTTCTTGCACTGCGGTCAGTATTACATAGGCACTGTATGGAAACGACACCTTGGTGCTACGTATTTCTGCTTTCGCACATCCATCGTTTATCGGTCTGCAAAGAAGATTTCTCGCTTCGCTCGAAATGACGATACGGGAGTCTAGTCAGCAGTCACTAGTCACTAGTCACTTCTAAGTTTGAAAGCAGGGATGAGTGGCTAGGGATTATGGATTAGGGATTGGGTGCCTCGAGTGACTGGTGACTTGTGACTGGTGGCTTGAATGCTGCTTTTGGGCATCACCCCATATATATTCGCGGCGAAGCCGCCACCTTCATTCCTAATTCCTCATTCCAGCGAGGCTTTCTATCGCAATCAAGAGACAGCACGTCCCCAAGGCTGCCCCCTTATAGATTCCAATAGGCGAGCCCTTCACCCCTGATTTCCTTAGGATCGTAGATGCTCTTCACATCAAAGAGGAGCGGTGTCTCTTCCTCCGGGCAGGTTACAAAAAGTGAGCGAACCTCGGCCGATGAGAGTGCTTTAAATTCTTTATGGGCGACAAGGACGGCAATGACATCCGCATCCTTGACTGCGGAAAGCGGCACAAGCGGCACATGATAAAGACGTTCAAAGTCCGCCTGATCCGCCGCCGGATCGACAGCGATGGGATCAAAGCCCATCTCCTTGAGGCCATGGAAAATATCGACAGCCCGGGAATTTCTGACATCCGGGCAGTCCTCCTTGAATGTCATGCCCAGAAGATAGATCTTCGCATGGCGCGTATCTACGTGGTTTCGGATCATTTCCTTCACCATCTGCTTCACCACATAGCCCGACATGCTGTCATTGATGCGACGTCCTGCGCCGATGATTTTCGAGTGATAGCCCAATTTCTCCGCCTGATAGATGAAATAGTGCGGATCGACCCCGATGCAGTGACCACCGACCAGCCCCGGCCGGAAGCCGAGCGCATTCCACTTCGTATTCATTGCTTTGAGCACTTCATTCGTATCAATGTGCATCAAATGGAAGGCGATCGCAAGCTCATTCATGAAGGCGATATTGATATCGCGCTGTGCATTCTCCACGAGCTTTGCCGCTTCTGCGACCAGGATCGAGGAAACGGGATAAACGCCTGCTTCGATGATGGTGCCATAGACAGATTTCACCGTCTCCAGTGTCTTTTCATCCATCCCGGAAACGATTTTGACGATGCTTCTCAGTGTATGGACCTTGTCGCCCGGATTGATACGCTCCGGCGAGTAGCCGATCTGGAAATCTGCTCCCAGCGTCATCCCCGATTCCTTTTCAAGGATCGGAGCGCAGATATTCTCTGTCACCCCCGGATAGACCGTCGACTCATAGACGATGACTGCGCCTTTTTTCATATGCGATCCCACGATGCGTGAAGCAGACTCGACCGGCGAAAGATCCGGCGTCTTATCCTGATTCACCGGTGTCGGCACTGCGACCACGATGAAGTCGCCCTCAGAAATCTCCTGAGGGTCATTCGTGAATTCGACCGTGCTCTCCATGACCGTTTCATTTCCGAGCTCATTCGTCGGATCGATGCCTTTACGATAAAGCGCGATCTTCTCCTCGGATAGATCATAGCCGATGACGCGGAAATGCTTCGAAAAGGCATGTGCCAGCGGAAGGCCGACGTAGCCCAGACCGACGACGACAATAGTATGAATGTTCTTCATGATATGCTTTCCTTTTCTCAAGAGTGAATATTTGAAAACAGGGATGAGAGGCAGCTTCAAGTGTCCGGTGCCTAAGAGACTAGGAGACTGGGAGATATCGGATTCTCCCGTATCGTCATTTCGAGCGCGAGCGAGAAATCTTTGTCATTCGCGGTCAGGTGAGCACTGTTTGGAAAGTGTAAAACGGGAAACTTGCTATCGAGAGACTTTGGGGCATCGCCTCTAATTGTACTCTGCGGCGCTTCTGATTTTTATGCGCCGCACCACCATTTCTCATTTCTAATTTCTCATTCAATCGAGACTTTCAAACGTAATCAAGGGGCGAGCCGCCCCACGGGCTCACCCTGAATCCTTTCTCACCCATTGTAATTCGAGAAATAGTACGAAAGCGCAAGCCAGAAGGTATGATTTCTGCCGCCCTCTTCGAGATCCTTGAGATTATAGTATTCTGCCTGCAAGAGCCAGTCCGGCTTTACGGTGTAGTGGATACCAGCACCGATGCCTTCGACGCCGTCCATGTAGTCCGCAAGTCCGTTCATGGTATGTAATACATACGTGGTATATGGCTGGTGATAGTATTTCAGGAAATAGTACGTATTTCCTCTCTCCCATGTTTTCTCTTTCCCACGAGTAAGGGATACGACATAGCCCTTCTCGCTGCGGCTCTCATCTTCCCCGAGAAGTCCCATGAGGCCCAGATCGTAGAGACCGCCAAGCGGACGATGAACATTCAGCATATAGATGTTCCTCTTCCCCCTGTCCTCGAGATCGAAGCGATAGAGTCCCGCTCCCAGCGTATAGATGTCATGCGTGGTCGATGCCTCAGCGGCTGCCGCGAAGCCTGCATGCTTGATCGTCCCCGCTTCTGCCATGTAGGAGAAAGGCTCCTTGCCGGAGACACGCACACCGGTGAATCTGCTGTCGTAAATATTTCCTTCCGCCAGAAAAGAGCCGAAAGCCCCCGCATCCACACGCGCACGGCCGACCTTGCCCGTCAAATACCAGCGGTCGATATCCATCCAGCTGTCCTCCCCCTTACCGCTTAAGATCTTTTCATTTTCCAGCATGGAAATGAAATGCCAGTTGTCATCGATATTGTAATCTCCATAAATCCTGACACGCGCGTGGCTTCTGTCTCCGATGGACTTGTAGCCGCCGTGAGCGCCATAGTCCACACGCGCCTCCCCATCGATCTTGAATCGCTTATCCGAAATCTTCGGCGCTTTGACCTCGGTGGATGCCTGCATGTATGATGATTCTCTGTCGAAATAGCCGATAGCAGACAGCTCATCCGCATACTCTACGCGGCGGCGTGCGAGACGCTCCCAGTCATCTGAAGTGATCTGATCCATCTCGTGCATGAGCTTCCTGCGGAGAGCTTCTCTTTCCTCGTTGCTCCGCGGCACAAGAAAGGGCGTGCTCGGTACCACGGTGCCGTCAGCGGGCATGCCACTCCCTGCCGCCTTGGCGGCAGAAGAACTGCCCGATGCTGCCGAAGGAATCGCCCCCCTGCTGCCGGTATCCCCTGCTCTTTGATTCGTGAGAAGGAATCCATTGCCGCTGTTCATGCAGCGGCTGATCTCTTTCGCATACAGCTTCTCGTAATTCTTCGTCGCCGACTCATAAGATTTCCGCGCATTTTCGAAACGCTCCCCGAGGATTTCCACCTGCAGCTCATCATCAAGTGCCATGAGGACCGTCTTCGTATACTGCACGGCGAGGGCTTCTGCCTCCGGCGTCGGATGCGACGGATCGCTGCTGCTTGCCAGCGAGAGTGCATACGCTTTCACCTCAGCGGTGAGCATGCCGAGCCATTTGTCTGCCTCCTTTTGGTAAGGTGCAAGCTGGTCCGGATCATGCTCTCCCTGATAGTACAGGAGGACATTCCTTCGCGCCATTGACGCCTTCTCATACGTTTTGGCAAAGGCCGCCTCCGGATCTCTGGGGACAGGCATCCCTCCAAGCTGCGAAAGAGAAATGATCAGACGATCCTTTTCCTCATCCCACGCAGGAAGCATCCGCTGACGGATAAGGTAATGTGCCTTCATCGCCTCATAGTCCCCCGCGGATGTGGAAAGCGCCGTCCTTGCTTTATTGATCGGGATATTCGCGATGACACGTGCCTGTGCATCCTCGACCGCAAGCTCTCCGATCTCCCGCTTCACTGTTTCGCCAAGGCCTTCGCCTGCGAGCAGCAACTCCCGACCTAGCGCCCGTGCATCCTCACGGCGATGAGCCTTTTCCTCTGCCGTATAGCGGTCCATCGTCTCTCTGACCTGCGCCCTTTCCTTCGCCTGATGCTGCGCGATCGGGTCAATGTCTGCCGCCTGCATCACCCCGCAAGGCAGAAAAGCCGCCAGAGACAGGCAAAGTGTCATGCCCATTTTATTCATATGGTTCTCCTATGATTCATGATAGACAGACATATCGACACCTCAAGCATCATGGTAGCGATACCTTCTGCCGTTTCCCCTGAAGAAAATACTCATTCACGTTACATATACATATACATATATATAATGTTACAACGATGTACCCCCCTTGTAAAGTTGACAATAGATCGTCTCTCTGTTTCAAAAAAAATGATAGATTCATCTATTCTCATCATATTTTCTTTGCCTTTTTCCTTCTTTCCTTATATACTATAAAAGGCATGATTATGCACTGCCACGCTGAGGTTCACACTTCCTCTTCATGAAACGAGGTTCAACCCATGAATATGACAAACGAAGAACTCTTCGTAAAAATCCTTGACCAGATGCCCTTCGGCGTTTACTGCGTCGATACGGATCGCAAGATCTTCTACTGGAACAAAGGCGCAGAACGCATCAGCGGCTACAAAGCGGAAGACATGCTCGGCAAGCACTGCTTCGAGAGCCACCTGGATCATATCGATGAGACCGGCACCCACCTGTGCCATGCCATGTGCCCGCTCGTCGCGACCATTTTCGACGGACTATCCCGTGAAAAAGCCGTCTGGCTGCGGAGCAAAGAGGGCGACCGAGTCTCTATCCTCGTTCACACGGAGCCCCTCTTTCAAGACGGAAAGACGCTGGGCGCTATCGAGTACTTTTATAAGATATAAATAGAGTGACTGGTGGCTAGGGACTAGTAGCTAGGGATTAGGAGTCTCAAGTGCCTAGTCACTACATGCCATCTGCGGGCATCGCACTTTTTATACTTCGCGGCGCTTCATAATTTTTTGCGCCGCACCACCACTCCTCATTCCTCACTCCTAACTAGAGAGTAGAACTTTCACCCGCAATCAAGGGGCAGCACGCCCCAGGGGCTAACCCTGAACACCATGACTATTACTACGACAAAGGCGGTGACGAACAATGAATAAAGATGTTTCACTTGACGTAATCAATCATTCTATACAAAACAGCATACTGCACGCTATGCCCGGAGGCATTTTTATTTATCGGGCGGATACCCATGACATCCTGTATGCCAATGATCGTTTCCTTGCCATGCTTGGCTATGACAGCCTGGAAGCGCTGACTCAATCGCGCGGCCATACCTTCGATGACATTCTCTCCGTCTCCGACAAAGAGCGGGTTTTCCGAGAGATCGAACATCAGCTGCAGCAGAGCTTGATCGGATTCGTTGATCTCAAAGCCATCACAAAAAACGGTTCTCTCCAATACATGGAGATTTTTTGCCGTACCACCACACTTCCGGACTATGGACATGTGACTGTGGCCTTCGCCATCGATGCAGGAGCGAAGTACCTGACCTACTCTAGCGACCGGCTGACAGAGCTCCCGGGGCAGCGTCGTTTCCTTGAATATGCAGCCAAATGGTTCAATCTTGCCAGCATGAATCCGGCATCACCGCCGATTGTGATCCTTTATTTCAATCTCTGCCACTTCAAGTCGTACAATATCCACTTCGGCCTTGATGCAGGTGATGCCCTCCTGCTCCATATGGCGAAGACGCTCAGGGAATGCTTCCCGAATGATTTCATTGCGCGCTTCTCTGATGATCATTTCGTCATCCTCACCTATGACATAGATCTTCAAAACCGCGTCATTGATGCCCACAAGAAGCTGCTTTCCATGTACATGCGTTCCCCGCTCGAAGTGAAAATCGGGATCTATCAGGTAGAGGATCTCTCGATCACGCCAAGCAAGGCCTGCGATCTTGCAAAGCTCGCCTGTGACAGCATCAAGGATCGCCTTGACGTCTTCCTCTGTGAGTACACCGCCAAGGTGCAGCGCGCCGTCCTCATCCGAGACTATGTCATCGATCATCTGGATGAGGCCTTTTCCAAAGGCTATATTCAGGTCTACTACCAGCCTGTCATCCGCTCCATCTCGAAGACGCTGTGCGGCCTCGAAGCACTGGCTCGCTGGATCGATCCCGTGTACGGATTCCTGAAGCCGAATGAATTCATCCCGGCTCTTGAAAATACACGCCAGCTCTACCAGCTCGACCTGTACATCTTAGAAGAGGTCTGCAAGCGCCTCCGCGCCTGCCTGGATGATGGCATACCGGTCGTCCCGATTTCCATCAACCTCTCCCGCATGGACTTCCTCACCTGTGACATCTTCACCGAGGTGGAAAGACGAACCCAAAAATACCGGATCCCCCACCACCTCCTCTGCATAGAAATCACGGAGAGCATGTTCGTACAAAACGCACGAGAGATCCGCATCATTCTAGATCACTTCCGCGAGGTGGGCTATCAGGTCTGGATGGATGACTTCGGAAGCGGCTACTCCTCACTGAATGCACTCAAGGACTATCACTTCGATGAGCTCAAGATCGACATGGACTTCCTGTCGAATTTCACGCAGCGCTCAAAGGATATCATCCAGTCCACCATTCATATGTCAAAAAAGATCGGCATTCGTACGCTGGCAGAGGGCGTGGAAACGGAAGAACAATTCCGCTTCCTCCGAGATATCGGCTGCGAAAAGATCCAGGGCTACTTCTTCGGCAAGCCGCTCCCCTTCGATGAGATGAAAGCCCATATCCTTCTGCAGCATATTGACGTTGAGACAGAAGAGCTCACAGCATACTATGAAAAAGCAGGCGATATGGACTTCACGACGGATGAGTCACTTGCGATCGTAGAGACCATGGAGGATGGCAAGCTCTATTTCCGCTTCGCCTCCCCAGCCTATCAGGACGTACTTGCTTCCGTCGGTGCGCCCACCCCACGTGACAGTGAAGCCCGCCTCAATATGCCGGAGAGCCCGATCCGTAAAAAAATCGCGCGTCTGCTCTCCCATGTCTACGATTCCGACCAGCCCTACGCCATCACCTATACCATCGATGATCAGTATCTCTGGCTGAAGGTGCAGAAGATCGCCCAGCTCGGGAAGCGCTTCCTCTTGCGCTGCAAGCTTCTCAATATCACACGCAATGCCATCCAGATCGAACAGATGAAAGTGAACGGTCTTGAAAAGGATCTCTACGACCTCTACCATGCCATCGTTATCAATGATCTTGACCGCGGCACCTGCCAGCCTGTCGTCTTCTGCCGGGACTACCACAAGTTTCATCCCGGTCACACCTACTGTTACCAAACAACAATGCGTGCTTTCGGATATCTCTCCATTCAGAAAGAAGACCGCCCTCGCTATGAGCGCTTCATGGATGCGGACACCATCTCCGATCGCCTTTCTGCACATGGCGGCACGCTCTCTGAATATTTCCGCACCCTGACGCCGAACGGCTTCGTCTGGTGTCAGCATGTCTTCATCGCCATCCCCGATACCAACTGCCGTATCTTCCTTCACACTGTCAAGCCCGCCATCCCGAATAACCTCGCCATGGAAAAGGGTCTTGTCAAGCTGTATAACGAGATCAAGAAAGACTGGTGACCTGTAATCGGTGACTGGTGATAGGACCGGCAGCATAAAAGGCTCTATATCCGAGCATTGCGCGGGAGAGCCTTTTTTCGTGTGCCGATCTGCGCTATAATATAGGATATCAATTGTAACGTAAAGCGGTGTGACCGGAGATCAGAGTAGACCATGTAGGGCACTTTCCTCAACAAGGATCTTCCCGCCAATGGGAAAACGGAACTGCCATTTCCTTACTCATGACATCTCCAGATCCCCCCACACTTTTTCAGGAGATACCCATGACAGAATCCACACGATGCACCATCATCGTCAATCCGACCTCCGGACGCGAACGAGCCCCGCGCTATATCCCGCTCCTCCATACGACACTGGCAAAGCGCTATGACAATATCACGATCAAGCTGACTGAAAAAGCCGGAGATGCCACGGAATTTGCACGCATCGCCGCAGAAAAAGGACGTGACGTCATCTGTATGGGCGGTGATGGCACGATCAATGAAGTCATCAATGGCATGGTACCCGTAGGAAGTCACTCCGCCTTCGGTTTTATCCCATTCGGTACAGTCAATGACCTCGCCCGCGCTCTCCACATCCCACGCTCCCCGCAGGGAGCCATCCGTATGCTCGAGCATGCCGTCAAGACGAAGATCGATGTCGGCAAGATCAATGACCGCTACTTCATCAACGTTGTCGCCGCCGGTCTCATTTCTGAAGCAGTCAGCGAAGTCTCCATCAAAGAGAAGACCCTCTTCGGATCGCTCGCCTACTTCATGAAAGGCATGCAGGTCTTGAACAAGCAGAGATCCTACCACTTCAAGATCGAAGAGGAAAATGGCACTGTTATTCAAGTCTCCTCCCCTTTGATCGCTGCCATGCTGACAGACTCCGCCGGCAGCTTCCGCAACCTCATCCCGCCGGAAGATCGCAATAAAGGCATCATCAAGCTCTGCCTCTTCCACGACTTCGCCTGGCTGAATGCCATCAGACAGGCGCCGAAGCTCCTCGCCGGTTTCCAGATGGGTCCCGACTTCGTCACTGTCGTCGGCATCAAAAAAGCGCACATCTCCATCACGGAAGGCGATACCCTCTCGACCAATGTAGACGGCGATAAGGGACCGAATTTCCCGATCGACCTTGAGATCCTCCCCTCCCGTCTCCCCGTCTTCGTTCCCGCGCACGTGGACGACAATGCGACGCATCTCCCCCACTTCTTCGAACGCGTCGCACCCCATATGCATTTCCCATGGGCAGAAAATGGGGAAGAACTGATCAAGGGGACGACCATTGAAGAAGTCGTACGGGAAGTGCAGGAACGGGAGAAGAGAAAAAAGTGCTAAACTCAGAGACTTGAAGACTTCAGACTTCAAAAAACGCGTCCGATGTTTCGCATATTGCGAAACATCGGACGCGTTTTAGCGTATTGCATGTTGCCCAAATGGCTTATTATTGAGTACCCGCTTGTACCACGCTCCCTCCGCCCACGGATTTTTCGACACTGGCTCTCTTTCCCAGAATTTGCGCCGTCCGCATGTCTGACTGGTGAAACCAAAGGAAAACGCTTCCTATCCATATACCGCCATTGATGAGTTCTCACGGATGCCTATGGAATGTGTGCAGACAGATATCAGTTTTATCCCTTAATCAATAAAAAAAGGTGCTGCAGCATATGCCGCAACACCTTAAAAAAGCAGTAATTAAAACACTGTCTGATTTGACGTTGTGATCTAATCTATGTTCTTTATTATTTCACTACCTTCTCCGTATTTTCTGCAAGTCCCGGGAAATCCAATGTCGCGAAGAGGTCGCAAAGGGTTTCATTTCTGCGGATCTGCTGGATGCTGCCATCTTCATGGACGAAGATCTCCTGATGACGGAGGCGTCCATTATAGTTATAGCCCATGCTGTGACCATGAGCGCCGGTATCGTGGATAACGATGAGGTCGCCCATTTCGATTTCCGGAAGCTCTCTCTGGATCGCGAATTTATCGCAGTTCTCACAAAGGGAGCCGGTTACGTCATAGACATGGTCCTTCGGTGCATCTGTTTTGCCGAGGACAGTAATGTGGTGGTAAGCGCCGTACATCCCCGGACGCATGAGGTCAGCCATGCAGGCATCGGTACCGATGTAGTCTCTGTAGATATGCTTGTAATGGATGGCTTTCGTGACGAGGAAGCCATACGGACCGGTCACCATGCGGCCGCATTCAAAGGAGATGCGGGTATCTTCAAAGCCTGCCATTTTTTCTTCGAAGAGCTTCTTCGCACCTTCGCCGAGGCCTTCGAGGTCGACCGGATCCTGTTCCGGACGATAGGGGATGCCAATGCCGCCGCCAAAGTCGATGAAGGAGACAGTGATGCCTTTTTCTCTCTTGATCTCATTCGCAAGATCAAACATCATGCTGATAGTGCCGAGAAGCCCCGGGAGCTGGAGCTCCGCAGAGATGACCATAGTATGGATACCAATGTAAGAGATCCCATGGTCCTTCGCCCAGTCGACACAGGTCATGAGCTGGTCCTTGGTCATGCCATACTTAGCTTCTTCCGGAGTACCGATGATCGCATTGCCGCGTGCAAGCTCCGGCCCTGGATTATAGCGGAAGCAGATCTTTTCCGGGACGATGTGAAGACGTTCCATGTCGCCTAAATTCGATACATCATCCAGATTGATGATGGCGCCAAGGTCATTCGCTTTCAAAAATTCTTCGTCCGGGGTATCATTCGAAGAGAATACGATCTGATCACCGGTGATGCCGACACTCTCAGCAAGCACCAGCTCTGCCATGGAGCTGCAGTCTGCACCGATGCCGAGCTCCTTGAGGCTCTTCATGATCCATGGGTTTGGCGTCGCTTTCACCGCAAAGTATTCATGAAAATTCGGATTCCAGGAAAAGGCCTTCTGCAGACGCTTCATATTGTCATGAATGCCTTTTTCATCATAGATGTGAAATGGTGTACCATACTGCTGTGCTACCTGTCGGATCAGCTCATCGCTGAATGGGATCTTTTTACCAGTCATTACATATCCTTCTTTCCTAGTCTTTTAGTTTTATCGGAAAATTCGATGTTTAATTATAACACACGAGCATGGGATTGACTATAGAAAAATAAGAGATGAGCCCATGGAGCATCAAGCCCCAGAGACACACCCTGAACCCGAGGGAAACGCTGATTCAATCGCAGAGTCAGCGTTCACAAGAATTTTTATGCATAGCTTTGTCATAGCCTTCCTTACATAGCTCGCTATTCGCGTCAGGTGATTCCTCGCTATGCATAAAAAATTCAAGAGTAAAATCTGACAACGATTGAATCCGTGTTTCCCTAGAGAAAATCATCTTACCAAGTGACACTACCGCTGAACGGTTCTACTTACTTATTATCCGCATTCGCTACAGCTTTCTTGCTGTATTCTTCTGTCCATTTCTTGAAGTTGCCGTTGTCCGTATTTTCTTTGATGACTTCGTTCACGACAGCAAGGACATCTTCGTTGCCCTTCTGGATGGCAGCCGCAGAGTTCTTGACAGCATTCGGGAATTTGATATCCGAGAACATCAGGTCATCATTGAAGATAAGATACTGCTGACCGACGATGCCTTCGACAACGAGACCATCTACCTTACCATGCTTGAGCTCGAGCACAACTTCCGGGACATGCGCAAGACCGACGATCTTGGCATCCTTGATCTTTTCCTTCGCCAGAGCTTCCTGTGTGGTGGACTTCTGGACGCCGATGGTCTTGCCGTAGAGATCTTCTACTTTCTTATATTTGTCCGCATCTGCCTTTTTGATGATGACAAGCTGTTCTGTCGGCAGGTAGTTGTTCGAGAAATCCATAGATTTCTTACGTTCATCTGTTGGGTTGATACCGGCGATGGCGATATCGACCTTACCGCTGGTCAGTGAGGTCAGAAGCGCCTGGAAATTCATATCCTGCACTTCGAGCTTGACGCCGAGCTTGTCAGCGACTTTCTGTGCAAGCTCCATATCAATGCCGATGACTTTCTTTTCGCCGACGGATGTATCGACGAATTCATATGGCGGGTAGCCGGACGCAGTGCCTACGACGAGCTTGCCTTCTTTCTTGATCTTCTGCATCAGCGGGCTTTCTTTCTGCGTCTGTGGCTTGCTCGATGCCGCTTTGTCAGCGCTGCCGCCGCAGCCTGCCAAGGTGAATGCTGCCATAGCTGCCAGACCAAGGGCAGCTGCTTTCCATGCTTTGCTATGTTTCATCATCATGATACGCACCTCTCTAGTGAAATCGTCCCCATCGGACTTACGGAAACGCTGATTCAATCGCAGAGTCAGTATTTCCTTACGTTTTTGTATGCATAGATAATAGCATGATTATACATATATGTCAATAATTATTCATTCAATTTCGCAATTTTTCGAGATCAGATTTCATTTATGCTTCATTTTACGAAAAGCTCCACATGCGTGCAGAAGATAGGCTATGCGATATCGCGTACTTTTCAGCCTTACTCCTTCCTGCTAATAAAAAGGCGCAGCCTCCTCCATGGAGACTGCGCCTTTTATGCAAAATATGCACGAGCAAAGTCCGATAGCCTTACTTCGCTTTTTCTACTGCGATCTTGCTGTACTGATCGACCCATTTCTCGAACTGGCCGGATTCGGTATCCTTCTTGATGATCTCATTGATGATCTTCATGAGATCGTCATTGCCCATCTTCATCGCTACAGCGGAGACTTTCTTTGCTCCTTCGAACTGTACATCTGCAAGAGCGAGGTCATCATTGAAAATCAGGTACTGCTTGGCTACGACGCCTTCGAGAACGATCCCATCGAGCTTTTCATTCTTCAGCTGCAGGATCGCATCCGGTACGCTGGAGAGACCGAGAGCTTTCGCGCCTTCGACCTTCTGTGCCGTCGCTTCCTGTGTAGTGGACTTTTCTGCGCCGATGGTCTTGCCTTTCAGATCTGCCGCTGTCTTATATACATGCTGATTTTTCTTCAGGACGAGCAGCTTCTGCTCCGTCGGAAGATACTTGTCAGAGAAGGCCATGACTTTCTCGCGTTCCGGAGTCGGGGAGACACCGCCGACAGCGATATCAACCTTGCCTGCCGTGACGGAGGAGAGCAGTGCAGAGAAGCCCATGTCCTGGACTTCCATCTTGACACCGAGCTTGTCAGCAAGCTGCTGGCACATTTCGATATCGAGTCCGATGACCTTCTTGTCAGCGGAGCCAGAGTCTACGAATACATATGGCGGGTAGCCGGAAGAGGTTCCGACGATGATCTTGCCTCTCTTCTTGATGGTTTCCATCAGCTGTCCCTGCTGCGCTTCGCCGGAGGCAGCAGATTTCGCTGCACCTTTGTCATCCCCACAGCCAGCCATCAGAAGCGCGCCGGCAGCAGCCAGACCAAGCAGTGCGAATTTTACAGATTTTTTCATTTGAAAGACCTCGCTTTCCCAAACTGGTAACTAAGGAAACACTGATTCAATCGTTATCGGATTTCATTCTTGGATTTTTATACAGAGCGAGGAGACAGAGGGCGCGAATAGCGAGCTATTTAAGGAGAATGTCGACGATGCTATGTATAAAAATCCATATGGAATCTGATTCTGTGATTGAATCAGCGTTTCCATCATCATGCCATACTAGCATGATGATGGAAATCATGTCAATAAGGAAAAACGGATGTAGTCGCTAACGTACATCCGTCCTTAGATTTATGAAATTTTTTAAAAACACTGCATCGATCACAGAAGCAATATTTCATGCAGGGAGTTGAGCTCTCGTGAGAAATTGGCGCTTGCAGCGATCCGGAAATACCGATTTCTCATTAGGGAAACACTGATAAAATCGTTGTCAGATTTTACTCTTGAATTTTTATAAATGACGAGGAATAACCTGACGCGAATAGCGAGCTATTTAAGGAAGGCTATGACGAAGTCATGTATAAAAATTCTTGTGGAATCTGACTCTGTGATTTAATCAGCGTTTCCTTAGCCCTGACTTATTTCTTTGCGTTTTCTACGGCTTTTTTCGTCATTTCATCGACCCATTGATCGATATTGCCGTTATCACGGTTCTCTTTGATGACTTCGTTGACGATCTTGATGAAGTCTTCATTTCCCTTAGGTACGGCGACCGAGGAGCCTTTGCTGTCTATTTTGAAGAATACATTCGTTGGAGCCAGGTCAGGATTCGTGATGAGGTACTGTCCGCCGACGATGCTCTGTACCGGGACAGCATCGACTTTGCCCTGCTGGAGTTCCAAAAGCGCATCCGGAACCTTCGTCAAAGATACGACCTGTGCATCTTTGATCTGCTCGTTGGTCAGCTTTTCCTGCAGAGAAGACTTCTGGACGGCGATCTTTTTGCCATTGAAATCAGACAGCGTCTTGTACTTGCCTGCATCTTCCTTACGGACAAGGAGGGTATGCTTGCCGACGAGGTAGCTGTCGGAGAAATCGACGGTCTTCTCTCGTTCTGCAGTCGGAGTGATGGCGGAGATCGCAATGTCAATCTTGCCTGTCGTGATAGAAGCCAGAAGCGACTGGAAGGTCATGTCCTGTACTTCGAGCTTGACGCCGAGCTTCTTCGCAACGGCTTCTGCGATTTTGATATCGATCCCCGTGATGGATTTTTTATCCTTGACTGAAGTATCCAGGAATTCGTAAGGCGGGAAGCCCGGTGCTGTACCTACCACGAGTTTACCGTCTTTTTTGATTTTCTGAAGGAGAGCGCCCTGTCCTGACGCACTCGATGCTGCAGTAGAAGAGGCTTTGTCTCCGCCGCAGCCGGTAAGGGCAAATACACCGCAGGCTGCCACACCCAAGATGGCCAGTTTCAACATTTTATTCATCATCTATACCCTCTTTGCTTTCTTTTCACATGTAGTTGGATTGGATGCAATAAATATACACCTATTTGCATGAAAATGCAATAGTCACGTATAAAAAACAATGGCGATGTGAAATAACGATCATCTCATTTTCGCGTTCCATCTGCCGCGGGGACTTGCAGCTCTCATAGGAGTGACCGGGAAACCTTATCCCAGCTGTCTTTCATGCCATAGTCACCCTATCCGCCCCTTTCGGGCACCTTCCCCTAGAGGGGAAGGCTGCGATACGAGAATACCATCCTTCTAAAAAAAGGCGGCGAAGCCGCCACCTGAACCTTGAACCCTGAACCAAATGAAAGCAAAGTAAAAAGGGGCTATGAAGAAATGAGGATTCATTTCTTCATAGCCCCTTTGTTTACATGAGAGATCGTATGCATCATATGTATGCGTCAGGGCATTCGTTTTGATCGATAAGAGCATATCCTCTCAAAACGAATGCCCGATGGGCGCTGCTGCCCGCGCAGAAGCGATAAGCCACCTTATCTGTTACTTTCCTCGACGAGCTTCATGATCTCATCTTTCTTCTCTTCGAGGAGCGACCGGTCTCCCATCGTCTCCATATTGAAACGTATAAGAGGCTCCGTATTCGATGGACGGAGATTGAAACGCCAATTTTCAAACTCAAGCCCTACGCCATCCGTAGGATCGATGGACAAGGCTTGCGGTGCATAGGCTGCCTTGACTGCAGCGAGGGTTTTCTCCACATTTTTGGCTGGCAGATTGATCTCTCCGCTCACGGGGAATTCTTTCTCCATTTCTGCGACCATTTCGCCAAGGTGCCTGCCTGTCTCGCTCATGAGCTCTGTCACGATAAGCCATGGGATCATACCGGAGTCACAGTATGAGAAGTCACGGAAGAAATGATGGGCACTGTTTTCAGCTCCATAAATGCCATGGACGCGACGCATAGTCTCCTTCATGAAAGCATGTCCCCCCTTCGATTCGACGGGCACACCTCCATAGAGACGGCAGATCTTTTCCGTATTCCAAAAGACACGCGGATCGTGAATAATGATCTCTCCGGGATGCCTCTTGAGAAAATAGGAGGCAAGCAGTCCTACCATGTAGCAGCCTTCTACGAATTTCCCATTTTCATCGATGAAGAAGCAGCGGTCAAAGTCTCCGTCCCAGGCGATCCCGAGATCTGCTTTTTCTTCGAGCACCTTCTCCTTGAGCGGTTTCTGGCACTCTTCCAGCATCGGATTCGGCACACCATGAGGGAAACTACCGTCCGGCTCCATATATAATTCTGTAAAAGTAAAGGGCAGGTATTTCTTGAGTTCTGCGAAGGCGATATTGGCGCAGCCATTTCCTGCATCCACCACGATGTGAAGTGGCTTCATCTTCGTGACATCCACAAAGGAGAGGATACAGTCGATGTAGTCCTGGAGGATCTGTTTCGCAAATATCTTCCCTTTTTTCCCTGCCTCGGGAAAATCCCCGGAGAATGCGAGTGCTTCGATGTCTTTCAGTCCCGTATCGGCACTGACAGGGATCCCCCCTTCGCGCACAAGTTTTAAGCCATTGTAATTCGATGGATTATGGCTCGCGGTAATCATGATGCCGCCGGAAAGTCCGTAATGGAACGTAGCGAAGTACATCATTTCCGTCCCACAAAGGCCGATGTCCATCACATCCGCGCCGCCATCCGTCAGGCCTCGCATGACAGCCTTAGCGATGGCAGGAGAGCTCGGACGGATATCATAGCCGACACACATCGCCTGCGGATGGTAGAGTGCTGCATACGCGCGGCCTACGCGATATGCCAGGTCTTCGTTCACCTCCGCCCCCACGACACCGCGAATATCATAGGCTTTGAAGCCTTTATGAGAAAGTTGGAGTGGTTGCATGGTATTTCTTCCTTTTTGAAAAACCGAAGGAGACAGGGAACCGATCATCGTCAGACAGCATCCATCGGCAAATCTGATCCATTGATTATATCCCCATGTCCCTGAAATCATCAGTCAGTCGTCTTCGACACGTCTTTTCCCATCCGCGAGAGCACCTGCACATATCCGTCGGCGCCGAATTTCAAGCAACGCTTCACGCGGGAAATCGTGGCAGTGCTCGCACCCGTCGCTTCTTCGATGCGGTCATACTTATCTCCCGCTTCGAGCATACGTGCCACTTCCAGACGCTGCGACATGTCACGCAGTTCATTGATCGTACAAAGATCTTCAAAAAATTCATAGCACTCCTCTCTCGTCTTCAAAGTCAGAATGCCATCGAAAAGCTGATCCGTCAGCGGATTCACCAGTCTGTGATTCACACTCATTTATTTATATGTCCTCCTGTGTCATTGGGTGCTTATATTTACGATACTTTAGTATATTATAGCATTAGAGGCAAAGCGGTGCAAAAGAAAAATGAGGGGAGTAGCTGGTGACTAGTGACTAGGAGACTAGGAGACTAGGAGAGCAGGAGACATCAGACTCTCTCATATCGTCATTTCGAGCAAAGCGAGAAATCTTTTTCATACCTATCCGCCCCTTCGTGGCACCTCCTTCCAAAGGTAGGAGTGAAAAGCAGAGCTCGGGCATCGCCATTATTTATACTCCGCGGCGCTGCGATATTTTTATGCGCCGCACCACCACTCCTCACCCCTCACTCCTCACTCCTCACTCAAGGGAAAACTTTCGCACGCAATCATGGGGCAGCACATCCCACGGGCTCCTCCTATTGACTTTCCTTCTCATAAAGAGTACAATTCATTCAATCGGCTTTGTCGATTGAATTACATACGACTTTCATCATGAGTGGCGGAGGGACTGGCCCTTTGAAGCCACGGCAACCATCTTTATGAAACGGTGCCAATTCCAGCGAGTGTATTCTCGAAAGATGATGCGACTGCAAGCTTTCATCTTCCGATGAAAGTTTTTTTGTTTTTATGAGGAGACTCCAATGATTGAACTCAAACATATAACGAAAGTATATGGCAATTTCAAAGCACTGGACGACGTCAGCGTCACCATCAGAGATGGTGAGATCTACGGTATCGTCGGGCAGTCTGGTGCAGGGAAATCGACCCTGGTCCGCTGCATCAATATGCTTGAACCACCGACCACAGGCGAAGTCCTGATCAATGGCAAAGACATGATGAAGCTCTCCAAGGCGGAACTGCGCAGCGAGCGCAAAGGCATCGGCATGATCTTCCAGCATTTCAACCTGCTGTCCTCCCGCACAGTGGCAGGAAATATCGCATTCCCTTTGGAGCTTGCCAATGTGCCGAAGGCAGAGCAGAAGAAACGCATCGATGACATCCTCGAGATGGTCGGTCTCACCGAGTACAAAGATAAGTACCCCGCACAGCTCTCCGGCGGACAGAAGCAGCGTGTCGGCATCGCACGCGCTATCGTGTCCAATCCATCCGTACTTCTCTCCGATGAAGCGACCTCTGCGCTGGATCCGGAAACGGTCAAATCCATCCTGCAGCTGCTGAAAGATATCAATAAAAAGCTCGGCATCACCATCATCATGATCACGCATCAGATGGAAGTCATCAAGGAGATCGCTGAACGTGTCGCCGTCATCGAACATGGCCGCATCATCGAGGAAGGCTCCGTCATCGATCTTTTCACCAATCCGCAGACTCCGACTCTGAAAAAATTCGTCGGCTCGGTCATGTCTTCGGAAGTGCCGGAACAGCTCTCCCACATGGATATCCATGCGAATAAAGAGAACGCGGACGACCAGACCGTCCTCTCCCTCTCCTTCCGCGGCGACGTCGCAAATGAACCGATCATCGCCAACCTCATCAAAAAGTACAATCTGGACGTATCTATCCTGTACGGCTCCATCGACTACATCCAGAATGTATCTTTCGGCCGTCTCATTATCACCATCATTGGCAATGACAGCGATACGAAAGAAGCGCTCAGTCATCTGAAATCGTTACCTATCACAAGCGAGGTGCTCGGATATGTCTCCAGTCATTAGTAATCTTCTTCTGAAAAGTACGGCAGAAACCTTCTACATGCTCGGCGTTTCTGCCCTGATCGCCGCTGTCGTCGGCATTCCTCTGGGGATCCTCCTCGTCGTCACGGAGCAAAACGGCATTCTCGCCTGCCGCCTGCTCAATAAGCCGCTCGCTTTTATCATCAATATGATCCGCTCCATCCCATTCATCATCCTGATGGTCGCGATCATTCCTCTCACCCGTCTCATCGCAGGCACCTCCATCGGCACCACCGCAGCCATCGTCCCACTGACCATCGCTGCGATCCCCTACACCGCCCGCATGGTCGAGACCTCCATCCGTGAAGTCCCCTTCGGCCTCATCGAAGCGGCTGAATCCATGGGCGCTTCCCCGTTCCAGATCATTAAGAAAGTCCTCATCCCGGAAGCCCTGCCTTCCATCATTGAGAATATCACTGTCGTCGTTGTCACCCTCATCGGTTCCTCCGCTATGGCAGGCACCATCGGCGGCGGCGGCTTAGGCGACCTCGCCATCCGCTACGGCTACCAGCGTTTCCAGGCCGACGTCATGGTGGCTACTATCCTCGTCCTTATCGTCGTCGTCCAGCTCATCCAGTTTATCGGAAGCAATCTTGCGAAAAAGGCGAATAAGAAGTAAATGGTTTGTGGGTTCAGGGTTCAGGGTTCAGGGTTCAAAAACTGCTCCCCGCGTATCGTCATTTCGAGCGAATTCGAGAAATCTCTATGGCAGAACGCTTATTGTCGCATGTGAAACCGCACCAAGACATCTTTTTCCCTCAGCGCATACACGCTAATTCCCGCAGTGCAAGAAAGATCCCTCGGCTGCGCTCGGGATGATGATACGCGGAGATCGATTTTCGCCCCTTACCCCCAGAACCCGCCCCAAAAACTGTTTTCCACCGGGTCTATAGGAAATGCGAATTCTCCCGCTTTCATACATAGACACCTGATTTTATAAAAGAAGGGAAGTATATTTATGTTAAAGAAACTCGTCATCGCTGGACTTTGCGCCCTCTCCGCAGCAGCCGTCATCACCGGCTGTGGTTCCAACGCAAAGCCAGCCTCCTCGGCCGCTGCCTCTGTACAGGAAAAGAAAGAGATCACCGTCGGTGCTACAGCCGGTCCGCATGCAGAAGTCGTCGAAGCCGCTGCCAAAGAAGCTGAAAGCAACGGTCTCAAGGTCAATGTGAAGGAATTCTCCGACTATGTCACTCCGGATCAGGCGCTTGCTGACGGCGATCTTGACCTCGTTGTCTACCAGCATGAACCGTTCCTAAAGAACTTCAATAAACAGCACAATACAAACCTCGTCTCTATCGGCAAAGCTATCCTGATGCGCATGGGCGTCTACTCCAACAAGTACAAGGATATCAAGGATCTGCCGGACGGCGCTACCGTCTCCATCCCGAACGACCCGACCAATGAAGGCCGTGGTCTCCAGCTGCTCGAAAAAGCAGGCGTCATCAAGCTGAAGGAAGGCGTCGGCATGAAAGCCACCCCGGCAGATGTCGTAGAAAACCCGAAGAACCTGAAATTCCAGGAACTCGAAGCCGCTCAGCTTCCAAGAAGCCTTGCTGATGTCGATGCATCCGTCATCACCATGAACTACGTCATGAGCTCCGGACTTTCCCCGAAAGACCAGGGCATCTTCCTCGAAGACAAGGATACCCCGCTCGCCGTCATGATCATCGCTGCGCGCGAGAAGGACAAGGATCAGCCGGCTTATCAGAAATTCGTCAAGTACTATCAGTCTGAATCCGTCAAAAAATTCATCGCTGAAAAATACAAAGGCACCATCGTTCCCGCTTGGGAATAATGACAGAAACCAAAAAGGACCGCGAAAGCGGTCTTTTTTGGTGTGGGGAACCGGTCTATGGATTCAAAAGTGTGAATGTCAATGAAAAAGTGAACCACATGGCCGTGAATTTTTGAGCCACTGTGATTGCGAAAAACTGAGCCATGTGGCCGTGAATTTCTGAGCCACTTTGAGCGTAAAAAACTACGACTTCCTTCTTCGCGCATTTTGGAAGCGATACGATTCGCCATTCATGTTAAGGATATGGGAGTGGTAGGTCAGGCGATCTACCAATGCCGCAACCAGTGTGGCATTCTTGAACATCTCAGGCCATTTGGAAAACTCAAGATCGGTCGTAATCATGGCGCTTGTTCGTTCTGAACGTTATGGATTCACGTCCCTTCTTATAAGTTATTTCATCCCCTTCTATTTTAACTACTTTCCATGAATCATCTAATAGAGGACAAGCTTCGATACAATAGTGCCTTAGTATTTTTACATGTATACCCGTGTGCACATGCAAAACAGTTCGATTTTATCGAGTGTTTCAAAAATCTCACTTTATTTTCTTCTTATCTATGACATACGCAAAATAGCCCCTGCAGATACAGGGGCTGTGTTTTTTTTTACAACGATTCGTAATACTCACGAATCTTGTTTGCCATCAATTTTCTTCGCTTAACCAGGAAATCGGAGTAATCAGTGATATCCATATTTTCAAATCCATCTGGAATGCAGTTTTGGCGCAAATTATCTTTCAGTACCTCCTTATCGACAATACTTCCATATTGAGGAATTTTGGACTCGCACTGACTCAATATATTTTTCATATAAATACACGGGGCATCATCACTGATTCGGATATTGATTTCCTGCTGAAGGAATACGTAATTCGCGATCTGGTTGTACATCGATTTAATCAGACCATGATCCGTCAAATACTTTTTAGGAAACAGATGATGAATATCGCCGCGATTTTCCAACATGCTCTCCACTTCGATGTGTTCTGACAAGAAGCCTTTGTCATGCGATTTGGCTTGTGCTGCTAAGAAAATATTGAAATAGGGGCTGCTTGCTACGGAAGTATCCAATTTCTGTAAGAGCGTAACATTCCAGAAAGCAGCAGAAAGTTCCCCTGCTTCAGTCACATTCAAATATTCTACCGGGTCATCATAAGAGAAGAAACGCTTGATATCATAATCAAACATGGATTCAGGGGAGCTGGAATACCGTCCTGTCAAAATCGAGAGCACCACCCAGTGCCGCACGATTTTTTCGATGATACCATCGGCCACCTTGCGCTCCCGCAGTGCCAAGTAAAGTGCATAACCAAAGTTCAACACATTCTGCGAGCGTATCAAGGAAGGCTTCACAATACCCGCCGAATTTATGATCATAAGGAATCGTTCGTAATTGGTCTGATTGATGGTATGCAATACCGCATCATGCAATTTTGCGAAAGAGTCCTCTTCGATTTCAATTTTAAATTCTCGTGTTTCAAAATCACGGCCAGACAGCAAACTAACCAGATCTGCTAATCTGCCTCTTTTGAATTTGTAGGTGAATGCCACGCGTAAAACATCAGCATAGGATGTTTTATATATAGGATTCACTTTTCCGGCGGCCCATTTGATGGCATCGAATTCTGGCTTAGACGCAAAATCCGTGTCATTTGCTTTGATATCTTTCAAATCTTCTGGGGATTCCAGCAAGTGACAGAAATAATCGATGGTCTTCCTGGTCAGATTTCCTCCGTATGCTTCATTAGAGGAAATCTTGGACATGGCAAAATCGGCTTGTGACAATACGACCCCTTTGGAATTGATTCGAATAAAAATATCTGTGACGCTATCAATATCCAAGTCTGCATTCAAGCTGATAACGCCTAATCTATTATCCTGAATTCCACGAAGTTTAGTAAAAATGTCACTGATTCGAGACATTTGATTATTGTCATTTAGCCCATTCTTTTGGCAATAATCCATGACCTGGGAGAAAAAATTAAAATTCGACTCAAACATTTTCGAGATATCCGGAATCCACTTACTACTCTTTTGATTTGCGGAGTTGGATACTTCAAATGTTTCTTCCAGAGGATTAAATGCGATGACAATCCGTTTCCATTTATAGTGAGAATCAAGAACTTCATTCCCTGCAATAGCCGCTGACAGTGCTGTAATACGCTGCTGCCCGTCAATTAGTACTTTTTTCCCAGAAGAAGTTGTCCCATCTTTCAGTTTAACTTTCGGATTTTGCCATACAATAATGTAGCCAACGGGAAATCCTTTATATAAGGAGTCTAACAAATCACGAACTTTGGAGGCGTCCCAGACAAATGGGCGCTGCATCTCCGGAATAGCAATTTCTCCAGCTTTTATATCTGACAATATCGTATCCACAGCGAAATTATTGACATCGTATCGAGCCATCATCGCACCCCATTCTGTAAAAAGTTTAAATAATCCTCAGCACTCACTATAATGATCTTTGACAAATATTATAGCATAGAGCACACAAGAACATGAAAAAGAGCCCCTGAAAAACAGGGACTCTCTCTTTTTAAATTTACTTACCTTACGCTCACCGCTTTGCCATCTGTCTCTGATACATAGAGATCAGTGCATCCTGCAGAACCTGAGAAAAGTTTACATGATTGGTTTCTGCGAATGTATTCAGCCAGGCAGGAATCGTCAGATTTTTTCGAACCGCTTTATTTCCATAGCGCTCTTCATAGGCGTTCATGTCCAGAACCAATATATTGACAAATCCATCCGGGCTATCTGGATGAATGGTGCTCCGATCACTCGCTGCCGGAACCGGACGACCTTCTTCCATTTCATCCAATACCCAGCCGGAAGCGGCATCGGTTGCCATGGCGATTGCATCCTCCAAAGAATCTCCTTCGCTGATGCATCCGGGAAGGTCAGGAACAACTACCGTATAAGCGCCTGGCTTATCTTCACACGGATAGAAGCAAGCAGGATAAAGTAATTTTTTCATAGGAATCGCCCCCTTATCAAATCAATCGGGACGTATCAAGTCCCGCAGCAGTAAAAATCGATTTCACTGTTCTTTTATCTAAATCGCCTCTGTGACAGGGAACGGTAATCTTTCCCGGTCTCCCATGATGCGTGTATTGATAGTGAGAGCCTCTGACAGCCTTTTGGACCCATCCGTTGTCTTCCAGTATTTTGATGACTTCTCTGAATTTTATTGTTCCGCCCTCCTTTCTTTATTATACGCATTATGCGCATTTTGTAAAGGCCACTTATCATTGTCCAAAATGATTGGCTATCAGACATAAAAAACAGCATAGCCGCAATCACGACTATGCCGTTTTTTCATGAAATAGAAGGTATAGGGTTCAAAGAAACAGGTTCAACGGGTTCAATAGGTTCTGAGGGTTCAACAGGTGTGGTGCAGCGCATAAAATAGTAGAGCGCCGCTCTTTCCCCGTTGAACCTTCTGAACCCATGGAACCTGTCGAGCCCGTTAAACCAGTCACCAGTTAGTACAATGCTTCATTAGCAATGACGAGGCGCTGTACCTGATTCGTTCCCTCATAGATCTGCATGATTTTCGCATCACGCATATATTTTTCATTCGGATTTTCACGGGAGTACCCATTACCGCCCATGACCTGCACCGCTGTCGTGGTGACTTCCATCGCCGTATCCGAAGCGAAGCACTTCGACATAGCGGAGAACATGGACGCCCTCTTATCTCCCTGCATCTTCAGCCAGCAAGCCTTGTAGACAAGCGCGCGTGCTGCCTCTGTCTTAGTGACCATATTGGCGATCATTTCCTGTACCATTTCAAAAGAAGCGATCTTCTGGCCGAACTGCTTTCTCTGGTGTGCATAGTGGATGGCATTTTCCAGTGCAGCCTGTGCGATACCGACAGAAATCGCACCGACGACCGGACGGGATGTCTCAAGCGTCTGCATCGCGATGCGGAAGCCCATGCCTTCACGACCGATGCGGGCGCTTGTCGGAACGAAGCAATCATCAAAAATGATCTCCGAAGTAGCCGAAGCACGGATCCCCATCTTGTCCTCTTCCTTGCCGATAGAGACGCCCGGCGTATTTCTATCGACAGTGAAAACAGTCAGACCACGAATGCCGCCCGACTCACGGGTATTGGCAAAGAGTGTGATTTTGTCGCAGATCGGCGCATTGGTGATGAAGCACTTCGTACCATTCAGGACATAGCCGCCATCGACCTTTTTTGCCTTACAGGATACCGCACCTGCATCAGAGCCTGCTCCCGGTTCCGTCAGGGCAAAGCAGGCGATCCCACCGTTGTTCAGGCAGTCGAAGTATTCCTTTTTCTGTTCATCGCTGCCGGCGAAAAGGATCGGGAAGGAAGCAAGTGAATTGGCTGCGCAAACAGTCGCAGTACCTGCACAGCCCTTTGCGAGCTCTTCACTGATCATCGCACCCGTCAACAGATCGAGTCCTGCTCCGCCATATTCCTTCGGAACAGCCAGCTGAGTCATACCGGACTGTTTCAAAATCTTCAACAGCTCCGGATCCATGACACCACTCTTATCGATGTCCAGAGCGCGCGGCGCGATCTCCTTCTGTGCGATCTCCTTCGCCAGATTTACTAGCTCCTGCTGCTTTGCATCTAATGTAAAGTCCATTCTCGTTCCTCCATGAAATCAAAGTGCTTCTTCTGCCAGGGCTTCCCCCTAAAATTTTACTATATTGCTTTTATTATAACAGATATGCTGGGCTTTCGGATGGAAAAATATAAAAATACTTGCCGTATCCACTCCTCCATCTTCCCGGAGGCCGCCCTGTCTCCCGTACCTTTTTCCGTCAGCTCCTGCACCTAGGCTTTGCCGCCCCCCTGCTTCCCTAATGCTTCGTACACCTCTGCTAATGTCATAATAAGAACCTCCCGTGTTCTTCACTTTTGGGGCTTCTATCCCAATAAAAAAGCGCTCGCAAGAGCGCTTTAGATTGTTAGATATCCCTCGGCAGGCGTCGCCTCTCCTGCATCTCTTTTGACCGTAAAGGTGTGTGGTTGCAACGGAATTTACCACCTCGAGGGATTTCCATAATCATTATACTTCATTTTTAGTCTCCGTCTATGCCTATTCGCCTAAAAAATTCATCTGCTAAATGACGCTGATGATGCCATTATGGGCTGCCTTGAGTCCCTGCGTGGATAATTTATCTATGTCCCTTTGCGCATCGCACAGGGCGCGTTTGAACGCGTTCCCTGGGTAGTCAGCAGGCTGCAGAAGGCGGCGAGCGTGCTTTGGTTGTACCGTCAAACCTTGATGACAGGCAAATACTTTTTCTAACGAAGAAGATGATGAAGCCAGTCACACTGCATCAAAAAATGCCCTCCCGTCATGCGCTGCGGAATGGCATTTTCTTGATTTGGTAAAAGTATTGGCAGAAGTGATGAATTTTATGCGAGTTAGGTAGAAAAAGAAAAGCCCAAAGTCATTCATGACTTTGGGCTGAATGTCTGGTGGATCATCAGGGGTTCGAACCCCGGACACCCTGATTAAGAGTCAGGTGCTCTACCAACTGAGCTAATGATCCGTTTTAACGAGATTTATTATACTCGTTTTTCTTGCTTTTGTCAAGCTCTTTTTTCAAATCCTTGATTTGTTTTTGTTTCAAGAGGTCTTGTCTCAAGCGATGTTAAGAGTATATCATGTAACTTCATTTTTTGCAAGAGGTAAAATAAAGTTTTTTGAAAAAGAGCAGCTGCCTTTCAGTAGTGGATCCCATACTTATGCTTCAGCTCATCAATGTCCTTTCGCATGTCACGGTCACATTCTTCCAGTGCCATTTTCAGATTTGGAAGCTTCTGTCTCACCAAGAAAGACTTCTTCGCGCTGGACATTTTATAAATGTGGGCAAGCTCTTTCTTGTAGGATACCATGAATTCCGCCAGCTCTTCAGGGGAAAGCTCCTGTTCTTCATTCAGATCGACTTCTTTCTGATCCATTCTATGTTCTCCTTCCCTGGGAAACGCTGATTCCCTTCTTTTCTTTTATTGTACCATGAAACCAGTCTCTCTGCCTGTAAGAAATAGCGGTCATTTCTTTTTTTTGAAAATAATTCTTAAAATACAGTGGAAATATAAAGTACCATTCAGTATAATAAAGGAAGGCAATCATATAGCTTTTATTCACCGATCAGCTTATATATTGTATACACTATATCAATGTTGCATTGAAAGGAAGGTATCGTTATGCCGCTCGTAGGAACTACTGAAATGTTTAAAAAGGCATATCAGGGGCATTATGCCATTGGTGCATTCAATGTGAATAACATGGAAATCATCCAAGGGATCATGGAAGCTGCCAAGGAAGAGGAGTCTCCGGTCATTCTTCAGGCTTCGGAAGGCGCCCGCAATTATGCCGGTCAGGAATATATCGTCGGCCTGGTCAAGACTGCCCTTCAGGATTATCCGGAGATCCCGACCGCACTCCATCTGGACCACGGCTCTTCTTATGAGATCTGTAAGGCCTGCATTGACGGTGGCTTTACTTCCGTCATGTATGATGGCTCGAAGCACTCCTTCGAGGAAAATGTCAAAGTCACAAAGCAGATCGTCGAATATGCACATGACAAAGGTGTCGTGGTGGAAGCCGAGCTCGGACGTCTGGCTGGCGTAGAAGATCTGGTCAGTGTCGATGCGAAGGATGCGATCTTTACGGATCCGGAAGAAGCGGCTGAGTTCGTAGAGCTTACCGGCTGCGACTCTCTCGCTATTGCGATCGGCACCAGCCACGGAGCTTACAAATTCAAAGGCGACCCCTATCTTGACTATGAACGTCTGGAAAAGGTCGGTAAGCTCCTGCCTGACTACCCGATCGTCCTCCATGGCGCTTCTACCGTCATTCCGGAATTTGTGGAAAAGTGCAATGCCTATGGCGGCAAAGTCCTCGGCGCGAAAGGCGTCCCGGAAGACATGCTCCGCAAGGCTGCCACGATGGCTGTCTGCAAGATCAATATCGACACCGATATCCGTCTGGCTATGACAAGTGCCATCCGTGAAGCACTCTGCAAGGATCCGTCGAATTTCGACCCGAGAGGCTATCTGAAGCCGGCCAGAGAGGCTGTGAAGCAGATGGTCATGCACAAGATCGAAGCTGTCGTCGGCTCTGCGCATACCATCTGATCTCATAAGGGAAACACTGATTAAATCGTTATCGGATTTCATTCTTGGATTTTTATACAGAGCGAGGAGACAGAGGGCGCGAATAGCGAGCTATTTAAGGAGGATGTCGACGACGCTATGTATAAAAATCCATATGAAATCTGATTCTGTGATTTAATCAGCGTTTCCCTAAGGATTTTGTATACCGTTTTCATGATTCTCAATGAACGCAATAAAAAGCAGCCCGTCAAGGGCTGCTTTTTATTGCCTATGGTTCACTGGTTGATCAGATTTTTTGCCGTCTTTTTCAGCTCTGAAAGCGCTTTCCCTTCGATCTGACGGATGCGTTCGCGGGTCACATCGAAGTATTTTCCCACTTCTTCGAGAGTTCTTGTCTTGCCGTCTTTCAGCCCGAAGCGCAGCTCGAGCACCTGTCGTTCTCTTTCCGTCAGTCCGGTCAGAAGTTCTTCGATCTGCTCGCGGAGAAGGATGCTGCCGGCGGCATCATCCGGCGCGATGGCTTCATGGTCTTCGATGAAATCTCCCAGATGGGAATCTTCCTTTTCACCGATCGGCGTTTCCAAAGAAATCGGGTCCTGCGCGATCTTTTTGACCTCGCGGATCTTGGCGAGTGATACGCCCATGGCTTTGGCAAGCTCTTCATTGGTTGCCTCACGCCCATTCTCCTGCAGGAGCTGGCGGGAAATGCGATTCAGCTTATTGATCGTCTCTACCATGTGTACCGGCACACGAATGGTGCGTGCCTGGTCCGCAATGGCGCGTGTGATAGCCTGCCGGATCCACCATGTAGCATAGGTGGAGAATTTATAGCCCTTGGTATAGTCGAATTTATCGACCGCCTTTAAGAGTCCCAGATTTCCTTCCTGAATAAGATCCAGAAACTGAAGCCCGCGGCCCAGATATTTCTTTGCGATGGAGACCACGAGGCGGAGGTTCCGATCAGCCAGCTCTTTCTTCGCTTCCCGCGCCGCTTCCTTTTCTTCGGGAAGCGCATCCGCACGCATCCCCGCCTCGACCGTCTTGGCAAGCACGATCTCTTCTTCACTGGTCAAAAGGGGCAGCGCACCGATTTCCTTCAGATACATTTTCACGGGATCATCGATCGAGATGGCATTATCCAGATCAGGCACCGGCGTGTCTTCTTCGGCTTCCGCCTCGGCCTCTTCTTCTTTGACAAGCTCAGCCGACTCCTCTTCCTCGATGAAGTCGAAGGAATCATCCACTTCTTCATTAAAGTCGACTTCCAGCTGGTGGATATGAAGCGCTTCATAAAGAGCAGAAAGATCTTCTTCTCCCAGATTGTGCGTGGAAATGAACTCCATGATGTCCTTATTCGCTACCAGCCCGTCATGGGATTTTTTCTTCAGCTCCTGAATCCATTTTTCAAGTTGAGTCATTCGTTCAGCCATTTTTATATCCCCCGATACTGGTAATCCATTCCGGCGATCCTGTCCATCTCTGCTTCGGAAATGTGGTATATGCAAAACAAACAATATGCGTGAAGACTAGTGACTAGTGACTAGGGATTAGGGATTAGGGATTAGATTTCAGGTATCTGACTTCTACCGTCCGACTTCTGATGTCTGACTTCTGATGTCTGATATCTGACCGCAGTAATCGGTCACCACTCACGCCCTTCCCAGTGCCATGATCTCTTTGCTGAGGCGGATACAGATCATCTGCTCTTTTCTGGCCTCTTCCGGATCTGAAGTCATGAGAGACTGGACTTTTTCTGTATGAAGACGATACTCCTTCTGGAGATACATCTTCATCAAAGGCCATATATATTCCTCCTGAGGGACAGAGCCGGGCGGATCCCCCTCCATCGCAAGCTCTGCCAGGAGCGGTATATCCTCGCGAAGGAGCTTCCCCTCCACCGCCTGTTCCGTGATCTCTCCCTCCATCGATTTCATCGCATCAAAGAGTCTCTGACGGAAAGGCGAGGTGAAAGGATAATTTTTGAGTAACTCCCAGCCCTCAGGAAGCATATGATAGCGTAGGCAGTACTTGAGAAGCCCTTCTTCCAGGAGCTTCTGCTTCTTTGCCTGCGGCCCATTGTCTGTCGTCGGCACTTCCAGCGGTGTTTTCTGGGAAATATATAGGGTCGAATGATTCTTTTTCGCAAAGGAGAGTGCTTCACTTCGGATCATTCCTTCATCCATGTGGAGCGTCATCGCCATCTTGCGGATGAACGAATTGAACTGAAACGTATCCTGCTGCGCGAGAAGTACAGCGAACATCTCATCAAGAATGTGATGCTGCCCGTCAAGTGTCGACGCATCATACTGCCGCTGCAGCGCGCCAAAAAGATAGTCCAATGCAGGCTGCGCTTGCGCTACCGCTTCTAAATAAGCCTCCCCGCCATGAAGATTGACAAATTCATCCGGATCCTTGCCCTCACCCACGAGTGCCACACGCAGCTTCAGTCCCACAGCGCCGGCGATCTCCAATGCCCGCCGCGTCGCATTCTGACCGGCAGCATCCATATCATAAGAGAAAACGATCTCGTCGGCATATTTTTTGAGAAGCCTTGCCTGCTCTACGGTGAAGGCAGTCCCGAGGGAAGCTACTACATTGGTGACACCATGGGCATGCAGGGAAATCGCATCCATATAGCCCTCGACCATGATCGCCTGCCGCTTTTTGCGGATTTCCGGCAGTGCCTGATAAATAGCAAAAAGGAGACGGCGCTTATTGAAAATGGGGCTTTCCGGCGAATTCAGATACTTCGGCTTACTGTCATCCATGACACGACCGCCGAATGCCACCACACGCCCCTTCAGATCCAGAATGGGAAACATGCAGCGATTGCGGAACATATCAAAATAGTTTCCATTCTTGTACCCGCAAAGCCCGCAGGCTGTGAGTATCTTCGGATCTATCTGCTTTTTCGTCGTGAAGTCATGGTATAGACGATGCCAATCCGCCGGTGCAAAGCCCAGCTTGAATCTTTCTATGGTTTCCATCGAAAGGTGGCGCTTCTCGAAGTACGCCATTCCCGCCTGTCCCATCTGCGTCCGTGTGAGGCAATTGTGGAAATAAGAGCCTGCAAGCCCCGTGACCTCCACCATTTTCTTCATCATGGCTACCTTTTGCCGTTCTTCCGGAGAGATCTCCTCCGTCGGCATATCGATATGGGCATAGTCAGCTACTCTCTCCACGGCCTCCATGAAAGTGATCCCTTCCATCTTCTGCAGGAAATGGAAGACGTCCCCGCTCTCGTGACAGCCAAAGCAATAATAAAATCCTTTTTCCGGAGACACTGAAAAAGAAGGAGTTTTCTCCGGTCCATGAAAAGGACAGGAGGCGAAATAGTATCTTCCTTTTTTCTTTAGATCGACATACGAGCCGATGATGTCATTGATATTGACACTGTCCTTCAGCCGCTGTAGAAAATCATTGCTCAGCCTCACCACAACTCCTCCTTTCTGTAAATTCATTCATCGTTATTGCGTATCCTATCCGTTTCGCAAGAAGCGCACAGGCAGTATGCAAAATGCCTGAAAGTTTTATCTGTTTATAAGCTCCGCGGCGACTCTTTTTGTGCCGTACCACTGCGGCTCACCTGTCAGCCAAAGACAGCCGAGAAAGCAGAGGATCCGCTTTGCAGGTAAGAAAAGCACCGACTACTGCAGAAAACACAAAGGTACTACAAGCATCGGTGCCATAGGAACAAAATGATGAGCAGATACGCCAGCTCACACTTTCACATCTTTAGTTAATTCCTGCCAGCGTGCAAGAAGGATCTGCATATAGAGCCTTGATTTCAAGCCAAAGGAAGCGAGCGCATAGCCATCAGATACCTCGACCAGGAGCGTCTTGCCTTCATCCGTGATACCAAAGTCCAGCGCATAGCCGGCAGGGGCGGAATGATACGCAGCAACGGCTGCTTTGAGGACTCTGGGATCAGGGAAAATATCCCAGCGTCCTTTATATGGACAAAGACCTACGATCTCTCCCTGAAGTACCCAGAGGCGCCATTCGGAGATGAAATTCACACGGCTGCTGCACCAGACATCGATATCTTCGAGTCCCCCGCCCAGCTTGATGAGGTCTTCCGACTTATCGAGCACAGTGCCATGGAATCGCTTCACATCCTCCACCGGTTTGACGAAGACATGCCAGTCTTCCGCATGGCTGGTGATGGTGAAGAGCGTCGATTTCCAGATCTTTCGTCCGACGAAGGGCATCAGCTCATCCGGATAATCCAGTGGCAGCAGCTTCACGCCGAATCTTTCGAGTGCCACCTTCACATCCGAAAATGTCCCCACCACAGGATCCTTCGGATCATTATCGGTCAGAGAATACACCACTTTATAGGGCTTCACAGGGATATCCAGTTCATTTGCTCCCGCATAGGCTGCATAGCAGCTGCGGTCATATAATTCTCCAGTATGTCTGATACGGATATAAGCCTTCATGTACTCCCCTCCTTCTCTCTCTTTTCAGGCAGAAATAGAAACTATTCCTACTACTACAAATTCAATCATACCATGAATGTATTCTTTTTGCCAGTAGGGAACAATGATTTGCATGCCAATCCCCCATCGGCCAATCTCTCGGGCTGCGCCATCGCCGAAAGCGGCTTCTGAGGAGATCCTGCAGTTGGAGGGCTTTGGGGAGGAGCAGCAAGAGGGATGGTTATGATGAAACGATGTATAAATGTCTTATGGGACTTGGTTCTCTGGCGGCAAGAAACGATTTCACACCGCTAAAAAAGCCCCCGCCGAAGCGGGAGCCTTTTTCACCAGAAGTAAATGAGTGCAACGAGTGCTACAAGGAAACGATAAATGGCAAAGCCAGTCAGCGTCGAAGTATTCAGGAATTTCAGGAACCAAAGAATGGATGCATACGCCACGAAGAAAGCGGTCACAAATCCAACGGCCAGAATGCCAAAGTCACCCATTTCAAGGTACTTGATCGTTTTCAGAAGATCATAGATGCAGGCAAGGAACATCAGCGGAACCGCCATGATGAAGGTGAAGTCTGCTGCCGCTTTTCTGGAGATCCCCAAGAGCAGGCTGCCGGCGATGGTGCTGCCGCTTCGAGAAAAGCCAGGCCAGAGAGAGAGGCACTGGAAGAGTCCGATCTTCAGCGCCTGCTTCCATGTGATGTGATCTACATCTGTCACAGAGAAATGCTTATGCATTTTTTCAGCCGCGATCATGAAGATACCGCCCAGCACCAGACCGATGATGACTGTCATGGGACCAAAGAGCGTATTCTTGATAAATCCATGAAAAACAAGCCCCAGAAGGCAGGCCGGAAACATGGCGATGGCCAGATTCAGAAGAGAAGGCCCCTTTGTACGAAACCAGTGATGGGTATTCAGGATAAAGGTAAATTTTTCTCTGTACACCACGAGAACGGAAAGGATCGCACCGAGCTGGATGAAGACATCGAAGAGATCGGCAAGCGTCCCCTCGAAGCCCAGCATATGCCCGACGATGATCATATGGCCTGTCGATGAAACTGGAATATACTCTGTCAGCCCTTCCACTACGCCGACAATAAATGCGCAAAAATAATCGTACACGATAACACCTCAGATTGCTTGACTACTAAAAATGAGTGCCTGGGGACAGGTCACTTTCTCCGCTGTGGATTCCCGGCGCACACGATGCCATCCACTTTTTTATTCTTGAAATAGAGGATGAGTACCTCCTTCTGCCCTTGGGAGAAGTACACATAGGCTGTGCGCGGGCTGCCTGTAGAGGTATCCATCTCCAGCTTTTGTGGCGCGCCATAGAGCATTTCCGCGGTCGACTGATCATCTCCCATGGCAAGACCGCGAGGAGTCAGCATCCGATCATCTGTCAGGAAGAACGCCATGATCCAGTGTTCCTTCTTGGTCATGCGGACGCCATAGCCCTCATAGTACCAGATTTCCTCTCCGGGATTCATCATCTTCCGTTCCCAGTCCATAAAAGAGTAGTCTTTGAAGCGCTGCCCCAAGGAAAGGCCCGCCAAAGAGAAGTCCCCTTTCGGCAAAAAATCATGCCTTTCTTGCGTTTCTGTCTTCTTCTTTTTCTTTTCAGACAAGTAAGACACATGCAATGATTTTACCACGTTCTTATGAATGGTGAAAGAAATTTCTTGATCCCCGGCTTCATAAGTCAGAAGGAAATCCCTCTTTTCCCCATCCCAAAGAAGGCGAAGAGGGCGACCATAGGCACGCAGGACAGCTTCACGCGAACTTCCCGCGTGAATGCCGCGCAGCGTTTCCAGATCCTTTCTCTCGCTTCGATACTCGGTAAGACCTGTGGGAGGTGCCTTTTTCCCCATGACCTTCCAGGCGCTCTCTTCGGTAACAGCATGGTTCACCCGCGCAGTGAAGCCCTTCCATGTATAGGTATCACTTACACTACCACGCGAGATGGCATCCGGCACGCCCATATTCCGGATCAGAGAATCCACGCGATCTCCCAAGGCCAAACCATGCAGTATAAAATCATCACTGGCAAGCGGAGAGGCATCGATCGGAAGAAGCGGGGTCTCGGCTGTCTCCTCCTTCGCTGCTTTCCCATGAGACTCCGCTATGGTCTTCTCCGCCGGAACCTCGGCCGATGAAGGAAGAGCCGTTTCACGCATGTTCTGCTCTGCTGCTTCGCATCCTGCAAAGCCGAGAACACCGAGCAGGAGTGTCAGTAGATATATGCGTAGCTTCATCATTTTCTCCTTTTATCGAAAAGCCATGATCCATGACCGTCATTCATGGCTGAAACTGCCAACAATCATATTATGCTAGCCCCGCCTCTCATCTGTCAAGCAAAAGAGAGCCTCCACGACGTGGAAGGCCCTCTTTTCAAAGTAAAGAAACACTGATCCAATCGTTATCGTATTTCATTCTTGGATTTTTTTACAGAGCGAGGAGACATTCGCCGCGAATAGCAAGCTATTTAAGGAGGATGTCGACGACGCTATGTATAAAAATCCATATGAAATCTGATCCTGTGATTGAATCAGCGTTTCCCTATATTTACGCCTTTTTATATTTCTTTACAAAGCGGGCCATGCGTTTAAGCGCTTCGGCGATATTCTCACGGCTGGCTGCGTAAGAAATGCGAATGTGATTCTTCCCCTGTGGTCCAAAGCAGGTGCCGGGTACGACACCGACTTTTTCTTCCGTAAGAAGCCTGTCGCAGAATTCTTCCTCATCCATCCCTGTACAGCTGATATCCGGGAAAATATAGAAAGCGCCCTTCGGTTTGAAGACTGTCAGGCCGATATCCACCAGCCCCTGATAGATCATTTCACGGCGGGCCGCATATTCCTCAAACATAGCTTTTACATCATCATCACAATTTCTGAGTGCTTCGATCGCACCATACTGGCTGGTCGTGGAAGCGCAGAGGATCTCATACTGATGTACCTTGTAGATCTCCTCGAGTGCTTCCCGTGGAGCGCAAACGTAGCCGATACGAAGACCCGTCATCGCATAAGACTTGGAGAAACCATTCAAGACGATCGTGCGTTCCTGCATGTCAGGCAACGAAGCGAAGCAGGTATGCTGCCCTTCATACGTCAGATCGCAGTAGATTTCATCCGCGATGACGATGAGGTCATGGGCTTTGGCAAAAGCAGCGACCTTTTCCAGAGACGCTCTGTCCATGATCGTTCCGGTCGGATTATTCGGATATCCTATCAGGATGGCCTTCGTCTTTGGCGTGACTTTCTTTTCGAGTTCCTCTACCGTGAGGCGGAATTCATCCTTCGCATAGGTCGGTACCAGGACCGGTACGCCGTGCGCAATAGAAACGCAGGCCGGATACGCCAGGTAGGCAGGATCAGGGATCAGCACTTCGTCTCCCGGATTCAAGAAAGTCGTCATGACAAGGCCGATGGCTTCTGAAACACCGACGGTCACCATGATCTCATCCTTCGGATCATAGGTCAGCCCATAGCGCTTTGCAAAAAGCTTGGCGATTTCTTCACGGAGCTCAAGAAGTCCCCAGTTCGAGGTATAAGACGTTTCTTTTCTCTTCAGGCTGTCAATGCAGGCATGGATGACCTTATCAGGAGCCGCATAATCCGGCTCACCGACACCCAGAGAGATCACATCTTTCATAGAGCTGGCCAGATCGAAAAATTTACGGATACCGGAAAATGGTACCGCTTTCACATCGCTGGCAAATTTATTGTCCCAATTCATTGGTTCTCGTCCTTTCGATTATTTTGTTGGTTGGTTGTTTGATTCTATACGTGGAAATAGGTTGCACAGTTTCAACGGGGGCGGCGTCCGAAGGGGGAAGCAAGGTGCTCGAGCGCTAACAATTCCCTTACATTAAACTGGGGATGGCGGGTTTCCCGTTTGGGAGAGCCAAACATCACCCGCCTAACCGCGAATGACAAAGATTTCTCGCTATCGCTCGAAATGACGACACGAGAGTCTGACGCTCTCTAGTCTCCAGTCTCCAGTCACTAGTCATTCCTCCGCCTCTGCCACTGCTTTCCCGAGCTCTTCGCAATTCTTGAGTGCTGTCTCATCCGGGTAGCCATACGCGAGGAGCGGATGCGCCGGGAATCTGGCTCCGGCAAAGTGCAGCTCATTGTACCAAGAATTCAGCCATGCACCGCGGCTCCAGCCACACGAGCCAAAGATGCCCATGATCTTTCCCTTGAGATAGGGCTTCAACTTATCACAGAAGAGCTTCATCTGTGCCTCTTCGATAACCTCTACCCCCCAGGCCGAACAGCCCAAAATGATCCGATGGCAGGTGTTGCCGATCGCCACCGGATCCACATCAGATACCGGCGCCAGCAGCACATCAGCTCCTGCCTTTTTAGCACCGACTGCGACAGCCTCTGCCATAGCTTCCGTATTCCCTGTCGCAGAATAAAAAATGATCGCTACTTTCTGTCCCATCTTGACCTCCTCACCGGGGAATGACTGCATCCACCATCCCCACGTCTCATGAGATTTTGCGAAAATGTAAGGAAACGCTGATCCAAATAGAAATGTGAAGGGAGAGCCTGTCGCCATTTGCAAGAAGCTCTCATTTCCCTTCTTCTACAAAAAAGAGCGCTCCTCGGAACGCCCTTTTTTATATAGTCATTACGCTTTAGCAACGGTTTCGCCAAGAGCTTTGCAAGCTGCCAGTGCATCATCGTCCGGATAGCTGTAAGCTTTGACCGGTTCAGCAGCGAGTTCGATGCCTTCATCGGTAAAACGCTGTTTCCAGGTTTCGATCCAGTCGCCCTGATTCCAAGCGTAGGAGCCGAAAATACCAACAACTTTACCTTTCAGCTGTGGAAGCAGTTCTGCGAAGAATGGTTCGAATTCATATTCTTCCAGTTCTTCATTACCCATAGCCGGGCAGCCAAGGATGATGTGATCGAAAGCTGCTACATCGGAAGCCGTGGTGTCAGAAACGAAAGAAAGGGTCGTTTCTGCGCCAGCTGCCTTGGCGCCTTCTTCTACAGCCTGGGCCATAGCTTCTGTGTTGCCGGAACCGGACCAGTATACGATTGCTACTTTTGCCATTTGGAATTCCTCCTATTACATACCAGTACATCTGAGAAACCTGATGCCGCAATGACATCCATGTTTCCCTGAATTTACTACACTTACATATTAAATGTTTAAGGTCACCTTGTCAATGGTGATGTTGGCGGCAGGAACGCTCCGGAGAAGTAATGCTTCCATTCACTCCCACTCTGTCAGGGATGTCCCTCGTTTTGCCAGATCGAGCAGCTTCACCTTTTCAGGGAGTTTTCTCTTCTGCACCATTGTCTTTACCGCCGCGGTAAGCTCTTTCTGATCCGCATCTGTATTGATGATACCGAGCGTTGTGAAATAACCATCACAGGCAAGGACGATCTGATACGCCTCATGGTATGTGACATCTTTTTCCTTCGTCGTGATGACGACAGAGCCCTCATAGCGAAGATGCTTCTTATCCTTGCTTTTTACCAAAGGTGCTTCGCCATCAAAAGATGCTCCGGACTCTATCAGCCTTTCATTGAGATCGGCTGCAATGAGATCCAGCTGTGCTTCCGCCGGATCATCCTTATGACTCACCGCTCCGATGCCGAGAAGATAAGACACACCGAGCTTATGCGACATCGCCCAGCCATAGCTGAAATCCGGAGGATCCGCATAGGTCATCGTGTAATATACACCACCTGTCATCCCGCGCCGCAAAAAGAATCGCTCTGTCCCACCTGCCGGCAGGAAGGGCAGTGCCTCCTGCGCCCCTTTTTCAAAGGTCACATTCTTTGGCACCGTCATCCGCCCGATGCCTTTGAGATCCAGCTTCTCCGCTGCCAGAGAGGAGATCGGCAGCAGGGCAGCCACGAGAAGTCCGGCGCAAACGCGTTTCCACATCTTCATATCAGCCGTTCTTCTTAGCGAGCTTTGCCCAAGTATCACGCAGACCTACGATGCGGTTGCAGACCAGATGATCCTCGCTGCTGTCCTTGTCGATGATGAAGTAGCCTTTTCGGAGGAACTGGAAGCGATCTCCGACCTTGTACTTTTTGATTTCCGGCTCTGCCTTGCTGTGCTTGATTTCCAGCGAGTGGGTATTCACCTTCTCCATGAAATCGCGGCCATCATCCGTATCATCCGGCGGGATCAGGTAGTCATAGAGGCGAGATTCCACATCGACCGCTGTATCTGCGGCTACCCAGTGGAGCGTCCCCTTCACCTTGCGATCCGCTCCCGGCGTACCGCTTCTTGTGTCAAAGTCGACCGTGCAGTGGATCTCCTCGATATCGCCATGGGCATCCTTGACGACATCCTCACACTTCACGATATAAGCCCCCTTCAGGCGGACTTCCTTGCCTGGTGTCATACGGAAGAATTTCTTCACCGGTGTTTCCATAAAGTCTTCCCGTTCGATATAGAGAGTTCTGCCAAACGGTACCTGACGTTCTCCGGCTGAAGCATCCTCCGGATTGTTCTCCATCGTCATCTCTTCGATCTGTCCTTCCGGATAGTTGGTGAGGACGACCTTCACCGGATCGATGACCACCATGAGGCGCGGAGCTTTCGCCTTCAGGTCTTCACGAATGCAGTATTCCAGCTGTGCGATATCGACAAGATTGTCCGCTTTGGCGACCCCTACCAGCTCACAGAAATGACGCAGCGACTCCGGCGTGTAGCCTCGGCGGCGGATCCCGCTGATGGTCGGCATACGCGGATCATCCCATCCGGAAACGAGGCCGGCTTCTACCATCTTGCGGAGCTTTCTCTTGCTCGTGATCATCGTTGTCACATTGAGGCGGGCAAATTCGATCTGACGCGGCTTTTCCGGCCCGTCGAATGCCTGCAGGCACCAGTTGTAAAGCGGACGGCGTTCTTCAAACTCCAGCGTACAGATGGAGTGTGTGATCCCTTCGATGGCATCAGAGAGCGGATGTGCAAAGTCATAGAGCGGATAAATGCACCAGGTATCCCCCGTTCTATGATGGGTCGCATGCAGCACACGATAAATGACCGGATCTCTCATGACCATATTCGGCGAAGCCATATCGATCTTGGCGCGAAGCACCTTTTCCCCATCCTTGTACTTGCCTTCCTTCATTTCCTGGAAAAGCTTCAGGTTCTCTTCGACGCTCCTGTTTCTATACGGACTTTCTTTGCCCGGATGCTTCAGATCGCCACGGGTATCATGGATTTCCTCACTCGTCTGGTCATCGACATACGCAAGCCCCATGCGGATCAGCTTGCAGGCGAATTCATACAGCTGCGGAAAATAGTCAGATGCATAATGGACAGGTTCCTTCCAATGGAAGCCGAGCCACTTCACATCCTCCAGAATGGAATTCACATACTCGACCTCTTCCTTTGCCGGGTTCGTATCATCGAAGCGGACATTCGTCTCCCCATGATACTTCTGTCCAATGCCAAAATTGAGACAGATGCTCTTCACATGCCCGATGTGAAGGTATCCATTCGGTTCCGGCGGAAAACGCGTCAGCACCCGATCATTCGCATAGACATGATTTGCAATATCTTTATTGATTTCTGCTTCGATAAAATTCGCAGCTTTTCTTTCTTCTTCCATTCTTCTCCTCCGTTCTGTCATTATACCTTCAAGGTATTTTCACTTTATTTTAGCACAATCCAAGAGTGATAGGAAAGATGGAAATGGGAATTTTGTTGAGGCGGCAGGAGGACTTGACCAGTTCTCTAAGCTCTGCGGTCTGAGCAGCTTCCACAGACGTGGTGCGATGCGAAAAAAACAGTAAAACGCAGTCATTTTTATCCCACACTGTAAGCCTCTTGGCATCTGACCGACAACAGGGAAAGCCAAGTATGATAAAATATAAGAGCAGCAGACATGAATCTCTGCCTAGCCCGCTGAACCTTTTGAATCCGATGATCCCATTTCTAAAGGAGCCCCCATGACAGACACGGAATACATGCAGATCGCACTTGCCGAAGCACAAAAAGCCTATCACGAAGGAGAAATCCCCATCGGTGCCGTCCTCGTCTATAAAGACATCATACTCGCTACTGACCACAACCGCTGCGAAGCCACCTTTGACCCCACCAGCCACGCAGAAGTCAATGTCATCCGCGCCGCCTCCCATTTTCTTTCCAAATGGCGTTTGACGGACACGCGGCTTTATGTTACCATAGAGCCATGCCCAATGTGCGCAGGCGCCATCATGAATGCCCGCATCCCGCATCTGATCTACGGTGCAGCCAATCCCCTCTATGGCGGTATTGACTCGTGCTTCCACATCGGAGAGGGTATGGCAAATCACACTTTGGACATCACTTCCGGGATCCTGAAAGAGAAATGTCAGACACTCATGAACGATTTTTTCACCCATCGCCGGAAGTAATTTCATTATGGAGCAGTATCGAAGTGGTCATAACGAGGCGGACTCGAAATCCGTTAGCCTTTCGAGGCCCGTGGGTTCGAATCCCACCTGCTCCGCCAAAAGAAACGCTCTTTGCCGAAAAAGGCAAAGAGCGTTTTACTTTGACTGATTTCCGATTCCCCCCGGCTTTCTAAAACTCTTCACTGAGCAGAAAATCAGCGATATGCATGGTCTTGATCCCCTCGTAATTTCCGCCAGCGAAAGCATCCGTCGTCAGCACATACTTTGGATAATTATCATGAATTTCCAACAGGCGCGCAAACTCACGTTCCTTCGTTTTTTCAGAAAAAATGGTCTGTGATACCTGGACGTAGAGTTTCTCATTCTGCTTCACTGCCAGAAAATCGATCTCCCCATCCGATGTTTTCCCCACATACACATGGTAACCACGCCTTTTCAGTTCCAGATAGACGATATTTTCCAGGCTGGATGCCACCGTATCCGCATGATACCCCAGCACGCTGTAGCGCAAAGCGACATCCGCCAGATAAAACTTTTCCTGCGTTTTCAAGAGAGCCCGTCCCTGCAAATCATAGCGTGAACAGCGGTGTAGCAGGTACGCCTTCTCGAGTTTCTCCAGATACGCATACACCGTCTCATTCGTGATCGTGCGATGCTCTGACTTCATATAGTCCGAGATGGACTTCGCAGAGAACGTATTTCCCACATTGCTAAAAGTATACTTCACTACCCGTTCGAGCTGGTCGATTTTCTTCACCTGATTCCGGCGGACGATATCTGCGAAAATGGTCGATCGATAAATATCTTGCACAATCGCGTAAACCTCATCCTGTGAATAAGGCTGCAGATGCGTTGCAGGAAATCCACCGAGCCGCACATAATTCACCAGCTCCGCCTTCGGGTCCCCCACCAATGTATATCGACGCTTGAACATCAGGTACTCTCTGAAAGAAAGGGTAAATACGTGAAACGAGATATAGCGCCCCGTGAGGTATGTGGAAATCTCCGAAGACATCATGCGTGAATTCGAACCGGTCACATACAGATCCACGTCGAAGTCTTGCAAGAGTGAATTCACCACCCGCTCCCAGCCCTCAATTTCCTGCACCTCATCCAGAAAGAGATAGCTCCTGCCCTCTCTAGACAATCGGGCTCTCAGATCAGCATACATCTCTTTCGCTGTCATGTCCTCATACTCCATCGAGTCATAGCGACAGCTGATGATCGAGCTCTCTGGTACATGCCTTTCTGTTTTCAGCCGCTCTATGATCATCTTCAGGATAGTCGACTTACCCGAACGTCGCACTCCCGTCAGGATCTTCACGAATGGCGTATCCACATACGCCATGATTTTCTCTATATACAGTGGCCTTTCTATCATCGCATTCACCTCCATCTTTGTATATCATACCGTAAAAAGTTTGTAAAATCAAAAGTTTTACGGTATGAATCCGTAAAACTTTTGATTTTTGAATGGTTTTACGGATAACCCTTTATCATTGCAAAAAACCATCGCCTGATGCGACAAGCGATGGTTTTTCTTATTCATGGATCAATTCATACCATGCATCTGCCATGCGGCCATACTCTTCCAGGGAGAAGGTCTCTCCGCGACGGGAACCGTCGATATCGGCTTTTTCGAGGATTGCCTTCACCATATCGGCAGAGATGCCGCCTGCTTTCATGGCATTGGTGAAGACTTTACGGCGCTGCCCGAAGCCCATCTTGACGAGGCTGAAGAAGAGCTTTCTATCCTTCACCTCGACTGCCGGTCTCTCGCGACGGCGGATCTTAAGCACCGTCGACGTGACCTGCGGGCGCGGGATGAAGGCGGTCGGCGGGATGTCGATGACACGCTCTGCGGTACAGTCAAACTGTACCGCAAGTGTCAAAGCACCGTAGTCCTTCGAGCCGGGCGCAGCCAGAATGCGGTCTGCCACTTCCTTCTGCATCATGAATACGAAGAGAGAAATGGGAAGCCCTGACTGAATGAGCGTCAGAAGGATCGGCGTGGTCACATAGTACGGCAGGTTCGCCGCGCAATGCCAGTCCTTTTCTCCCAGAATGGTCTTGAGGTCGGCTTTCAGCACGTCCTCATAGATGATATGAATATTTTTATAATGTTCCAGTGTATGATCGAGGACGCGCTTCAAGCTCTGATCCAGCTCGAAGGCTGTCACATCCGCGCCGGTCTCTGCGAGTGCCTGCGTCAGAGTGCCGATACCGGCCCCGATCTCCATGACGGGCGTCCCATCGCTGAGTTCAGCAGCCTCTGCGATGGCAGCAACGACATCGGGTCGGATAAGAAAGTTCTGCCCCAGGCGGTGCTTCGCGTGGATACCGAAGCGGTTCATCACATACTGGACGACTTTACGATCTGCTAAATTGGCGTCTAACATGTCGGCTCCTTCTGGCATGCTTCCAATGCCTTTTCCCACTCGCTGCGAGTAATGCCGAAATGATTCAGCCGTTTCAAAAACTGTTTCCCATTCCCATAGCCGATACCAAGGAGCGCACCGACTCTGGCTCTTTTTTCAGAAGAATCCGGCCTGCCTGTAAGACCTGCCGCAAAAATATCTCCCAGGGAAAACTCCTCCGAGTCTTCCTGATATTGGACACGGAGACAGGACAGCGCCTTTCGGATGGACTCGGGCGAAGCGTCTTCTATCCCGACATCATTTTCTGTGGAGGCTTCTGACTTCGGCACGAAGGCGTGAAGCGCCTTCGGGAAAAGACGGGTCAGTCGCTGACGGATGCGTTCTCCCGGGCCATCTGGATCCGTCAGGATGATGATGCCCCGCTTTTCATAAGCGAGCCGGATCTGTTCTAATGTTTCGCGGCGGATACCAAAGCCTTCCGTGGCGATCATATCAGCTTCTACGGCATGGCTCACACGAGCGATATCCGATTTACCTTCTACGACAATGACTTGACGGATCATATCAGTCTCTAGCTACGTAGCCGATGCCACGAACGGTATGGATGTATTTCTTGCCGACTTTTTCATCGATCTTGCTGCGCAGATAGCGGACATAAACGTCCACGATATTCGTCTTTCCTGCATAGCCATAGCCCCAGACCTTTTCCAAGATCTCTTCTCTTTTCAGTACGCGGTTTTTATTCTTGGCCAGAAAAAGGAGCAGATCGAATTCTTTCTTCGTAAGATCGACAACTTCATCACTGGCACGTACTTCATGACGTTCCGGATAGATGGAGAGATCACCGATCGTGAAGGCCGGGTCCACGATAATTTTCGGTTCTTCATGGCGGCGCAGCGCAGAATGGATGCGAGCGATCAGTTCCTTGGTAGCATATGGCTTTGTCATATAATCATCGGCACCGGCATTCAGAGCTTCGACCTTCGCATCGACAGATGTATCGGAAGACAGGTAGATGATCGGCAGAGAGCTGATCTCTCTCACCTTTCCCAGAATCTCATGGCCGCCCTTCAGTGGTTCATCCGGATCCAGGAGGATCAGGTCCACCTGACGCTGACCTGCCAGATCAACAGCCGCCTCTCCCGTATTATCAATGAGGCAGCTGAAGCCTTCCTCTTCTAGCTTGAGCTGCATGAAACGGCTGACACTCGGATCATGTTCGATGATTAATACACAGTTTCTCATTATGAAGTTCCTCCCATAGCAAGTAAAAAGAAAAAGGAAATCCAATCGCACAGCTTTGTTATTATTTTTAGTGGGGTATTGTTATTATTATTGAACCCGCAGCTATGCAAAAGTAAATAGTCATTAGAAGTTATTTTCCTTATATGAGTATAATACCATAGCTTTCTAGGATTTCAAGTCCTTTCTTTCAAAAAAACGATAAAATTATTAGTTTTTAAGTACTTTTGAAATTTTCAATTCCCTGCTATTCTTCCATTTTATTTGAGAATAGATCCTAACTATAGCATATTTTACTTGGTTTTTGCTGATATTTATGAATTTTCCTGATTCTCATTTACCGCATTAGTCCTCTATGAGGAAATCGAATTTTCTATTCGTTTACCTATACCCCCTATATGTATAGATTTTTCTATTATTAGTTGGGTTTTAGCTCAATATGAAAATATCCGGTATTTTATGAGACTCTATTTCACAGAAAAAAGTTTTTCAAAAGGTTGCCATTCCGTTTGGGCATACTTTACGGCTGTTGTATAATAAAAAGAATATAAAGGTGTGACGGTTCGGGTCTAGCCCACGAGGCGTGCTCCCCTTTGCTTGTTTGAGAAACAGGTTCAACGGGTTCAACAGGTTCAATGGGTTCAACGGACGATGTGGCGGCTTCGCCGAGATCCTTCGACTCAGATCACATCAGTTCTGGCTGAGGCTATCCGAATAAACGTCGTTTTTCTCCGCTCAGGATGACGAAAACGGAGCGATGCCCGAAAGTCGTATTCAAGGCACCAGTCACTAGTCACTCGAGGCACATAATCTCTAGCCACTCATCCCTAATCCCCAGCTACTAGTCACCAGCTACTCATAAAAAAAGGAGCAAGTTTCATGCATCAATATGTCACTTTCATCGGTGGATTTCCGATCCGTTTTTATGGGATCTTTTTTTCCCTGGGCATCATCTTCGGATGCATCATGGCCTACTACCTTTTGAAGAAGGACGGACGCGGCTGGCATGAGCATGTCTTTGATCTCGGCATCACCATCGCCTTTGTCGGCATCATTGGCGGACGTCTCTGGGATGTCTTCTTCTTTGACTGGGACTACTACCATGATCATCTGCTTGAGATTCCCTACGTGTGGCAGGGCGGCATGGCCATCCAGGGAGGCGTCATCTTTGCCTGCGTGGCTGCCTATTTTTATCTCAGAAAGCACAAGATACCAGTCCTGCCCTTTGCTGATACCGTGACGCCCGCCATCATTTTCGGACAGGCCATCGGACGTATCGCAAACTTCATGAATGGTGATGCCTTCGGTCATCCGACGGGCGCCAATTTCGGTATTCTTTATCCTGATACCACACTTGCCTACCGCACCTACGGCGCACAGCCTCTCTGGCCTGCCGAGGTCTGGGAGTGTCAGGGCGATCTCATCATTCTGGGACTGCTCCTGTGGTATGCCTGCTTCAGACATGCCCGCGGCACGACCTTCTGTCTCTACATCATGCTCTACTCACTGCTTCGTTTCTTTCTGGAATTCTTCCGCGGTGACTATGGCAGTCTGGCCTTCGGTCTCAAGAGCGCGCAGCTTACAAGTCTGACGTCCTTCACCTGCGCTCTTCTCGTCTTTATTTTCTTCTCTGTCAAATATCGAGCAGATGCGAAAGTGGAAGAAAACTCCGGAGATCCCACTTGAAGACTAAACGACTAAAAAGATTTTCTACGCCTTTTTAGTCGTTTAGTTTCCAAGTCCTTCGCTCTCCTTTCTGCCCAGCAAACCAAAAGCCGGAATCCGTTCGGATTCCGGCTTTTGGTTTGCGCTATTTCACGAAGCTGCTCTCTTACAGCAGACCGCCGTAATTTTCAAGCATCTGACGTACCTTTGCCTTTTCTGCTTCAGTCGGTTCGACCATCGGCAGACGGAAATGTCCGCCAGGCTGGCCGACCAGATTTGTAGCCGTTTTGACAGGAGTCGGGCTTGCCGTGAAGAACATGCCTTTGTTGATCTCATACATCTTGAGGTGCAGCTCTCTGGCTTTTTCAAGATCGCCTTTTTCGAAAGCATCCACCATAGCGAGCATATCATCCCCGATGACATGTGCGGAAACGGAAATAATGCCTACGCCACCGGCAAGAAGAACAGGCAGTGTGAATGCATCATCACCGCTGTAGATCATGAAGTCTTCCGGAAGAAGCGCTTTTTCCTTGGTGACCTGATCCCAGTTGCCGGTTGCATCTTTGATGCCGACGACATTCGGGCATTCATCCACGACTCTCTTGATGGTTTCCGGCTGGATAGACACGCCGGTTCTGCCCGGTACGTTGTAAAGAACGAGCGGCAGATCTACGCCTTTAGCGACAGCCGTGAAGTGCTGGTACATCCCTTCCTGGTTCGGTTTGACATAGAAAGGAACGATCACCAGCGCGCAGTCAATGCCCGTTTCCTTGGCTTTGTTGCCGAATGCAATGGTATCTGCGGTGCTGATGGTACCGATATTGCCCATGACAGGCACTTTCTTGCCTTCACCGCGTTTGCCGACAGCATCTACGATAAGGGTATACAGTTTCAGCTTTTCTTCTGCAGTCATGGTAGCACCTTCGCCGGTGGTTCCACCGACAAGGAGGCCCTCAGAGCCATGAGCGACAAGATGCTTTGCGAGTGCGACAGCACTTTCGTAGTCGACAGCACCGTCTTCTGTGAATGGAGTGATCATAGCCGTAATGACGCGGCCAAACTGAGCAGTTGCCATAGTTATATCTCCTTTGGATCTTTATCTTTGAACTAGGGATTAGTGGCTAGGGATTAGGGATTAGAAGTGACTGGTGACTAGTGACTTCAATGCCACTTTCGAGCATCGCCCCATATATATTCGCGGCGAAGCCGCCACCTTCATTCCTCATTCGAGTAAAGCTTTCATTCACAATCAAGGGACAGAACGTCCCCGGGGCTAACCCCGAACCCATCAACCATTTTTATAACATATCATGCGCGATCATATATTCTGCGATCTGCAGGGTATTGAGCGCTGCGCCTTTTCTGATCTGATCGCCGGACACCCAGAGGTTGATGCCATTCGGATTCACGAGATCCTTGCGGATACGACCGACAGCTACATCTGTTTTATCAGAGGTATCAAGAGGCATCGGGTAGATCATATTCTTTACGTCATCGACCAGTTCAGCGCCCTCGAAGTCTTCGATCGCTTTCTTCACCTGTTCGACGGTGAGCGGCTCTTCGGTTTCTACATAGATAGACTCCGCATGGCTTCTTGCGACAGGCACACGAACAGCGGTCGGGGTGATGCCGATCTCCGCATCATGCATGATCTTATGAGTTTCATTCACCATCTTCATTTCTTCCTTGGTGTAGTCATTATCAAGGAAGATATCGATCTGCGGGATCAGATTGTATGCGATCTGGTAATGTTTCGGGAGGCTGGCCGACGGAAGGATCTTCGGTTCATAATTCTCGCCTTTAGCAAAAGCGGCAGCTTCTTCATAGAGCTCATCGATGCCTTCTTTGCCCGCACCGGATACCGCCTGATAGGTGCTGACAACGATGCGTTTGATGCGGGAAAGGTCATAAATCGGCTTCAGTGCCATCAGCATGATGATGGTGGAGCAGTTCGGATTTGCGATGATGCCTTTGTGCTTTGCAATATCCTCCGGATTGATCTCCGGAATGACGAGCGGTACTTCCGGATCCATGCGGAAGGTGGAGGAGTTATCAATGACTACAGCACCGCGTTTGGCTGCTTCCGGTGCCAGCATCTTGCTGATGCTGCCGCCTGCAAAAAGAGCCACATCAATGTTTTCAAAAGATTCGGGCTTGGCTTCCTCTACCGTATATTCCTTGCCGCAGACCATGAGCTTCTTGCCTGCACTGCGTTTGGAGGCCAGAAGCTTCAGGGAAGCGAACTGGAAATTTCTTTCTTCAAACAGACGGATAAATTCCTGTCCGACGGCACCAGTAGCACCAAGGACGGCGACGCGCGGGAGTTTACTCATAGTCAAGCACCTCATTCCAAATAATTTTCAAGTCCATAAACAAAGCCTTTGACCGTCATGCACTTTTTGCAGGCAAGCATGACGCCCGGCATAAAGGATTTGCGATCCAGAGAATCATGACGCAGTGTCAGGATCTCCCCATAACCGCCAAAGAGGACTTCCTGATGTGCCACATAGCCGGGGAGGCGGACAGAGTGAATGGTGATTCCTTCGTATTTGCCGCCGCGAACGCCGGGCAGGCTTTCCTTTGTTTCATCCGCTTCCGGTTCCATGGTGCGGGCAGCTGCCATTTTTTCGGCAGTCAGCTTCGCTGTGCCGGAAGGAGCATCATATTTATGATTGTGATGGAGCTCGATGATTTCTGCATTCGGCATGTATTTGGAGATCTCAGCCGATACCTTCATCAGAAGGACAGCGCCCAGAGAGAAATTCGGCGCAACAAGTCCATTGGCGCCTGTCTTTTCGGCAATGCCAGCGAGTTCCTCTCTCTGCTTCACCGTGAGACCGGTCGTTCCGATGACGATATTGACCCCATTTTCAAGGACATACTTTGCATTTTCATAAATGACCTTCGGACTGGTGAAATCAACGATTACATCCGGCTTGCCCTTGGCAAATGCTTCTTCCAGCGTCTTGTCAATGGTCATCCCATTGTGTCCGATACCGATCACTTCTCCCAGATCTTTGCCAGCTGCACCGATATCGACGCCACCACAAAGCTCCAGACCATCTTCTGCAAGGACTGAGCGGACGACCTCGCTGCCCATGCGTCCTGCAGCCCCATTCACTAATACACGAATCATTCTGACTCCTCCTTTATCGCAAGTGAGGACACAGACCCCCCACCGCTTTTGAATAGATTTAAGTCAATGGTAGTATAAAAATGAAAATGCGTCAATAGGCGAATTTCGATAGTTGCATCATTTGATGAGATCTGAGTATCCTGGAAAGAAGGACCGTGGATCAGAGACCATGTGCAGCGGATTCGAAGGCTTCAAAGGTCCGCTGGGCCTTTGGGCAGCTTCGCTGCGCTCATCAAAAAGAGCGCTTGCTTCCTTGCCGCGTCCTTCCTATTGAGCTTCATAAACTCATAGTCACTGTTTCGCCCCTGATTTTTCAAAATAAAAAAGCCGTACTCTTTCGAGTACAGCTCTTTATGTTTAGATTATTCACCTACAGGATAAACGCTGACCTGTCTCTTATCTCTGCCGAGACGTTCGAAAGCAACTCTGCCTTCTGCGACTGCAAAGAGCGTATCGTCCTTGCCAATCTTAACGTTCAGGCCCGGATGGAGATGGGTGCCTCTCTGGCGAACGATGATGTTGCCAGGTTTAGCGATCTGACCTGCGTGCATTTTGGTTCCCAGGCGCTGCGCATTGGAGTCGCGGCCGTTCTTTGTGCTGGAAACACCTTTTTTATGAGCGAATAACTGAAGATCAAACAGTAACATGTAATTCACCCCTTTGCCGTTATAATTTTAAGTTTATCAGGATACTGCTCCTGAATGGCTTCCAAACCATGAACCATGGTCTCTATCAGAATCTGGCTCTTTTCATTCGCATGCGACTGAAGATCCACATTCATGAAGCCGGATTTCGAATCAAAAGTCCCATCCATCTGCAGGATATCCTGCAATCCGGCAGCAATCGTCAGTGTGATCGCTGACACCGCTGCACAGATGAGATCGTACTCATTATCTTCCCTCGCCCCATCGGCATGGCCGGTAATGGTAAATCCCTGATAGAGCCCTTCGACTAAGTGTAGTCTTGCGGTAATCATTAGCCTTCGATCTTTTCGATCTGAACCTTGGTGAAAGGCTGACGATGACCCTGGCGACGACGGTAGTTGGACTTAGCTTTGTATTTGAAAATACGAATCTTAGCGCCTTTACCCTGTTCCAGAACCTTGCCAGTAACCTTTGCGCCTGCAACGGTTGGCTGACCGATCTTTACGCTGTCGCCGGATACGAGAAGAACTTCATCAAAAGCTACTTCTGCGCCTGCTTCAACATCCAGTTTTTCAATGGTAATGACTTTGCCTTCTTCAACGCAGTACTGTTTACCACCGGTTTTGATAATTGCGTACATGTGTGCACCTCCTCTTTACTATACTCGCCGAATATGGCAGCTTGCGAAAGCATTTACGGAGCCGTCTCCGTGCGGTTGCGTCATGGCACCTTGTACAATGACTTGATTATTTTAGCAGAAATAAAAATAGATGTCAAATATTTTTTTGACATCTTAGAAAAAAGGGAGGGGCAGCCCTTGGAGTGTGCTGCCCTTTGACTGTGGATGAAAGCTCTGCTCGAATAAGGAATGAGGAATGAAGGTGGCGGCTTCGCCGCGAAGTATATATGGGGCGATGCCCCATAGTAGTATTCAAGTCACCAGTCAGTTGAGACTCCTAATCCCTAGTCACTAATCCCTAGCTACTAATCATCCCCGCTTTCAAACTTAGTCTCTGGGACAAACCCCAAGCCCTTTTCTACACCGTCTCATAAATCTTCCTGACGAGCTTCTTTGTGATCGTCCCGAAGAAATCCTGGTCGGCAAAGCGAATAAAACGGATCGGCTTATTGGCTCCTTTGATGAAAAGCCGGTCTGTCGTCTTGAAAGGACAGGATTCGCTGCCATCGAGCGAAATACGGAGATTCTTCTCCCGCGGCGGAGCAGTGACTTCTACCGTATCACTGCATTTCAAGACGATGGCGAAGCGCTGCAGCGTATGCGCGCAGATAGGGATCACGATCATACGGTCATCGCCAGGCCCCATGACCGGACCGCCGCAGGAAAGAGCATAACCGGTAGACCCGGTCGGCGAAGAAACGATGAGTCCGTCAGAAGCATATTCCTGGATCAGATGCCCGTTGACGGAAAGATTCAGCCGTGCCAGCTGCCCGATCTCGTTATGCCCGATGACGACATCATTCAGTACGCTGGTCAGCCATTCCTGACTGCCATCCTCATGCTTCAGGATAGAGTCCAAAAACAGCCGCGACTCTTCGGTATAATGCCGCGCAAGGATCTGGTCCAGACGCAGCGCAGCATCTTCGACGGTGATGCTGTTCAGAAATCCCAGCTCACCCAAGTGGATCCCTGCCATCAGGATGGGATAGTCCCGAAACGTACGCGCCGCTCCCAGGAAGGAGCCGTCGCCGCCGATGGAGAGCAGGCAGTCACAATTTCCCAGCTCATCGATGCTGCCATAAGAAGCCCCCTTGATACCGCCCGCTTCCAGTCCTTCTTTCATAGAAAGCGGCAGCAGTGCGCTCGACTTTCTTTCTTCTATCATCCCAAGAAGCTCGGGCAGAAAGGTAAAGAGCTTCTCTTTCCCCAAATTCGGAAAAATGGCAAATCGCAATGAAATCACCGCCTCGTCTATTATCGTTATAATGTATGGTTCTACACCTATTTTTTCAAAGTCTCATGTGCCTCTTCGACCACCTGACGGATCCGTTCTTCACTGATCGCTTCCTGCGGCTTTTCCCACTTCAGATAGGCTAGAAATTCAATATTCCCTGAGCCGCCTTTGATGGGCGAAAACGTCAGATCCCAGCAGTGGAAGCCTTCTGCTTCAAAAGCTGCGAGCGTATCGGAAACGACTTCTTCATGGATTTCCGGTTCCCGCACAATGCCGCCCTTCCCCACCTTGTCCTTGCCGGCTTCAAACTGCGGCTTGATCAGGATCGCCATCGCACCATCCTCCTTCAGGATGGATCTTACCGCCGGAATGATCTTCAGGACGGATATGAAAGATACATCTGTCGAAACGAGATCGACCTTTTCTCCCAACATCTCTTCTGTCACGACTTTGATGTTCGTCTTTTCCATATTGACGACCTGCGGATGAGAACGGAGCTTCCAGTCTAGCTGATTGGTCCCGACATCGATAGCAAAGACCTTCGCCGCACCATTCTGCAATGCACAGTCAGTGAAGCCGCCGGTAGAGGCACCGATGTCCGCCATGACCTTTCCCTTCATATCGATGCCGAATGTCTTGATCGCTTTCTCCAGCTTGTAGCCGCCGCGACCCACATACGGCATCACATGTCCTTTGATCCGGAGCTTTGCATCCACAGGGATCTTCGTCCCCGCTTTATCGACAGGCACATCATTGACAAGGATAATGCCTGCCATGATATGCCGTTTCGCATTCTCCCGGCTGTCGAAAAAGCCCTGCTCTACGAGCATGACATCCAGCCGTTCTTTCTTGACCTTCTGATTTCCCATATATTTCCTCTACTTCGTGCGTACCAGCAGCATATCCACCAGTTCTGTGAGAAGGCTTGTGTCCCGATCGACCCTTCCCAGTATCTCTTTGGCATGCCTTGCTTCTTCTTCTGCGAGTGCCTTTGTCCGCTCCTTGCCAAGAAGGCTTACATAGGTGGACTTATGATCTGCCGCATCCTGATGCGGCATTTTCCCCATCTCATCCAGATGCCCGTTCACATCAAGAAGGTCATCCGTCATCTGGAAAAGCAGTCCCACATGGACAGCAAATGCATGCAGAAGGTTCTTTTCTTCTTCACTGCTCTCTGTCATTGCCAGTGCCATATCCACCGGTGCCGTCAAAAGGCATCCTGTCTTGCAGTGGTCCATGAGCTGTAATTCCGGAAGAGTCAGCGTCCGACCTTCGCTCTCGATATCATGCGCCTGTCCGCCCACCATGCCTTCGGGGCCAGCAGCCTTGGCCAGGATGGAGATCAATTCGCAGCGGAGCTGAGGAGCGATCTGCTGCTCGCCTGCCAAAAGCTCAAAGGCAAAGGTCAGAAGCCCATCCCCTGCCATGGTCGCCATGCCTGCCCCAAAGACCTTGTGATTCGTGGGGCGGCCGCGGCGGTAGTCATCATTATCCATGGCCGGAAGGTCGTCATGGATGAGGGAATACGTATGCACGCATTCCAGCGCACAGGCAATATCCAGATACAGCCGCGCATCTTTTCCCCAAAGTTCCAGGATCAGAAGAAACAGAAAGGGACGGATACGCTTCCCCCCAGCCGAAAGGCTGTAGTTCATGGCATCAAACAATTTTTGATGAGCGCTCAGGTCAGAGACCAGCAGCGTCTCAAGTCTTTCGTTGATTTCCTTCTGTTTTGCGAGCAAAACATCTTTCAGCATGGGTGGCTCCTTTCTGGATCATTGAATATGTCTTTTTTTAATTCATAAATGGTGTCAGCTTCCCTGCAAATATCACGGACCGATACCCGAAAGCGACCTCTCAGTCACCCGCAACGCCCAAGCGATCTTCCATATACGCGCCAAACGCATTGCCCGTCGCATTGTCACTGCTATAGCGTGGATCAGCGAAGAGCGGCGTGAGACCGATAGCTTGGCAAATCTCTTCGACCCTTGCCCGAAGATAGCGGTTTGCCATGACCCCGCCCACTGCGATGAAGGGACGGCCCTTTTCGAAAGGATAGCCGCTGAGCTCCTTTTCGAGAGCACGCCCTATGTGGATGAGGACTCCTTTGGCGATGTCTTCCTTCCGATAAGCGAGCGACGCTATATCACGCTGGACGCGTGTTTCGGGGCCGGAAAAGCTGAACGCCCCTTTCACGGACGAACGGGGGATCCGATACGTATCATTTCCCTGTTCTGCCAGCGCTTCCAGCCATTTCCCGCAGGGGAAGGAAAGTCCCAAAGCCACGCCCACGCGGTCAATGAACTGCCCTGCCGTAATGTCTTTGGACGTCAAGAGCTCATGGATCTCCATCCCCTCTTCCTGCCATTGACAGGAGAGCACATCCTGTGTGCCGCCGGACATATGCATCATATAAAACGGCTTCCCCCAAAGAGCAGGCGCCTCTCGGATCGCTGCCATCGCATGATTTTCCTGATGGCTAAATATATAAAGAGGAATGTGATGCGAAGAGGACAGCGCCTCAGCCATTCCCCGACCAACAAGAAAGGCGGGCATGTATGAATCTGCCCGCCTCCGTGGAAATCCTGAAACGCCTATGCCCTTCAGATCCTGCAGCAAAGGAGAAATCCTTCGAAGCAGGACGGGAAGATTCTTCACATGCTGGAAAACCATCTCTGACTGAGACAGTCCCCGCCGCCCTTCCTTCACTGAAAGGACGATCCGTTCTTCCCCCATCAGCCCCTTGGAAGAATCATAAACCGCTGCCGATGTCGTATAGCAGCTGGTATCTATTCCAAGAAACCTCATGATTATTCACCTTGTAATGCCTTATCCAGAAGTCCATTGATGAATCGATAGGATTCTTCACCGCCATATGTCTTGGCAAGCTCTATCGCTTCATTGATAATGACCTTCTTATCCGGGCGGTCTTCCCCGGAATGATAAAACTCAGCGACAGCCAGACGGAGAATATTCTTATCCACCACATTGAGCTGCGTGAGCGACCAGTTCTTTTTCAAATATGCCTTGATCTTATCATCGACATCTTCATGAGCTGCCGCTTCAATCAAAGCATCTGCAAAAGCCTTGTCCTTCTCTTCCAAATGAAGCGTCTCTTCCTCGACCGGCTCTGACTCCGGATTGAGCTCTCTGGAGTACAGCACCTTGAGTGCATATTCTCTTGCGCTTGTTCTACTCATGTCAGCCTCTCTCTATGCTATGAAATTTCCTGTCTTACATACATGGTTTCCCATGGCACGCAGGCCAGGCGGATCCAGCAGATCCTGCCGGGAGCAGTTTCCCTAAAGAAACTTTGGCGGCAGGATCTGATGACACCCATTCACTCTACCATTTCAGTAATCGTCACATCAATGCTTTCGATGTCCTCTCTTCTAAGCGAAGAGAATACATTCTTCACCACCATCTGGATATAGCGGGCAGTCTCCTGTACCTGACAGCCTTTATGCAGTGCGACAGAGATCGCCACCTTCACACGTCCATCCTTCAGATTTCGTATCCAAAGCCCGCGATGAGCCTTGAAGCCAAAGGCCTGACTGATCCCCTGCATCAGGTACTGAAAGCCATCCGCGGTGAAATGAGATACCTCAGGCATGGCAAGCAGAGCCTCTTCAATTTTCTGATATACGACTTCTTCCGATCGTTTCTTCTCTGCTTCTTCACCGGACATCTCTATTTCTCCTCACCGAAAACGATGCGTTCCACATTGACATTGACTGCATTCACTCTAAGGCCCGTAGAATCTCCGACGCTTTCCTTGACTGCTTCCTGCAGCTGTAAAGCGATAGCCGGCAGGCGTTCGCCATGCCAGGCTGCCACGTAGAGATCGATGACGATACCATTCTCCCGGATGGAGACACGCACGCCTTCTGCTTCCGCATCACTGATGACAGCAGAGATCCCATGAGAAAACCGATCATCCATCCCGTAGATCCCCTTCACATGGAGCGCTGCTTCTCGGGCAATGACTGCAATGACCTGGTCCGATACACGAACGGTTCCCAGGTCATTTTTTACTTCTGCAGTTTCCATATAGAAATTACTTTACGCGTTCGATGTAAGCGCCGGTACGGGTATCAATGCGGAGCATTTCACCTTCATTGATGAAGAGTGGTACAGAAACGACATAGCCGGTTTCCATCTTAGCCGGTTTGGAACCGCCGGTCGCTGTATCACCGCGGATGCCCGGTTCGGTCTCTACGACTTTCAGTTCTACAGAGTTCGGGATATCGACGCCGATGATGGTGCCGTTGAAGAATACGACATTGCATTCCATTTCTTCCTTCAGGAAGTTGATCTTGTCGCCGAGCTGTTCTTTGTTCAGCATGATCTGTTCATAGGTTTCCGTATCCATGAAGCAGTAGGAACCATCAGCTTCATACAGGTACTGCATCGGTTTACGTTCTACAGTAGCCGGCTGCAGTTTGATGCCTGCATTGAATTTACGTTCTACGACAGAGCCGCTCTGCAGGTTTTTCAGCTTAGCACGTACAAAAGCTGCCCCTTTGCCTGGCTTTACGTGAAGGAATTCAATACACTGCCATACCTGTCCATCCAATTCTACGGTAATGCCCGGGCGTAAATCGTTACTAGAAATCATTTAGTTTTTCCTCCTGCTACACTCTTAAAAATTTCTTTGGGAATTTAGTCAAGATGGAGATTCCATCCTTTTCTATTACAACCGTATCTTCGATACGGACTCCACCAACACCCGGGATATAAACCCCCGGCTCCACAGTTTCTGTCATACCTGTGCAAAGGACGGTACGATCCCTTGGCGACAGCGTGGGTGTTTCATGGATCTCCAGTCCTACACTATGTCCCAGTGCATGACCGAACCACTGATCCAGATCCTTCTCTTTCAGATATTTTCGGGACTCCTGATCCACATCTGCTGCTGCAAGGCCAGCCCTCAGTATCTTTTCGATATGCTCATTGCATCCCAGCACCGCATCATAGATGTAGCGCTGCCGCTCTGAGATCTCCCCGACAGCCACCGTCCTCGTGATATCCGAGTGGTAGCCATGGTAGATCGCGCCGAAATCAAAGGTGACGAGATCACCTTCTTCGATCACCTTATCTGTCGCTGTCCCGTGAGGATAGGCAGACCGCCAGCCGGATGCCACGATCGTATCGAAAGATTTCCCTTCCGATCCGGCTTCCAGCATCGCACACTCCAGGATCGTCCGAAGCTCTGCCTCTGTCACACCCGCCTTGATATAAGGCACGGTCTTCTCAAAGCCCAGATCGGAAATCCGGCATGCTTCTTCGATGAGGCGGATCTCTTCCGCGCTTTTGATCTGGCGCAGCGTATCAGGCACTACGAAAACGAAATCAGTTTCCGGCAGTACCTCATCGAAAGAAAGATACATCTTATACGTCATGCCAGCTTCGATCCCGAAACGAGTGACGTGATGCTTTGCAGAAAGCTCTCCCACCGTCTTCGCCAGTTTTCCAGCATAGTCGATGATGGTAAAGCCCTTCGCTTCTTCCTTCGCCTGCTCTGTATAACGGCTGTCTGTCAATAAATAGCAGTCATCGGCCGTTAAAAAGAGATAGCTGTCAGATCCGGTAAAGCCAGAGATGTATCGGCAATTTTCATCCTTCTCTATGAAAGCTGCATCTACACCGCTCTCTTTCAGAAAATCTGAAATCATTGCTCTTTCTATCAACATATATCACCGCTTTCTATCATCTAAATATATTACCGTATTTACCCTCTTTTGTCCATGAAAAAATTAAGAAGGTCAGAGATCTCGGCCAATCGGGCAGGGTGCTCTCTGAAATGCAGGACCCGTTGCACGCTCGGGCCCTTTCGAACCTGTGCCGCAACAAAATGAAAAGCCGCCCGATAGGTACCGGGCGGTGATGAGATCGTTGTTTGATCCTCTCTTGCACGTTCATGCAGCAAGCGGATAGGGAGACAGCGATCCACGTAGTGAGTATACCGACGAAGTGTTTCATGAACATGCTTACAGCGTCAGACTTCTCGATGGGATCGGCATTCCCCTAGTTCCCATTTCTGAGCTGATTCAGCTTATCCTGCACAGACTTTGGAAGCGCGCGGCCGATCTCGCTTCGAAGATTTTGATTGTTATGATGAGAAATGAAAGTGGTCTGCACTTTCTTGTCTTCATTCACTGCACGGATGAGATCATCGACAGCCACACGATACGCCCCATTCCCAAGGACCTGGCTCTGTTCCGGTCCATCCGAAGTGACGACGTAGATCGAGCGGTACTCCTCCCTGCGATCATAGGACTCTTTTTCGATATAGCTGTCAGCTGTCATGCGGCTCGGTGTGAAAACAATGGTGAAATTTTTCCCCATCTTTTCGATCCTGGCCTTATTCGAGCTGCCCTGTCCATCGAAGACGACGATCATCTCCAGATTGTTGTGCGCTCCGTAGTCTTCCAGAAGATCGATCAGCTTCTTGCGGCTTGACTCGAGGTCCTCCCGGTCAAAGACCTTCGGAAGCCAGAAGATCACGTTGTAGCCATCGACCAAGTATAAATCTTTCATAATACGGCTCCTTGCTGTTCAGTAACGGATGACCAAAGATCGGATGAAGCGGGTGACGGGCGGCTCGGCCCCTCTCACGCCGGCAATGCTATTAAGTTAAGGAAATCGTTAGCTCCGTAACGTCTTGCTTCCCCCTTCGGGGGAAGTGCCGAAGGCAATAGGGGCATGCCAGCGGTATAGCGTACTATGTTGAATAGTCCGATGCTATCGATATCCCAATACTTTCATGCAATACCGCTACGTAGCCCCCTCACCCCTTCGGGGAGCTCCCCCGATGGGGAGCCAAAAACGTTCTGCTGCTTAACTTAATAGCATTACTCACGCCGGAGATCTGTCACTCACCTCTCTGCTTCGCCGCCTCATAAATAAGGAGCGCAGCTGCCACCGAGACATTGAGAGAAGAGACCTTCCCTTTCATCGGGATACGGACACAGAAGTCACAGAGTTTTCTGGTGAGAGGCGAGACGCCCTTCCCTTCCGCGCCCATGACGATGACCAAAGGCCCCTTGAGATCGGCCTCATAATAGAGGCTTTCCCCATCCATATCCGCGCCCACGACCCAGAAGCCTTTTTCTTTCAGCCCCTCCAGCGTCTGACGGATGTTTCCCGTCTGGCACACCGGAAGATAGGCAAAGGCTCCGGCCGCTGTCTTCATGGCCGCCGCCGTGACGGGCGGGCTCTTGTGCTTCGGAAGGAGGACAGCCGCCGCTCCCGCGCACTCTGCCGTGCGGACAATGGCGCCCAGATTTCTCACATCCTCCAATCCGTCCAACAAGATGAGGATGGGATCTTTTCCCTCCCAGTCCGAGAGCACTTTGTCAAGTTCGGCATATTCATACGGTTTGAGGAGAGCGGCTGCTCCCTGATGCACGACACCGCCAGCCATAGCATCCAACTTATCTTCTGCGGTCTCAATCACAGGAAGTCCTTTGCTTATAGCTTCTTCTGCGATCCGGGCGAGCCTTTCATCTTTCCGGCCTTCCTTGATGAAGACACTGCGCACCCGATCAGCCCGCAGGAATTCAGTGACGCTGTTTCTCCCGAAGGTCATGAGCGAGTCATCCTTCACGGGACGACCCCCATCACTGCTTCTCCGCTTCAGCGGTCTTTTCTCCCTGTGCCTGTCAGAAGGAAACCGGCCTTCCGCCGGTTTTTCCCCCCTCTGTTTTCTATTGCTTTGCTTTTTAGTCTGCATGTTGGAATTCTCCTGCCACATACTTCAAGCTTTTTTGGAGGATGAACCGCAGGCGTTCCTCCTCTCCCGCAAGCTTCAGATAGCCAAGAAGAGCTTCAAAAGCAGTGGCTTCACGGTACTCTTCGACAGTCGCACTCTTCGGTACCGTACTCGATGTATTTCTTCCTCGCTTGCACACCTTGAGCTCTCTGTCATTCAAAACTTCGCGAATCTCAAAAAGGATACGGCTCTGCCAGCGTGCCGATACGATTTCCGAAGTCAGCGTCGAAAGGATCTGCACCTGGTAGATACCGGTATGGATGAGTGCATCCCGGATAAAGAGGGACCAGACGACATCTCCCATATAGGCGAGCGTCAGTGCATCCATAGAGAAAGCATCCTGCTCCGTGAGGGGCGCAGCCTGCTTTCCCATCTTTTGCACCATCTGTTTTTTCAGAAATAAAACTCTCTTAAACTCCACGTCTCTTCCACCTTGCTCCTGTCGGGGTATCTTCGATCACGATACCGATGTCCCCCAGCTTATCACGAATCTCATCAGCCAGCTGATACTGCTTTGCTTTGCGGGCAGACTGGCGGACCGCAAGGATCACATCCATAAGGTCGTTGTAGTCCTTGTCATCATAGGCCTCCTGCTTCTTCCATTCCTTTTCAAGAATGCCGAGGATGTCGAGAATGGTCTTGAATGTCTTGCCTGCCTTTTCAAAAGCCGCCTTGTCGAATGCGATACCGCCATGGACTTCATTGTAGTATACATTGATCGCTTTGGCGATCTCAAACATAGCACCTGTAGCAAGGCCGGTATTAAAGTCGTCGTCCATCGCTTCATGGAAGACTGCCATCGCATGATCAGAAGCATCGACAAGTGCTTTGGAGGCTTCCGTGACTGCACTCCCCTCAGCAGAAGAGAGCTCTTTCACGCGAGCAATGACGTCTTTCAGTTTTTCCATATTCTTTTCCGCTTCTTCCAGACGGTCATCAGAGAAGTCAAGCGGGCTTCTGTAATGGGTGGAAAGCAGGAAATAGCGGAGCGCATCGCCGGAGTATTTTTCCAGCACATCCTTGACAAGGAAGAAATTATTAAGCGATTTGCTCATCTTTTCCGAATTGATGGTGATGAATCCATTATGCAGCCAGTAGTCTACGAAGTGGCAGCAGGTGCAGCCCTCGGACTGTGCGATTTCATTTTCATGATGCGGGAAGATCAGATCGCTGCCGCCGCCATGGAAGTCGAGTGTATTGCCCAGATAGTGGGTGGACATGGCCGAGCATTCGATGTGCCAGCCCGGGCGTCCCTTGCCCCACGGGCTTTCCCAGAATGGTTCGCCGGGCTTTGCCGCTTTCCAAAGTGCAAAGTCTCCCGGATTTCTCTTTTCATCATTGACTTCGATGCGGGCGCCGGCCAGCATATCTTCGATCTTGCGTCCGGAAAGCTTGCCGTAATCTTTGAATGTAGAAATGTCATAGTAAACATCGCCGCCAAGGACATAGGCATGCCCCTTCTCGATCAGTGTCTTCACCATATCGATGATGTCCTTCATATGATCGGACACTCTCGGATACATATCAGCACGACGGACATGGAGCTTATCCATGACTTCAAAGTACGCATCAATGTAACGATCGGAGATCGTTTTCCAGTCGCTGCCTTCCGCATTGGCTTTATTGATGATCTTATCATCAACGTCCGTGAAATTCTGTACAAAGGTCACTTTATAACCGATGAATTCCAAATAGCGACGAATGATATCCCAAGTAACAGCCGGACGGGCATTGCCGATATGCGGATGGTTGTAGGGAGTGACGCCGCAGACGTAGATCTTTGCTTCTCCTTCTTTGATCGGATGGAATACTTCTTTTTCTTTTGTCAGAGTGTTATATACTTTGATCTCTTCCATAAAAGCCTCCTGTTTAATTATATATGGTATTTTTTGAATCGCTGCATAACATGAGGAAGCCGGTCATGCCATCTTCTGATTTTCACGTATAGAAATCATGGCTTCCTCCTATGGCGCCTGAAACAGCTCAATGTTTTTGGCAAACAAAAACCACCGCCTCACAGAGACGGTGGCCCGCTATTCCACTCTGTCGGCCGAAGCCGCGCAAAATGCTTTTATCGCAAACACATTACGGAAAAGGATACTTGCGAAAACACTGATCGATCGCAGGAACAGTATTCCCCTGCTTTCCCCTTTTCAGCTCCCAAATGCATTTCCTTACGAATCACCTGGATAGTTTCACCGCTCCTATCCTCTCTGAAAAGCTTTTCGAAAGTACTTCTTCTGTTCATCGCCTGCATATGATATTGACAAATGAAGCATCTACAGCTGACCTGGCTTTTGACCCCACACTCGCCTGCTGGAGCTTTAGCTACCCGGCGCTCGCCTCTCACAACTCACTCTCTCGGTTTTCCCGGCAGGACTTACTTCTAAACCGCACCATGCTCAGCAGCCCTTTTGACTGCGTTACGTGGATCGTTTTGGCTGCGACTGCCATCGACTTTCAGCCACAGACCTGTGATGCTTATTGATTATTATAGATGGAATAGGGATATTCTGTCAAGGGGATTTCGTGACTAGTGACTAGTCACTGGTAGCTAGGGATTAGGGATTAGGGATTAGGAGAAAGCGGTGATTGAAATAGCGCAGTTGGTACACTGACCGTTCTGCAAGGAAGATCTCTCGGCTACGCTCGAGATGACGACGGCGCGAAGCGCTATCAAAATTCTGCGGCACTTCATTATTATTTGCGCCGCACCACCATTCCGCATTTCTGATTTCTCATTCAAGCAGAACCAAAGGACGGCACTTCCTCGGGGCTAACCCTGTAACTTAAGGAAACGCTGATTCAATCGTAGAGTCAGATTCTACAAGAATTTTTATACATAACTTCGTCATAGCCTTCCTTAAATAGCTTAGTTATTTTCCACGCCAAGCTCATGCTCTACGACGGAGGCAATGTCATCAATGATGCGTTCAAGCTGATTGATCTCCTTGCCCTCCCCCATGACACGGATGAGCGGCTCCGTGCCGGATGCACGGACGAGGATGCGGCCATCGCTGCCGAGTTCTTCTTCAGCAGCACGGATGGAGTCACGAATGAGTTCATTGTCTTCCCAGCCATTCTTGCTGTAGACCTCGACATTTTTGAGAATCTGTGGATACGTGACCATGAGGTGATTGAGTTCAGACATGGTCTTTCCGGATTCACGCAGGACCTTCAGCGTCTGCACCGCAGTGATGAGGCCGTCGCCTGTCGTATTGAATTCTGGGAAAATGATATGGCCGGACTGTTCACCGCCGATGGAGTAGTCATGCTTCAGCATTTCTTCAAGAACATAGCGGTCGCCCACCTGTGTGGATACCGTCTGACAGCCGTTTTCCTTCAGGGCTTTGCCAAAGCCAAGATTGCTCATGACAGTGCCGACGACCATATTCTCATGAAGACGTCCTTCTTTCTTCATCTGGAGGGCATTGATAAGCATCAGATGGTCACCGTCCATGACCTGTCCTTTTTCATCGACAAAGAGACAGCGGTCTGCATCGCCGTCATTGGCGATGCCGCAGTCCGCGCCAAGCTCCAGGACCTTCTTCTGCAGTGTCTCGATATGCGTGGAGCCGCAGCCGTTATTGATATTCACACCATTTGGTTCATGGAAGATCGCAGTGACTTCTGCCCCAAGCTCTTCCAGCATCGCCGGCAGGAAATCACTCGCTGCGCCATTCGCAGAGTCCGTCACGATCTTAAGACCTTTGAAATCGCCCTGCACAGTCGAAAGGACATGTGCTCTGTACTTATCAGCCAGCTCGGGGCGGTGCGAGATCACACCGATCTTATCCCCTGTCGGACGCGGGATCTCTTCATCATGACGAAGGATATTTTCGATATCTTCCTCAGTCTCATCTGGCAGCTTATAGCCATTTTTATCAAAGAACTTGATTCCATTATCTGGGAATGGATTGTGTGAAGCAGAGATCATGACGCCAGCATCATAGCCTTCCGTGCGGGTGAGGTAGGCAATGCCCGGTGTCGGAATGACGCCTGCAAGATCGACATCAACGCCAGATGCACAAAGACCGGCAGAAAGAGCCGCCGTCAGCATGGAGCCGGAAATGCGGGTATCCATACCGATCAGGAAGCGATGCTTACCGCTGGCCTTGCAGAAGTACGCGCCTGCCGCGCGTCCGAGCTGGTACGCCAGCTCCGGCATCAATGTGGAATTTACGAGTCCACGCACACCATCGGTACCAAACAATGTAACCATTTTATTTCCTCCCAATAATTTCTTGATAACTTTCGTATTCTACCGCGAAGAGACCATTTCGTCAACTGGATGAGGTTGGGGATTATAAGTGGTCAGTGACTAGTGACTTAAGGAAACGCTGATTAAATCGCAGAATTCGATTTAATCAGTGTTTCCTTAAATACCACCATCGGACATCGCCCTATTTATACTCCGCGGCGCTTCAGACTTTTTATGCGCCGCACCAACACTCCTAACTCCTAACTCCTAACTCCTAACTCCTAACGGGCGAGCAGCGCTTTTATCCCTAATCAAGGGACGGCACGCCCCACGGACTATCCCTTTAGTCCTTATCTATTTCTATCGTGACAGTCGTCTGTGAAACAGTGGTACTGCCGCCTGCGGGCTTCGGGATGGTCACGGTCTTCCGGATCGTATCCCTGGCCCCTGTGACATCGATAGGATCAAGACGCAGTACACTGTTTTTTTCAAAATAACTGATCGGCGCAGTCAGTGTAGCGACGGGCGGATCGATGGTGATCTTACCCACCTTGTATCCTTTGGCCGGTTCACCTGTCGTTTCCGCCTTCATCGGCAGGTTGCCGATCCTTGTTTCCTCTTTCATCTTTACATTGATGCGGACCTGGCTCGGCATCACATCAAGACCGGTGACGGTATTGCCATCTGCATCAAGTACATTCACACTGTCAAATTCCACAAAGTTCTTGTCCTTGCCGGATACATTGACAGAGACCACGGCGCGATCCGCCTCTGCGATCTTGGACGAGCTTCCCGCGATCGTGATCGTGTCCGGTGTCGCTTTGCGGCTTTCAACCGAGAAATTCGCATCCGGTGTACCGAAGACTTCGATCACGGCAGGGAGTGTCTTCACGGCATAGGTGTCGATATTGAGGTCAAAATACTCCGGCGTGACCGAGATGACGGATTCATCCCCCGGTACGGAAATATGAATCTTCGTATTCGGGAAATCGCCATCGGTAAGACCAGAAAGGTCCACATAGGCTTTGATGTTATCTGAACGCATATAGACCATATCGCTCCTCGGCATGCGGATCTTTGCCTTAACTTTGAGAGGCACATTGGTCGCCACCAGCGAGCGATCCAGATTTCTGACTTCCACTGGGACCGTGTAGGTATTCTCCACCATCGGATTCTGTTCATTCATCACGTACACCCAAAGGGCGCAGGCTACGATCAGACAGAAGATTTTGGGCAGCCACCACTCATGTTTGGCAAATCTCATTTTAGGGGGCTCCATTTCTGTAATACATCACTGACATTCTTCGGCTTGCCTTGCATCAGGTAGTTGCGAAGGATATTTCTAAGGCTCTCTGCATCCTGACCACGATAAATATGACCACCATAGGTGTAGGATACGATGCCCGTCTCTTCGCTGACGACCACCACGACACAGTCTGCCTGTTCGCTCATGCCGATAGCAGCTCTATGGCGGGTACCCAGTTCGGAAGAAAGGCTGTGATCACGTGTCAGCGGAAGCAGACAGCCTGCCGCCATGACACGGTTTTCACGGATGATGACCGCACCATCGTGCAGCGGGGTATTCACGATGAAAATATTCCCCAAAAGCTCCTTGGACACCAGCCCCTCGATGCGAATGCCCGTATCGATGCGATCATCGAGACCGACGCTTCGCTCGAAAACGATAAGGGCGCCGATCTTATTCGCGGACATGACCATGGCCGCATCGACGACATCATCGATCACGTGATCCCACTCGATCTCATTCATCATGCGGGAGGAAACATAGAATTTCCCGCGACCGATCTGCTCCAGCGCCCGGCGCAGCTCCGGCTGAAAAACGACCGGAAGAGCGACGATGAGGACAGTCATCAGTTTATCCAGGATCCAGCTGACTACATGCAGCTGCAGCCATCCCGCCAGCACGGTAAAAAGCCCGAGAAATATCAGCCCTTTCAGAAGAGCTGTCGCTCGGGTATCCCGGATCAGGATGTAAATACGGTATAAGAAAAAAGCGACTACCAGGATGTCCAGCACATCCCAAAGCCGCATGGTCATAAAGAGTCCCTGTATCTGACTTGACATAGTAGTACCTCATAAAAATAAGCAGAGCGATATCGCCTTCGGGCAAGCCGGCCTTTGAAAACAATTCTGGTCTCATTTTATCATGAATCACTGCACGTGAAAAGAAGAATCCGACGTCCGGACTCCTCTTGCCGACACGCTCCCCATCGCTGTCTTTCGGAGAGAACGCAGGCTGTCTATCACTAGGGAAACGCTGATTCAATCGCAGAGTCAGATTTTACAAGAATTTTTATACATAGCTTCGTCATAACCTTCCTTAAATAGCTCGCTATTCGCGTCAGGTGATTCCTCGCCATGCATAAAAATCCAAGAGTAAAATCAGACAACGATTGAATCAGTGTTTCCCTAGCAGCCAAGATGCTTCGCTTTTTCGTCGAGCTTTGCTTGGATGCGCTTACCGGTCTCTGTCATCGCAAGACCAGCGCGGCTGGTTTCCTTGAGCTCGACAGGAAGCCTGCGCCCCACATCCGCCATGGCAGAAATGACTTCATCTGCAGGAATGGCACTTTGGACCCCATTCATGACCATTTCCACCGCAACCAGAGCGTGGACGGCATGGAATGCATTCCGCTTCACGCAGGGGACTTCGACAAGTCCGCCGACCGGGTCACAGACCAGACCCAGGATATTTTTCAGCGCGAGCGCGAAGGCGTCCGCCATCTGTGCATTCGTCCCGCCCAAAAGGTCTACAGCCGCCGCTGCCGCCATCGCAGTCGCAGTGCCGCATTCCGCCTGGCAGCCTCCGACCGCCCCTGCGATCGATGCCTTCTCGGCCACGACCTTACCGATCGCGCCTGCCGTAAAAAGTGCTCGCGTCATATCATTCATGGTGGCATTCACTTCTTCCGAGACCGCAGCCAGTACCGCAGGCAGAATGCCGCAGGAGCCAGCCGTAGGGCATGCCACGATGCGATACATCTTGGCATTCGCTTCCGCTGTCGCAACGGCATATGCCGCCGCACGCTGACAGACCGGAGAGAGGAAGTGCATCTTGCCTTGGAAAAGGCGATTGGCATCGCCTCCGACGAGGCCGCTCGAAGACTTCGCCGTATCGGACAGTCCTTCCTGGATCGACTGCCTGAAAATAGGGATCATATCTTTCATACGTTCCCAGACGTCTTCAAAAGACTTTCCGCTCTCCTCTGCCTCTTGGCGGCAGGCAAGCTCCCCCGGAGCACAGTGCGCCGCATCAGCAGCAGCAAAAAATTCAGATAATGTATGGTAAGTAAGCATGTTTATCTCCTTGGAATAAGTAGCTGTTGGTTTAATAGGTTCTGAAGGGAGGGCAGGTTCAGGGTGATGAGTTCAGGGTTGTGGTGGCAGCTTCGCTGCAAAATATATATTTGCGGCGAAGCCGCCACCTTCATTCCTAATTCCTCATTTAAGCCAAAGCTTTCAAAAGGAATCACGATGCGGCACTCCCCACGGGCTAACCCCGAAGTTTGAACGCGGGAATAAATGGCTAGGGATTAGTAATTGGGGATTAGGAGTGACTAGTGACTTAAATGCCATCTTCGGGCATCCCATCTATACGCCGCGGCGCTTCCATATTTTTATGCGCCGCACCACCACTCCTCACTCCTAACTTCTCACTCCTAACTAGAAAGCGCAAATCTTTCAAACGAAATCAAAGGACGGTACCCCCCACGGGCTAGCCCTAAATAATATCCATTGCCATTGCGTACACAATGTTGGCATTCGAGGCAGCGATCTCGTCAGCAAGCTTCTGCGAGACGCACTGGTCCGTATGTATGATCATGACTGCTTCATCCCCTTTTCCCTTGCGGAAAAGACGCATATTGGAAATATTGATCTCTTCGGCAGCGAGCGCGCGGCAGACCTCAGCCACGATCCCCGGTACGTCGTGATGACGTGTAAGGAAGGTGTACTCTTCTCCCGTGATCTCGACAGGATACCCATCGATTTCTGTGATCAGTACACGACCTCCACCCAGCGACCGGCCCACGACCGTCACATGCGCGCCATTTTTGCCGTGGGCTTCGATCTTGGCCACATTCGGATGCCCCATGTCATCTTCTGAAAGGGCAAAGGAGATCGGGATCTCCTTCTCTTCCGCAATGTGCAGTGCATCACGGATGGAGCCGCTGTCCGGCGCATAGCCCATCAGCCCTGCTGCCAGCGCACGATCGGTCCCATGACCCTTCCCTGTCTTTGCAAAAGAACCATAGAGTGTGATCTTCGCTTCTTTCAGAGGTTCTCCCAGAATGCGGCCTGCGACCTGCCCGATGCGTGCCGCTCCTGCGGTATGTGAGCTGGATGGCCCGATCATGACGGGACCGATGATATCGAAAATTCCCATTTCTCATTCTCCTTATCCTATAACTGTAAAGTCAGTCCAAGAAGTACGGGTGACTTTAGGAAACGCTGATTCCATAATAAAAATCTGCCCCAAAGGGCAGATCTCCTTCAAGCACAATCGCCCCACGGGTGAAATCCGGCATTGAATCAATGATACATGTAGTTGTCTAGGGAAACGCTGATTAAATCGCAGAGTCAAATTCTACAAGAATTTTTATACATAGCTTCGTCATAGCCTTCCTTAAATAGCTCGCTATTCGCGTCAGGTTATTCCTCGCTATGCATAAAAATTCAAGAGTAAAATCTGACAACGATTGAATCAGTGTTTCCCTAGTTTTCAAAAGGCATGGCCCGACCGCCTGCCACATCACATCCAGTGGCTGAGGTCGAAGTCTTCGCCAATGGTCTCACGGATGCAGATCTTGGCGATGTACATGCCCATGAGTGTCAGTGACGAACGGCGAAGGAGGCTCGTATCCCAGGCATCCTGCAGCTTGACCAGATCCGGAGAAATGCGGCCAAGGATATAGCTCATTCCCTTCCTGTCATACGGCGCCGGACGAGACTCTGTCAGTGCCTGCAGGGTACTTCTCATGACGGCATCCTCGATGCCAAGATCATCCAGAAGTGATGTCAGCATGGCTTCGTCGACAGCCGCCAGCTTGTAGTAGGAATTATACAAGCTATTGACAATGACACCGGCCGGCCAGGAAGGACGCACCGCTTCCAGCTCACTCTTCATGCAGCCGCGGAAGGCAAAGACGAAGGGATATGAATCATGCAGCACCTGTCCGAAAGGATCCTCTTTATTTTCAAGAGAAATGCAGTGCAGGTACTCGAGCTGCTGATAGCCGCTGTATTCGTTCGGAAGCTCGCCCACAAAAGGCGTGATGTACTTTTCTGTATATTTTTTGAGATGCAGGGCATCCACGTTATCCGTATTTCTGGAGTAGTGGAAAATGAGCAGCAAAGACAGCGCGTGGAATCCGGTCTCCTCCATGCGCGGCATAGCTTTCAGGGCATCGTAGGCAAGGATGGTCTTTGTATCCGACCTGTTTCCATGCGCCACATCCGAGAAAGCATCCGAGACCATGGCGAGCACGACCGGAGTCGGCATCATGACATAGGTGCGCTGGGCATTCTGCATCGCTTCCTGCACCATGATATGTGTCAGCGTATCCACCAGCTCCCGGTCGCTCATGGCGAGCTTCTCGATGAGATGATGTGTCACTTTGCGTGTATCCTGCTCTACCGTCCGCGATACAGCACCATAACGATTCAGGAAATGGCGGACAAAATACTCCTCGAGCGTATCCACCTTGGGGTGGTCCTCCAGGATCTTGGGCGCAGGCTCCGGCGGAAAGGGACTCTTTTCCGCAGAAGCCACAGCTTCAAAGGGCGCTGTATTTTCAAAATCCTTTTTGGCAAAGACGCGCGTCTTTTCTTCCTCGGCATCGTCCTTCCCGATGATCGGAAGGATCTCTGTCGCATCATCGACGGCAGGCTTTCCAGCGATCGGAGAAGCGGCTGCTTTTTCTTTAGAAATCGTAGGAATTTCCATGGTCTTATCCAGATCGGCCATGATGGGTTCTACACTTTTCTTCTTTCCGGGCAATCCGAATATCATGAGACAGGTGACCGCAAAGAACAGAAGAACGACCCCGGCAAGGACCAGGTAGGGAATGATAAACATCGATGCTCCTTATATACTCTCTTTACTTTATAAAATCAAATCAGTTACATGGTATCATATTTTCCTTTTGACTTCAATCATATGCGATGGGAGGTTCACCCGTGAAGAACTGCCCTTGACGTGCGAAGGCGGTTCTCTAGCTTCTTCCGGATAGCCTTCCTCAAACAGCTCGATGCTCACGTTTTTTCCACACTCTTTGGCATCTCTTGAAAGCAGGGGGCCAATGGCTGCGTGATCGGATCAGCCTTTGCCGAGCTTCACCGCCTTTGGCGTTCGAAGCTCTTCGAAAGCATTCCACGGCTTATCGTAGATGACCAGACACTCCGTCACAGAGTCGTAAGCCGCTTTGGCAAGGAATGACCCCAGTTCGGAAAACGGACCTGCATCCGTATAGCGCTCTGCTCCGATCTCCGTCACAAGTGTGATGCCGTCCGTCCCTGTTCCTGTAGCCGGACGCCCGTTATTCACATCCGCAATGCCCAGATCTGAAAGCGCTGCGCTCTTTCCTTCTGTCAGCGTGATGAAGCTTCTCGCCATGATGCCTTCGGGAAGACTTCCATGGATGAGGACCATCATATTGATGGTGCCGACAGGTGCAAAGTGACCATCCCTCTCCCGATACAGCGGTTTTGACGATGCGCGGCAGGCTGTCTTTTCCACGCCTCCCGTGGTCACGATCTCTACCATAAGATCTCCGGATGTGAAAACCTTGTGCGAGTACTGATACACCTTCGCCGCAGTCAGAAGCGCACTGGAGGTTTCCGGATCGGCCCCCTCCTTTTCGATACAGCGTTTCAGGTATGCGGCTACCGATCCGCCGGGAAAATCAGACTCTTCGCCATAAAAGGTTCTGAGCCGCTGATTCATCACAGCTCTCACGCGGCGCAGACCGCCGCCATAGATCGCAGTCGATAGTGAGAGATGCTCTTTGTCAAAGGAGATCAAAAGACTGTCCTCGCTGACACGAAGACGGGCTCCCGGCACAGCGAGAGAATGGATGGTGGGATACATGGGCGTCGACCTCTTTTCAATGAATGAATGGGCAGAAACACGGATGACGCTCTTCCCGATGTCGTCCGTATTTCTACGCTTCATTATATCACGAGCGATCAGCGGCCAGAGCGCCCCCCCGCATGGCCCCTTATTTCCTTATGGACAAACCCCCACGCCTTTGCTATGATAAGAGCAAAATATTTCTGTTTTAAAAAGGAGTTGGTACGGCTATGCCCTATGACGAGCGGACACTTTGTGAATTAAGCGAATCTGCAGAAATCACCCCTATAGGAATCCAGCTGGAAGTGAATGCGGAAATTTTTAATACGCTTCACAACCTGCTTTGCACCATGCGAGAGGACAAAGACATCTCCCCTTCTGATGAAGCACGCCTCTACAAACTTTGGCGGCAGACCATCCATGAAATGTCACTGATCGAGCTTCGGAAAGGCCGCGGTCTCCCCATGTCCGAGCAGATCTCCATGCTGCGCGAAGCCTATGACATAGAGACTAAGTACATGGCGGACCAGATCTTCCGTCCTGTTTCCAGCGTACATCTGACAAAAAAACTCATCGAGAAGGAAAGTGCCTTTGATGAAGAAGAGATGAATGCCTTCTTCCGAAAGACCATCTGGCCATCTATCCGTCAGGGAAAGAAAGGCGGGCAGAAGCATCCCACCGCCTACATCATCGCAGGGCAGCCCGGCTCGGGCAAGACGCGCATGTCTTCCATGATCATCGAAGAGTATGATGGAAATATCGTACAGTCCATGAGTGATAATTTCCGCGGTTTCCACCCTCGTTATAAAGCTCTCATGAAGAAGTACGGGCAATATTGTGCCTATTTCTCCATGGCTCAGGGGCAGTACCTCTCAGACCTTGCCATGAAGCAGGCCGCCGTAGAACGTTACCACATCCTTCAGGAAGGATCCCTGGAAGATGTCTCCCACACAAAAGAATACATCCGTTATCTGAAAGAGCGCGGCTATACCATCTGCGTGCTCCTCAGGGCCTGCCCCAAAAAGGAAAGCTGGAAGGCCATCCACCAGCTCTTCCTGCAGCAGCGTCTGAAAGCGCCCGGACTTTCCCGCCTCATCACGAAAGAACAGCATGACAAGGCATGCCTTTCCTTCCTTTCTGCCACCAATGACCTCATTGCACAGAACTTGATGGATCGGCTCATCATCAAAAGCCCCAAAGGGCTTCTCTATGACAGTGACGATATGCCCACAGAACGAGTCAGTGAACTTCTTGCGAAGCGAATGACAAAATAAAAAGAGGCCGAAAGGTCTCTTTTTTATGATGAGGAATCTCGAATGACTAGTGACTTGAATACTACTTTCAGGCATCGCCCCGTTTTCGTCATCCTGAGCGGAGGGAAACGACGTTTATTCGGATAGCCTCAGCCAGAACTGATGAGATCTGAGTCGAAGGATCTCGGCGAAGCCGCCACCACCATTTCTCATTTCTCATTTTCTCGACCCCTGAAGTTTGAAAGCAGGAATGATTAGTGGCTAGGGATTAGGAGCCTCGAGTGACTAGTGACTGAAATGCCACCTT
>ERZ780226.53-NODE-53-length-103294-cov-14.083069_pt1 | contig 103294 bp, 96 predicted proteins | sample MGYA00511165_ERZ780226 | MGnify/ENA primary metagenome ERZ780226 (study PRJEB29588, sample SAMEA2152373) | human gut metagenome | biome: human gut; feature: human-associated habitat; material: faeces | place: Denmark | collected 2008/2010 ...
TTATACGTGACCGAATTTTTCGTGTGCCGTAACGAAGTATTACGGAATTTGACGACGGTCAGAGATTAAAGGCCGTATTCAGCGGCAATATCCGCCACCTTAACCGGCAATCCGGTTACGAGAGATTTTTTAGCGGCGAGGCCGATAAGAACGGGCTGGAGGCCGCAGTCGATGCCGACGTTGACGGGCTTATCATTTACAACGCAGTCGATAAACTCGCTGATTTCGGCAACATATGCCTGCATATATCTCTGGAGGAAGAAGTAGAGAGGCTTCTCGGAATGTACGCCTGCGGCGTCGGAGAGAACTGCGGTTGATTCGCTGTCGTTAGCGATGGCAATCTGACCCTTGCGGCCGAAAGCCTCTACTCTCTGGTCATAGCCGTAGCTTGCTTCGCGGCTGTTATCAATAACTGCGATAGCGCCGTTTGTGAGCTTCATGGAGATAACTGCTGTATCGATGTCGCCTGCTTCGCCGATTGCGGGGTCAACTCTGACAGCACCGTAAGCAAATACCTCTTCAACCTCTGCGCCGGACATGAATCTGACCATATCAAAATCATGGATAGTCATATCAAGGAAAATGCCGCCGGAAACCTTAACATATTCAACCGGGGGTGCGCCGGGGTCTCTTGAGCAGATTTTGAGAATATCCATATCGCCTATCTGACCGTCTGCAACAGCCTTGCGCGCCGCTGCAAAGTTGTGGTCAAAGCGGCGGTTGAAGCCTACCTGATATTTAACGCCGCTGTTTTCGAGAGCCTTTTTAACCTCAAGAATTTTGTTGACGTCATGGTCTATCGGCTTTTCGCAGAAAATGTGCTTGCCTGCCGCGATTGCTTCAAGAGAAATTTTTGAGTGAGTATCTGTTGAAGAGCAGATAAGAACCGCGTCTATCTCTTTATCATTCAAAATATCGTGATAATCTTTTGTGAACTCGTTGATGCCAAGCCCCTTTGCCCATTCGATTGTTTCATCGTTAAGGAACGGGTCTGCAACCGATTTGACGGTTGCGCTCTTAACATAATTCATTATTGACTCGCAGTGCACCTTGCCGATACGTCCTGCTCCTATAATGCCGACTTTTAACATAGTATCAATCCTTTCAAATTTCGGTATAAATCAGATGGTGCCGTCCCAAGTTGAGACTTCTGTCTTTTTCATTTCTTCCTCATCAAACCAGCGTGTTGTTACACACTTGCTCTCGGTGTAGAATCTGTAAGCATCCTTGCCGAGGCAGTGGAGATCGCCGAAGAATGAGTTTTTATGACCCGCAAAGGGGAAGAATCCAATCGGTACGGGTATGCCTACGTTTACGCCGACCATGCCGCCGTCCGTATGGCGGGTAAACTCTCTTGCATAGTAACCGTTCTGCGTGAAGATAACGGAGCCGTTTGCATAGGGATTTGCGTTCATAACTTTAAGACCCTCTTCAAAGTCTTTAACTCTCTTTATGCAAAGGACGGGGCCGAAAACCTCCTCGGTGCCGATAGACATATCTGCCGTCACCTTGTCAAAGACTGTGGGGCCGACATAAAATCCGTTTTCATAGCCCTCAACAACGCAATTTCTGCCGTCAAGAACAAGCTCTGCACCCTCGGCTACGCCCTTGTCGATGTCTGCAAGAACTTCTTTATAGTGCTTTTCATATGTAATCGGTCCGAGCTTAGAGGTCTTGTCATATGCGGGGCCGACTTTTATGTTCTGAGCCTGCTTTTTAAGCTCTGCAACAAATTTATCCGCAATGCTCTCCTGAACTACGCAGCAGCTCAGAGCCATACATCTTTGACCCGCACAGCCGAATGCAGAGTTAATAACGCCTGCAACCGTTCTCTCAATAGGTGTGTCCTCAAGCACAAGGGCATGGTTCTTTGCCTGGCAAAGGCACTGAACTCTTTTGCCTGCCCTTGCGGCTCTTTCGTATATAATTTTGCCGACGGGTGTTGAGCCGACGAATGTGATGCCGCGAACGTCCTCACTGTCAAGCAAAGTGTTAATCTCGTTCCTTGAGCAGGTAACGATGTTGATAACGCCGTCGGGAACGCCTGCCTCTTTATAAAGACCTGCTATTCTGAGCGCTGTTCTGGGGGTAAGGCTCGCAGCCTTGAGAACCATGGTGTTGCCGGTTGCTATGCAAACGGGAGCCATCCAGCCGAAAGGAATCATGGCGGGGAAGTTTACGGGAACTATGCCTGCGAAAACGCCCATTGCCTCACGGTATTTAACCGTGTCATAGCCCTTTGAAGCGTCCATAATGCTCTCGCCCATCATAAGTGAGGGGACCTGTGTTGCAAGCTCCGTGCCCTCTTTGGCTTTGAGAACGTCGCCCTCTGCCTCTGACCAGCACTTGCCGTTTTCTTCTGCAACGAGCATGGTAAGCTCTTCCATATGCTCAATAAGAAGATCGCGGATTTTATACAAAACCTGTGCTCTTTTTATTGCGGGTGTTGCGCTCCATGACGGGAAAGCCGCCTTGGCCGCCGCAATCGCGCCGAGAACCTCGTCGTTTGTGCAGCAGGGAGCGTAGCCTGTGATCTCACCCGTGCTGGGGTTCACAAGGTCATAATACTTGTCTGTTTTTGACTCAACGTACTCGCCGTTGACAAAATACTTTAATTTTTCTGCGGACATTTGATTTATCTCCTCTTTAAAATTTACCAAAAGTTATATTCCTGCTTTTTCGGCAATATATTTTCTTGCCATTTTAGCATATTTAAACGGATTTGCAACAGCAGGGTCCTGCTCTGCTTCAACAAGCATCCAGCCCTCATAGCCGGCTTTGTCAAGCTCGTCAAAAATCGGAGTAAAATCTATTGCGCCGTCGCCGGGAACCGTGAATGCGCCGAGTCTTACGCCCTGAAGGAAGCTGAGGTGCTCCTCCTTAACCTTTTTAACGATTTCGGGGCGAATATCTTTGAGGTGAACGTGCTTAATTCTCTTTGCGTATTTTTTGAGAACAGCCATATAGTCCTCACCGCAATAAGCGAGGTGACCGCTGTCAAAAAGAAGATATACGCTCTCGGGGTCGCAAAGCTCCATCATTTTATCAACCTCGGCGGCAGTCTGAACAACTGTGCCCATGTGGTGATGATATACGAGAGTGATGCCGTATTCTTTTGCAATGCTGCCGAGGCGTGAAAGTCCGTCTGCAAACTTTTTCCACTCTTCGTCGTTCATAACATATTTCTTTTCAAATACGGGTGTATCAATCTGACCCTGTATGCTGTAGCTCTGCTCGGAGGCGCCTATTCTTTTTGCGCCGCAGCCCTTGAGAAACTCGCACTGCGCTCTGAAATCTCTTTCTACCTCTTCAAAGGGCTTTGTGAGAATGAATGATGAGAACCACTGGTTGCAGATCTGCAAACCGCGAATATCGAGATATTCATGAATACCCTCTGCGGTTTTGGGGTATTTATTGCCGACTTCACAGCCCTCAAAGCCTGCAAGAGCCATTTCGCTCACGCACTGCTCAAAGGTGTTTTCACTGCCGAGATCGGGCATATCGTCATTAGTCCAAGCTATGGGCGCAATGCCGAGTTTAATTTTGTTAGAATCCATTTTTAAAACCTCTCTATATCAATATTTTCTAGCCGTATTCAAATGCTCTTGTCTGTCTTTAAGAGCCGCTTTGCCGCCGTCGTTTCTCGGAATATCCGAGCAGCCGACATTCCACCAGCTGCCGTAGCCGTCCGTCATGGTCTTCGGCAAAACCTTTATGTCAATAAGCGTGGGCTTAGTCTGCTTGAGGCTGTCTTTCAAAGCGTCCTCAAGCTCCTGCATCGTCTTTGCGCTGTAGGTGACATAGCCGTAGCCCCTTGCGCACATGGCATAGTCTATATTCATAAACTCGCCCTCGCGTATGGGCTTATCGCCGTCTCTGAAACGAGCCTCGGTGCAAAGCGAAGCAACGCCCTGACTCATTTGCAGGTTGTTTATGCAGCCGAAAGAGGCATTATCAAAGAGCATAACATTTATCTTTTTGCCCTCCTGCAAGGCGGTGAGCATTTCTGAGTGAAGCATATTATAGCTGCCGTCACCAACCATTGCATAAACCTCGCTCTCGGGTTTTGCAAGCTTTGAGCCGAACGCGCCCGCTATTTCATAGCCCATGCAGGAGTAGCCGTATTCCATATTATAAGAATCTTTTTCATCTGTGGTCCACATTCTCTGCATACAACCGGGGAGTGAACCTGCCGAAGCGACAACAACCGCATTGTCGGGTATAATTTTTCTGATAAGCGCGAGTGCCGCCGTCTGGCAAATAACGCCGCCGGTAGCTTTGTTATAATCTTCTACAACGCCGTCTGTATGGGCTTTTATCTCGGTTTCAAAATCCTTTGACGGATATGTAACGGCAGAGAGCCTTGCCATCTCTTTTGCCCAAACGTCTTTGGCATTTTTGATTTCGTCTTTATACTCTGATTTATAATCGCCGAGATATTTTTCGAGTGCGTCTATGCCCTCTTTAACATCGGCAACGAGCTGAATTGCATCAAGCTTACCTGCGTGGAACTCGCTCGCATTCACGGTGACGACCTGTGAAGATGCATAGAGCCACTTTGAAGAAGTTGTAAAATCCGTAAATCTTGTGCCTACGCCGATTATAAGATCTGCCGCGTCCGCAAGAATGTTTGCGCTCGCATTGCCCGTTACGCCTATGCCGCCGACATTCAGCTCATGGCTCGATTTTATAACGCTCTTGCCCGCCTGGGTTTCGGCAAAGGGAATGTTGTGCTTTTCACAAAACGCGCGAACCGTTTCGTCCGCTTGGCTGTATCTTACGCCGCCGCCGACAATAAGGAGCGGTTTTTTAGCCTTTTTGATAGCTTCGGCAACGTTTTTGACTTCATAATCATCGGGCTTTTGACGTCTTATGAGGTGAACGCGCTTTCTGAAAAATTCTTTGGGATAATCATAGCTTTCGCCCTGAACATCTTGGCACATTGCGATTGCAACCGCGCCAGTGTGAGCCGGGTCAACCAAAATCCTCATTGCGTTTGTGAGAGCGGTCATTACCATTTCGGGTCTTGTCACTCTGTCAAAATAACGTGTAACGGCCTTGAAAGCGTCGTTTGTGGTAACTGTACCGTCGCATAGCTGTTCAATCTGCTGAAGAACAGGGTCGGGCTGGCGCGAAGCAAAAGTGTCGCCCATAAAAAGAAGCAGAGGAATGTTATTGACTGTTGCCGTTGCCGCCGCGGTGACCATATTTGCCGCACCGGGGCCTATTGAAGACATACAGGGAATAATCTTCATGCGGTTATTCATCTTTGCATATGCAGTTGCCGCCTGAGCCATGCCCTGCTCGTTTCTGCCCTGCATAACTTTTATTGTGTGCTCTGCCTGTGAGAGTGCCTCGCCCACACCGAGAACACAGCCGTGGCCGAATATTGTATAAAAATACTCGACAAATTTGCTCTCGATCATCTCGCCGTCTTTTTCTATCGTGACATACTGGTTGTCAAGATATTTAACAACCGCTTCGCCTGCGGTGAGGCGAACAGTCTCCGGCTTATAATTTTTTTCGCTCATATCAAACCTCCGCTTAGAAATTAAATTTCCGGTTTTATCCTCACGAGCAGTACCTCCGGCGGGTTATAAATCCTCGGGAGCAAATAGGTCGCGGTGGTGATTCCGCTGCCTACCAAAAGCTCGGTGCCGCCGATTTTGTATTTGCCGTGAACATATTTCGGAAAAATCTTTTTTCCTCCTCCGGCAACGCCGAACTCGGTTTTCGGCAGCCTCCACAAACCGCCGTGATTGTGACCGCTCAGGATAAGGTCAAAATTTTCATCGCCCTGCACCCACATGGGCACATGACGCAAAAGTACGCTGAAAGTGCTGCTGTTTTTTATCGTATTTATAATATTCTCTTTTTGCTTTGTGACCTCTTCTTCGCCAAAAGCAGCATTGTCAACCCCGCAAATATATATTTGCTGAAAGTTTTTTGCAGTGAAGAGAACCGCGTCGCCGCAAAGGACTTTAACCCCGCTTTTTTCAAGCATAGTTATAAACTCCTCTGCCCTGCCGCTCTCTATCTCGTGATTGCCGGTTACAAAGAAGCAGTCTTTGTGAAATTCCGCAATTCTTTTTGCAAAATCCGCTGCCGCCGCAAAGCCTGTATCATCGCTGTATTTGTCAAGAATGTCTCCGCCGAGCAAAATACAATCGACATTTTCTTTTTTGATTATTTCAAAAAGCTTATCCGAATTTTTCTCTCTTTTTTGAAAGTGCAGGTCGGATAAAAACAACAGTTTAACTTCTTTTTCTGCTTTTTTGCTTTTAACGATATATTCTTTTAAAACGAGCTTATTGTCAATTCCGCAAACGGCAAAAATCACCAAAGCGAGAATTAAACACAAAAAGACCCATTTCATCATTTAGTCTCTCTGACAAATTTTTGCGTCTCGCCGCCGTTGAGCCACATATAACGCTCGTCGTCAACGCGGTCAAGCCACGGATTGCCGGGCAGATGACGAATCATCCAAACCGTATACATCGGGTAGCCCGGTGCTGTTACCTGCGGATGGTTAAGTCCGCCGGGGAAGCAGCCGACGCTGCCGTCTTTTATCATGTGTGCGCTCTCGCCTATAAAGCAGGCGCCGAAGCCCTCGGGGCGTTCAAACTTGTAGTAATAAACCTCCGGCTGGGGGTGACTGTGCGGAATATAACTGCACCATCTGCCCTGTCGGGTGAGTATTTCGCCGAGAACCATGTTTGAATAAGGCGCATTTTTATAGTCAAAAACGGTAACCACGTCTCTGACGGCGGTATTCTCCCACTTGCCCTCGCAGGAGGTGAAGTAGTCGCAGTCATCCGGGGCATAGTATTTTGAGGGGAAGTCTTTGTCATTCTCTGTGCTCTGGCAAAGAAGCTCACTGTCTTCATCGGCAGTAACGCTTACCTTCGTGCCCTTTGAGACATGAAGCGTTGAGGGTCCCTCTTTAAAAAGGCTGCCTCTTTTTGCAGAAACCTTTTTGCCCTCATATTCAAAAGTGACCGCGCCGAGAACAAGCATCAAAGCGAGCTCGTCTTTATCTAAACAAAATGACTTTTTATCGCCCTTTTTCATTTTATAGGTCACTATATCCATCATCATTTCACTCTCGGCAGTTGAGAGAACTTTTTTGCCCTCGCTGTCAAACTCGGGGTATGCAAACATTTAATCACCATAGCCTTTCAGGCAACAAATATTTTATTAAAAATTACCGTATATCCTGCGTTGCCCGAACAGGTATAATATGTCAACGGCAAATTTTACGGCAGTTTAACAGTGTAATTTTTACACTGTTTCTGCTAAAAATCAGCCTCTTGCAACCATGTCGCCGTATTTGTCTTTGCAGTCTTTGATATAAGACTGAAGATCCGAAAGGGACGGCATAAACAGCGAGCAGCCGTGTGCGTTTATAAGAAGCGAAGCAGAAGCACTGCCGAGCTCAAGGCAGTCGATAATATCCCAGCCCTCAAGAAGACCATAGATAAACGAAGAACCGTAGCCGTCGCCGCCGCCGAAAGATTTAATCTTATCAATCGGGAAAGGCTTTATGTTAAAGCTGCCGTCTGCCGTGTGAGCGGTTGAGCCCTCTTTGCCGTGCTTGATTATGATTATTTTGTTGCCCTTTGAGAGCCAATATGCGGCAGTTTCTTCATCTGTTCTGCCGGGAGCCGTTATAGCCTCTGTGAGGTCATACTCTTCGCGTGAGCCCATTATCATATCGCTGTTTTCTGCAACGATTGAATAATAGATGGCTATTTCGTCCGCACTCTTCCAGTTATAGGGGCGGTAGTCAATATCAAAAATAATTTTTGTGCCGACCTTTTTTGCAAGGTACATTGCTTTGATGCAAGCCTCTCTTGACGGGCTTTGGCAAAGAGCCGTGCCGCTTATAAGAATTGCCTTTGCGCTTGCGATATATTCCTCGTCAACATCGGCAGGCTCAAGCATAAGATCAGCAACGCCGTCACGATACATAAGTATACTGCTCTCTTTGGGTGAGAGCATCTCGGTGAATGTAAGACCGAGCTTTTCGCCGTTTTTGGCTCTTGTGACGTGCGAGGTGTCTATTCCCTCGTCATCAAAAAACTTTGTGACGTAGTCGCCGAACTGATCATCCGAAACCTTACCGATAAAACCGACTTTTTTGCCGAGCCTTGCAAGACCTACTGCAATGTTTGCAGGCGAACCGCCAACATATTTTTTAAAAGTGTCTGCCTCAACAAGCGACTGAAAAGGCGGAATAACCGGATTAAAATCTATTGCCATTCTGCCCATGGGGATAAGGTCGATAGGACGTGATTTGTCAAATTCAATATAACTCATAATTAACCTCCGCTAATATATTTATTATTCAACAGTGATGCCTTTTTCGGCTCTTTGCTGTGCGAGTTCTCTTGTTATTTTATCTTTCTTTTCGCCTACAATGTCATAGAAGAAAATCGGTATAGCGCAAAGAAGAAGGCTTATGCCGGGCACTATGGTGACGAGTGCGAACATCGCAAACTCCTGATTTGAGCTCAGATTTATGCTTGCCGCGCCCGTGCTGTCATACATGCTGTTTACGTCGATTTCAACGAGCATATACATTGCTATTATCATAACGGTAGAAAGTGCGTTGCCGAGCTTGTTGACGAATGACTGGCAGGCAGAGCCGAGAGCCGTGTCTCTGTGTCCGGTCTCCCACTCCATATAATCAAGGCTGTCGCAAACCATGGCATAAGAAACAACGTTGATAACGCCGAGGGGGATAGCCGAAATTATCATTGTGGGTATGCAGAAATAAAGATTGTGTGTAGACCAGCCTATAACACAGGTTATCACGCTCGCCGCAAAGCCTGCGATGCAGGTGTATATCATAAGCTGTTTGTAGTTGAATTTTTTATAGAGGAACGGAACAACTATCATTGCGCCGAACATACCGATTGCGGCGCACACCTGAATAATAAGCGCAACCGCGGTGACGTTTGACTGAAAATCGTCTTTAATATGGAAGCCCGCGTATCTCGCAACATGGGGAGCCGCCGCCTGAAGCATATATCTGCCGAAAGAGAGCGTGCCTGCAAGGACTATAAGCATAAGGGGCTTGCAGTGGAATATGCGGTAAAGGGTAGATTTTTCGCCTGTGCCCTTTTTGCTTTTTGCGTTGGGAATATGTATTCTCTCTTTTGCGGAGAAAGAAACGGTTGAAAAAACAATTACGCCGATAACGGCGCAGGAAAGAGCCATTATCATATATTTTTTCTCGTCTGCTTCAACGTCGGAATATCCCATACCCTTGAGGACCGGTCCTATAATCATGGGGAGAACCGTAACTATTCCGGTAGAAATTCCGCCGAAGGTACGGCCGAGAGAAATAAGCTTGCCGCGCTCTTCGGGGTTCGGGGTCATAATATTCGGCAAACTCCAGAACGGAACGTCGCTTGAGGTATAAATCATTCCCCACATAACATAAACAACCGCCGTGTATATCATGAGCGGTCCGTCTACGAGATTGGGCTTGTAGAACATCAGTATTGTGAGTATCGCAATCGGGATTGCTGTGATAACCGGATATGGCTTCATCCTGCCCCACTTGGTCTTGTGTCTGTCAACTATCATGCCCATAAGCGGGTCGTTGATTGCGTCCCAAACTCTTGCAAGAAGCATTAAAAGCAAAACGAACATCGGTGCAAGTCTTAATACGTTTATGTAATAATCGGTTACATAGCTTGACATACAGCTATATACAAGACTTTGACCCAATGCTGCAATTGTAAAAATCCAGAATTCTTTTTTGGGAATGTGATTAACGGTAGTCGCCGCTGCCGCCTCGGCAGTTTTGGTGGATTTTGCCATAGTATGCGAACACTCCTTAAATAAAATACTCGTATAAATATACGTTCATTATATTGTAACATAATTAAAAGAGCTGTTCAATAAATCTAAATGTAGAAATATGACTCCAAATCTTATTAAAAAAAACGAAAATACGACCGTGCAGGGTCTGCACAGCCGCATTTTAATCAATCTTCTTTTTTCTTGTGCATTAAAAGCTTATCCACCGGGAAATAAAGGAAGAACTGTATAGCACTGCAAGCCATTGTTGCAGCATTTGCCGAAAGTCCCTCGCTCCAACCGGCAGAGTGAACCAGCAAGCCGTAAAGTGTCGGAGAAAGCCACGCCGAGAAGCAAATAAGCGCCACGGTAAAGATTATGTATATGGGCAAAGTGACCGCGACATTTGCGGACGAATTAAACGTCTTTTCTTTATTGACAAAAAATGCAACTATCTGCGCCGCTATGTTTGCAGTGTTGAAGGCTATGAAGTAACCGAGTCCTCCGTCCTTAACCGGGTAGTCAAAAACAAACCAATTAAACGGTTCGTTATAAAGCTCTGCAACAGCAGGTATAAGACGAAGTACATTCAGCAAAGCAAACTGCACAATCATTGCAAGAAGGCTCACAAATATAAATTTCACAAACTGCCACAGCGTGGTCATGCCGGAGCCTTTACTCTCTGCCTTTTTATCAATGTCCTTTAATTTAGCCATACCTTTCCTCCTAAACGTTTGAGCCGATTATATTTTTTATGTTTTCAAAGAGCTTTTTTATTTTGCTCTTTAAATCAATTTCTTTTTCGGGTTCGGTTATTTCTGTCAGGGTCATTTCTTTTATATCCGACTTTAAAAACTGCGGATATTCGGGGTAATCATACACACTGTCCTGCCCTTTTGAAGTTATGAGAAGACTTATGAGCTTTCCGTAATCCGAGCCGTATTTGCAGCCGACATGAATTTCGCCTTTTATAAACCATGTGCTGTCGGGGAAGAGACAGGTCGAAGCGTCGATTTTTAAATCTTTTGAAACATGAGAATGTCCGCCGCAATTTTTGACCTGCTCATAATTTTCGCCGAGAGTTTCGCCCACGGGTGAAACATATGCACCTATGCTTGTGCAAACGGTTTCGATAAGAGTGTCGCCCTCTGCGCTTGCCATTTGCGTTACGGGAACGCTGCCCCTGTCATAGTGAGAAAACACATCTATCGCAACGCCGTTTGCCGCAGCCTCTTTGAGTATTTCGTTATTTTTTGAGCTGACGTTTTTATGATAATGCTCTATTTTGGCTATGAGCTCCTCGCTCATGTTGCCGTTTATCATAAAGTCGAAATCTTTGTCAAAATAATCATCGCACACAAACGCCCACATACCGGGCATTGTGCCGAAAACTTTTCTCATAGTCTCATACACCGTCTCGTTGCTGAGCTCAAGAGAAAAATCATTTATCTTTTCAAACAATTTATTTAGGTACGGTGCCGAGCCCAAATATGAGCAGATAAAATCAAAAACATTGTCTGTATTTTCGTTGCCGACATTTAAAAGCTTTGAGAAAAACATAAAAATGTTTTTTTGGTCTATCTCAATATTGCCGCCGAAAAGCTCGCTGACAAGAAGAAGTCCCTTGTGCGCCGACGACATAAAAATTATTTTTTCAACATCGTTATAACCGTACTCTTCAAGATAAGCCATGGTCTGCACGCCGCCCATGCTGCACGGAATGAGTATAACCTTGTCGCTGCCGGTTTCTTCTTTTGCTTTTTTTACCGCCGTATTTAGTCCGCTTGCGTTGCCGCAAGGGTCAATTCGCCAGTCGTAGTTATAAAAATAAACATTTTCCGCACCTATTTTATCGGCGCAGGTACCTGCAATGGCAACCTCCGAAACATCGTTTGCATAATCAAAATCATAATTTGCAAGCGACTCTTTGTAGGTCGGAGTCGAAACATTGTCATATTTTGAATTACCGTTTTCATCGCACATAAAACCGTCAAAAATTTCTTCGAGAATTACGGACACCGCAGACGAAAGCTTTGAAATATCACTTGTCAAAATTGCCGAAGCAATGCCGACAACAGCTTTTGAAATTACGCTCGCATAATCTACCGTAGGCGGGAATACGGACTCTTCGTTATCTTCGCCCAAATTTTTGTAATAAGGTCTTGTGCCCACTCCACCGACAACTATCACGGGCGTCACATCTTCTTTTGCCGCAAACGCAGATAAAGAAAGACCCGTAACGGCTATCACAAGAGCCATGAAGATGCTAAGTATCTTTTTCATTCAAATCCTCCTCATTTAAACATCGAAATAAGCGTTTTTATAAAGCTTACGGCATAAATCACAATGCGCTCGGCGGGTTCTGTGCTTTCACTCTCTTTATTCAGTGTGAATGAGTCTATCTCGCGGTCTCCGTCCGTAGTGTAGGTTTTTACGTCTATGCTTTCGCCCGTCACATCAAGCAGCGAATACGTCGCGGTCTTTTCTCTGAAAACAAAGCGCGAATATCTGCTCTGCTCCTGCTTCGGCGTGCCGAAATTACTGCCGGAGGCGGAGGATGCCTGAAGATAGGTTGTGCCCTCGCCGACCTTGCCGGAGCGCACGGGGTATGAGCAGGAATACATATGGTCGTTGCCGCTTAAAACAAGGTCTATAGAATATGTATCAAAAAGCGGTGCGAAAACGCTTCTCTCAAGCACGAATTTGCCGTCGCTTTGATATGCCGAATACGCGCTCAGATGAAGTGCGGCAATTCGCCATTTTGCTTTTGGATAAGCATCAATTGCACTTTTTATAAGCTTTGCCGCATCGGGCACATACATATCGTTTGAGTTGAGAATTATAAACAGTGCGTCACCGCGGCAAAAATAAAATCCGTTGCCCGCAGATGAAGCGAGTTTTTCTTTTATTTGATTGGGATTTGCGGAATAATATGTATAGCACGGAAAATAAAAATCATGATTGCCTATGACGTTCACCAGCGGATAGCTGCGAAGCTCTTTGGGCGAAAGGAACGCCTTGTATTGCGTAAGGCTGTATCCGTGCTCGGTCTGATCGCCTGCCGAGAGAATAAACGACGCGTCGGGTTTTCTCTCGGATGCCATGCGAACCGTTCTCTGCCAGCCGCAGGTGTCGTTTATCAAAACGTTTTTATCCTTGGGGTCGCCCGATCTGCCTATTTGAGAATCGGAAACAAAGATAAAAGAGAAATTATCTTTGCTGCCGATTTTAAAGCTTTCGGGTTCGCTCCAAGCACCGTTTTCGGTATAAGAATACCAATAGGTTTCATTTTCTTCAAGTCCCTTTGCATAAGCCTTGTTTGAGCGGCGCAAAAGAACGGTGCTTTTGCTCTCGACCGAAATATTTTCGCTGTCTTTCATATCGCTGTTTTTGCTGATTTTAAGCATGGGTTTTGCATCAAAAAAGTCGGACAGCCAAGAGAATGAAATGTCGTTAAAATTTTCGCCTACCGAGAGTGTGATAACAGAATTATCAGCCTGTATATCCTCCCACTCAAGGCGCGTTTTTTGAAGCTCGTCTTCTGTGAAAGTGAAGCCGGGCTCGGCAAAAGCCGTAACAGAAAATAAAAGTGACAATGCGAGAACCAAAGAAATGACCTTTGACATTCTTTTCATTTTATTTTTCCCCCGATAAATTTTTAAGGAAGATTATCGCCTGCCTGTATCCCTCAAAGCCGAGACCGCAAATTGTCTTTTTTGCCGCAAGGCTCACATAAGAAAATTTGCGAAAATCCTCACGCTGAGAAATATCGGATATATGAACCTCTGCCGTAGGAATTGCAACCGCTTTTAAAGCGTCAAGAATCGCAACGCTCGTATGAGTATATGCGGCAGGGTTTATAACGATGCCGTCAAATTTGCCGTAAGCGGATTGAATTTTATCGACTATCGCGCCCTCGTGGTTTGACTGAAAGCACTCGCACTCCACACCCTGCTCGTCGCAGGATTTTTTTATAAATTCAAGCAGTGCTTCATAATTTTGCGCGCCGTAAATCCCCGGCTCTCTTATGCCGAGCATATTTATATTCGGTCCGTTTATTATGAGAAATTTCACAGTATCTCTCCTTTTAATTTTTCAAGAATTTTTTTGCCGGTTATGCTCTCGTCTGGGTCAACGTCTATCGTGACATCGGCAAAGCCCTCATAAATCGGCTTTCTCTCTTTCTCTATTCTTTTAACTTCTTCAAGGCTTTTAGAAAGCGGACGTCCGTCCCTTTGAAGCAAGGACGCGTCCTTTTTAAGCAAAACAATTATGCTGTTTTGTTTTAAGAAATATCTGTTTTCTTCTCTCAAAACCGCTCCGCCGCCGGTCGCTATTATCACGCCGCTTTTTTTGCCGACTTTGCAGGCAGATTTTGTCTCTTCGTCTCTGAAATATTTTTCGCCGTATTTTGAAAACATTTCGGGTATGGTTATTTTGCATCTTTCTTCTGTCATTAAATCGGTGTCAAAAACTTCTCTTTTAAGCTCTTGACCGAGAAAATTTGCCATTGTGCTTTTGCCGCTGCCGGGCATACCTATAAGCACAATATTTCTGCGCGATTTTTCTATTTTTTTTACCGTCGATTCGATTTTTTCGCGCGGAATTTTATTTTGGATAAATTCTTCCGCCGACATATGTGCCTGAGCGACAAGCATATTGAGTCCGCCGGCATAGGGAATATTCAAATTTTTTGCGTCATACAAAATCGGCGTAAGCGAGGGATTGTATATGAGGTCAAACACTCCGCAAAGATTTTTAAAACGGCTTATATCAATAACTTTTTCTCCGTTATTCGGGTACATACCGACAGGCGTTGCGTTGACTATCACCTGAGCCGAAGAGCAAACGTCATAGATATTTTGATAATTCACTTCTCCGCTTCTCGAAACAAAAATCACTTCTTTTGCGCCGAGGTCGCAAAGCACCGCTTTCACCGTGAGCGAAGCGCCGCCCGTGCCGAGTATAAGGCAGATTTTACCTTTAATTTGCACTCCGCTTTTTTCTATCATATAAGAAAAGCCGAAGTAATCCGAATTATCGCCGAAAAGCGTGCCGTCTTTTTTTATGGTTATTGTATTTACGCTGCCGATTTTTTCTGCCGCAGGCGAAAGAGCCGAGCAGTATTTTATAACGTCTTTTTTGTAAGGAATTGTAACATTAAGTCCGCTGAATTTTTTTTCTTCAAAAAATCCGTCAAGCTCCTGCGGTTCTTTTTCAAAAAGCAGATATTCATAATCGCAAAGCTCTGCGTGAATTTCGGGTGAAATGCTGTGAGAGAGTTTTCTGCCGAGAAGTCCGAAAGGTTTCATGCTCTGCCTCCTCAAGAAATCTCTGTGTAGGTGCCGAGATAATCAAAAAATTCAAGCTCCGAGTCAAGCTCGTTTATAAGGTCAGTAAGCTCGGGTCTGTAAACCGAAGCGGCAACGTCTATATAGAATTTAAACTCAAAATCTCTGCCGGGTATGGGTCGGCTTTCAAGCTTGCTGATGTTTATATCCACCGCTCTGAATTTTGAAAGCACGTCATAAAGAGCACCCGGTCTGTGAGGAGCTTTGAAAATAACGCTCGTCTTGTGTGCGCCGGGATAAATCTCAAGTTCTTTTGAAATGCAGATAAATCTTGTGTAGTTATTGTCGGTGTTCATAATGTCGTCTCTTATGCCGACAAGGTTATAAAGCTCCGCGCAATCGGGCGAGCCGATGGCGGCAATATCGTTTCTGCCGCATTTTGAAACATACTCTGCCGCGGCGGCGGTGTTTTCATAAACCGTAACCTTAACATCGCCCAAAGAAGAAATAAATTCGCTGCACTGCCTGATTGCCTGCTCGTGAGAAACTATCTCTTTTATATTCTCGAGCTTTGTGCCTCTTTTTGCAAGAAGGCTGTGATAAATTTTAAGCTTAACGCTTCTGACAATATAAAATTTATATTTGCCCAAAAGGTCATACACCGCATTGACCGTGCCTGCCGTGCTGTTTTCAAGCGGCAATACACCGTATCTGCAATCTGAGTTTTCAACAGCTTTGCAGACGTCCTCCCAGGTTTTGTAATATTTTATATCGGGGTTATTAAAAAGCCTGTCGCACGCACTTTGAGAATATGCGCCCTCTACCCCCTGGCAAGCGACCTTTGCCGCCTGCGGAAAAAGCTGCGGAGTTTCTTCAAGCGCACGTTTCATGTTAAGAGTTATGGGCGACTCCGAAGACAGCTGTTTGAACTGATATGAACGGCTGAGCTGAAACATGGTTGAATACAAAATTTTTGCATACGAGCCTAAATCCTCGCTCACCTCGGAGCTTACGCGGTTGATTATATCGCGCTCTCTTTTTCTGTCATAAACAGCCATGTCGTTTTGGCGTTTATATTCTGCGACCTTGCCCGCAAGATTCATTCTTTTTTCAAAGAGTTTTGCAATGCTGTCGTCCGTTTCGTTTATTTCTTCTCTGATTTTATTTAAGTCGAGTTCCATTTTATCACCTGTTTAGCAAAAGATCTGCCATCGCCAGAGCTGCCGCCGATTCAATAACCGGCACCGCTCTTTGAACTATGCACGGGTCATGCCGCCCTCCGATTACAAGCGGTTTTTCTTCACCCGAAGCGAGGTCGGCGGTAATCTGCTCTTTGGCTATTGAGGGCGTGGGCTTCATTGCCACTCTGAAAACTATCGGCATACCCGATGATATTCCGCCCAAAATTCCGCCGTGATTGTTGGTTTTGGTTTTTATGTTTTTATCTTTATCAAAGCAAAATGCGTCGTTATTTTCACTGCCGAAAAGCGAAGCCGCCGCAAAGCCCGAGCCGAACTCAATGCCCTTAACCGCAGGCACACCGAAAACGCACGCGCTTATACGGTTTTCTATTCCGTCAAATATCGGCTCGCCCACGCCTGCCGGCACACCCGTTATAACACATTCGATTATGCCTCCGACGGAGTCGCCCTCTTTTTTGGCAGAGAGAATTTTTTCTTTCATTCTCTCGCCTGCCGCGTCGTTTATAACAGGGAACGGCTTTTTCTGTGCGGCTTTAAGCTTTTCCATATCTCCCGTTACGGGATCGGCTGTGTCGTCAAATTCATCTTTTATGCTGTAAATATGCGCGGCAACCTCTATGCCCCGTCTTTTTAATATCTGCATCAAAACTCCGCCCGCAAAGCACAGCGGAGCCGTCATTCTGCCCGAAAAATTGCCGCCGCCGCGTGCATCGTTATGACCCGAATGTTTTATAAAAGCGGTGAAATCCGCGTGACCCGGTCTCGGGGTGTTTTTTAATTTGTCGTAATCACCCGAGCGTGTATTTGTGTTTTTTATCACGGCGCATATCGGTGCGCCGCAGGTCATACCCTCTGTTATGCCCGAAACTATATCGGGTATATCTGCCTCTTTGCGCGGAGTTGAAAATGCGTTTTGCCCCGGAGCGCGCCGCGCCATGAACGAAAGAAGAGAGTCAATATCTACCCTCTCACCTGCCGGCACACCGTCTAACACACAGCCTATACTCTCGGAATGAGACTGACCGAAAACGGTAAGCTTTATATTGTCACCGAAACTGCAAGACATCGCATTTTCCTCCTAATAATTTAAAATCCTCAAAAAATGACGGATACGATTTGTTAACTGCCTCGGCATTTTTTATTGTGATGCTGCCGCCGTTTGACGAAGCAACCGCCATTGACATAACGATTCTGTGGTCGTTAAAGCTGTCCACCGTTCCTTGGTACTTTGCATTTTTGCTGCCGATTATTTCGAGTGCGTCGGGGTATTCTTTAACCTCGGCACCGATATTTTGAAGCGACTTTGTTATCGCGGCAAGTCGGTCGCTCTCTTTTATTCTGAGACGCGCGGCATTATAAATTTTTGTTTTGCCCTCGGCAAACGCCGCGGTGACCGCAAGCACAGGCACAAGGTCGGGGATTTGAGAAGCGTCTATATCGGTGCCTTTAAGACCCGATGACGAGACCGAAACAAAGTCATCGCCCCATGTGACGTTTGCGCCGAAATCCTTTAAAACAAATACAATTTTCTTATCGCCCTGAAGCGAGTTTTTATATACTCCCTCATATTTTACATTGCCGTTTATCGCCGCCGCGCAAAGAAAGAACGCCGCGTTTGACCAGTCGCCGTCAGAAGAATAGACGTTGTTTTGCACCTTATAAAAAGAGCCGCTCGGCACAGAAAAAACATTGCTGTCTTTTTTTATGTCTATACCGTATTTTCTCATAGTGTCAACCGTCATGTCAATATATTTTTCTGATTCAATCGGCGGAATAACCGTTATTTTTCCTCCCCTGCCGAATATCGGCAAGGACAAGAGAAGCCCCGTAATATACTGAGAGCTGACATCGCCTCTTATTTCATACCGAGAGCCTTTAAGCTCGCCGCCGACCTTCAGCGGAAATTCGCCTAGCCGAGAAAATTCACAGCCGTTTTTCTCCATAACCCGTGCAAGGGGTTCCAACGGTCTTTGCGAAAGCCTGCCGTGACCGGTGAACCGCGCCTCGGCACCGAGCGCCGCCGCAACGGGCAGCATAAATCTTATGGTGGAGCCGCTCTCGCCGCAATCGAGCAAAATATTCTTTTTGACCTCTTTTATCGGAACAACCGTCGCTCCGCCCCCGTCCCTTTTAATCTCCGCGCCAAGCGATACAAGGCAGGATATTGTTGCGTCTATATCCTGCGATGAACAGGCAAAGTTCACACGGCTCTCTCTGTCTGCCAAAGCGGCGCAGATGAGTGCCCTGTGAACGTCTGATTTTGACGGTATTGCAGAAATTTTTCCGTCTGTATTTTTAAGTGTAACCTTTGTGTCCATGTTATACACCGCGCTTTATAAATTCAAGTACGTCGTTTGCATCTGTTTTTCTGAGCACACATTTGCCCATGATCTCGGGGATAACGAGGTTTATACTGCTGCCGGAACGTTTCTTATCATTGAGCGCAACCTCAAAAAGCTCTTCGGCAGAGAATTTACACTCTGTGGGCAAAGCATTGTTTTTAAGTGCGGTGATTATATCGGCCGTGCAGTCCTCTTTTGACCAGCCCAAAGAATATGCGGCTTTTGCGGCTATAACCATGCCGATTGCCACTGCCTCGCCATGTGCAACGGTGAAGCCGCTGCACTTTTCAATCGCGTGACCTACTGTATGACCGAAGTTTAAGAGCTGTCTTTCGCCGTTATCGTGCTCATCTTTTTGAACAACGTCTCTTTTAAGCTCAACGCACCTTTTGATTATGTGCTCAATATTGCCCTTGACGTCGCCGCTCTTTGTTAGATTAAAAAGGTCTTTATCAAATATAACGCCGTATTTTATGACCTCTGCCATGCCCTGAGCAAAGACCGCGTCGTCTAAAGTGTCAAGCGTTTCTATATCGCAAATCACGGCAGACGGCTGATAAAACGAGCCTGCAAGATTTTTGCCCGCCTTGAGGTCAACAGCGGTCTTGCCGCCCACAGATGAATCCACCGCCGCCAAAAGGGTCGTGGGTATCTGCACAAAGCGAACGCCTCTTAAATAAACCGCCGCCGCAAAGCCTGCCATATCCCCCGTTACTCCGCCGCCGAGGGCAACTACCGTGTCGCTTCTCGTTATTTTATTCTCTGCCATGCACTCAAGCAAAGATGAGAGTGTGTTAATGTTTTTTGATTCTTCTCCGTTTTTAAATATAAATTCGGCTGCGGTGAAGCCGGCGTTTTCAAAAGATTTTTTTACTCTTTCGAGGTAGAGCGGCGCAACCTTGTCATCGGTCACTATCATCGCCTTGCCTGCGGAAAAAATCTCGCCGCACATTTTGCCGGCAGAATCTAAAAGCGACTTGCCTATAACAACGTCATAACTGCCCGAGGCTTCAATTCTTACTGTTTGAGACACCCTTATCAGCCCTTTCTTTTTTCTGTGTTCCGTCGCGCAAAAGCGCAATCAGCGCATCGGCGTCGTTTGCCTTTATTGCGTCGCTGTATTGCTTCAAATTCTCTATAAGCGTATCTATTTCAAAAATTATATTCTCTCTGTTTTCTAAAAACAGCTCCGTCCACATCGGCTCGTTCAGCCTTGCCACACGCGACAAATCCTTGTAGCTGCCTGCCGAAAATCCGCGCTGATCCAAAGCATTCGGGCTTTTGACGTATGCGTTTGAGATTATGTGCGGCAGCTGCGAGGTATAGCCGATAACACGGTCGTGCTGCTCGGGTGTTGTGAACTGAACTCTGCCGAAGCCCGTTTCAAGAAAAAGGTCTCTCGCCTTTTCTCTTGTTTCAATGCTTGTTTTATCCTGCGGAGCGAGAAGCATTGTGGCACCCTTGTAAAGGTTTGCTCTCGAATGTCTGAAACCCGAAAACTGCGTGCCCGCCATGGGGTGACCGCCGATAAATTCAAAGCCGTTTTCATCCGCAACAGGATAAAGCTCACGGCAAACCACCCTTTTTGTGCCGCCGCAATCTATGACGATTGCACCTTTTTTAAACTTTTTGGCATTGTTCTTTACAAAATCTATAACTCCCTGCGGATATGCCGCGGCAATAACAAAATCGCACTCGCCTATATTCTCGTCACCTAAAGCACCGTCAACCGAGCCGACAAGCTCTGCGGCATAAATCTCGCTGAGCTTTATATCATAGCCCAAAACAGCATGTTTTGTGTTCTCTTTTAACGCTTTTGCCATTGAGCCGCCTATAAGCCCAAGACCGACTACTCCGATTACCATGATACACCCTCCGTCAACCTATTGACTTGCCGACTGCACCGAGCACTTTTTCCACATCTTTTGAAAGAGAATCAAACTCGCTCGGTGTGAGTGTCTGCGGACCGTCACACAAAGCGTGTTCGGGGTCGTTGTGAACCTCTATCATTATGCCGTCCGCGCCTATTGCCGCCGCCGCAAGCGAGAGCGGATGAACCATAGCCGCGATACCTGCCGCGTGGCTGGGGTCAACGATAACAGGCAGGTGAGTCATCTTTTTAAGCATGGGCACGGCAGAAATATCAAGAGTGTTTCTTGTTGCGGTCTCAAAGGTGCGTATGCCTCTCTCACAAAGAATCACTTTCTCGTTGCCGCCTGCCATTACATATTCGGCACTCATCAAAAGCTCCTGCAAGGTGTTGGCAAGACCTCTTTTAATAAGCACGGGCTTGTCGGTTTTGCCGAGCTCTTTAAGAAGCTCAAAATTTTGCATATTGCGCGCACCGACCTGAAAAACGTCCACATCTTTAAAAAGTTCTATGTGTGAGGCGTCCATTATTTCCGTCACTATCGGAAGACCCGTTTTCTCCTTTGCGGCAAGAAGGAGCTTTAAGCCCTCTTCTCTCATACCCTGAAAAGCGTAGGGTGAAGTTCTGGGCTTGAACGCACCGCCGCGAAGAAGTCCTGCGCCCGATTTTTTTACATCTTCGGCAATGGAGCATATCTGCTCTTTTGACTCAACCGAGCACGGACCTGCGATAAGCTGAAAATGACCTCCGCCGATTTTAACGCCGCCTATATCCACAACTGTGTCTGCCGGGTGAAATTTTCTGTTTGCATTTTTATAGGGCTCCGTTATTCTTGTGACATTTTCTACCATGCTGAGACCCTGAATCAGGTCTGTGTCAAGTCTGCTCGTGTCGCCCACAAGGCCAACTATTGTCACGCTCTCGCCCTTGCTGATATGCACTTTTATGTTTTGGCTGTTGAGCCATGCGGTGAGTGTGTCGAGCTGTTTTTTATCTGTGTCTTTTTTTAATGTGAGTACCATAATTTTTCCTCCTGATAAATAAAAAAAGGTTCCGCGGCGTTTCGCCGCGGAACCCAAAGCTTTTATATGCTTTCAGTTTTTGTTTTAAGCCGCAGGGAAACAGACCTTATCAGTTGAGCCGATAAAGTAAAAGTAATAATATTCAGATGCGTTAAAAAATCTGAGCATTTTTCTGTCTCCTTGTTGTTTATGCAGTGATTGTAGCACTTTAAAGCGCTGATGTCAACACTTTTTTCAAAAAATATTAAATTTGTTTAAAAGAACCGAAATTCCGATATAAAAAGTTCTGCTATTCGTCTTGATTTTTATTTTGCTTTGCCGCAGACACTTTTTCTTTGCGAATATAACCGAGCACCGCCGAAGCGGCAACCGCAACTGCCGAAACAGAGCCCAAAACAATATACAGCTTTTTGTTTTCTTCACTTCTGCTCGGCGGTACGGCAGTGAAATCATCTGTAAGCACGCTGCCGTTTTCATCTGTTAAAGACTGCCGCGCCTTGCCCTCGCCGCTTTGCAAAACGGTATTTTTAACACTTTCGGCAAGTTTATATGTGAAATCGTTGCCTGCGCGCGCCGATGTGCCGCGCTTTTCAGTTGCGGCCTCTTTTGTCTTTTTTGAAGCGGAGCTTTTCTCTGTCGCGTTTTTATCGCTCCGGCTTTCGACCGCCTCACCGAAATCAACAGTATAAAGATTTGAACTTTTGCCGTAAGTATCAATTATTCTCAATTTTAGGTCTCCGCGAGAGGCAAGCCGAGCTTTGACTATTTCAGCCTCTATCACCGCATTTTTTGAATAATCATACCGGCTTGCCGCTGTTTTAACGGCATAAGAGTCATCGGTACATCTGTATGTTCCGTCGGCACTCAAATATATCTCTGCACCGCCGCAAACAGACACGGTTGCACCTGCAAGGTTCGGATCGTTTATATTGCCGTATTCTATGCCTATGCACAAAAAGATTTTATTCTCTTCGGGCACTGTTACAATTCGTACATAGGCAAATTTTACATCATTGCCGAAATCATCGGGAACTTCAAGAAAGTGAAGCTCGCTGTCGCTCCACTCGGCATTGCCCTGCCTGCCGTCAATATTTATGCACTGTGCAGAAAATGCCGTAATCCATATTATTGCCATAATTACCGCAGCAAAAATGACCGATTTAATTTTAACGTCCTTCATCTTTCAAAATTCAGTTGATTTTAAGAGTGATTATTTCAAACGGCTTCGCCTTGAAGCTGACTTTGTTTCCGCAAACCTCGGGCACGTCCGTTTCATTCTCCATAAGGTCACAGATTTTTGCACTCTTTATATCAAAGCCGAAATCAAGAGTTACATCTGTGTGCTTGTTAAAGCATTCATAGCCTCTGACTATCACAGAGCCGCTGTCCTCTGCTTTTTTGACGGTTTCTATTATAAAATTGTCGGCACTGCATTTTACAAATGAATATTCTTCGGGCAAAGAGCCGCTTTGCCTTCCGATTTTTTGAGCGGTCATGGGAATATTCAAATCATACGCAAGCTTTATCGTACCCGCCTGCCTGTAATCCCCCGCATGGGGATAAAGAGAGTAGGTAAACGAATGCAATCCCTTATCGGCATCCGGGTTAGGCTCGGTTGCACATTTAAAAAGAGAGAGCTTCATTGTGCCGTCCTTGACGTTGTGACCGTATTTGCAGTCGTTCATAAGGCTCACTCCGTAGCCGTAGTCGCCCATATCCATAAACTTGTGGGCGCAGACCTCAAATTTTGCCGCGTCCCATGATGTGTTTCTGTGGGTATTGCGCTGAATTGTGCCGAACTGAATATCATATGTTGCTTTGTCGGTGTTCACATCAATGTCAAAAGCCGCTTTTACCATATAATGCTCCTGCTTCCAATCGGCAAGGGTGACAAAATCTATCCTCGGGCTATGCTCATAGAAGCATATCTTTTGGCTGAAGTCGGAGTCAAGAAATTTTCTTTTTACGATAATTCCGAATCTTTCACCCTCGTCAAAGGTCTCTGTGCCCTCAACGGAGTTTATCTCATACATTTTATCCTCATAGTAATTTGAAAGCTCCCAGGCGTCATACTGATAAGGATAATCCTCATAAGCCTCAATAACATTTGCCCTGCCGCCGTCTCTTAAAACCTCGCGGAGGTTGAGCTTGTCATAAAGTCTCTTTATAGAATAATCATCTGCAAATTCGACGGTATAATATTTTGTCTCGAGAGTCTTATCTTTAAAAGTATAATCTGCCTTGACCTTTTCGGGTTTAATAACCTTGTAGCCCTTGGGCGGAATATTCTCGGCATACACGGCTTCTCCGTCAACCTCCACCGCGCCGAAGCCCGCGAATGAGTTGGGGTTGAACACAAGCACGCCGCCGTCTGTGCCGATGTTGTCGGTTATCGCCTTCTTTGCGGATTTAAGCACGCTGCCGCCTTTTTCAAAAACAACGGCATAATCTTCATCACTCTTGTCATAAACGGGCTTAATTGAAGAGCCGGGTATAATATCGTGGAACTGGTTGAGAAGAATTATCTTCCAGCCCTCGTTTAGCTTTTTCTGCTCGTACTCATGACCCGTCAAAAGCTTTGCCATGCAAGAGAGAAGCTCTGCATTCTCATAAAGGAACTCGCTTTTTCTGTTGTTCTTTTTATTTTTTGCAATGGAGGTATATGTACCTCTGTGGAACTCAAGATAAAGCTCGCCCACCCATTTCGGCAGCCTCGGGTCATCCTCAAGCTTTGTGCGTATTCTGTCAAGATAATCGCCTGCAAACTCGATTTTTGTGCGCGGAATACCGGGAAGCCCTTTTTTCATTCTTTCGTGGTATTCAAGCTGGGAGTCCTCGGGTCCGCCGCCGCCGTCTCCGTGACCGAAAGTTATTATCGTGTTGCTGTTAAGCTCTTTAGGCTCATAACGCACATAAGAGCCTTTTGCATAGGACGGATTAAGCCCGGAAGTATAAACGGTTACTATATGGTGATTATCCGCAAAATTTTTAGGCTGACGGAGCAGATCCTGTGCCGTTAAAAATGCGGTGAACACCTTTGAGCCGTCTATGCCGTACCAGTTAAAATTATCATACGGCATACGGTTAAATTCGTTCCAAGAAATTTTTGATGTCACGAATGTGTCGATACCGCACTTTTTAAGTATCTGCGGCATTGCCGCGCTGTAACCGAAAACATCGGGCAGCCAAAGAATATGATTTTCTTTGCCAAATTCTTCTTTGAAAAATCTTTTGCCGAACATAAACTGGCGAACAAAGCTCTCGCCGCTTATGAGGTTGCAATCCGCTTCAAGCCACATACCGCCCTCGACCTCAAACCTGCCCTGCTCCACAAGCTTTTTGACCTCGGCATAAGTCTCGGGGGATTCCTCTTTTAAAAACTCAAAAAGCTGCGGCTGAGATGACATAAATTTATACTCCGGGTATTTTTTCATCATCTCAACAACAGATGAAAATGTGCGCTGCACCTTTTCCTTGGATTGACGGTAAGTCCAGCGCCACGCAACATCAATATGTGTATGACCTATGCACGAAACGACCTTGCCGTTATCCTTGCAGCACTTGCCGTAAAACTCCGTTTCAAGATATTCATTTGCCTTCTTGACGCTTCTCAAAAATCCCTCAGAGCCGGGGGCGCGCCAATCAAGCATATTTATCGCGGCATAAAGATGATTTACCGTTGTGACATATTCGCTTGAGAGCTTATCGAGTACAGGCAGAGCGTCAAACGGGACTGCGATGTTGTAATAAAGCTTTTCGGCCTCGCGCTCAAAAACGCAAAGCTCACAGTAAAACTCAGACTTTTCGCCAAACGGCGCCGAATAAGCATAAACGTGTATATCCTGCTCTTTTTTTGTGCTGTCAATCTTCAAATAGCGGTGATTTGAGTCCATGCCGCGCACAAATTTTCCGTCAACATAAGCCATATACTGAGGGTCCCAATCGCTATCGTCCTCGGGTGTTGAGGCTATATAAAGCTCCGCGTCCGAGCCGACAAGCTCATCGGGTATTCTGAGCTTTGTATAAAACCAGCGGTGCTCCTCCGGATTCATTCCCCAGCGGTCATACTCGCCGAAGCTTCTCCATTCTTCGGTCACTTCGGGAACGGTGTTATCCGTTTTGTAGCCGCACTCCATGGTTTTTATATCGGTAATTTTTATTCTAACCGGCGTAATTTGCTTTTTAATATTCAAAAGCATAGTTTCTATCTTTTGAACTGTGCGATCATTCATCATAGCAAAATATCATCCTATCAATTCATAGATTTTTTCAATTTCTTTTTTGAAAGAGTAGTCCTCGTTTTTTATGTTTTCGGCTATCGCTCTCTGCAAGTCCGCATTTTTTATAAATTCGGCAATTCCGTTCGCGCATTTTTCATTTTCAAGCGGAACTATAACGCCGTCATATCCGTTTTTTATTTGGCTTTTTGCAGTCGAATAATTTGTTATTGCAACCGGTTTTGAAAGAATCAGCGCCTCATTCACCGTGACGGCGTTGCCCTCAAAACGCGAAGGCTGAATGTAAAAATCACATTCTTTCATATATGGGTACGGGTTTGATTTTTTGCCGAGCAATATGACATTTTCTTTCATTCCCGATTTTTCTATGCTGTCTTTTATAAGCTCGGTATCCGTACCGTAGCCGATAATGTACCACTTGACGTTTAAGCCGTGCTTTTCTCTTAGATATTTGCATATAAAAGGCAAATTGTCAAAATTCTTTGCCGTGCAAAATCTGCCGACCGAAAGAAGCCTTATACTGCCGTCGCGCGGCATTTCGCCCGACACGTCAAATTCCGCGGCTTTTTCTTTTATAAACTGCGACGGGTGCATATTTTTTATAACCGTCAGCTTATCCCGAAGCTCGGGGAAAACCTTTAAAAAGCTGTTGCTCACTTCGTCCGAAATAGATATTATGCGGTCAAAGCCGCTCCACATTTCGAGTTCGGATTTTCGGTCTATTTCCACCGCGCTGTAATCTGTATGTATCCATGCGACTTTTTTCTTTGCCTTTGTTTTATGCAAAGCGTAATAATGCGGAGTCAAAAAGCTTATGACAAGGTCATATTCCTCATCCGAAATCATCGGCATATATTTATAGGTATATTTCTGCGAATAATTTATAAACACGTCAAAACCGTTTTTGTGCCCTGCCTCGGCGGTAAAATCCGCAGCTTTCTTTTTACCCAAAAACCTGCCGAAAGCTACGCCGAAACAGCCATTTTTCAAAACCTGCAAAGCAGATATGCCCATGCAGGCATAATGCTTTTCTTCATTTAAAATGTTGATATTTTTCGGGATATAATCATAAAGCTCGCCGAAATGACGTTCAAGAAAAAGGTCAACACTGTATTTTGAAGTGTCTATATTGTTAAGAAGCCCCAAAAGTGCGCGTTCCGCACCGCCAAGCTCCATAGTATGAGAAACTATCAGAATTTTTTTCATTTTTTCACTCCCATACGCCGATTTTTAATATTATAAACTGCCGCATATAATTAGTCAATACAGCTTTAATTCCATAATTTGTGATTATATAGTGCTTTTTTACAAATTGAACGCATATTTTATGAACAAATTGACGTTTTTAAATCTTGCTCGCAAAATTTTACAAAATTCGCGCGAAATAACAGTATAAATGTATTATTCTATAATTAAAGGAGGTGAATTAGGCTGTCTGGGATGTTATGTGAGAAATATTCCAAACATGGGGTTTATGAACAGTTTCTGCAAAAACAAATCCGATGACGGAGAAGGTTCTCTAGCCGAAGACGGCGGACCTTCGGCGATTATGCCCTTTTCCGTGGCTCTACCCTATAAATTGGGTCAAAGCGTGTGGTCAGTATGCAACAAGATAGTACGGGAATACACAGTAATCGGCTTTCGCTACGATTGCTCGGGTATTTCGGTTGACCTGCTGAACACCAAAGACGCCCGTGATATTCTTAACACGGATACGTCGTTTCTTTTTCTCAGTGAAGAAGAGGCGAGACATAGGGCATAGCAGACCTTCATGCTTTTGGCATTGAAGCAACAGATTCGCGGTGCAAACCACACTGTGAATCTCTTTTTGTGCATAAATAAAGAAAAGCTATAATTCATAGTTCGGCATATACACGCCGTTTATGAATATAGCTTTTTGGCAAATGTGTCCGCGCCGAATTTTACCATTCGTATTTTGTCAGCTTGCCCTCGCACAAAAGCTCCGGAAAATCCCACCGGCGCAAAACCTCATAAACCGCTATCGCAACCGAATTTGAGAGGTTGAGACTCCTTGCCGAGGAATCGTTTATCATTGGTATACGCACGCATTTTTCGGGATTGTCGTGCAAAAGCTCCTCCGGCAAGCCCTTTGTTTCTTTGCCGAAGAAAAGATAGGAATTATCGGGGTAGTCAACATCGGAATATCTGTTTTTTGCCTTTGTCGAAAAGAAATAGTAACTGCCCTTATTTTTTTCAAAAAAATCATCAAGATTTTTATAATAAGTTATATCAAGCAAATGCCAGTAATCAAGCCCCGCACGCTTTAATTTTTTATCGTCGATTTTAAAGCCCATCGGCTCGATTATATGCAGCCTTGCGCCGGTTGCGGCGCAGGTTCTTGCTATGTTGCCTGTGTTTTGCGGAATTTCGGGTTCAACCAAAACAATATTTAATGTAGACATTTTTTATCTTCCTTTCGGGATATGCTGAGGTTTAAAGGGCAAAATAATAAAAAACAAACGGGAGGGAAAAACATGAAGAAAAAAGCTTCAGCCGTTATAAAAGGCGTTGGTATAGGCATGATAGCCGGAGGTGCGACAGCGGTTGCCGGCAGCATGATGATGAGCTCGGGATCGAGCCGCAAATACCGCAAAATGGCAAACAAAGCCGCTAAAACAGCCGGCGACATCATGGACTCTATAAGCCACAGCATAGGTATGTAACCTGTCACATTCGGCACAAAAGCCAAAACAAAACAATGCTATAATTCACATCAGATATTTAAAACCGAGATGTGAATTATAGCTTGATTTTTAATTAAAGCGATTCATCGCTTCATCTGTTTTTGACTGTGTTATGAGCCTTATTGCTTCACAGGCGTCCGAAACCGCTTTTTTTAATTCCTCAAGTTCATCTTTTTTGAAGGTTGAAAGCACCCAGTCCGCAAGGTCATAATCGGGGTGCGGCTTTGCGCCTACGCCGACCTTAACTCTCGGAAACTCATTGCTTTTAAGATGATATATTATGCTTTTTATTCCGTTATGGCCGCCGTCAGAGCCTTTGCGGCGTATTCTTATTTTACCGCACGGCAGAGAAATATCGTCAAAAACAACAATTATATTCTGCGGCGGTATCTTATAAAAGCCCGCCGCCTCTCTGACAGCCTCGCCGCTGTTATTCATAAAAGTCTGCGGCTTCATAACTATACAGCGGTGGCCGCCGATTTTCACATCGCCCAAAAGAGCCTTGTGCTTTATTTTGTTTATTTTAAAATTTTCCTCAACGCAGAGCCTGTCCAAAGTCAAAAAACCTGCGTTATGGCGCGTGTATTCATACTTCTCGCCGGGGTTGCCCAAGCCCACAATCAAGAACTCGGGCGCCGAGGCGGAGGAAAAATCTTTTTTCTTTAAAAACATAGTATTCCTTTATCAGCCGTTAATATTCATTGCATAGGTTGTAACGCCGCTCCAATCGTCAATATCGGATTCGGAAGAATCGATAAATGTGTACTGAAGCTTTATTTTAAGCTTTTTGAAAGCCTCTTCAAAAGCTTCATCCGAATCGTATTTTGACATATCGGCTATACCGTAAATTTCAATATTCATGGCGTTGCCGGGGCCTATCGAATACTCTGCGCCGAGCTCGCTCTTGACCCAAATTCCGTTTTCGCCGTTGTTCTCAGCTTTTATAAAGCTGCACGCGAGTTGTTTGTCGGATTTATTCTCAATATACTTCACAATATAAAATGCACGCCAATTTTCGGGCTTGTCGGTGATGTCTTTTATATCGTCATCTGTCATGCCGTCCTCTTTTTTATCGGTGTTTATAAAAGAGTCTTTAATTGTCTGCGAAATTTTTTCGTCCTTTGCGATAACCTGCGGAATATTGACCTTGTCAACGTCCACAACCTCGGTGTACTCTTTCTTTTCACCGGTTTCTTTATCGGTGTAGCTGTGAGTATAAATTACCGTTCCGTTCTCTTCTTTCATATCGCCGAAGTCAACAACTCCCGCGTCCTTACCGCCGGAGCCGTCCTTGCCTTTTGAGCAGCCGAATGTACCGAGCAAAACCGAAAGAATTATCAGAAAGCTCATTATTTTTATAAAAGTATTTTTATTTTTCATGTTTATATTCTCCTTATTTCTGCCATTTATAAGGTTTTTTGGACGTTACCCAGCCTTTTTTGATTGTCTGACGCGATCTTGCAAGCGCAAGTGAATCCTTCGGCACATCTTCTGTTATAACCGAACCTGCCGCGGTGTAGGCATTGTCGCCGACCTTAACGGGTGCAACAAGGTAGGTGCTGCAGCCGATAAACGCATTGTCGCCGACAACCGTGCGGTTCTTTTCGCGTCCGTTAAAGTTGACAGTGGCACAGCCGCAGCCGACATTGATGTTTTTGCCGAAATCCGCATCGCCGATATAGGTGAGGTGAGAAATTTTGGTCTCATCGCCGATATTGGCGTTTTTAAGCTCAACGAAGTTGCCGACTCTTACATCCGCGCCGACATCGCAGCCGGGTCTTATTCTTACGAATGGGCCTATCTGTGCTCCCGACCTTACAAGTGAAGAATAAACCTGTGTGTTGTTAAGCTCAACGTCGTCTTCTATTTTTGAATTGTCAACAATGCTGTTTGGGCCTATCAAACAGCCGCTGCCGACAACGGTTTTGCCCTTTATTATTGTGCCCGGCAAAATTTGAGTGTCAACGCCGATTTCCGCCTCCGGGTCTATCATAACGCCGTCAATGCAGGGTATGCTTACGCCGCTTTTCATTATTTTTGTCAGCACGCTTTTGCGCGCTATTTCGTTAAGCTCATAAAGCTGAGCGCGGTCGTTTGCACCCAAAACAACATCGGGAGTTTTTGAAACATAAGCCGCCGCCTTGCCGCCGTTTGAGAGAATAATCTCTATCGCGTCGGTGAGGTAATATTCTTTGCTCTTATCGTGAGAAGATGCAAGAATATCGAGTGCCTTGAGGAGTGCGGAAGAATCAAACCAAAACACTCCCGAATTAACTTCGTTTATCTGTTTTTGGGTGTCGTTTGCTTCTTTTTCTTCTACAATCGCTTTGAGAAGGCCTTTTTCGTTTCTCTCTATTCTGCCGTAGCCGAAAGGATTTGCAACCTTTGCGGAAATTACGGTTGCGGTGTTGCCCGTTTCACAGTGGAAGTCGAGTGCTCCGCTTATCGTGTCGGCATCCATCAAAGGTGCGTCGCCGTTTAAAACGAGGACGTTGCCGGGCGTGTGCGCCTTTATAAAATCACGCGCCTGCATAACTGCGTGACCCGTACCGAGACGCTCCTGCTGCAAAACGGTCTCTATGCTGCCGTCAAGATGGTCTTTTAATATTTCGCTCTTGTAGCCCGTAACAACGCAAACCTCTTCCGCTCCGCCTTTTTTCGCCGCGGAAACCACCCAATCTATCATGGGTTTGAAAAGAACCTCTGCCATTGCTTTAGGTTTTGAAGACTTCATTCTTGTTCCCTCACCTGCGGCAAGGATAACTGCACATTTATAATTCATAAACAGAACCTCCGAAAAAATTTTATACGGAAAGTATATATATAATTATCGCACAAAACAATGCGAAATACAAGTAATAATTTGCGCTCGGAGCAAGCTGCGTCGCAAAGAGCGCAGAGCCGTCGTTTTTTGCCGTTTATATATATGAATTTTGCGGTAATTGCGCCGTGAGCCAACTTGTATGGCAGCGTGCCTATGCACCGCCGCCGGCAATATCAAATTGGGATATTCCACCTCATCAGTCACTTTGTGACAGCTTCTCCTCGAGGAGAAGCCGATTTTGAAGCTATCCTCAGTGAAAACGCAGAGCACACATCGCCTCCACTTTAGGGGAGGTGGATTCGGCGCTTTGCGCCGAAGACGGAGGGGTTAAAGTTTCATCAAAAATTGCATCACTCATTACAAAAGCTCAAATAATTGCAATAAAACGTTGACAAAGCAAGCCAAATAAAATAAAATCAAGATGTATATTAAACTGTAGGAGGGAATTTTATGAAAAAGATGTATAAAAGAATTTTATCAACATTACTGATTGCGGTATTACTTATCGGCATTGCACCGATAGGCGGATTTGAGCTTTCTACGAAAGTAAGCGCAAAGGACATTTCATCATGTAAAGTCGGCGACATAATTGAGTTCGGTTCATATCCTCAGAGCAAGATTACAGACAGCGACCTTATCGCAAAAATAGAAGCCGTAGGCAAGAGCATTTCTTGGGTAGACTATAACTACTACATCGGCACAGGCACTTCGGATGACGGCAACATGAAGCCCGTTGACGGTATGATGCTTTATAAGGATATCCCTTACAATGGCAGCAAATACCGGGCAGTTAAAATAAATCAATACCGTCCGTATCGCACAGGCAACACCTCCTCAGAAACATATCAATACGACAACGGTTATAACAAAGGCAATATATATTATTTTAAATACGAACCTCTCTCATGGCGTATTCTTGACCCTTCGGAGGGATATGTTATGTGCAATCAAATTATTGATTCGCAGGCTTATCAAAATTTTATTTATTATAACGGCAGTGAATACTACAACAGTGAGGCTTGTGAGAATTATGCTTCCGACTGGGTGACAAGCTCACTCCGTCAGTGGCTTAATAACAGCTTTTATAAAACGGCTTTTTCTGAAGAAGAGAAATCACAAATCGGAACATCACATCTCGAAAATAAGAGTAAACATTCAAGCACATATGACAGCGCAGATACATACGACAAAATCTTTCCCATCTCATATTATGACGCAATAAACAGCGCATACGGCTTCAATTCTGACAACACAGCTTATGATACGGCACGTCAGATGAAGGGTACAGATTATGCAAAATGTCAGGGATTGTATGTATTCAATTACTTAGACAGTAGCTTCAACGGAAACTCTTGGTGGTGGCTGCGCTCGCCCTACTATTCCTACGAGGCTTCATTTGTCAACCACGTCGGCTGGGCGACCGGCCACTACTTTGTCGATGACCCTTACCGGGGTGTTGTTCCGGCTTTTAAATTCAATCCAAAATCCACAATCCCGAATAAAATCGGTGATATAAACACAGACGGAAAGATAAACTCCGCCGACGCATTGCTTGTTTTGCAGTCATCAACGGGTGTAATAACCTTGACCGACACACAAAAGCTGCTTGCAGATGTAAACGAGGGCGGAAAAATAAATTCTACCGACGCTCTTTTGATTTTGCAGTACGCAACCGGCAAAATAACCTCTTTCAAATAATTTTTAAACCGTGTGAATTTTTTGTTCACACGGTTTTTTGCGGTATAGATTGGTGTGCCCACACCGCCGCCGGCAATATCAAATTGGGATATTTCACCTCATCAGTCACTTCGTGACAGCTTCTCCTCGAGGAGAAGCCGATTAGCCGCACATCGTCTCTGCTTTAGGGGCGGCGGCACGGCGAAGCCGTGACGGAGGGGGTTGCTTCATCAAGAACAAAAATTTCGGAATACCCGGTTATATGAACCATGCCGCCCGAACACATAAAAAATCAAATCAATAAATATAGTTTCATTAGTAAAGTTTGTTTGACTAAATACCGAAAAAATGTTAAAATAGCAGCATAGTAATGATCGGAGGCGATGCGGTGTCACGTTTTACAAGAGATGCGATAAAGGACTCGTTTATTAAAATGCTCGGAGAAAAGCGCCTTGACCACATCACGGTCAAGGATATTGTTGTTGACTGCGGAGTCAGCAGAAAAACGTTTTATTATTATTTTGAAGATATATATGACTTGCTTGAGAAGTGCATGGCAGACCTCACGCGCGAGTCGTTGGAACATGTTGTTGACCTTGAATCCTTTGAAAAAGAGCTTTTAAAGCTCGTAGAGTTTGTCATGAACAACAAAAAGGCTGTGTATCACCTATATTATTCTCTCAGCCGAGAGACATTGGAGGATTACTTGTTTAACAGTTCCATTATTCCCATAAAAGAGGTTGTAAGGCACAGGGCAACAGGCACAGGCTGCAGTGAAGAGGATATAGAAATACTCAGCAAGCTTTGCGCCAATGCTTTTACAAGCTGCGTCCTCAGATGGATTAAAGAGGGCATGAAGACAGATTTTGAGTATGTTTTAAGAAGAATATCCGTTATGTTTGACGGAGCGTTTACTGCCGCGCTTAAAAATGCCGCAGATTATGATAAGAAAAAAATGTAACATTTGAGCCGCCGTGTGAGAGTTTGACACACAGCGGCTTTTTTGTCCGTTTTATTATTCTGCTGCCGATGATATTATAATTAACGATAACAGAATTCTGCCGTAATTTGGGGCAGAAATAAAAAGGAGTGCTTTTTTATGAAGCTCATAAGATGTGCAAAAGCAGGCTACATCGTGAGCGCGGTTGCTTTCATGGCTCTCGGGCTGATACTGACAATATGGCCGGAGATGTCTATGATAACCATAAGCTATGCCGCGGGTGCAATAGTGCTCGCAAGCGGAATCGTGAGAATAGTGGGCTACTTTTCAAAAGACCTTTATTCTTTGGCGTTTCAGTTTGATTTGGCACTCGGCATATTCACGGTGCTTATCGGTATCGTATTTTTGCTTCATCCGCAGTGGCTCATATCGGCAATACCTTTCTTTGTCGGCATTTTTGTTTTGGTCAACGGGCTGTTTACCTTTCAGACCTCGCTTGATTCAAAACGCTTCGGCATGAAGTATTGGTGGGTAATGCTGATTTTTTCGGTGCTTTCGAGTGCTTTGGGCATTGTGCTTATAATCGACCCGTTTACGGGCGCGGGAGTGCTGACAATACTTGTCGGCGTAACAATGATGTGTACCGGCGTAGAAAAACTTTTTCTTGCGCTTTATACCATTGTTATAAAGAAAAAGAACAAACACGGCAGTGATTATATAGAAACCGATTGTCGCAATATTGACGAAGATTAAGAACGGAGGCTGGAAGATTGAAAGGAATAGAAAAACTTTCGGAGTGGATAACGCGCCACCCGAAGTTTATTATGACCGTTGCCCTCATTTTGCTGATACCGGCTATCATAGGCTACTTGCTCACGGGTGTAAACTATGATATTCTTTCATATTTGCCGGATGACATCAATTCGGTCCAGGGCGAACAAATACTTGACGAATCGTTCCATAACGCTTCGAGCGCGATGCTTGTCATAGAAAATTTTGACGACAAAGACGTTGTTGCGCTCAAAGAAAAGATTATGAAGATTGACGGAGTAACAAACGTCACATGGACAGACAGCGTTATTGACACCACTGTCCCGAACAGCTCGCTTCCGAGCTTTTTGAGAAAAATCTTTTATTCGACCGACGGCAAATCAACTTTGATGCTCATAAACTTTGAGTCTGCAAGCGCGTCGGACGAAACGGGAACGGCAATAAAAGAAATCCGCTCTTTGATGAATAAGCAATGCTTTTTGAGCGGTATGTCGGCAGTGCTGACAGACACCAAAGACCTTGCGGATTCACAGGCACCGATATATATTGCATTCGCAATTTTCCTTGCGCTTGTGGTTATGTCGTTCACAATGGATTCATGGGTTCTGCCGTTTGTGCTTTTGGCTTCGCTCGGCATAGCGGTTGTTTATAACATGGGTACCAACATTATATTCGGCGAAATATCGTTTATAACAAAGAGTATAGCCGCGATATTACAGCTCGGTGTTACCATGGATTATTCGGTATTCCTTATAGACAGATTTGATGAGGAGCAAATATATACCGATGACCGTTCGCTTGCAATGGGCAGAGCGGTTGCAAAAACTTTCACGGCACTCATGGGCAGCTCGCTGACAACGGTTTTCGGCTTCCTTGCAATGTGCTTTATGACATTGACACTCGGCTTTGATATTGGTATAGTTATGGCAAAGGGCGTTGTATTTGGTATTATAACCGTTGTTACGGTTTTGCCGTCAATGGTGCTTCTGCTTTACAAGCCCATATACCGCTTCCGTCACAAACGCTTCGTGCCGAAGTTTAACGGACTTGCAAGCTTCACAACAAAGCACCGCAGAGTTTTTGCAATAATTCTTTTGGTTTTGCTTGTGCCCGCATATCTCGCACAGAGCAATGTCAGCAAATATTATGATGTTGTTTCGGGTATGCCGCAGGATTTGGACTCGATAGTTGCTCTTAATAAAATGAAAGAAGAGTTCAACATGGCAAATACGCACTTTGTTGTTATTGACGATGATGTTCCGGACGGCAAAGTGAACTCGATGATTCAGGATATTAAAGAGATTGACGGAATAGAAACGGTTGTTGCGCTGGGCGAATATGTCGGCGCGGGCATACCGAAATCCATAATCCCCGAATCGGTTAAATCCATTGCCGAAAAAGACGGCTACCAAATGATGATGATAAATTCGGACTATTCGACCGGCACGGATGAGCTTAACGCTCAGATAGACGAGATGAACAATGTCATAAGCAAATACACCGACAGCGGTTATCTCACCGGCGAAGGCGTTCTCACAAAAGACCTTATAAGCATAGCAAATAACGACTTTGTTGTTACAAGCATCATCTCTACCGTGGCGATATTTATTCTTGTTGCGATATGCTTCAAGTCAATATCAATACCTTGCATACTGGTGCTTATGATAGAGCTTTCGATTTGGATTAACATCGGACTTTCATACCTCATGGGCACAGAAATATCGTTCATCACACCCACGGTTATCAACTGCGTGCAGCTCGGCGCAACGGTTGACTACGCAATACTTATGACAACGAGGTTCCGTGAAGAAATTCAGTCCGGCAAAGATAAAAAGACCGCAATACACGACGCCGCGGCATCATCCTGCACGTCAATATTCCAGAGTGCGCTCGTTTTCTTCAGCGCAACAATAGGCGTTTATTTCATCTGCGATATAAAGATGATAAAAGAAATCTGCGAACTTCTTGCAAGAGGTTCATTCATCAGCGCAATAATGATAATGCTTGTTTTGCCGCCCGTGCTTTATATTCTTGAGGGCGTCATAAATAAAACGACATATAAATGGAGAGTATCTGATAAGGAGAGTGCAAAAAATGAAAATTCTTAAAAGAAGCATCGCACTTGTTCTTTGTGCCGTAATGCTGCTTTCAATGTGTGCATGCGGTAAAAAGAAAGACGAATCGTCGTCAAAGGACGACAATTCAAATACGCAGGTTCAAACGGTTTCGTATACCGATCAGCCGTCTGCCGTAACAAAATCAGAAACGGTTTATGTTTCGATAGACTCCACCGGCAAAACCACCGCGACCACCGTTACCGACTGGCTTCACACCGACAAGGCAAAGGTAAAGGTTTATGATAAGAGCGACCTTGCCGATATAAAAAATGTTAAAACATATGCCGACCCGGTAAAAGAGGGCGACTCCATTGTTTGGAATATGGACACAACAGACCTCTACTATACCGGCACAACCACAAAAGAAGCTCCCGTAAGCTTTGATATTAAATATTCGCTTGACGGCAAAGAGATGTCCGCAAAAGATATTGCCGGTAAAAAAGGTCATGTCGAAGTGACAATAACAATGAAAAATAATTGTTACGAAGACCGCACGGTAAACGGCAGAACACAGCGCGTATATCTGCCCGTGCTTGCCGCAGGCGGAACAATCCTCCCCGAGAGCACCTTCACAGGCATAGATGTCAAAAACGGACTTAAATTCGGCGACGGCACAAAGCAGATAGCCGCTGTTGCAGGTGCACCCGGACTTTGCGAGAGCCTCGGCATCACAAAGCAGGACGTTAAGGATATAGTAGGCCTTGAACTCAGCGACACATTTGTTATTTCTGCGGATACGGAATGTTTTGAGCTTTCAAACATATACTTTGCAGTAATACCTTTCACCTCTCTTGACCTTGATTTAATCGCTCCCGATTCGGTCAGCGGACTTGTAAACAACCTTGCTCAAATTAAAAAAGTATTTTCTTGTCTTGAAAATATGGATATAAGTAGTATAATAAACTTATTATCGGGTAATGCGGGCACGGTTGAGGAGCTCACCAAAACCATTAACGAGGCAATTGCTCTTTATGATAAAAATAAGGCTTTGCTAAAACTCGGTTCAAAATACTGCACAGACGACAACATGAAAGCTCTCAACTCACTTGCCTCTTCGCTTAACGATAAGGACTTTGCAAAAGGTCTTGAGCTTTTGAGCGGCACCAACCTTGACGCGGTTATAGAGAGCTTGCCGGAGGTCTCCAAAAATCTCGAAAAAATTGCTCCGCTTCTCAAAAACGAAACTCTCAGCAAGGCACTTGAAATTCTCAGCAGCTCTGTTATGGTTAAATTCTTTAAAGAACTGCCCGCACTCAGCGAGAGTCTTTCATCAATTCAGAAGCTACTCGGCAACAAAGACGTTATGGACGCGATCAAAACCCTCAGCGACCCCTCTGTTGCCGCTATGCTGCAAAAGCTCCCGGGCGTTATGAAAGACGTTGAAGCACTCGCACCTTTAATGGGCGATTTGCAAAAGGATATGTCTGACCCCGAGGTTCAGAAAGCAGTAGAAAATCTGCCGCAGACCATGAAGGCCATTTCAAAGCTTTTGAATACGGTAGATAAAAACAGCGATGTTATTGATAAGCTCGTTTCGTTCGCTTCTGACGAAAACGTTAAAGAGCTTGTAGAAATTCTCGGCGAGTCCGATATTGACGTAGAAGAACTCAGCAAAAAATTCTCTTCACTTGTAGATAATGCAGACACGGTTGCCGCAAATGCAAAAGAGTGGCTCTCATTCGGCGAAAGCTACGGTGTTCTTACACAGAGCACAGACGCTCAGCAGACCAATGTTGTGTTCATTTACAACACACCCACAATAGATAAACCTGCCGTACAGGAAGAAAAGACCGAACAGGAAGAAACTCACTGGTACACAAGAATTCTTGACCTGTTCAGAAGAAAGGATTAGTTTTTATGGCATCAAAAAGAATATCCAAAACAGAAATGCTCAAAGAAATAAAACAGATGAATTCTTTCGGCACAAGACTGACGGGAAGCAAGGGTCAGCTTGATTTTATTGAGCATCTCAAGTCCGAAATCAGAGATATGGGGCTTGAGATTTACAGCGACCCGTTTTATTTTAAAAGATGGGAAGAGGACGAAGCTTCTTTGCAGATTTTCGGATTTAACGGTCCTGAGGATATTCAGATTTCATCGGTGTTTCCGTATTCCGGCGAGACAAAAGAGAACGGTATAACATCAGAGCTCTATTATGTCGGCGATAAAATAAGCGGTTTTGCAGGTGCAAAAGACAAAATTGCCGTTGTAGAGATTTCAGAGATAAATTCCATACCCAGCGAGGTGGCTTTTGATAAGCGCTCATCTTACCCCGATGATGTTCAGCTCCCGGCAAATTATAACGGACCCGTTGCCACAACATTTGTTAAATTTCAGTATGCGCGCCTTGCAAAGCTTCGCGGCGCAAGAGCTGTTATATTTATCTGGAAGGGTATGAACAGCGACGCCGTAAAAGGTCAGTACCTGCCGTTTATACTTGATTATCAGGGCATACCCGCGGTGTGGGTCAGCGAAGATGTGGGCAAAACGGTACTTGAAGCGGCACAGGGTCACAGAACCGCAACCTTAAAGCTGACCGCAAAAACCGACAGGCACGCTTATACGGAAACATTCTATTGTATGCTCAAGGGCGAGAGCGACAAAGAGACAGTCATTGTCAACACTCACACCGACGGCACAAACTGCGTTGAAGAAAACGGCCCTGTTGCCATGCTTCAGCTTATAAAGGCTCTTAAAGATAAAAAATTAGAGAGAACGCATATTTTTGTGTTTGTAACAGGTCACTTCCGCCTGCCGAGATTTAAAGATATTGACGGCGGCGGAATACAGGCAACGTCAAAATGGCTCGCCATGCACAGAGATTTGTGGGACGGCAAGCAGGGTCACCTGAAAGCGGTTGCGGGTGTTTCGATAGAACACCTCGGCTGCAAAGAGTGGTCGGTTGTTGACGGCGAATACAAAGAGACGGGACCTGTTCAGACAGAGCTTGTATACACAGGTAACATGAATCTTGACGATCTTTATATGGATACCGTTAAAGAGCGTGAAAATGTTAAGACTATGACGCTCAGAGGTCACAATTTTTTGCATTTCGGCGAGGGTCAGCCGCTGTTCAACGCCGGCATACCCGAAATATCGCTTGTAACCGCGCCGGATTATCTGTGTGTAGTCAGCGACAGCCATGAGATGGAAAAATTTGATATAGACCTCATGTATGACCAGACCAAGACTTTCTATTCCATAATTAAAAAGCTCGATACCATGAACAAAAAAGAAATCGGCGATTGTGACAATTATTCATTGGTAACGGGCAAAAGCGTTTCGGGCAGAAGCGACATAAATATTTCTGCTCTTAAAAAGAAAGTTTTGTCTGTAATAAAAAAATAAACCGGGCAGGATGTGTATTTATGCTTAAAAGGATTATCTCGGCCGTGGTGCTTCTTGCACTCGTGGCAGTATGTTTTGTTTTATCAACCGAAACGGCTGTTTTGCTGATAGTCGTGTGCGGCGTTCTGTGCTGCTTTGAGCTGGGCAACGCACTTAAAAAGCTTGAGCGCAACCCGGTTGCACCGCTCGCATTTGCATTCGTTGTCGGCTCGGCTTTGATAATATATTTTAAGCTGTCGCTTGTTTTGCTTGTGGCACTTTTAGGTGCGATATTCCTTGCGGATTTTGTAATCTGCATGGCTTCAAAAAAATATACCGCGCAGGATGCGCTCGCAACACTCGGCATGCTTATATATCCGTGTTTGCCGGTGGTTGCGGTTGTTTATATATGCACGCTGCCGTCGCCTTTGTGGGTGGTTGTTTTCCTCACGGGATTTTTGAGCGCGGTAAGCTGCGACACATTCGCACTCTTCGGCGGCATGGCGTTCGGCAAACATAAGCTTGCACCGACGGTCAGCCCCAAAAAGACTATTGAAGGCTCAATTTCCGGCATGGTCGTCACTGTGGCAATCTCTGCCGGCGCATGGCTGCTGTTTAAAGATTATATAGACTGCAATATGTGGCTTTATATGCTCACGGTGCTTATCTGCACGGTAACATCTCAAATCGGCGACCTCTCCGCTTCGTTTATAAAACGAGAGGCGGGTATAAAAGATTTCGGCAATCTTATCCCCGGTCACGGCGGAATGCTTGACAGAATAGACAGCATAATTTTCTCGGTACCAACAGCGTATGTTTTTCTTTACCTGTTTGAGAAAATAAAGTGATAAAGGCGGATTATACCATGAAAAAACTACTTATGGTTTTTAACCCCAAGGCGGGCAAAAACAGCACAAGAGAAAAGCATGACGATATTCTTCGCGTGTTCAGAGAATACGGATTGGAAGTAACCGAAAAAACAACCACCTGCGTGGGCGATGCGACAGAAATAGTAAAGCATAACCACAAAGGTCACGCGGCAATAATTTGCTGCGGCGGTGACGGCACGTTTAACGAGGTTATAAACGGAGTTATGGCATCAGGTGCGGATATTCCGATAATGTATATCCCCATGGGCTCAACAAACGACCTTGCAAACACCGTCGGAGTTACCAAAGATATAAACTCCCAGGTTGAGCTGTTTTTAAACGGCAGCATAAAGGGCTACGATGTCGGAAGCTTTAACGACACTCACTTTACATATGTTGCTTCATTCGGCGTAGGTACGGACGTATCTTATATGACCTCGCAGAAAATGAAAAATATTCTCGGTCATGCGGCATATATTTTAAACGGCTTTGTGTTTAATCTGCCGCACCAGATAAAAAATCTGAAGCCGCATCACATGGTTATAGAGTATGACGGCGGAGTTATTGACGATGATTTCTTCTTCGGCGCAATTTCTAACACAAACGAGGTTGCAGGCCTTTTTAAGTTTGATAACTGCGATGTTAAGCTCAACGACGGTTTGTTTGAGGTTATACTCGTAAGAAAGCTCAAAAATGTGCCCGATGCGTTCTATCTTCTCAAAAAGATAAGGGATCAGGATTATGACGGCGACAGAATTATCACATTCAAAACATCAAAAATGAAGATGATTTGCGATGAGGAGCTGGCATGGACTCTTGACGGCGAATTCGGCGGAAAGCACAATATTGTAAATATCGGCATAGAGCCGAGCGCGGTTAAAATAGTTGCTCCGCACAGCAAATATTTTATATCCGATAAGCCTGTAAAGGACGAAGAGGAAAACGAAGACGTTTTTTATGAAGAAGAGCAGGAGCTTGCCAAGGCAGGCAGAAAATAAAACCCAACGGCAGTGGCTGAGATGTCACTGCCTTATTTTTTGAAAGCACAGGATAATATTGTTAAAAAATTCACAAAATATTTTCTAAACATATTGATTTTGTTTTTTACTTTTGTTATAATAATCTCAGCGGCAGAGCAATGCCGTTTTTTAAAGGAATATTATGTTAAAAAATTAACAATCAGGAGGCTTTGTTATGGCACGTTTTACTTTACCGAGAGACATTTATCACGGCAAGGGAGCACTTGAAGCTCTCAAAAACTTCAAAGGCAAAAAAGCGATGATCTGCGTAGGCGGCGGCTCAATGAAGCGTTTTGGATTTTTGGACAAAGCAGTTTCATACCTTAAAGAAGCCGGCATGGAGGTTGAACTGTTTGAGGGGATAGAACCCGACCCGTCGGTTGATACGGTCATGAGGGGCGCAGAAGCCATGCTTAAATTTGAACCTGACTGGATTGTTGCCATAGGCGGCGGCTCACCCATTGACGCGGCAAAGGCAATGTGGATTAAATACGAGTATCCCGATATTACGTTTGAGGAGATGTGCAAGGTTTTCGGCATACCCGCACTTCGCAAAAAGGCACATTTCTGCGCCATTTCTTCAACATCGGGCACTGCAACAGAGGTTACGGCATTTTCTATAATTACCGATTATGAGAAAGGCATAAAATACCCTATTGCCGATTTTGAAATCACGCCCGACGTTGCCATTGTTGACCCGGAGCTTGCCGAAACAATGCCCAAAAAGCTTGTGGCACACACAGGCATGGACGCAATAACCCACGCGATAGAGGCTTATGTTTCTACCGCAAACAGCGATTATACGGACCCGCTCGCGCTTTATGCAATCAAGATGATTCAAAATGATTTGGTCGGCTCTTATAACGGCGACATGTCAAAGCGCGACAGTATGCACAACGCCCAGTGCCTTGCGGGCATGGCATTCTCAAATGCACTGCTCGGCATAGTTCACTCAATGGCTCACAAAACCGGCGCGGCGTTTGCGGATTGCGGCGCACATATTATTCACGGCGCGGCAAACGCTATGTATCTGCCAAAGGTCATTGCCTTTAATGCAAAGGACGAGACTGCGGCAAAGCGCTATGCCGTTATAGCGGATTATATGGGTCTCGGCGGCGAAGCTACCGGTGAGAAAATAAAGCTTCTCATAACATATCTTCGCCGGATGAATGACGATTTGAATATTCCGCACTCCATCGGCACTTACGGCGCAGACAGCTACCCCACAGAAAAAGGCTTTGTCCCCGAGGACGTATTCCTTGAAAGATTGCCGGAGATAGCCAAGAATGCAATCGGCGATGCCTGCACAGGCTCCAACCCGAGAATCCCGACGCAGGAGGAAATGGAAAAACTCCTCAAGTGCTGCTATTACGACACAGAAGTTGATTTTTAAACGTAAACAGATAAAGAGCCACAGTTTCGGCTGCGGCTCTTTTGTTATCTTTTCTGCAATTTTTTTGCAATGCAAAATATTATGAAAATGATTATATTTATAATAACTATCGTTGCGCCCGTGGGCAAGGTGTAGCCTGCCGGGCTGACATAAACGCACGAAACTCCGAGGCCGATAACAAAGCAGATTACCGAAATAATAACCGAGCTTATCGTAACGCTCAAAAACGATTTAAACACGCGCATTGAGCTTATCGCAGGGAAGATGATAAGAGCGGAAATTAAAAGCGCGCCCATAACCTTCATGCCCAAAACAATGGTTATTGCCGTGAGTATTGCTATTACGGTGTTATAAAGGTTGGTTTTAAGACCGCACGATTTTGTGAAAGACTCGTCAAACGTAACGGCAAAAATCTTGTTATAAAACAGCACATACAAAATTATGACTGCGGCGCTCAGTGCAATGCTGAGGTATACGTCGCTCTCGGTCATTGTCAGGGGACTGCCGAAAAGATAGTTGCACACATCGGTGTTCATTCCGTTTGTGAAAGATATTATAACCGTGCCGACGGCGAGCGCACCGGAGGATATTATGCCTATTGCCGCGTCGCCCTTGAGCTTTGTGTTTTCACTCAGCCGCAAAAGGAAAAATGCCGAAACGACAACTATCGGTATTGAGATATAAAGCGAAGCGTCCGCTAAATTCAGCGCGGCGGCTATTGCCGTTGCACCGAAGCCGACGTGTGAAAGTCCGTCGCCTATCATAGAGTATCGTTTTAAAACAAGGCTCACGCCCAAAAGTGAGGCGCAAAGAGAGACGAGTATGCCTGCTATCAATGCACGCTGAACAAAAGTGAAACCTGCAAAATAAGATAATTGCTCAAAAATATCAGCCATTGTCGTGCCCTCCCTTGATGCCGGCAAAGAACGGCGAATTTTTGTATTCTTCGGTCGTGCCGAAAAAGTGTGAATTGTGGTTCATATGCAGTATGTGATCTGCAATGCCGAGCACACCGGGTATGTCGTGCGATACCATAATTATCGCCATGCCGTTTTCGCGGTTAAGCTTTTTTATGGTGCTGTAAAGCTCGGCGGTAACCATGGGGTCAAGACCGGCCACAGGCTCGTCTAAGAGCAAAAGCCTGTCTGCGGCACACAAAGCCCTTGCCAGCAAAACACGCTGCTGCTGACCGCCTGAGAGCTCGTGATAGCATCTCTTCTTTAAATCTTCAATGCCGAGAAGACGGGCGTTCTTATCCGCAAGCGCACGCTCTTTTTTTGTGTAAAACGGACGAAGCCCCATTTTGTTGATACAGCCCGAGAGAATTATTTCGCTCACCGATGCGGGGAAGTCCTTTTGAAGCTCGGTTTGCTGCGGAAGATAGCCTATTTCGTTTTGAAGAAGTCCGTCGCCGAATTTAATCTCTCCTCCCGAAAGCTTTATAAGAGAGAGTATTGCCTTGACGAGCGTTGTTTTGCCGGAGCCGTTTTCGCCCACAATGCAAAGCGCCTGACCTTTATCAACGCCGAAAGAGAGATTGTCTATTACCTTTTTGCCGTCATATGAGACGGATATATTTTTACATTCTATCAAAGCCATTTATTTTAACGCCTCTTCTATATTTTTAAGGTTTTGTTTCATAAGGGTTATATAAGTAACTCCGTTTTCAAAATCTTTTTTTGAAACATTGTGGCAGGAGTGAAGCATGAGCTTCTTTGCCCCGGTTGCCTCGCACAGGGTGTCGGCAACCTTTTGTGATGAAAATTCGGTGTAAAAAACCGCCGTCGTGCCTGTTTCTTTGATTTTTTTATCCAAATACGCTATCGTTGCCGCGCTCGGGTCGCTCTCTGTTGAGCAGCCGGGGAATGCCGCGTAATACTTAAAGCCGTATTCCGCCTCTAAATATCTGAAAGGAAAACGGTCGGCAACTATGAGTGTATCGTTTGGTGTGAGAGCTTTTCTGTAAAGTGCGTCAAGCGAAAGCAGCTCTTTTTTATATTCTTCAAAATTTTGGGTGTATTTATCTTTGTTTTGCGGGTCGGCAGAGCATAGCTTGTCTTTTATTTTTTCACTTATCAAAACAGCGTTCACGGGAGAAGTCCAAACATGCTCGTCATTTTCACCGTGCGCCTCTTCGTGCGAATCATGCGAATGGCGCATACCCTCGATATCTTCTTCGCCCAAAAGCTCAACGCAGTCGGTCATTTTGAGGGTGTTGATTTCGCCGCTGTCAAATGTTTCAAGCAGTGATTCAACCCATTCGTCAGATTCACCGCCGAGATAGATAAACAGGTCACATTCTTTGATTTTTGCCATGTCCCTGACTCCCGGCTCATATGAGTGCGGCTCTGTGCCGGGGGTTATGAGCATAGATACTTCGGCGCCGTCAACTCCCTCGCAAATTTTTTTCGCAAAGTCATATGACGGAAAGATGCTTGATATAACACTGATTTTGTCACCGCTCGGTCTTATGTCGGCGCAGGCTGTTAGAGAAAACAGAATTACGGCGGCAAGCATTAAAGATATAAATTTTTTCATTTTGTTGCCTTTCTGCAATTTTTGCAATAGCCGTAAAGCGTGGTGTTGGTGTTGTCTATCAAAAAATCGAAGTCTTTTTCAATGCTGTCCTCCGCACTTTTTAAAACAGGGGAGTTTATGTGAAAAAGCTCGCCGCAGCCTATGCACTTCATATGAAAATGGTCACATTCTCCGCAGGGGTTATATTGATATGTGGGTCCCGAGCCGGGTGAACTAAACTTTTTGATTGTGCCGTCTTTCACAAACTGAGACAGTGCGCGGTAGACCGTTGCTTCGCCGATGTTTATATTTTTATCCGATATTATCTCACGCGAGGTGAAGCATTTGCCGGGGTTGCTCTTGAATAAATCGAGCAAGGTTTGTTTTTGCTTCGTATGATATGATTTTTCTTCTTTCATAAAAATTACTCCAATTTGATAGTTACTATCAAATTGGAGTATATCACAATGTTTAATTTTTTGCAAGAGTAAATTATTCCTTCGCTAAAAAGTCCGTTGCGGCTTTTAACTGAGCGTCGGTATCGTTCTCGGTGTTTGAGACAGCGAGATTCGGCTGAATCCCGACATTTTCAAAGGTTTCGGTTATATAGGGCTTCACCTTTGCAACGGTGAGGATAACTCCGCCGCCGTCCGAGAGGGCAAAAGATTCTTGCACGTTTGCGTTGCCTGCCGTTTTTTCGCCTATCAAAGACGCTACGCCGAAATCGCGCAAGTCACAGGCAAAAAGCTCGCCGCAGCACTCGGTTTCTGCATTTATAAGCACTGCCATTTTTACCGAGCTTATGCACGATGCGTTGGAGGGATAGTAGGTCTCTTCGCCGTTTTTATCAATAACGGTTGCAAGTGCGCCGCTGCCCTCGCTTGCTATGGGCACAAGGAGCTTGAGCGTTTCTGCGGTGTATTCGACCGTGCCGGATTTTGTGTTTCTCACATCAAAAATGATGGAAGTAACGTCTTTGCCGAGTGAATCCAAAACCTCTTGAAGCTGTGATGCCGTGTTCGCATAAAAGCCGTCTATTTTTATATATGTTACGTCTGACCCGACCTGCTTTGAATGAACCGACCTTGAAGAGTAGCCCATCATAACAGACACGTTCTTTTGGCTGTTATCACGAATATAGGTTATTTTTATGCTTGTTAGTTTGTTGCCGCTGAGGCTGTTTAAAAGCTCTGCATAATTCTCGGATGTGACGGCTTCACCGTCTATAACCGAGAGCAAGTCGCCCTCTTTTATCCCCGCTGCGGCGGCAGGGGAGTTCTCAAAAACAGAGGTTACCATAATATATCCGCTGTCAGAGTCAAATGTGGCGTTGATGCCTATGCCGTTTATCTCGCCCTTTATAGAAGAAACATATGCGCTGTATGCACTCGGAGAGAGATAGTGGCAGGAGCTGTCGCCGAGGGACTCAACATAGCCGGAGAGAAGCCCCGTGTTGCGCGAGGATTCGGATACCGTGCCGTAATAATTCTCACGCACAACCGAATCAAGTTCATCAACAAGGGCATATGCCGATTGTCTGTCCTGCAGGTTTGATATGAGTCTGTTATAAATCCGCTGGGAGACGGACATTGTAATTGCGAAAGTTGCCGTTACAAAAGCGATAACTATTGCAACGGCAACACCCAGTGAAATCTTTTTATTCATTCAAGATTCTCCGGTAATAATTTTATTTGTGAACGTATGAGGCGGGGTTGTATTTGTTACCCGCACCGTCTCTTATTTCAAAGTGGCAGTGGTTGCCTGTGGCATAACCTGTTTGACCGACATAGGCTATGACCTGACCTTGGCTGACGTGCTGACCGGTGCTGACGGCAAGGCCGCTGCAGTGACCGTAAAGCGAGTATGTGCCGTCACCGTGGTTAATCATAAGGTGAATACCATAGCCCGTAGTGTTGTGTTTGGTATAGAATACCGTACCCGATTTTGAAGCTACAATGTTTGAACCGCCGGGAGCCGCAATGTCAAGACCGCTGTGATACTTGGTTTTGCCCGTTGCGGGGTCACGTCTGTATCCGTAGCCGGAGCTGATGTATGAGCTGCCTGTGGGAACAGGCCACATCCAGCCGCTTTTGCTTATTGTGCCCGATGTTCCGCCGCCACCGGAGGAACCGCCCGATGAGCCGCCGCTTGAAGAACCGCTGTTGTTTTTGTTGCCGGAGGAGGAGTGGTTCTTTTTGTTCTCAGCCTCGGCTTTTTTAATTGCGGCAACGATGTCTGCCTGTTCTTCTTTGTAGCCTTCAATATCATCATGCAGCTCTTCAATGTCGCTGTTTACGCCGTAGAGAATTTCATCAACCTTTGCGGATTTTGCTTCAATATCGTCAATAAGGTCGTCATACTCTGCCTTTGAGGCGTCAAGTTCAATCTTTTTGGCACTGAGCTCTGTCTTTTTAATCTCTGCATTTTCTTTCTTTTCGGAAAGGTCTGATTTGAGCGACTCGGCTTCGGTTATTTCGTCGTTGAGCTTGTCAACAAGCTCCTGGTCGTTGTCGGTAACGCGCTTGAACATCTCAAGTCTGTTGAGAAGCGATGAAAGGTCGCCGGATTCAAGAAAAATTTCAAGAAGCGACGCCGAACCCGACATATAGTTTGCGCGCATACGTTCACAGAAAAGGTCAACCGTTTCTGAAATGTTGTTGTTCATTGTTTCAAGGTTCTTTTCTGTCTCGTCTATCTGATTGCCGAGAGATTTAATCTCACCCGTGAGCGAGCTGACGCGCGTGTCAATATTGTCTTGCTGCTGCTGAATAACATAAACCTTTGATGTGAGGTCGGAAAGCTGAGACTGAAGCTTGTTTGCAATGGCTTTTTGCGAAGCCTTTTCTTTCTCAAGCTTATCTATCTCTTTTTGTGCGGCACTGATTTTTGAGTTTATATTTGCCTTTTGCTGTGCAAGCGTTGCGGCAGATGCCGTGGGAGAAAGTGCAAATATGCTCGTGAAAATCATTGCGAGTGATATAAGAAGACTGACAAGTCTTGAAATCTTATTCATTTTCTTCATAAGTGACTCCTCCCTGCTCTTTAAGATATCTCTGAATAGAAACCATACTGCCCACTACGCCGGAGAGAACGCCGATGATAAGGAATGCCGCGAGAAGTACAAAGACATACTCTCTGAACGGAACAAGCGTACGGCCTATTCCCATAACGCTGCCGAGCATTGAGGCGATGGATTTTTTTGCTACTTCATAAAGTCCGCCGACTGCGGCAAGCGAAAGACCTGCCGATATAACGCCGAGAATCATACCCTCTATAACAAACGGCCAGCGAATAAATCCGTTTGTTGCGCCGACCGATTTCATAATGCTTATCTCAAGTCTGCGGCTGAACATGGTTATTCTGACTGTGTTTGATATGATAAAGAGCGAAACAAGCATCAAAAGAATGATAATGCCTACGCTCAGGTATGTGACCGAGGTTCTGATGTTTATAAGAGTGCTCGCAAGGTCTTTGTTGTCTCTTATGCTCTCAACATTTTGGAGCTTTTCTATCTCTTTTGTGGTGTCGTCAAATTTTTCCATATCCGTTACCCTTACTTTATAAAGGTCGGGCAGGGGATTTTCAACACCCTCAAAATATGTTGCGTCCGTGCCGAGCTCCTGAAGCTGCTGCTTAAAAGCAGTCTCTTTGTCAACAAAGTCACAGCCTGCAACATTGTCGAGTGATTTAAGCTCTGCGCCGAGTTTTTCGGTTGCCGCTTCGTCCGCAGTCTCTGAAACATAGACCATGATAACATTGCGGTCTTCGATACTGTCAATAAACTGCTGAATGTTGACAAGTATCATAAACGCGGAGCCTATCATTATAAGGCAAGAGAGCAAAACGGCAATTGAAGCTATTGACATGAGCCTGTTTGCCCAGATGTTTCTGAATCCCTCTTTGGTAAGAAATCCGAAACTTCTTCTCATTGCTCGTCACCGCCTTTCTCTGCATTGTCAAGATAAACGCGGTAATTCTCATTGTCGCCGAGAATGGCGTTTAAATAGTCGTTATCCGCAGTTTTTTTGTCTGCCGCTTTTTCTTCTTCGGCAGGCTGAACCTCCGGCTTAATATGTTCTTTAATCTCTTCATTTTTTTCTGCCGGTTTAACGGGAGATTTGAGGTCTTCGTCCTCAAACACCGAGTCGTTCTTTTCTTTGCGGAATCTTCTGCGTTTTATAAAATCTTTGCGCGAGTTTTCTACGCCGGGCAGGTGAGCCATAGATGCCTCGGGCATCTGACCGTCTATTACATTGCCGTCGGATACTACCTGACCGGATTCAAGCACGATAACGCGCTTATCAAACTTTTTAACAAGCTCATGCTCGTGTGTAACCATAATAACGGTTGTGCCTGCCTCGTTAAGTCTTGTGAGAAGTTCAACTATCTCCATTGACATCTGCGGGTCAACGTTGCCGGTGGGCTCGTCCGCAATGATAATTTCTGCATTGTTTGCGAGCGCTCTTGCAAGGGCAACACGCTGCTGCTCACCGCCCGAAAGCTCGTTCGGCATACAGCGCGCCTTTGAGGCAAGGCCGACTATGCTGATAACGTATGGCACGCGCTTGCGAATTTCTTTTTTTCTTGCGTTTACAACTCTCATTGCAAAGGCAACGTTGTTGTAAACGTCCATTGTGGGTATAAGACGGAAGTCCTGAAAAACAATTCCCATATTTCTGCGGAAGTAGGGGATTTGTCTTTTTTTCATTTTTACAAGGTCATAATCTTTGATTTTTATAGAACCGGAGGTCGGAACCTCTTCGCGCATCATAAGTTTAAGAAATGTGCTTTTTCCTGCTCCGGAAGCACCTACGACAAACACAAATTCGCCTTTTTCGATTTTTATGTTGACGTTGTTGAGTGCTTTTGTTCCGTTAGAATAAACTTTTGATACATTTTTAAATTCGATCATTCGCTTTTTTCACTTTCCCTTTCCGGAATATGGCGTAAAGCCAAAAGTCCTTATTTGCGAAACATCAATATTTTACGGGGTTGGCGTCAAGATATTTCTTGACCATGAGAGCTACTTTGAATACGATGGCGTCGTCAAATTCTCTGAGGTCAAGACCTGTGATTTTCTTGATTTTTTCAAGTCTGTAAACGAGCGTGTTCCTGTGAACAAAAAGTTTACGCGAGGTTTCGCTTACGTTGAGGTTGTTTTCAAAGAAACGCTGAATTGTAAAGAGCGTCTCTTGGTCGAGGCTGTCAATAGAGCCCATCTTAAACACTTCGTGAAGGAACATTTCGCAAAGTGTGGTAGGCAGCTGATAAATAAGTCTTGCAATGCCGAGGCTGTCGTAGCTGACAATGGTTTTTTCGGTGTCAAACACTTTGCCGACCTCCAGCGCAACCTGAGCCTCTTTAAATGACCTCGCAAGATCTTTTATGCTTACTACCGTTGTTCCTATGCCGATAACGGCGTGAGTATAAAGCTCGGTGTTCAAAGAATCCGCAATAGAACGCGCGAGCATCTCAATATCTTTTGTGGCAATGCCTGTTTTTACATCTTTAACAAGAGCAATGTCGGTTTCGTTTATGTTTATAACAAAGTCTTTTGTTTTGTCGGGGAAAAGGTTCTGTATAACGTCAAAGGTTGATGCATCGGTCTGGTCGGGGACTCTGATAAGCAAAACAACGCGAGTCATCTCGTTGTTGAAACGCAGCTCTCTTGCTTTGAGATAGATGTCACCGGGCAGAATGTTATCGAGAATAACATTTTTAATAAATATGCCCCTGTCATATTTTTCATCAAAATACTGTTTCAGATTGCTGAGAGTAACCGCACAAAGACCCGCGTATTTTTCTGCAAGCTCGTCCTCTCCGTCAATAAAGACCGCATATTCGGGGTGAACCTGATTGCCGAACGCTTTATAAGTCATAGAGCCGACAATAACAGTGTCGCTTGCACCGAATACTTTTGCTGCCGCCTCCGAAGCAACTTCGCCTATTTTGCCGAGCTCGCTGCAGGATATAACGGTTCCTGTCTCGTCGATAATACCAACAGTTCTGTCAATGGCAGAACGCATTTGATGTATTACTCCCTGAAAAAGTCTGTTTGACATAGATACAATCTCTCCTCACTTTTAAACAAATGGTGCATATTGTTTGGGTAATATGCACAATCCGACAATCTACATTTTACACTATGACGGCGCATAATTCAAGAGATTTATAAAAAATAATTGCCTGCGTCTCAAAAATATTTGAAAACAGGTGGTATTTGAAGCCATTTTTATATAAATCTTACAAAAAAGGCTCTGATAATTAAGCTATTTTCAGTTTGTGGATTTTTACTATATGTTGTGGTAAAACGAGAGAATATGCGACCCAAAATACCACAAAAAAGCAAAATGCGACACCCAAAACGGGTGCCGCAAAAATTTTCGGTTTCAGACTCAGTCGTCGTCTTCCTCGTCGTCATCTTCGTCAAAGTCAAATTCAAGGGTCTCGCCGCAAGCGGGGCACTCGATTGAATCTTCGTCAAGAACGCTCTCGTCAAGGCAGATAACCTCGCCGCAAGCGGGGCACTCAACCTCAAAATAATCACCTGTGCCTGCGCATGAGCTGCAGTCACAGCCCTCATAATCGTCCTCATCCTCTTCAAAGATGTAGTCCTCAAGGTCTGCAAGGTCTTCATCAACAGCGTCAAGCTGCTCGCCGACCATGTCAAGTGAATCTTCAAAATCAGAAATTGAAAGAGCCATTTCGTCAATGACATCAATCATAGCTTTTATAAGTTTGGTCTCGGGTTTCTTCTCATCAAGCTCAAGACCCTCTGCAAGGCCTTTAAGGTATGCGGCCTTTTCGGTAACTGTCATCATAGTGAATTACCTTCCTTTCATATGGTTGGGCAATTACGCTCTGCCGAGGTATTCGCCTGTTCTTGTGTCAATCTGAATCATTTCGCCCTCGTCGATGAAGAGCGGGACTTTTATCTCGGCGCCTGTCTCAACCGTTGCGGGCTTGGTAGCGTTTGTAGCTGTGTTGCCTGCAAAGCCGGGATCTGTCTGAGTAACCTGAAGCTCAACAAATGTGGGGGGCTCAACGCCGAAGATGTTGCCTTTGTAAGAGAGAATTTTGCAAGTCATGCTCTCTTTAACAAACTTGAAGTTTTCGGGCAAGTCAGATGCGTTTATCGGAACAAGCTCATAGCTTTCGGGATCCATAAAATAATAAAGATCACCGTCGTTATATGAGTATTCCATATCTTTTCTCTCGATGAAAGCCGTCGGGAACTTTGCCGTGGGGTTATAGCTCTTTTCTACGACTGCACCGGTGAGAACATTTTTAGTTTTGGTTCTGACAAAAGCGGCGCCTTTTCCGGGCTTAACGTGCTGGAACTCGACTACCTGAAGCACGTTGCCATCCTCTTCAAAAGTCATGCCGTTTCTGAAATCGCCTGCTGATACCATAGTATTATTCCTCCGATTTATAATTCAATGCGAGTCAATCTCTTATATATTTTATACTATGTCCTCCTCTTTTTCAACCCTTTTTGAAAAAAAAGAGAATATATCCGTGCCGCACGGCTGCAATAACCGCTTTCAAAGCCTTTTGACAACCGGCTTAGTAATGAATGAGGACAAAGTGCTGACGATATACGACAGCAAAACAAGCACCGCAAAAGACAGGAAGAAGAACGGAATACTGTTTTGCACGCCGAAAACTTTGTTTGCTATTCTCACCGCAATGCCCTGCAGCAAATATACTTCATATGATATTTTGCCGAAGAAAGACAAAACGGGATTTCCGATTTTTACAAAGCTCATAACAAAATAAACAAACACGGCAAACAAAGATGATGTGAAAAAATCCGATACATTCATATATAAATTGCTGCCGATGCTGAATCCGTAAAATTTAGGAACGGTTGCCGCCGCACACAAAACGGCAGAAGCGGCAATAACCGCAATTCTTTTGCCCGCCGAAAGAGAAGATATTTTATCCTCTTTTTCTCCGAAGAAAAGGCCGAGAGGGAATGCGAAAAATGTAGTCCAGTAGTCAAGATGTTTATAGAAAACGGCAGAAAAAATCAGCATCAATACGGCGACTTTAAGCGACAGCGCAATTTTAGGCAAAATCTTTTTGCCGATAAAAAACATGGCATATGCCACAAGTATTGCACCGACAAACCAAGAAAATTCGACCAAATCATTAGCCAAAATCGCAGAGAGCGCAATTTGCTTTTTGTCTGCCGTCACCTGAAGCGGAATATCAAATGCGAGGGAGACCGATACATATATTGCTTCGCATATCCAATACGGCACCAAAATTTTAACAAATCTTTTCAGCAAAAAAGAAAATTTAACGTCACCGGGGTAAGCCTTTATAAGCCCGTACGCCGAGAGAAAGAAGAACACGCCTACAATAAAGCTGCCGATGTGGGAGAGCACATAAAATATTATGCCCTTATCCACAAACCAGCCCGTGAAGTGATGATAAAAAATCAGTATACACAAAAGCCCTTTGACGTTTGAGCTGTTTTCTTTGCTTAAAGGATTAAAACGTTTAAAAGAAATTTTAATACACGGCAGTGTGATTAAAAGAACCAGTGCCGCAGAAATATATTCGGTCATGGCAATCCTCCTGTAACATCGATGATTATAAAATAATCGGACGATAAAATCAATCAAAAATCACCAAAACAAAAGCGGAAAGATGACATACGCCGTCTTTCCGCCAAAATGCTTGATATAATTATGCTTTGCCGCCGCAGCCGAGAACCGTGTTGATTTTGTGCTCAACCATACCCTCAATAGCTTCACGCGCGGGTTTGAGGTACTGACGGGGGTCAAAGTGGCTCGGATACTCATAAAGGTGCTTTCTGATAGCGGCTGTCATTGCAAGACGAAGGTCTGAGTCAATGTTGATTTTGCAAACCGCCATTGTAGCTGCCTGACGAAGCATCTCTTCGGGGATGCCGATTGCGTTGGGCATATCTCCGCCGTATTTATTGATTTCTTCAACAAACTCGGGGATAACGGAGGATGCACCGTGAAGAACTATCGGGAAACCGGGGAGTCTTTTTGAAACTTCTTCAAGAATGTCAAAGCGAAGCTGGGGCTTCTGACCGGGCTTGAATTTGTATGCGCCGTGGCTTGTGCCGATGGCAATTGCAAGCGAATCAACGCCTGTGCGTGTAACAAAATCATAAACCTGGTCGGGGTTTGTGTATGCTGCGTCTTCTGCGGATACGTTAACTTCATCCTCAATGCCTGCAAGCTGACCGAGCTCACCCTCAACAACAACGCCGTGAGCGTGTGCATAGTCAACAACCTTTTTGGTAAGAGCAACGTTCTCTTCATAGGGGAGGCTTGAGCCGTCAATCATAACAGATGTGAAGCCGCCGTCAATGCAGCTCTTGCAGGTCTCAAAATCAGGGCCGTGGTCAAGGTGAAGAGCGATGGGAAGACCTGTCTCTTCAACAGCAGCCTCAACGAGCTTTACAAGGTATGTGTGGTTTGCATAAGCTCTTGCACCCTTTGATACCTGAAGAATAAGGGGAGCGTTGAGCTTTTTGCCCGCTTCGACAATACCCTGGATAATCTCCATATTATTTACGTTGAAAGCACCTATTGCGTAACCGCCCTTATAGGCGTCTTCAAACATTTTTTTTGTGGTTACAAGTGGCATAAAAATCACTCCTATATATATTTTTTAATAACCGATTACATTATAACATCTAAAGATAATTTGTCAATAAATTGTCAAATAAAAAGGGCTGTACCTTTTTATTATCTGCCGAAATCGGTATCGGTTATTCTCTCAACGGTGAAGCTTTCGGTGTAAATATTATCCGGCTCGTTTTCGTCGAGGATTATAAGACGTCCGCCGCGCTTGTCGCCGTAGGTATGGTAGCCTACGGAGAAGGTCTGAACAAGCTTAATGCCGTCCATTTCAATTACAAAATCGTTTTTATGGTCGTGACCGAAAAACGCAGCTCTTATATCGCCGTGCTTTTTCCAAAGCTCAAACTGCTCTCTGCCCTTTTCGCCGGGGGTGCAGGGCGTCTCTGCCAATTCGCCGCTGATATAATATTCGGGCGAAAGTTTAACGTATCTGCCCTCTCTCGGTATAAAAAATGCTTCGGGGTCGTCTTTGTCAACGTCAATGAGCGCGTCAAGCTCCTGAACAACGGGAATATGTTGAAAAAGTATCGCGGGCAAAGTTTTGCCGCCGTTTTCTTTTTTGATTTTTTCTTCGGCTTTTTCATACCAGTCAAGCTGATCCTTGTGAACCATGTCATAGCCTTCAAGTCTTTTGCCGTTTTCGTCATAAGGATAGTCGTTTGAGTCCACAAACCAGAGATTGTATGCGTCTTTTTTGCCGTCACTGCTTTTGATTTTTACATTGTAGTTGCCGCAGCCGTACATCTCCTCAGCGTTGAAGCAGCCGAGAAAATTCTCATACTGCAAATAGAGCATCATCTGAAATTCGCGGAAGTTTGACATAATTTCCGAATCGTGATTGCCGAAAACAATCGCAAGAGGCAGATTTCTGCGCCTTACGGGTTCTGTTATTTTTTCTATGGTTTTTCTTATGTATTCATAGTCAAACTCTTCCCAATATCCGTTGATGTTGTCGCCGCCGAAAACAACAAGGTCGGGGTTTGTGCGCTCAATGCTTTTTTCTATAACATTGAGAGCCTCAACGCATTTGTCGCGCGGAATGGCTCTGTCCTCATCGTCGTCCATTTCGGGGTCAACCTCGTGAATGTCGGTTATGTGAAGAATACGAAATTTGCCGTCCGCGCCGAATTTCAGCTCCGGACGTTTAACGGCTTTCTTTTTTATATCTGTCGGCATACCCGTTGCCGCAATAAACGGAAGCGTCATCATAGACAAAAAATGTTTTAGGTATTTACTCTTCATAATCATGCTCCTTTGTTAGACTTGATTTAATTATATCCGAAAAAATTTTTTATTCAAGATAAAAAACAAATATAATCCTGTTGCATTTTATAAAAATAGTGTTATAATTCATTTGCAACGCGTGCAAAACTTATTTTGCCGCGGTACAGAGTAGATATGTGAGCGTTAAGTGCCATGCGGACGGGGAGTTGCCGTGCGGACGAAAAGTTATCTTGCGGTTCACATTTCGCATCCCGCTGTAAAAAATAATATTGATGACGCAAGCCTCTTTATTATTACAGCGAAAATAATAAGGAGGATTTTTTATGCCCAAAGTCAAAGAATTATTAAAGACCAAAAACCTTGCGCTTATTGCGCTGCTTATCGCGCTGAATGTGGTGCTCAGCAGATTTCTCTCATTTAACGTTTGGAATTTGAAGATAGGCTTCACATTTGTTTCACTCATATTCGCCGCGTATTTCACAGGTCCCGTCGGTGCGGCGATTGTGGGCGGAGCGGGCGACCTTATAGGTGCGCTGATGTTCCCGATAGGCGCATATTTCCCGGGCTTTACGCTCACGGCTGTGCTTGAGGGTCTTTGCTTCGGATTTTTGATTTACAAAAAAGCGAGCTTCCCCAAAATCTGCATAAGCGTTGCAGTTAACGAGCTGGTAGGCGGACTTTTGATGAACACATTTTGGATTTCTGTTTTATACGGCAGTGATTTCAAAGCGCTGTTTGTCACAAGGCTTCTCACGCAGATATTGCCGATGATAGCTGTTGAGATTTTGACAACACAGCTTCTTTTCGGCAAATCAATGGTTGTGCAGAGAGTGCAAAAAGCAATAAAATAAATACTCCCGCCAAAAAACGGTGCAGACTTTAATGACAGCCTGCACCGTTTTTTAATATGTATTTTCGCACGTTTCTTTTATTTTTTCTCTCAGCGCCAAAAAGTCCTCGAATGCGTCCGGCTTTTGGCTTGGATTTCTCAGCAGTGCCGCAGGGTGGAATGTACCCATCATTAAAAATCCGTTTCGGTTTATAAACTCACCGTGCTGCTTTGTTACTCTGAAGTTCGGGTCCATAAGCCTTTGGGCGGCAATTCTGCCCACACAGACAATAATTTTCGGGTGAATGAGCCGCGTCTGCTCTTTGAGCCACGAAATGCAGGCGTCCTGCTCCTCCGGCTTCGGGTCGCGGTTGTGCGGCGGACGGCATTTGACTATGTTTGCGATATATACGTTTTTATTTCTGTCAAGTTCTATCGCCGCAAGGTATTTATCGAGCAGCTGACCGCTTTTGCCGACAAACGGCTCGCCCTGCAAATCCTCCTGCTCGCCGGGGCCTTCGCCTATGAGCATGACCTCGGCGTTTTCGTTGCCCACACCGAAAACAAGGTTGGTTCTCGTCTCGCCCAAAGGGCATTTTCGGCAAGTGCCGCAGTCGCTTTTTAAATCGTACCAGTTGTTATACATCGGCTTTCACCTGCGAAATATCTTTTTTTAGCTGCTCTTCAAGCTCTTTTGCAGAAGAGAAAAGCTTTTCGCCCCTGATATACCGTATAAGTTCGGTTTTGATTTTTTTGCCGTAAAGATCGCCGCCGAAATTTATGATGTTTGTTTCGGCAATGGGGGAGGAAAGCTTGTACGTCGGTCTTATGCCTATATTGGTTATGCAGGCATAAGATTTGCCGCCCGATATTATGCGCGATTCATAAACGCCGTATTTGGGGCAGACAAGATCCTTGTTTATTGCTTGATTAGCTGTGGGAAAGCCGAGCGTTCTGCCCCTTGCGTCACCGTGAATGACCTCACCGTCTATGCTGTAATTTCTGCCGAGCATGGCGGAGGCTTTTTTTACGTCGCCGTTTAAAAGGCTCTCTTTTACCGCACTCGACGATACGGTCTCGCCGTTTAATTTAACTTCGGGAATGACGGTGCAATTTAAAGAATTTTTTTTGCAAAGTGACAAAAGAACATCGCTGTTGCCCTCTCCGTTTTTTCCGAAAGAATAGTTAAATCCGCAGCTTAAAGACCTTGCACCGAGCTCTTTTAAAAGAATTTCATTAAAAAAAGCTTCGGGAGAAAGCTCCCTGACTTTTGCAAAGCTTATTCTGTATATTTCAAAGCCCGCTTCTTTGAGCATTTGCTCCTCGTCTTTGTCGCTTAAAAGCCTTTGTACCTTTTGACCGGTGATAAATTCTCTTGGATGAACGTCAAAGAGAAGCACTGTCGGGCGCAGCGAATACAATTCGGCATTTTTCAGCGCACTGCCGAGTACTTTTCGGTGACCTATGTGTAATCCGTCAAAAAAACCGAGGGCAACGGACGTGCCGATATTCTGTTTTTGAGGGGTCATAAAATCACCTTGTAATCAGTTGATTATTTTGCTCTGTGCTGCATCTTCATTCTCTGCTCTTTTGAAAGCACACGCTTGCGAAGTCTGAGAGAATGAGGTGTAACTTCAAGCAGCTCATCGTCTTTTATAAACTCCATGCACTGCTCAAGGCTGAGCGTTGTCGGCGGAACAAGTCTGAGCGCGTCGTCACTGCCGGCGGCTCTGGTGTTGGTGAGCTGTTTCTTTTTGCACACGTTGCAGGTGATGTCTTCGTTTTTGGAACATTCGCCAACTATCATGCCCTCATAAACATCAACGCCGGGGCCGATGAAAAGTCTGCCCCTGTCCTGTGTGTTAAACAGACCGTAGCCTGTGCTGGTGCCTGTTTCGTGAACGACTATTGAGCCGTTTTCTCTTGTTTGAATATCGCCCTTATAAGGTTCATATCCGGAAAAAAGCTGATTCATTATGCCGTTGCCGTTTGTGTCGGTCATAAACTCGGAACGGTAGCCGATAAGACCTCTTGACGGAATTTTAAATTCAAGGTGTGTCGCTCCGCCGTCGCGTGAGCCCATATTTTCAAGCTCGCCCTTTCTTGAGCCGAGTTTTTCAATAACCGCGCCGACATACTGCTCGGGAACTTCTACAATCAAAAGCTCCATAGGCTCACACAGTTCGCCGTTTATTTCTTTAAATATTACCTTGGGGCGCGATACCTGAAATTCATACCCTTGGCGGCGCATTGTTTCTATAAGAATTGAAAGATGAAGCTCGCCTCTGCCGGATACTTTAAATGTATCTGTTGTTTCTGTATCTTCAACCCTCATGCTGACGTTAGTCTCGACCTCTTTATAAAGGCGGTCTCTGATATTGCGCGAGGTTACGAATTTGCCCTCTCTGCCTGCAAAGGGGCTGTCGTTTACTATAAAGTTCATTGAAAGAGTCGGCTCGTCTATTTTTACAAAGGGGAGCGGCTCAATGCAATCGGGTGAGCAGGCGGTTTCGCCTATGTTTATATCCGCAAGACCCGAAATGCAGACGATGTCGCCCATCTCCGCACTCTCAACTTCAACTCTTTTAAGACCCTCAAACTGATAAAGTCTTGATATGCGGACATTCTCCTGTGAGCCGTCAGTTTTGCAAAGAACGACGCTGTCGTTTCTTTTGACCTTGCCGCGCTCAACTCTGCCTACGCCGATTCTGCCGATGTAATCGTCATAATCAAGGCTTGAGAAAAGTATCTGAAGCGGAGCGTCAATCTCGCCCTCCGGCGGAGCGATGTGCTCAAGAATTGCGTCAAGAAGCGGTCTCATATCTCCCTCACGGACGGTGGGGTCAAGAGAAGAGTAGCCGTCCTTTGCCGAAGCATAAACTACAGGGAATTCAATTTGATTTTCGTCTGCGCCGAGCTCAATAAACAAATCAAGAACTTCGTCAATGACCTCTGCCGGCCTTGCACCGGGGCGGTCGATTTTGTTTACGACAACAAGAACTTTCTTTTTGAGGTTAAGAGCTTTTTGCAAAACAAATCTTGTCTGCGGCATACAGCCCTCAAATGCGTCAACAAGCAAAAGAACGCCGTCAACCATTGTGAGAATACGCTCAACCTCGCCGCCGAAATCTGCATGACCGGGGGTGTCTACTATGTTAATTTTTGTTCCTTTATAATGAACGGAGGTGTTTTTGGAAAGAATTGTAATACCTCTCTCTCTTTCCAAATCGTTTGAGTCCATTACTCTTTCGTGTACCTGCTCATTGTCGCGGAATGTACCGCTCTGCTTGAGCATTTCATCAACCAAAGTGGTTTTGCCGTGGTCAACGTGGGCGATTATCGCCACATTCCTGAGATTTTTTCTCTGTGCCAAAAAATTCACCTTATTCCTTAATTTTAAAAGACTATCGGTTACTATTTTAAAACAAAACCCATTTACAGTCAAGAAAAATCGGCAAGAGTTTGCTTCCCTCGCCGATTTTTTTTGCATTTTAAAGGTCATCCGCGTCCTGTTCGGGGTAAAAATCACGGTAAGGGTTGCCCGTGTAGCTACCGAGAATATCCGATACATCATCTTCCTCGGCAATTTCCTCCCACACGCCCATCATGTCTGCCACAATGGGGAACACCTTCCGCTCGTTGTCTTTTGATTTTTTTCTTTTCAAGCCGAATCCTCCTTTGCGCGCCGCGCAGTATTATTTTTGTCGGCAAAGCGGTGCTTATTCATCAAAAACGATTGCAAAAAAGGAATAATTTGCTTGCTTTAAAATCTTAAAAAAGCATTTCAAAAATTGACAAAGTTTTTTTTATGTTATAAAATAATATTGATTTTAAATTTTTACCGTGCGGTGATATAAATGGAAGATAAAAACAAAACGTATTCCGACGGCTGGGACCCGACCGAATACGAAATATACACAAAAGAAGAGACGGAAAAAGAAAGTGCGGAAATTCCTTTAAACACGGAAGAAGATGAAGTTTTGCCTAAAAAAAGAAAATCAAAAAAGAGCAAAAGAAAAGCCGTGACAACCGCCGTGGCAGTTATAATTTTAATCGCGGCGCTTGCCTGCGGATATTTCTTTTTGAAAGACCGTGTTTTGCCCGGCGAAAACAATTCCGGCGGCGGCTCGTCACCCATAATAAAAAGCTCTGTGAGAGTTACTTTTCCCGAGGGGTACACGGTTTGTCAGATGGCGCAGTTGCTCCAAGAAAATAAAGTCTGCTCGGCAGAGGATTTTATGAAAGCCGCCGACACTCCCGTTGACGGGATAGAGATAGATAATGCGGACGAAAGAGTGTTTTTGCTTGAGGGCTACCTTTTCCCCGATACATACGATTTTTATATAGGTGAGGACGCGCAGAGCGTTGTGAAACGCTTTATAAAAAACTATAACTCCAAGGTCGGCGAGGCAACAAAGCAAAAGGCACGTCAGCTCGGCTACACAATGGACGAAATGCTTACGCTTGCGTCTATAATTCAAAAAGAGTGCGACAAAGACATTGCGGAGTGCCAAAATGTTTCTTCGGTTTTTCACAACAGATTAAAGCAATCCAAAAACAGTTATCTCGGCAGTGACGTAACGTATTTTTATCTCAAGAATATGGCGGAGCACCTCGGCGGCAGTGAAAGCGAAGAGTTTGACAGGTATCTTTTAAATTATTACACATACAGCCCCTATCGCAAGGGCTTGCCGGCAGGACCGATTTGCAACCCCGGTCTTAAAGCGATTGAAGCGGCGGTCAGCCCCGCAAACACAAACTATATTTATTTTTTGACCGACGCGAGCGGCGAAAAATTTTATTATGCCGAAACATATGAGCAGCATTTAAAAAACGGCAAAGAAGCCGGCATTATGAATTGAGGAATTTAAAGTGAAAAAGTTTTTAAAAAGAGCAGTATCGTTTGCACTTGCGGTGCTGATTGCGCTTTCTTTTGCCTCGTGCTCCGGCAAAAACAACGGAAATGCCGACAGAGAGCCCGTATCTCAATCACAGCAAGGCTACAAAAAAACGGGCAGCGGCAGCCGCAGCTTTTATCTTGATATTGAGTTTGAAAACGGCAGCAAGTCATATTATGAAGTCAGCACAGACAAAGAATATGTCGGCGAAGCACTTAAAGAGCTTAAAATTATTGACGGCGAAAACGGACCTTACGGGCTTTATGTTTTGACGGTTGACGGCGAAACGCATAAGTATGAAGAAAGCAAAATGTTTTGGGAGCTTTCTGTTGACGGCACACCGTCGCCTTACGGCGTTGACAAGGTCAAAATACAGGACGGTGAGCATTATTCGTTCAGCGTAGAGTCTTAATTCGTTTATATTTTCCACGGTTGGTGTATTTATGGAGACTGCAAATATATTTTTTGAAATCACAGAGTTTGTCGGCATAGTCGCTTTTGCCGTATCGGGCGCAATGATTTCTATTGACAGAAAAATGGACCTTTTCGGCGTAGTATTTTTGGGTCTTGTAACAGCTTTGGGCGGCGGTGCGATAAGAGACGTGTTTTTGGGCGTAATTCCGCCGAGAAACTTTTTTAATTTTCGGCACCTGATGTGTGCCGTGATAACTTCGCTTGTTGTATTTTTGCTTGCGAGAATTTTCAGAAAGTTCTTTTTTGAGAATTATAAAAAAATCAACATGGCTGTCAATTTTTTTGACGCAGTCGGTTTGGCTTCTTTTGCAATATCGGGTGTAAGGCTCACTATCGAAGCGGGCTACGGCGGGCATGATTTTTTTGTTATATTTATGGGCATTTTCACGGCGGTCGGCGGCGGTATGCTGCGCGACGTTATGAGCCGAGAGAAGCCTATGATTTTTTGCAAAAATATATATGCCACGGCTACGCTTATCGGTACGGTCTTTTATTACTTTGCAAGCTATATAATAAAATTGCCCGATGTGCCCTCAATGCTCGCGGCATATATAATAATAGTCACTGTAAGAATGTTGGCGGCAAAATTCCGCTGGGATTTGCCCACGATAGAAAAACCCGAACCGCCTACTCAACAGTGACGGATTTTGCGAGGTTTTTGGGCCTGTCTATGCTGCAGCCGCGCAATTTTGCGGTGAAATAGGCAATGAGCTGAAGCGGTAAAACGCTCAGTGACGGCGAAAATAAATCGTCTGTTTTCGGCACAAATATTATTTCATCATCTGCGTCCCCACGGCATAGTTCATCTGCCGCGACGCAGATTATTTTTGCCCCGCGCGCCTTACACTCTTTAATGTTGCTCATTGTTTTTGAGCTTACGGATGAATCCGTGCACACGGCGATAACGGGCGTACCGTTTTCTATTAGTGAAATTGTGCCGTGCTTCAGCTCGCCTGCGGCATAAGCTTCACAGTGGGTGTAGCTGACTTCTTTTAATTTCAGTGCACCCTCCATAGCGGTGCAGTAGTCGGCGGCTCTGCCGATAAAGCAGGCATATTTTATATCTTTTAATTGCTTTGCAATGTTTTCGCATTGCAGGGCTTTTTCTAATGTCAGACGTATTTTTTGCGGCAAAAGAGAAAGTTCGGCGCAAAGCTCTTTATATTTCGTTCGGTCTATTTTACCTGCGGAGTATGCGAGGCGTATGCACACTGCATAAATTACCGCAAGCTGTGCGCTGAATGCTTTGGTGGTTGCAACGGCAATTTCCTGCCCCGCTTTTGTGAGAATTACGCAGTCACTCTCCTGCGCTATGGTGCTGTGCTGAGAGTTTACAATGCTGACTGTTTTGGCATTTCTTTTTTTAGCTTCGCGCAGTGCGCCGAGCGTGTCGGCAGTCTCGCCGCTTTGGCTGATGATTATTACGAGTGTATTTTCATCTGCAACAGGGCTGTTGCTGCGGTATTCGGACGCAATGCAGGCGTATGACGGCACGCGCAAAAGAGCTTGGGCTGCATGTGCGCCTACAAGCCCTGCATGGTATGCGGAGCCGCAGCCGATAAATTCAATTCGTGAAATGTTTTTTATTTTTTCTCGGTTCAATTTTAAACAGCCGAGTTTTATTTTGCCGTCTTCGAGTATTCCCTCAAGAGTTTTTTGAACAGACAGCGGCTGCTGATAAATCTCTTTGAGCATAAAGTGCTCATAGCCGTTTTTTTCGTTATCCTGCTCGGCTTTTTTTATTTTTATCTCTGTTTTCCTTATGCGGCACCCGTCAACGTCAAACACTTTCAGCGAATCTTTTGTAAGTATTCCTATCTCGTTGTCGCCGAGCTTATATATTTTGCTTTCGTCAGTTTTGGGAAGAACAGAAACATCGCTTGCAAGGTAGCCGCCGTCACGGTCAGTGCACACAAACAGCGGACTCGAAAGCTTGGCGCAAAAAATCATATCCGGGCAGTCACGGCAAAGAATACCGAGCGCGTATGAGCCTTTTAATTTCGGCATGACCTCGCTTATCGCACTTTTAACGTCGCCTTTATATGCTTCTTCAAGCATATAGGCAACAACTTCTGTGTCGGTATCTGTTTTAAACAAAAAGCCGCGGCTCTCCATATCTGATTTCAAGTCCGAATAATTTTCTATTATTCCGTTGTGAACTATTGTGAATATTCCGTCGGGACCCGTATGAGGGTGCGCATTGGTGAGCGTCGGCGCACCGTGAGTTGCCCAGCGTGTGTGACCTATGCCCATGCGGGACGGGCTGTTTTCGGGCACTTTATCCCAAAGCTTTTCGGGGCTGCCGACCGTTTTATATACTTTTATTTCGTTTTTGTTTAAAAGCCCTATTCCTGCGGAATCATAGCCTCTGTATTGCAGCTTTTCAAGACCTTTTATTATTATCGGCGTTGCAGGTAAAACGCCTGTGTATCCCATTATTCCGCACATAAAAAAACCTCTCTTTGCATTTTCTAATATATTTTACGCAAAGAGAGGTCTTTTATTCTGTTTTTAATTTAATTGATTGTCGGCCAAACGCTCCAATATAAGCTCGTAGTCTTTGGGCTTAATGTATATGGCGCGAATTTGCTCCTCGGTGTATTGAGTGTATTCTTCCGGCACTTTAAAATAATCTGTCTCGCCTTTGAGCTGAGAAAGTGCGCTGTCTCTTAAAAGGCACGCTGTTTTATAAATATTGCCGTAAATAAAGCACTCGCCGCCGTCCGTGTCTTTTCTCCAACGGTCATAGGGGTAAATTACAGTGTTGTCTCTCTCGTGATATTCGTCGGTGACCGAAAGGCAATAATCTATCATCGGCTTTAAGTTTTCATCGTTTATCATGCCGCAAACCCGACGCACATATTCTTCGTATTGATTACGGTATTTTTCATTTTTCATGACGGTGTAAAAGACGTTAAAATCCATGGTCATATCGCTGCCGTCTTTTTTGGGGAATATCCTCATAAGATTTTCGCAGTCTGCACCGTATCTGAAAGCTTCGTCCAAATCCCACGGAATAACCGTATAAAACCCGGGAGAAGCTTCATAGAGATAGAAGTTGTTTTTCAGCGCAGTGAAATCATCAAAACCACCCGTTACTCTGTCAACCGCCGCAAGACGCAGAAGAGTGTCAATGTCAAAGTATTTATCATAATCTTTGCCGTCTACAAATGCCTGCGCCATTGTTTTGAATGTTGAATGGTCGGGATTTTTTTTGTTGGTTTTGAGCTTTAAAAATTTAAAGCTGTACCAATAATCTATAAGCTCATCTTCATATTTATCGTTATCGTGCACGCTTTTATAAAGATTGCCGGATGTATATTCGTAGTTCTTTTTGAGAAAACATTTGTCAACTTCTTCAACCGCAACGGCAAGACCCCAGTCAACGCCGTTAATCCTCACAAAGGCAAAGGTACACTCCGGTGAAATAATACCCATCTCTTTCATAAGGCGATAAGAAATATATTCGTTTAAAAGCCCCGTGTAATTGGTAGAGAAGTTGAGGTTAATACTCTCAACACCGTTGTAGTTCAAGTTGTCTTCGTATGCGTCAAGGCGCAACTCAAGGTTGTAGCGATACGTTTTCATATCCGTATTTTTTGCCATGGTGGCGTTGCCCCTGGTGCGAAGACCGATTTTGCCGTATTTTTTGCCGTCAACTTTAGCCGAAGCCTCGTGCAAGTCTTTCTTTTCGGGGTTGCCCATCATTTTTTTAAATTCATTGGCGTCAATATTAACGTCTATCTGCATAACAGAATTTTCGTCAAATGAATATTGTGATGGACTATATGTGCATATCAGACCGGTTGGATTTATTTTCTCAGAAGTTTTGCTTTTCGGTAAAAAAAATAAAAGTCCCAAACAAATCAAACACGCAATTGCGCCCAAACAGGCAAAAATTATAATTTTGCCGCGTTTTTTGCTTTTGCACTTATTTTGTGCAGAGGCTACCTTTATTTCTTTCTTGCCGTTCATTTTTATCCCCCTAAATAAACTTTAAGAAATTTTAATATATTTTACCACATCTAAAACATAATTTCAATATGAAATGCAAAACTTTTGTGCAAATTTACACAAAAGAACGACAAATTTTGACCGTAACGGCTAAAATTTTCATTTTGGCAATATAAAAATGCGCCGCTTAAACCAAGCGACGCATTTTTTAAAAGCAGTTTAAATTATTTAAACATCAAAAGCAAGAAGCCTGCCGCAACTGCCGAGCCGATAACACCGGCAACGTTGGGACCCATGGCGTGCATGAGAAGGAAATTTGTGGGCTTTGCTTTTGCACCCTCGTTCTGTGCAACGCGAGCAGCCATGGGAACAGCCGAAACGCCTGCCGCACCGATAAGGGGATTGATTTTGCCCTTGGTTACCACATAAAGCAGCTTTCCGAAAAGTACGCCGCCGACGGTTGAGCCGATGAAGGCAAACAGGCCGAGAGCAATTATCATAAGAGTTTTGGGCTGGAGGAAGGTTTCGCCGTTTGCGGTTGCGCCGACGGTGAGACCGAGCATTATCGTAACGATGTTTGTAAGAGCGTTCTGAGCCGTGTCGCTGAGTCTGTCAACAACTCCGCACTCGCGGAAGAGGTTGCCGAGCATGAGCATACCGAGAAGCGGCGCAACAGAGGGAAGAATGAGCGCGCAAATCATAAGAACAGCTATCGGGAAAATTATTTTTTCTGTTTTGCTGACCTTACGAAGCTGCTTCATTTCAACTTCGCGTTCTTTTTTGGTGGTGAGAAGTCTCATAATGGGCGGCTGAATAAAGGGTATGAGTGCCATGTATGAGTATGCCGCGACCGCGATTGGGCCGAGCAGGTGAGCGGCGAGCTTGCCTGCAAGGAATATAGCCGTGGGGCCGTCCGCACCGCCGATTATGCCGATTGATGCAGCCTCTTGAGGTGTAAATCCGAGAAGAATTGCAATAACAAAAGCAAGGTAAATACCGAGCTGTGCCGCCGCGCCCAAAAGCAGGCTGACGGGGTTTGAGAGAAGCGGACCGAAATCGGTCATAGCTCCGATGCCGAGGAATATAAGGCAGGGGAATACGCTGCTCTTAACGCCGGCATAAATAATCCTCAAAACGCCGGAATCATACCAGTGACCCGAAGCGTTGACCGCTTCGCCGCCGAAAAGTCCTACGGAGTCGTCCATAATTCCCGCACCGGGGAGGTTTGCAAGCAAAATGCCGAAAGCAATGGGAACAAGCAGGAGCGGCTCACATTTTTTTGCAATGGCAAAATAAAGAAGTACGCAGGACACCAAAAGCATAACCGCGTTTTGCCATGTGAGCAGTGCAAGACCCGATGACTCCCAAAGTCCTATAACAAGGTCTTTTATCATTTCCATACCAAAGCCCTCCGTTAAATCACAGCGAGGACGGCGTCGGTGTCAACGCTTGCACCCTTTGAAACAACTATCTGCTTAACTGTTCCGTCCTGAGGGGCAACGATGTCGTTTTCCATCTTCATTGCCTCGAGAATAAACATAACGTCGCCGGCTTTGACCGCCTGACCGTTTTGAACTTTAACCTCGAGAATTGTGCCGGGCATGGGTGAAAGCACCTTTGCGCCTTCTGCGGTGCTCTGAGCAGCAGGTGCCGCCGCAGGTGCAGCCTGAACGGGTGCCGCTGCCGGAGCAACGGGCGCCGCGTCTGAAACATTCAGCAAAACAGCGTCCGATTCGCTGACGTCTACTTCATATTTTTTACCGTTAAGGTTAACAACATATTTCATTTCTTACTCCTCCAATAACCTGATGGATTTAAACTCAAGTCTGTTGAGCGGTATTCCGCTTTTATCGCTTACAATTGCCATGATGATCGCCGCTGTGGCTTCGTCCGTGCCGATAAGCTCAAGCGAGCCTATTGATTTGGTATCAGGCAAAGGTTCGCCGCTTGCGGTTTTGCTCTCTGTGGCAGGTGCAGCTTTATCTTTCTCGCCGTTTTTGTGTGCGGCAGACTCTATTGTGCGAATGACCTTTGACAGAATCATTATGCACACGGCTATGAGCGAGAGAATCAAGAGTACCGTTATTATGCCGACCAAAGCAGTTGTAAGAGCCTGAGAGATTGGCATTTTAAGCGAATAATCAGCTGTTCCTAACATAATTATCAGCTCCTTAGTCTATTCTTTCTATCGAGTAGCTGAAAGTGTTTCTTTCAAGCTCGTCGCGTTTTTCAAAAAATGCTTCTGCCTGTGCAGGGAATGCAATGTAAGAGAGTACGTCTTCGTCGCTCTTTGCCTTTTTGCCGAGCTCTGCCTTAGTCTTTTCAAATGCAGGCTCAAGAGTGTCGGCATATTTGCCCTCTATGGGCTTTGCGTCGCCGAGTACAGTCTTCATAAGCTCGGGGCTTATTTCGCCGGGTGCTTTGCCGTATTCGCCTTTGACATAACTTTTTATCTCTTTAGAGATATTTTTGTATTCGCCTGTGAGAACGTTTGCCGTTGCCTGAACGCCGACCATCTGGCTCATGGGTGTAACAAGCGGAGGATAGCCGAGGTCTTTTCTTACTCTCGGAACTTCCTTGAGTACGTCCTCAAGCTTATCAAGCTTGTGCTGAGCTGTGAGCTGAGCAACAAGGTTTGAGAGCATACCGCCGGGAATTTGGTATTTGAGCGCGTCTGTGTCTGTGCCGAGAACAACGGGGTTCAAAAGACCGGAGTCAAGAGCCTTTGCCTTTACGGGCTTAAAGAAGCTGTTGATTTTGTTAAGCTGCTTGTCGTCAAGGTCAACCTCATAGCCGAGCTGGCGCAGGGCATATGCCATAGCCTCTGTTGCAGGCTGTGATGTGCCGCCGGAGAATGAAGAGATTGCGGTGTCTATAACGTCCGCACCTGCTTCAACCGCTTTGAGCAAAGTTATGGGCGCAAGCCCGGTGGTGCAGTGAGTGTGAACGACAACGGGAATTTTAACGCTCTCTTTAATTGCCTTTACGATGTCGTATGCATCCTGCGGCCCCATAATGCCCGCCATATCTTTAATGGCAATTGACTGAACGCCGAGATTTTCAAGGTCCTTTGCGTATTTTGCATAGGACTCAAGCGTATGAACGGGGCTTACTGTGAAGCATACCGTGCCCGAAGCGTGCGCGCCTCTTTTGATTGTTTCGTCAACTGCAACTTCGAGGTTGCGGATGTCGTTGAGCGCGTCAAAAATACGGATAATGTCAATGCCGTTTTCAATGCTCTTTGCAACAAACATTCTTACAACATCGTTGGGGTAGTGCTTGTAGCCGAGAAGATTCTGACCTCTGAGAAGCATCTGAAGCTTTGTATTGGGGCAGGCCTTGCGGATTTTGCGAAGTCTCTCCCACGGATCCTCCGAAAGGTATCTGAGGCATGAATCAAAGGTCGCGCCGCCCCAGCATTCAAGCGAGTAGTAACCTGCTTTGTCCATGTCAGAGAGAATACCTTCAAAATCTTCAAACGGCATTCTTGTTGCTATCAAAGACTGCTGAGCGTCTCTGAGCACAGTTTCTGTAAATTGAATTTTTTTCATTTTATCAACGCCTTTGCTTTATATGAATTATATAAAATTAAAATTCCAATTTTGATTCAATGTATTCACCGAGCTTTTCAATCGGCATACGGATTTGCTGCATGGTGTCTCTTTCACGAACGGTTACGCACTTATCCTCAAGTGAGTCAAAGTCATATGTGATGCAGAAAGGAGTGCCGATTTCGTCCTGACGGCGGTAACGCTTGCCGATTGAGCCTGCGTCGTCATAATCAACAGAGAATTTTTTGCTCAAAGCGGTGTAAACCTCTGTTGCCTGCTCGCCGAGCTTTTTTGAAAGGGGAAGTATAGCCGCCTTAACGGGCGCGAGAGCAGGGTGAAGTCTGAGAACAACTCTTGTGTCGCCCTTTGCTTCGTCAACCACTTCTTCATCATATGCGTCGCAGAGGAAAGCGAGTGCAACTCTGTCTGCGCCGAGCGAGGGCTCGATGACGTAAGGAATATATTTTTTGTTTTCCTCCTGGTCAAAATATTCCATGCTCTTGCCGGAGGCTTCCTGATGTCTTGTCAGGTCAAAGTCGGTTCTTGAAGCAACGCCCCAAAGCTCGCCCCAGCCGAACGGGAACATAAACTCGAAGTCTGTTGTTGCGTTTGAGTAGTGAGAAAGCTCCTTTTGGCTGTGATCGCGAAGACGAAGATTTTCGTCTTTAATGCCGAGGTCAAGCAAAAACTTGTGGCAGTAGTCTTTCCAATATTTAAACCAGTCAAGCTCTGTGCCGGGTTTGCAGAAGAACTCAAGCTCCATCTGCTCAAATTCTCTTATTCTGAATATAAAGTTGCCGGGGGTTATTTCGTTTCTGAATGATTTGCCTATCTGGCATACACCGAAGGGGAGCTTGCGGCGCGTTGTGCGCTGAATGTTGGGGAAGTTTACAAAAATACCCTGTGCCGTTTCGGGGCGGAGGTAAAGCTCGCTCTTAGCGTCCTCGGTAACGCCCTGGAATGTCTTAAACATAAGGTTGAATTTGCGAATGTCGGTGAAATCCGAAGAGCCGCACTCGGGGCAGGTTATGCCATGGTCTTTTATATACTGCGACATTTCTTCAAAGCTCCAGCCGGCAGGGTTGACACCGGTATCCTCAATGAGCTTATCTGCTCTGTGACGGGTTTTGCAGCTTTTGCAGTCCATAAGCGGATCCGAGAATCCGCCGACATGACCCGAAGCAACCCATGTTTGGGGATTCATAAGAATTGCCGAGTCAAGACCGACATTGTAGGGATTTTCTCTGACAAATCTCTGCCACCAGGCGTTTTTTACGTTGTTCTTAAATTCAACGCCGAGAGGACCGTAATCCCATGAATTTGAAAGACCGCCGTATATTTCACTGCCGGGGTAAACAAAACCTCTGCCCTTACACAATGCGACGATTTTCTCCATTGTTTTATCCTTATTTAACATGATTCGAAAACTCCCTCATTATAAAATCAAATTGTATGAATTATAATCTATTGCATTTTAATAGTCAAGGTCAAAAGTGTATAAAATATGCCCGGACCGGAATGCCGATATATGGGTATATTGTCTATTTTTTAACAAAGATTTACAAAAAGGCACATTTATGCCGAAATACAGTGCTGCGGCGCACCGAAAGCAAGGGGGAATATTTGTTAAAAAGAAAAACAAAAATCTATTTTTCGGTTGACTTGATATTGCCGAGGATATATAATGTAAGCAGTTAATTAGATTTAACAGCAATAAATTATTGGAGGTCATTAAAATGTCCAGAGTTTACAATTTTTCAGCAGGTCCTTCGATGCTCCCCGAGTCTGTTCTCAAAAAGGCTGCATCCGAAATGCTCGATTATGAGGGCAGCGGTCAGTCTGTAATGGAGATGTCTCACCGTTCAAAGGTTTATGAGCCCATCATCTACGGTGCGGAGAAGCTTCTCAGAGAGATAATGAATATCCCTGACAACTATAAAGTTCTCTTCCTCCAGGGCGGTGCTTCAACACAGTTTGCGGCTATCCCCATGAACTTCATGACCGGCTCCGGCAAGGCAGATTACATAACAACAGGTCAGTTTGCAACAAAAGCATATAAAGAGGCTCTTAAATACGGCGATGCAAAAGACGTTGCTTCTTCAAAAGACAGAACTTTTGCTTACATTCCCAAGACTGACAGATCAACCTTCAGACCCGACGCAGACTATGTATATATCTGCTACAACAACACAATCTACGGCACACGCTTCACAGAGCTCCCCGACACGGGCGACATTCCGCTTATCGCAGACGTTTCATCATGCTTCCTTTCAGAGCCTATGGACGTTTCTAAGTTCGGCGTTCTCTACGGCGGCGCACAGAAAAATGTTGCTCCCGCAGGTCTTACAATAGTTATCGTTCGTGAGGATCTTCTCGGCAAGGCAATGCCCATCACTCCCACAATGCTCGATTACAAAGTAATGGCAGATAACGATTCGATGTATAACACACCTCCCTGCTACTCTATCTATATGTGCAAGCTCGTTCTTGAGTGGATTAAGTCACTCGGCGGACTTGAGGTTATGAAAGAGCGCAACGAGAAAAAAGCTAAGATTTTATATGATTATCTTGACGAGAGCAAGATGTTCAAGGGCACGGTAGATAAAGAGTTCCGCTCAATGATGAACGCTACATTTGTTACAGGCGACGACGAGCTTAACAAAAAGTTTGTTGCAGAAGCGGCAGAGCACGGCTTCGTAAACCTTAAAGGTCACCGTTCTGTCGGCGGCATGAGAGCGTCTATCTACAACGCTATGCCTATCGAGGGCGTTGAGAAGCTCGTTGAGTTTATGAAAGAGTTTGAAAAAGCAAATTCATAATCCCCGGCTTTAATACACAGAAAGGTTGTGATCTCAATGTACAGCATTTTGACACTTAATAAAATAGCCGCTTGCGGCACAGATAAATTCGGTGGCAATTACACCTGTTCTTCAGATGTAAAAGACCCCACCGCGATAATGGTTCGCTCCGCTTCTATGCACGAGATGGAGCTCAGCGACGCAACAATCGCAATTGCAAGAGCGGGCGCAGGCACAAACAATATTCCCGTAGAGGCTTGCGCAGAAAAAGGCGTTGTTGTTTTCAACACTCCCGGCGCAAACGCAAATGCGGTTAAAGAGCTTGTTATCTGCGGACTTTTGATGGCATCGCGTAAAGTCGGCGCAGCTATTGACTGGTGCAAGACTTTAAAAGGCGAGGGCGAAGCGGTAGGCAAGCTTGTTGAAAAAGGCAAGTCAAACTTTGCCGGCCCCGAAATCGGCGGCAAGACCCTCGGCGTAGTCGGCCTCGGCGCTATCGGCTTTAAGGTTGCGGTTGCGGCAAGCGCACTCGGCATGAAAATTGTCGGCTATGACCCGTTCCTTTCGGATGCTGTCAAAGCACAGCTCCCAGAGGGCACAAAGGTCGTCACCGATATAAACGATATTTTTAAAGAGAGCGATTATATTACTCTTCACCTGCCTCTCAACGATGCAACCAAAAACACCGTTAACAAAGAGACTTTGGCACTTTGCAAAGACGGCGTTCGCATCCTTAACTTTGCAAGAGGCGGCCTTGTAAACAGCGACGCTGTTATCGAGGCTCTCGGCAGCGGCAAGTGTGCGGCATATGTTGTTGACTTCCCGAGTGACGAAATTATCGGCGTTGAGGGAGTAACGGCTCTTCCTCACCTCGGAGCTTCAACACCCGAAAGCGAAGATAACTGCGCCATGATGGCGGCAGACGAGCTTATCGGCTACATCGAAAAAGGCGAAATCAAAAACTCCGTCAACCTGCCGAATCTCACAGGTCTCGGCGATGTTGAGTCAAAGCGTGTATGCGTTATCTGCAAAGAGGACGCGGTTGAGAGCGTTAAAGCTGCTCTCGGCGATGCAAAATCCGCTGCAAGAAAAGGCTACGGCTATGTTGTTGCCGACGGCGCAGACGAAGCGAAGCTTGACAGCATTGACGGAATTATCAAGTTTCGCACAATCGTTAAATAATTGTTTTCAGATTCAGATAGAGCCGGGCGCAAAAACCCCGGCTCTTTTTATAAAATAACCGCAAATAAAATGATAAATACAAAGCATAGCGTCATATCGGCACTTGTATTTGTTGCGGATTGATTTAAGAGAGGAGATTTATTATGAAGAAACTTATGAGCATAATTCTTGCGGCATTGCTTGTTTTTTCACTCGGTACCGCAGCGTTTGCGGCAGGCGGCAGCATTGCACTCGGCGAAACAAGATCCATAACACTCCAAAGAGACGAAACTGCGGCTTTTAAATTCACGGCAGAAGAAAGCACGCTTTATGTTGCGGAAATATCATCAGATATGGGCTTCGCTATGGTTAGCGTTACCGACGAGGCAGAAGATATTATTGATTCTGCATGGGTTATATCGTTTGGTGAAAAAGACGAAACAGACAGTGGCTTTATTTCGGACGAAGCCAAAATTTATTTTTGCGCCGATAAGGGCAAAACTTTTAATTTGGAGTTTAAAGAAAACTCTCAGTTTTTTATAGAAGTTCTTGAAAAGTTTGACGGTTTGGCAGAATCAATTGTTCCGGCAAAAATAAATGTAACCGTTAAAAAGGCAGATGTTCGCGAGCTGAAACTCGGCGAGACTTATTCGGCAAGCGAGTACAGAGAGTATTTTCTTTTTGCTCCCGAAGAGGACGGATTTTATAACTTCCGCTCAAATTCAAGCGGAAATTCTGATCCGCGAATATCAATAACAGGCTCTGACGGAAGTTATTTTGCAAATGATAATAACGGATATTTAGCCGATTACGATTTTGACCTCACCGCTTATTTTGAAAAAGGCAAGGTATACGGCGTAGAAGTAATCAATACTTCAATTGAGTATGAAAAAGATGCAGAGCCGTTCACCTTCACCGTTTCAAGAGGCGAAGATATTAAGGCAGATTACCTCGATATTGATAGCAGAGTTGTGTTTGTTGCGGTGAACGATACGGCAAGTAATTTTGTGAGCTGCGTTCCGAGCGGAGCACTGGAAGGCGAATATGAAGCAACCTGCGCGGACGAAACAAAAGCCAATGCTTATTATGATGAGAGCGGTTCGATTTGCATAGAAGGACTCTCTGTCGGCAAAACAACCGTAACGGTTACAGAAACAAACAGCGGCGTTTCAACCGAGTTTACGGTAATAGTTATACCTGCCGTTGTTCATAGTATTTTTAGTGTAGTGCAGAACATATTTTGGACTGTTGTAAGAGTAATATCCAATATTATAGATTTTATAACATCTCGTATTTTCTGACGATTTAAAATGAAAGAAAGCTATAATTCACACTGAGGTGTGGATTATGGCTTTTATTTTTGGTGAGAAATGCGGCGGCATGAGGGCATGCCGCCATACGCAGTGCCTCGCCGAGAATAACATCATGTCGTGAGACTTCACCTCATCAGTCACTTCATGACAGCTTCTCCTCGAGTAGAAGCCGATTAGCCGCGTATTGCCTCCACTTTAGAGGAGGTGGCACGGCGAAGCCGTGACGGAGGGGTTTATTTCATCAAGCGCAGAAATCCACGGTAATCGGCGGCATGAGGTTATTTAGTCTCTTGATTTTAACATTGGCACAAAAAAGCACACGGCTCAATTGAACCGTGTGCTTTTTGCATAGCAAATTATTTAACTTCAACTCTCCAGCCGAGGGGATCTTCTGTTTTGCCCCACTGGATACCGGTGATTGTGTCATAAATCTTCTGGCTGAGTTCGCCGATAACGCCGCCGTTAATGGTCATAACGTCATCTTTGTAGCGAAGCTTGCCGACGGGCGAAATAACCGCCGCTGTGCCTGTGCCGAATACTTCTTCGAGCTTTCCGCTGTGCTGAGCCTCGATAAGCTCGTCAACAGAAATTCGTCTCTCCTCAACCTCAAGACCCCAGTGCTTGCAAAGGTTAATTACAGAGTCACGGGTGATGCCGGGGAGGATAGAACCGTTAAGCATAGGTGTAACGATTTTGCCGTCGATTTTAAAGAAGATGTTCATGGCGCCGACTTCTTCGATGTATTTTCTCTCAACACCGTCGAGCCAAAGAACCTGCGAATATCCGTCGTCATGAGCCTTTACCTGAGCTGCAAGGCTTGCAGCGTAGTTACCGCCTGTTTTTGCAAAGCCCATTCCGCCTCTTACGGCACGAACATAGTCGTCCTCAATCCAAATACCTACGGGAGCAAGTCCGCTCTCATAATAAGCTCCGCTGGGGGAGAGGATTATCATAAACAAATATGTCTTTGACGGTGCAACGCCGAGGAACGCGTCTGTTGCGATTATGAATGGACGAATGTAAAGAGATGTGCCCTCTTTTTCGGGAATCCAATCTCTGTCAACATTAACAACAGCTTTAACGGCCTGAACAAAATCCTCTTCTGGAAGCTCGGGTATGCAAAGTCTCTTGTTGGAGTTGTTGGTTCTCTTAGCATTCATATCGGGGCGGAAAAGATAAGCCTTTCCGTCAACGCCCTTGTAAGCTTTAAGACCCTCAAACATTTCCTGACCGTAGTGGAAAACCATAGCGGCAGGTGAAATTGTGAGGTCGCCGTAGGGGACGATTCTTGCATCGTGCCAGCCCTGACCCTCTGTGTAGTTCATCATAAACATGTGGTCGGTGAAGATGTGACCGAAGCCCAACGGCTGATCTGCCGCCGGTTTAGCCTTGGGTGATGTTGTTTTTGTGATTTTGATGTCAAGCATTATTATTCCTTCTTTCAAAAGCGTGGTTTATTTAATATAATCAAGAATCACTTTGGTCATTTCTGTGCACGAGAGCGGTTTGCCCTCGCTTGAGCCGAGAATATCGGCTGTTCTGTAGCCTGCTTCGAGAACGTCGTCAACAGCTTTTTCAATGCATCTTGCCTCGTCCTCAAGGTCAAATGAATAGCGGAACATCATTGCCGCAGAAAGAATTGTTGCAATCGGGTTTGCTTTGTTTTGACCTGCAATGTCGGGTGCGGAGCCGTGAATGGGCTCATACATGCCGCACTTGCTGTCGCCAAGAGAGGCGGAGGCGAGCATACCGATTGAACCTGTTATCTGTGAGCTCTCATCAGAGAGAATGTCACCGAACATATTTGATGTAACAACAACGTCAAACTGAGAGGGATTCTTAACAAGCTGCATTGCCGCATTGTCAACGAGCATATCCACACACTTAACATCGGGGTATTTCTCTGCTGTGCGGTGAACAACCTCTCTCCAAAGTCTGGAGCTTTCGAGAACGTTTGCCTTGTCGATGCTTGTAACTACGTTGTTTCTCTTTCTCGCAGTTTCAAAAGCAACCTTTGCAATTCTCTCTATTTCCATCTCGCTGTAGCATTCTGTGTCATAAGCTTCTTCGCCGTTTTTGCCGTTTCTGCGGCCTCTTTCGCCGAAGTAAATGCCGCCCGTAAGCTCACGAATCATAACAATGTCAACGCCGTTATCTATAATGTCGGGGCGAAGGGGGCTTGCACCTTTAAGCGCAGGGTAAATTTTTGCGGGACGAATGTTTGTGTAAAGACCGAGCGCATGACGAACGCCGAGAAGAGCTTTTTCGGGGCGAAGATGACCGGGGAGAGTGTCCCACTTCGGGCCGCCGACTGCGCCGAGGAGCACGCTGTCGCTTGCCTGGCAGCATTTAACAGTTTCTTCCGGGAGCGGAACGCCTGTTGCGTCTATTGCACATCCACCGGCAAGGTAGGGTGTGAAGGTGAATTTGTGGCCGTATTTTGCGGCAACTTTTTCGAGTACGGCAACGGCACTATCAACTATTTCGGGGCCTATTCCGTCGCCCTTGAGCAAAGCAATGTTAAAATCCATTTTATCAAATCCTTTTTAAGAATAGTTTATTTTATCTTGCCGGCTTTAATAGACTCAATAAGGCCGCCGGTTGTGATTATCTCCTGGATAAATGCGGGGAACGGCTCGGCCTTGTATTCTTCGCCTGTTGTGAGGTTGTAGATAACGCCTGCGTCCATATCCGCTTTGAGCTTGTCGCCCTCGCTTATTGCGTCAACGGCTTCGGGGCATTCTATGATGGGAAGACCTATGTTGATTGAGTTGCGGTAGAAAATTCTTGCAAAGCTTTTTGCGATAACAAGTGCAATACCGCTCTCTTTAATTGCTATGGGAGCGTGCTCACGCGATGAGCCGCAGCCGAAGTTGTAGCCTGCAACCATGATGTCGCCGTCCTGAACTCTTGAAGTAAAGGTAGCGTCAAGGTCTTCCATGCAGTGAGACGCAAGCTCTTTTTTATCTATTGTGTTAAGGTAACGTGCGGGAATGATAACGTCGGTGTCAACGTTGTCGCCGTATTTTATAACTTTTCCTTCAAACAACATATTAAAGTACCTCCTCAGGGGCAGAAATTTTGCCCGTTATTGCGGATGCTGCGGCAACTGCCGGGCTTGCAAGATAGACCTCTGATTTCGGGTGACCCATTCTGCCGACAAAGTTTCTGTTAGTGGTTGCAACGGCTCTTTCACCCTCTGCAAGTATGCCCATATGGCCGCCGAGGCACGGGCCGCAGGTGGGGGTGGAAACAATGGCTCCGCTCTCAATGAATGTTTTGAGAAGACCCATTTCCATAGCCTCAAGATAAATCTTGTTAGTTGCGGGGATAACAATTGTTCTGACACCCTTTTTGACCTTTTTGCCCTTGAGAATGTCGGCTGCGATAATGAGGTCTTCAAGTCTGCCGTTTGTGCATGAGCCGATAACGACCTGGTCAATCTTGATGTCGCCTATTTCGTCAAAGGTGTGCGTGTTCTCGGGCAGGTGGGGGAATGCAACTGTGGGACGTATTTCAGAAAGGTCAATGACATATGTTTCGTCATAAACAGCGTCATCGTCCGCCTTGTAGATTGTAGGCTCTTTGCCTCCTGCGTTTTTGATAAATTCTATTGTTTTGTCGTCAACCTCAAAAATTCCGTTTTTGCCGCCTGCTTCGATAGCCATGTTTGCCATGCAAAGTCTGTCGCTGACCGAGAGGGTGTGAACGCCCTCGCCGCAGAATTCCATTGATTTATAAAGAGCGCCGTCAACGCCTATCATACCGATGATGTGAAGAATGACGTCTTTGCCGTAAACATTCTTTTGCAGCTTGCCTTTAAGCTCAAACTTAATAGCGGACGGAACCTTGAACCATGCTTTGCCGGTAGCCATTCCGCAAGCCATGTCTGTTGAACCGACGCCTGTTGAAAATGCGCCGAGCGCACCGTATGTGCAGGTGTGTGAGTCTGCGCCGATAACAACATCGCCGCTCACAACAAGACCTTTTTCGGGCAAAATAGCGTGCTCAACACCCATGTCGCCGACGTCAAAATAATTTTCAATGCTCATGTCACCTGCAAATTCGCGGCACATTTTGCACTGTGTGGCTGCCTTGATGTCCTTGTTTGGGGTGAAGTGATCCATTACCATAGCAACCTTGCTCTTGTCAAAAACCTTGTCAAGACCGAGCTTTTTATACTCGGCTATGGCAACGGGGGTGGTAACGTCGTTGCCGAGAACAAGGTCAACATTTGCAAGAATGAGCTGACCTGCCGTAACAGAATCAAGCCCTGCATGAGCCGCAAGGATCTTTTGTGTCATTGTCATTCCCATAGTGTTAATTCTCCTTTTTGGATAATTTATATTCAAAAGAATCCACCAGAGCCGTAAAGCTCGCTTTTATAATATCGCTTGATACTCCGATGGTTGTAAAGACTGAGTCGGAATCTGCCGAGTCTATCATAACTCGAATTTTTGAATCGGTGGTAGAACCCGATTCGATAACTCTTACTTTATAGTCTAAAAGGTGCATATCGCTGATTTCGGGATAAAAGCCCACGAGCGCGTCTCTCATTGCCTTATCAAGTGCGTTGACAGGACCGTTACCGGTGGCGCAGGTCATAGAAACTTTATCGCCCACCTCTATTTTTATCATTGCGTTTGACTGCTGCTCGCCGTCCGGGGCGGGGAAGTCGTCAAGCACCTTATACATTATAACATTAAAATGCGGTTCCCACAATCCGAGATTTTTTTCTATGAACAGGTCAAAGCTTGCCTCTGCCGCCTCATAGTGATAGCCGAAATCCTCACGCTCTTTAAGGGCGTTTGTGATTGCCGTGGTCTCTGGCGATTTTTTGTCTATTTCGGGTGCGAAACGCTGAATTTTAGGAAGTACGGTTCCTCTGCCCGCAACCTCGCTCAAAAGGAATTTTCTCTCGTTGCCGACAGATTCCGGCGGAACGTGCTCAAAGGATTTTGAGCATTTCTGCACACCGTCTATGTGCATACCGCCCTTATGAGCAAATGCGCTTTTGCCGACATAGGGGTGATTGCTTTTAAGTCTGATGTTTGCAATCTCGGCAATTTTTCTTGCCGTGATTTTAAGGTTTGAGAGGTCAATGCCGAGGTCACAGCCGCACTTTAAGGTGAGGTTTGCGATTATTGTGCTAAGGTCTGCATTGCCGCATCTTTCACCGAAGCCTATGAATGTGCCCTGAATATGAACCGCGCCTGCCGCAACCGCTGCCATGGAGTTTGCAACCGCACAGCCCGTGTCGTTATGGCAGTGAATACCTATTCTCACATTTGGGAATTTATCGCATACTTTAGAAGTAATGTCGCTTATTTCGTCCGGCAGGCAGCCGCCGTTGGTGTCGCAAAGTGCCAGCACGTCCGCGCCGCCCTCCACTGCCGAGGTGAGCACGCTCATGGCATAATCCGGGTTGTTTTTATATCCGTCAAAAAAATGCTCTGCGTCAAAAATAACTTCTTTGCCCTGCTCTTTAAGGTAAGATAAAGTGTCTTTGACTATCTTGCGGTTTTCTTCAAGGCTGATTCTGAGAATTTCGGTCACGTGCAAATCCCACGTTTTGCCGAATATCGCAACCGCCGGGGTTTCTGCGCTCAAAAGTGCCATGATGTTTGCATCGTCTTTGGGGTCTGTGCCTGCTCTTGCGGTGCTGCCGAAAGCGCAGATTTTGGCGTTTTTAACAGTGATTTTTTTCAGTTCCTCAAAAAAGCGGAGCTCTTTGGGGTTTGAGCCGGGGTTGCCGGCTTCGATATATGTAACACCGAATTCATCAAGTATTCCGGCGATTTTTAACTTATCCTGCACAGAGAAAGAGATTCCCTCGCCCTGTGAGCCGTCGCGCAGGGTAGAGTCAAATATCTCTGCCTTTTTGCCGATGTGCATTTTAGCAGCTCCTTTCAACAGGTTTTATTTCAAAGCTTTTTCAAAGCTCTCAAGTAAGACCTGCTTTTAGACTGCCGTATCCCAAACTTGAATACGGCAGTCATTTTTTGCAAATCGCTTATGCTTTGAAGTTCATCTTTTCGCGAAGCTCTTTGCCGACTTTCTCTACGGGGTGCTCGGCCTCAAGTCTTCTGCGGGAGTTGAAGTATGCGCGATGTGACTGGTTCTCAAGGATCCAGTTGCGTGCGAATGCGCCTGTCTGGATTTCTTCAAGAACTTTCTTCATCTCTTTCTTAGTCTCTTCTGTGATGATACGCGGACCTACGGTGTAGTCGCCGTACTCTGCTGTGTCGGAGATTGAGTAACGCATGAATGAGAAGCCCTTTTCAAAGATAAGGTCAACAATGAGCTTCATCTCATGGATGCACTCAAAATATGCGTTTTCGGGTTTGTAGCCTGCTTCAACAAGAGTTTCAAAGCCTGCTTTCATAAGAGCTGTAACACCGCCGCAAAGAACAGCCTGCTCACCGAAGAGGTCGGTCTCGGTCTCTTCACGGAATGTTGTTTCAAGAACGCCGCCTCTTGCGCCGCCGATGCCCATTGCATATGCGAGAGCGATGTCTTTAGCGTTGCCTGTTGCGTCCTGCTCAACAGCTACGAGGCAGGGAACACCCTGACCCTTGACATACTGGCTTCTTACCGTGTGACCGGGGCCTTTGGGAGCAACCATGATGATGTTGACGCCTGCGGGGGGAACTATCTGCTTGTAGTGAATGTTAAAGCCGTGAGCAAATGCGAGAGTCATGCCGTCCTCAAGGTAGGGAGCAACATCTTTCTTATACATAGCAGCCTGTCTCTCATCGTTAATAAGAATCATAACAAGATCGGCCTTTTTAACTGCGTCGGCAGTGTTGAGAACCTCAAAGCCGTCTTCTTTAGCCTTTACTGCTGATTTTGAGCCCTCATAAAGACCTATAACAACGTTAACGCCGCTGTCTCTGAGGTTCTGAGCATGTGCGTGGCCCTGGCTGCCGTAGCCTACAACCGCAACGGTTTTGCCGTCAAGAAGCGAAAGGTCACAATCTTTTTCATAAAACATGTTTGCCATTTTGAATTACTCCTTTTTGAATAAAATTTTATTTTTATTTTTTAAGGGTTGCGCTGCCACGGTCTATCGCTACAAGACCGGTGCGGCACATCTCTACTATACCGTAAGGTTTTAAAAGCTCAATAAAAGCGTCCAGCTTGTTGCTCTCGCCGGTTTTTTCAACGCATATGCACTCTGCCGAAAAATCGACTACCTTTGCGCCGAAGGTGTTTGCAACCGTCAAAAGTTCAAGTCTGTTTTCGGGTGACGCTTTAACTTTGATTATCGCAAGCTCTCTTGTCACTGCAAGGGAGCAGGTGATGTCTTTGATTTCTTTAACATCATAGAGCTTGTCAAGCTGCTTTAGCATTTGGTCACGCTCGTAGTCGGTGCCCGTCATGGTGACAGTCATTCTCGAAAGTCCCTCTATTTCGGTTACGCCGACGGTGAGGCTGTCTATATTGAATCCTCGCCGTGCAAACATACCTGAAATTCTCGTCAGAACACCTGAATGGTTGGCAACGAGCATGCCTATAACAAATTTCTGCATTACGTTACCCTCCTTATCTGAATCTCATGAGAAGATCGTCAATAGATTTGCCGGGAGCTATCATCGGCAGAACCATTTCGTCTTTGTCTATAATGCACTCAACAAGGCAGGGGCTCTTTAATGCGAATGCCTTGTCCAAAGCCTCGGCAAGCGATTTTTTATCGTCTGCTCTGAAGCCCGTTGCGCCGAAAGCGTCCGCAAGCTTCATAAAATCTGTTTTTCTGCCCAAGGTGGTCTGCGAATAACGCTCGCCGTAGAACATCGTCTGCCACTGGCGAACATTGCCCAAAACGCCGTTGTTCATAAGAACTATAACGAGCGGCAGATTTTGCGAAACGGCTGTTGCAAGCTCGTTGAGGTTCATGCCGAAGCTGCCGTCGCCTGTGTAAAGAACTGTGGTTTTGCCCGTGGCAACCGCCGCGCCTATCGCTGCGCCCATACCGAAGCCCATCGTGCCGAGTCCGCCGCTTGTGATGAATGTTCTTGAGTGGCAAACGCGGTTTCTCTGCGATGCCCAAAGCTGGTGCTGACCTACGTCGGTGCAAACGGGTGAATATTCGTCTTTTCTCTCGTTCACCGCGTCTATTATATCATAGGGCGTGAGCTTATTGGGGCTTATGTATGTATTTTCTGTTTCGTATTTTTTAAATTCTTCGATTTTTTTCATCCACTCGGGGCGTTTTTCTTCGCAGAGCTTTGTGTTGATGGCTCCGAGAACCTCCTTGAGGTCGCCTGTTATGCCGAGATTTACCGAAATATTTTTGTTGATTTCGGCAGGGTCAATGTCGATATGAATAATTTTTTTATCAAGCGAATATTTTGATTTGTCGCCCGTGGCTCTGTCGCTGAATCTTACGCCCATAGCAATTATAAGGTCGGATTCATACATTGCCGCCGTGGAGGCGTAATGACCGTGCATACCACACATTCCAAGACCTTTTGAGAATGTGTGCGGAATGGACGAAAGACCCATCATGCTTGTGCCTATGGGGGCGTCGATTTTATCCGAGAAGCTCATTATATCGTGGCAGCATCTTGATTTTACCGCGCCGCCGCCGCAATAGATGTAGGGGCGTTTGCTCTCTTTAATCATCTCAACCGCTTTGTCTATAAGCTCCTCATCATAAGCGGGGGCTTTAAGCGGCTTGATTTTGTCTGCCGCGGTATATTCGGCAAGAGCTATCTGAATATCTTTGGGTATGTCGATAAGAACGGGGCCGGGTCTGCCGGACTGCGCTATCTTCATAGCTTCTCTTACGGTGTCGGCAAGCATTGAAACGTCTTTTACCATGTAGCTGTGCTTTACTATCGGGTAAGTAACACCTACAATGTCAATCTCCTGAAAGCTGTCACGTCCGAGCATCGCACTGCTGACGTTGCCTGTTATGGCAAGCAAGGGGGTTGAATCGAGGTTTGCGTCTGCAATGCCCGTTACAAGGTTTGTTGCGCCGGGGCCGGAGGTTGCGAGAACCACGCCGATTTTGCCGGAGGCTCTTGCGTACCCCTCTGCCGCATGAGCCGCGCCTTGCTCGTGAGCGGTGATAATGTGATTTATGCGGTCAGAGCTTTTATAAAGTGCGTCATAAATATCAAGCACCGAACCGCCCGGGTAACCGAATATTGTTTCAACGCCTTGTTCAATGAGCGTTTCTATGAGTATTTGTGCGCCTGAGAGCTTCATAACTGTTCCTTTCTGCGGAGGATTTCGACCCTTAAAAAAAGCCTATGGTTTAAAGATTAAACCACAGGCTCAAGAGTATTCAGTGTAAACAAAGCATATTTTTATTTTTGTTTATGCTTTGCCTTTTTCATCTGACGGTTTCTTGCTGCCTTTGGGCATAATCTTTTGCGTTATCAATCACGGCCACGAGCACGAGAATGATAACGTTAATAATTATTCCTATAGATACGGCATAAGAAAGCATCGTTTTTCCTCACATCTTTATTTGATGTCGGTATTATAGCACTCCTTTAAAATAATTACAAGGGGTTAGTCGATATTTCTACAATTTAGTCAATACAGCAAGTTAAAAAAAATCATCTTTGTATATTTTACAACAAAAAATATCGATAAAAGGGCTTAAAATATAGGAAAAGCTACCATAACTCCGCTTGACCTTTTTAATGCTTTGAAACCTATTTGTTGTCGTTGACACAGGGGCGGCTATGGGTTTATAATATATAGATGTAATAAAGAACTTCAAAGGAGCGAGAATAAATGAAAAGACAGTGCGAATGTTGCTATAAAAGATTTGAAGTTATAAGAGACGTGTCAGTTCCGCTCTCACGCGATGTTACCGCGCCGAGAGATACCATAAAATGCCCGTGGTGCGGCTGTGAAAACGGCAGCGTAGAAAAGGGCTCGCTTATAAGCACGCGCCGATGTGTTTCAGAGAGCGAATTTTGATTTCGGAGGGTGCGAAAGTGACGGATATTACTTTAAAAAGCAGAATAGAGCAGTATTTTAAAGACTATGAGAGTGCGATTATAGAGGATGTATCAACTCTTGTTGCAATCCCGAGCGTCAGAAGTGAGCCTCTTGAGGGCAAGCCGTTCGGCTATTACTCATATCATGCGCTTGAAACCGCTCTTAAAATGGCAGAGGGCTACGGCTTCGGCATAAAAAATTATGACGGCTATGTCGGCAGCATTGATTTTAACGATAAAGAGACGGAGCTCGGTATTTTTGCCCATTTGGATGTTGTTGCGGCGGGCGACGGCTGGCACAGTAATCCGTTTGAGGTTAAAATTGAAGACGGCAAGCTTTTCGGCAGGGGAGTCAGCGACGATAAAGGCCCTGCAATCGCGGCACTTTATGCGCTCAAAGCGGTTAAAGATCTCGGTATAGAGCTTAAAAAGAATGTACGCCTTGTGCTCGGCACAGATGAAGAGTGCGGCAGCGACGACCTTAAGCATTATTTTGAAACAGAAGAAAAGCCTAAACACTCATTTACTCCCGATGCGAATTTCCCCGTAACAAACGGCGAAAAGGGCAGATTTACTAAAAAATTCTTTTCGGGATATATTGATAAAAAAGAGGGCAAGCGCGTTGTCAGCATAAAGGGCGGCGAGGCGGCAAATGCCGTGCCGGGAACCTGCGAAGCGGTGGTTGCGGGCTTTGACAGAGACGAGGTTGAGTGGAAAGCTTTGCTTGCCTCTATCAGAACCGACACCGATTTCACAGCCGAGGAGTGCGAGAACGGCATAAAAATAGTTTGTACGGGAACTTCGGCTCATGCGTCGCTTCCGCAAAACGGTGTGAATCCGATAACCGCAATGCTCACCATGCTCTCGTCACTCTCGCTTGATAAGAGTGAAAGCTCCAGCAGAGTTACGTCGTTAAAAGAGCTTTTTCCGCACGGAGATTACCTCGGCAAAGCCTTTGGTGTTGATATGAGCGACAAGCTCGGCGAGCTGACCATGACTCTTGATATTTTGAATTTTGAAAACGGCAGGGTAGAGGGCTGTTTTGACACAAGAACCCCGATGTGTGCCGGTGAAGAAAACTGTGCCATGCCCATTGCCTCAAGGCTGAGAAGCTACGGTTTTGTTATTGAAAACACAGATATGCGTGCTCCTCATTATGTGGACGAAAATTCTGACTTTGTTAAAACGCTTCTTAAAAATTATGAGTGTTTCACAGGCGATAAAGGCGAGTGCCTTTGCATGGGCGGCGGCACCTATGTTCACGATATAGACGGCGGCGTTGCGTTCGGCGCAATCAGAAAAGGCCTTGAAACCAATATGCACGGCGCGGACGAATTTATGTATATAGAAGATATATTGACAGCGGCAAAAATATTCACAGCAGTAATAATAGATGTGTGTGGTTGAAATATGAAAAAGTATGTTGTTGAAGAAATTGAAAACGGCGTTGCAAAATGCGAGAATGAAGACGGTGATTTTGAGTTTATAAAATCGGATTTATTGCCCTCGGGTGTGAAAGAGGGCAATGTTCTCATTTTTGAGGACGGATTTTATACCGTTTCGCAGAGCGAGACCGCCGAGCGCAAAAAAAGAATGTTGGAGCTTCAGGAAAAACTTTTCGGCAAAAAATAACCGAATGTTAAACAATCAATTACAAATATTTCATATATGAGGCTTAGAATAAAGACCTCTACGGAGATGAAAATTATGTGCAATCAGCTTATCGAATTTTTTGAAGACAAAAAAATACTTATTCTCGGCTTTGGCAGAGAGGGCTTATCGACCTATAATTATATCCGCACCTACTTGCCTAAAAAACATCTCGGCATTGCAGACGCAAAAGACGTTGCGCTCCAAGATGAAAACGTGACGTTTCACACCGGCAAAAATTATATGGACTCAATAAAAGAAGGCTATGACCTTATAATGAAAACTCCGGGCATAGCTTTTATTGATGTGGATATTCCGAACGGCACAACCGTGAGCTGCCAGACGGATTTGTTTTTGCGCTTTGCACCGTGCATGAAAATAGGCATAACAGGCACAAAGGGCAAGACGACCACCTCTACTCTTATATATGAGGTTGTGTCTGCCGCAGGAAAAGACGCTTGCCTTATCGGCAACATCGGCGTGCCCGTTTTTGACGTTATTGATTCGATTGAGGGCAAAACGGCGGTCATAGAGATGTCGTCGCATCAGCTTGAGTTCACAAGAACCTCACCTCATATAGCGGTGCTTACAAATATATATCCCGAGCACCTCGACCATTACAACGGCTTTGAGGGCTATGTCGGCGCAAAATATAACATTATGAAGCACCAGACAAAGGACGATTATCTCATATACAATCCCGACCAGGATTTGACGGGAATAATTGATTTGGACGCGGTTAAATCAAACAAAATTGCCGTCAGCGCAAAGGACGGCGAAAAAGACGAATTCTTAAAATCGCTCACCTCTCTTAACGGCAGACTTCTCGGCGAGCATAGCCACCAGGATATTTATTTTGCCGCAAAGGTTGCGGAAATTCTCGGTATAGAAAAATCTGCGGTTAAAAAGGGAATAGAGAACTTCAAGGGTATTCCTCACAGGCTTGAGCCTGTCGGTGAGTTCAGAGGCATTAAGTTTTATAACGACAGCATTGCAACCATTCCCCACGCGGTTGAGTGTGGCGTTGAAGCAATAGGCGATGTTGATACTCTGATATTCGGCGGACTTGACAGAGGAATAGACTATGAGGAGTTTAAAAAATACCTGATGTCCTGCCCGGTTAAAAACCTTATCGGTATGCCCGATACGGGTCACAGCATAATAGACGCGCTCTCTCACCTCGGCTGTGACAAAAAAATGTTTAAGGCAGAGGATATGGAGCAGGCTGTCAAGGCGGCATATGACATGACCGAAAATGGCAAAAGCTGTTTGCTTTCTCCTGCGGCGTCAAGCTATAACGTATATAAAAATTTTGAATACAAGGGTAATCACTTTAAAGAGACGGTCAAAGCCCTTGCGTGAAAGGAGCAGCCCTTAATTGAACGATTTCAGAGCAAAATTATATGAGTTTATGAGGGGCAGAAACGGCAGCGACGAGCTTTATATATTTATGTCTGCGGCATATATCATAATGATAATCATAAATGCTTTTGTTCGCTCAAGAATTTTTTCGGCAATAATTTTGGCGTGGTTTATTTTGACGGTGTTCAGATTTTTTTCAAAAGACATATACCGCCGCCAAAATGAAAATGCCAAGTTTGTAACGCTTTTAAATCGCATTAAAAATAAAAATTTTAAGCGTGACCCTTATGCGGTTAAGACCAAAAAAGATTCTAAGCTTAAAAGAAAAATAAAGATGTATAAAACAATGTTTAAAGACAGAAAAACTCATGTCTTTAAAAAGTGCCCGCAGTGCAAGGCAATGATACGTCTGCCGAAAAGAAAGGGCAGCCATGAAGTAATATGCCCGAAGTGCGGCAGAGAATTTAAAATAAAAGTGCGTTGAGGTGCGAGTATGAATCTTGAAGAAAAAACAGTAAAAAAGAATTATATTTATAAGGGAAAAATCGTAAATCTCAGAAAAGACGATGCGATGCTCCCGAACGGCAAAATGTGCGTGAGAGAAATTGTCGAGCACGCAAAAGGCGTTGTGCTTGCCGCACTCACAGAGGATAACGAGCTTATTTTTGTTAGGCAGTTCCGTTACCCATATATGGAGGTTGTGCTCGAACTCCCGGCAGGAAAAGTAGAAGATGGCGAAGACCCGCTCGAAGCCGGCAAAAGAGAATTGCTTGAAGAAACCGGAGTGACGGCGGAAGAATATATTGACCTCGGCGAGTTTTATCCCTCCTGCGGCTTTACGGATGAGATAATTTATATGTATTTGGCAAAGGGACTTTCGCAGGGCAGTCAGCACCTTGACGAGGACGAATTTTTGAATGTAGAAAAAATTCCGCTTCAAAAAGCGGTCGATATGGTTATGAAAAACGAAATACCCGACGGCAAAACCCAGTCGCTTATTTTAAAGGCTTTTTTAAAGCTCAAAGAGGGCGAATGATGAAAGAGATAATTCTTGCCTCCGCCTCTCCGCGCAGAAGAGAGCTGCTTGCTCTTGCAGGTGTGGATTTTACCGTTCAAACGGCAGATGTAGAGGAGAAAACCGCGCCCGGTCTTTCTCCTGCGGAGACGGTGAAACAGCTTGCCGAAATAAAGGCTGCCGCCGTTGCCGAAAAAAATCCGTCATGCACGGTTATCGGCGCAGATACGGTTGTTGCATCAGAGGGCAAAATTCTCGGCAAACCAAAAACTCGTGAAGAAGCTTATGAAATGCTGGGATCCCTCTCCGGCAAAACGCACCATGTTTACACGGGCGTGTGTATTATGAATGGCGAAGAAAAAACAGTTTTTGCCGAGGAGACGGCGGTCACTTTTTATGAACTCTCTGATGATGAAATATATTCTTATGTTGACACGGGCGATTGCTATGACAAAGCCGGTGCATACGGAATACAAAGCGGCGGGTGTACGCTTGTTAAAAAGATAGACGGAGACTATTTTAATGTTGTCGGTCTGCCTGTTGCAAGGCTTGTGAGAGAATTGAAAAAGTGATAAAACAGAAATCGGCGGCATGACCTCATGCCGCCGTTAAGTTTTCGCACGAATAAAAAGCGGTGTATAAATCGCCTCGTAGGGCGGTGTGCCCACACACCGCCGCCACAATATAAAAACGCAGGGCGTCACCTTATGGTCGTGCCGCACAATAAAAAAACTCCTTGCCCGAACCAAAATTCAGGCAAGGAGTTTTGATGTAGAAATTAAACTTATTTAAGTTCAACCTTTGCGCCGACTTCTTCAAGCTTAGCTTTGATTTCTTCAGCTTCTTCTTTAGCAACGCCCTCTTTAATTGCTTTGGGAGCGCCGTCAACAAGAGCCTTAGCTTCTGCAAGGCCAAGACCTGTGATGTCTTTAACAGCCTTAACAACCTTGATCTTCTGAGCGCCTGCTTCAGCAAGAACAACGTCAAACTCTGTCTTCTCCTCGACTGCTGCTGCGCCGCCTGCTGCGGGACCTGCTGATACAACTGCTGCTGCAGCTGATACGCCGAATTCTTCTTCTACTGCTTTTACGAGCTCTGAAAGCTCAAGAACTGAAAGAGTCTTTAACTCTTCAACAATTGCTGTAATCTTCTCTGATGCCATTTTAGTTATCCTCCTAAAAAATTATAAATCAAATTAAAGGGCAATTAAGCCTCTGCGGGAGCCTCTTCAGCTCCGTCTTTATCAGCAATAGCCTGAACAGCACGTGCAAATGCTGCGATAGGCGCGCTGAATACGTTTGCAACCATAGAAAGCAATGTTTCTCTTGAAGGAAGGGTTGCAAGCTCCTTAATCTTATCAAGACCGATAAGTTCGCCGTCAAGGTAGCCGCTCTTAATGTTGAAGCTCTCTACCTTGTCTGCATATTTGTTGAGAATACGTGCAGCTGCAACATAATCCTCTGTGCTGGTGGCAATAGCCGTTGTGCCCTCAAGAACCGACGTCATACCTTCGAGGTCTGTGCCCTTAACGGCAAGACCGAGAAGTGTGTTTTTAACAACAGTGTATTCAACGCCTGCTTCTCTGAGCTCCTTACGCATTGCAGTATCATCAGCAACTGTGATGCCCTTGAATTCAACGACAACACCTGCGACTGAATTTGAAATTCTGTCTGAAAGCTGAGCTACTATCTGTTTCTTTTGTTCCAATACGCTTGCGCTTGGCATATCTGTTTCACCTCTCTGTAGCTAAAATGCGGTGCGAATGCAAAAATCCCTGCCCACAGACCGCAGGCAGGGATAGACATACATAAAAATCAGTATAGATTCAGTATGTTCCTAACCTCGGCAGGTGGGTAAACCGTTACGCATGAAGCACCTGCTGTCTTAAGTAAAAAGAACAGCTTAATGATAATACCACACAGAACGCTCTGTGTCAAGTATTTTTTATTATTCGTCAGCCGATGTTGCGCTTGCCTTTGCAGGATTAATGCGAACGCCGGGACCCATTGTTGTTGCAAGTACGCAGGACTTGATGTACTGACCCTTTGCAGCTGCGGGCTTAGCCTTTTCAACTGCTGTGATAAGGGTGTTGTAGTTCTCTGCAAGCTTCTCTGCGCCGAAAGAAACCTTGCCGATGGGGCAGTGAATAATATTTGTTTTGTCAAGACGGTATTCAATCTTACCTGCTTTAGCCTCTTCAACAGCCTTTGCAACATCGGGTGTTACAGTGCCTGCTTTGGGGCTGGGCATAAGACCGCGGGGTCCGAGAACTTTACCGAGACGACCTACAAGACCCATCATGTTGGGTGCTGCGATAGCAACGTCAAAGTCAAGGAAACCTTCGCCCTGAATCTTGGCAACAAGGTCTTCTGCGCCGACGATTTCAGCGCCTGCAGCTGCTGCTGCGTCTGCTGCGTCGCCCTTTGCAAAAACTGCAACTCTAACGCTCTTGCCTGTGCCGTTGGGGAGAACAACCGCGCCTCTTACCTGCTGGTCAGCGTGACGCGAGTCAACACCGAGGCGGATGTGAAGTTCTACTGTTTCGTCAAATTTAGCAGAAGCGGTTTTAACAACTGTTTCAAGTGCCTCTGCAGGCTCATAAAGCTTTGCTCTGTCAACAAGCTTTGAGCTTTCAATATATTTCTTGCCGTGTTTCATTGTTAATTACCTCCCAAATAAGTGGTTAATCGGATTTTTCCTCCCACCAGGGAGCATTAGTCCACTACAGTAACGCCCATGCTGCGAGCTGTACCGGCTATCATGCTCATAGCCGTTTCAATGCTTGCTGCGTTAAGATCAGGCATTTTCTGTTCTGCGATTTTTCTAATCTGCTCACCGGTAATAGTTGCAACCTTTGTCTTGTTGGGCACGCCCGAACCGCTCTCGATTCCGCAAGCCTTTTTGATAAGAACAGCTGCGGGGGGAGTCTTTGTAACAAAGGTAAATGTGCGGTCTGCATAAACTGTTATAACAACGGGAATGATGAGACCTGCATCATTTTTTGTGCGCTCGTTAAATTCCTTGGTGAACGCCATGATGTTTACGCCGTGCTGACCTAAAGCAGGTCCTACGGGCGGAGCCGGGGTCGCTTTGCCGGCGGGGATTTGAAGCTTAATAAAGCCTACAACCTTCTGAGCCATTTCTTGCACCTCCAAAAATGTGTGGTTATTGCGGAGCATTTATAATTGGGATTTATGCTCCTCCCACAGGGAGCCTGTTAAAGCTCCATGTATCAAAGCGATACATATAATTAAACGGAACGACCGCTAATTATCAGTGTTTTCAGTCGGCAATGGGTTCTACCTGGTCAAGCTCAAGCTCAACCATAGTCTCTTTGCCGAAAAGAGCGGAAACCGTGACGCGAACCATATTGTTATCAACGTCAATAGCCTCAACTCTGCCTGTGAAGCCGTCAAAGATCTCGTCAACAATGTTAACGGTATCGCCGACAGCGTAGTTGACCTCAACCGTGCGCTTTTCAACGCCGAGGCGATAAACTTCTTCCTCTGTTAAAGGAGTGGGTTTGCTCTCGGGGCCTACAAAGCCCGTAACGCCTCTGGTGTTTCTGACAACGAGCCATGCTTCGTCGCTTATCTCGGGTTGATCGTCTTCGTTCATCTCAACGGCCATTTTGACCATTACGTAACCGGGAAAAAGCTTGCGCTCAACTTCTTTGGTCTTATCTTCTTTAACCTCAACAACGGTTTCGGTCGGAATTTTGACCTCGAGAATCTGATCGTGCATTTTGCGGTTTTCAACGACTTTTTCGATGTTGCCGGCAACTTTGTTTTCGTAGCCGGAGTAGGTATGCACTACATACCATCTGGAGTTAATAGACATTGCTTTTCCTCCGAAAATCAGCCAAATTTCAAAAGCTTACTCAGCGCTTGACTGAGCAGACGTCTCACTTGTTGCTTCAGAAGAAGCGGCGGTTGTCGAATTCTCTTCGGCAGCCTGCGAAGTGGATGTTTTGTTCTCCTGGTACTTGTCGGCACCGTCTCTGATACCGTTTATACCCGAAGAAAGTCCCCAGTCGATAAAGAACACTACAATACCGATAACGGCAATAGCAACGATAACGACCAGTGTGCTTTTGAGAACCATTTTTGCGCCGGGCCAGGTAATCTTTTTGGTTTCACCTTTGAAGTCTTTGCCGAATTTGGCGAACCATTTACCTATTCGCTTAAAGATGTTGCCCTTTTTAGCTTTGGGCGCACCGGCCTTTTTTTCTTTTGCGGCCTTCTCAATCTTTTCAGCAGCTTCGGATTTTTCACGTTTAGCCATAATGATTACCTCCGCTTACTTTGTTTCTCTGTGGAGAGTATGCTTCTTGCAGAATCTGCAGTACTTGTTCATCTCCAACCTGTCCGGTGTGTTTTTCTTGTTTTTCATCGTGTCATAGTTGCGCTGTTTGCATTCTGTACACGCAAGGGTAACTTTTACTCTCATATCGGCACCTCCGTTTAACCGGGTTGTTCCCGGAATTTTCAGCCTCCCTCTTGCCGGAAGCTCTACCCTGGTAAGCTCCCGAATAAGGGCACAAAAAAAGAACCCTCTTTAAGAGGTACAACTATTCTATCATTATAGGGCGCAAATGTCAAGAAAAATTTAGATTTATTTTAATATATCTATCTGTTGTGCCGCGGTGTTTTTTTCGGCACAACAGATAGATTTTTATTAAGAGACGGTGTGTTCAGAAGATGAAAATTTGCTTACTTTCGTTTTTGAATTTCGCCGAATGGCGGCAAATCTTGCCGTTTATAAAAAAGTCAGCAAATACCGTTTATAAAATCTAAAATCCATAAAACAAATTTGGTTATTATTTTGATTATAAATTTACAAATTTTTGCGAACAAACAGTCTTCTCCCGTTGCGGGGATTTCAGTGTGCTCGTTTCTTGTGGCGTGACATACGGTGCACTCCTCATGCTTTGAGCCTTTTTCGTTATCGGTCGGTTCTTTGTCGGTGACCCACTCAAAGGTGTGAGCGGCGGTATCTGCTTTGTCACCGCAAATACATTCGTGCCAGTGGCTTGTTCCGTCGTATTTCCATTCCGTACCGTAGCTGTGACTGTGAGGCGCAGCCTTGATTTCAAACTCTGTGCCGCACTCACCGTCGCCGTATACAACACTCAGAGTGTGTTTGCCGACAGAAAGAGTGCCGAGGTAGGCTTTTTTAAGTGTAATGACGGTAGAACCCGAAGCTGCTGTATATTTATCGGCAGGAACAGTTATGCCGTCCACCTTTATGCCTGTGAATTTGGAGAAATCTCCGTTTGCGCGGAAAGTCAGCGTATCGTTACTGTTCTGCGTCCATACGCCGTTTGTACCCTCGGTGATTTTATACTCGGGTATTATGGTCATGGCAAGGTCGGTAAGAACCCACATTGTGCCGTCGGAGCCGTCGCTCTCATCGCCTTCATAGCGCGTATAATTTACAAATTCGCCGTTGATCTTCAGCTTGGTGTTGGGCCCGAATACATAAGTGGTATTTTCGCTTTCAACATAGCCCACAGCTTTCACATACACACCGTAATGATAGGTTTTCCCGGCTTCAAAAGCGGTGATTTTGTTTTCAAAAGCGCCGCTGAAGAAATCTGCGGAAATCGCACCGGTTTTGCTGTCCAGTTCCCACCACTCGCAATTGTATGCATACTTCACGCCTTCGGGACTCTTGCCAGTAAAAACGGGCTTGTCGCCGTCCTTGAAGCTGACGGTGACACCGTTGATCTCCACCACATCAATAATTTTCACGGTGGTCGGCGTCATGGTCAATACATTGCTGAACCAAATGGTCTCGCCGTTATCGTCTATGCTGATCTGGTCAGATGTCAGGGCAATCTCCTTACCGTTGATATAGAGCTTTGTGTTCTTATCAAAGCGGTAGCCCTCTTCCATGCCCAAGTCGGAAATCTTGAAATATACGCCATAGGTGTAACTCTTTCCAGCTTCAAATTCCGTAATGAGCTTGCCGTTGTAACGCTCGTTCCAGTAGTCGCTGGAGGTAATGCCATAGCCGCTGCCGTCATTGGCGTCCCACCGCTGATGATCGGTGTCAACGATAGGGTCAATGACACCAGTGCTGAAAAGCGGTTTATCTCCGGCATTAAAGTTGATAATGGCATCAAGTCGGATTTCTTCAACAGCCTGACCGGGGCGCAGCTCTGTTCCATATTGAATGAGGCAGGTTTTTCCGTCATCCATCACCATGACCCATGAACCGGACGGCAGACTTGCTCCGTTCAATGTAACATTTTCTCTGTTTGTCAAATTACTGTCGAAGGTATAGCCGTCTTTCGCCTGAAGTTTCACGGAATATCGGTATCTTCCGCCCTTCTCAAATGTATTGAATTGAACATTGCCGTCCGAATAGCAGTTTTCATCGGAATACCAGTAAGCAACCGTGCTCACGGTGTCGTTGGCATCCTTCTCACGCTTTTCCCAGCACTCAAAGAGAATATCATATTTATCCTGATTAGTGCCTGTTCGCTTGGCCGATGCCTTGGGGGTGCTGCCCGGCTGATAGTCGAGTTTCACATTCGCAACATCGACGGTCGTAATAGCGGTGCTTGCTGCCGCAGCCGCAATTTTTACGGGAGCGGTTCCCAACTGGTGGTGGCTGCTGTCGGCGCCGGTTTCTGCCATACCGTCGCCCAGAATAAGCTGACCCTTGTTCAGAATGGCCGTGTTCCCGGCAAAGCCGGTATCTAAAATGGTTGTACCGCCGGTGAAGCTGGCTGTATCTGTATCATAGGGTATACGCATTAAGATTCCTACGTCGTTGTACTCTTCATCCTTAGGCAAAACGATCGGCGTATATTCTCCCCAATCCCATGCCGCGTCTAAAGTGCCGCCGCTGACGGTGAGATTCCTCACGTCTACGGCAGGGAATGCATACAGCTTGCCGTTATACGAGCTCTTACGCACGGGCTCACGAACAGTGAGATTGCCGCCGGAGAGAGTCATGGCCTTTACGTCAATGCCTTGGGTCTGCACGGAGCCGCCGGAAATATTGATTCTTTTGGCGCCGCTAAGCTGACCTTTATTTAAAACAGTGCCGTCGGTGACGGTGAATATACCCTGCGTTTCTGTGGCACCGTAGGTAGACATATAAATCTGACCGTTCTCGGTCTCTAAAGTGCCGCCGTTGACGGTGATGCTGCCGGCATTGGCGGTGCCGGTGCGGCTGTTTACTTCTGTATCAATGGCATTGCCGTAGGTGCTTTCTGTCTGTGTGCTTGCAGCGGTCAGCTTGCCGCCGTCAAGGCGGATTTCGCCGCCGGAAATATACGCGCCATAGGCACCGGAAACCTTGACTTCGGCGTTATTGGAAACGAACAGGTTGCCTACGGAAATATACAGACCGTTTGACAGAACTCCTCCGTCTGACATAGAAGAAACGCTCTCGGCAAACAGCTTGCCGTTGCCGGAGACGGAGATGTTGCCGCGGTACATATATATGCCGCGTGAGAACATCGCTCTCTTAGTGCCACCCTCCTCCAGCTCATACGCTTCGCCTGCAACGGCTGTCAGAGTTCCGCCGGTGACCAGCAGTGCTTTGTTCTTTATATCATTATCCATGTTGACGCCTATGGAGAAGCAGCTGTCATAGCCCTCTATATAGCCGCCCTGAGCAGTGATTTGACCGCCCTTGACGGTGAGGTCACCGCATACGTTGATGCCGGAGGAAAAGGTCCAGCCGTCACCGCTGTTTTTGACGCTGCCGGCGCAGACGGACAGCGTGCCCGTACCCGCAGTTTCGCTCTGAACGGTGAGGTTTCCCGTTGCGGCCAATGCGTTAATATAGGTTGTGTTTTTGTAGCTGCCGCTTACATCTATTGAGACATCGCCGCTTTGAATGGTATTATATGTGCCGTCAGCCAACACAATGGTGGTTCTGTCCGGCAGCTTAACAGCCGTGGCAGCCTTGGTGGTGAAGTCAATGCCCCTGAGGGTCAAAGTCTTGGTGCCGTTATCCCAAGTGGAATCGGCAGCACCGAAAGACTTATACCGATTGAGCAGAGCAATCGCTGCCGCGCCGCTGTCGGAGGCGGTAAAGTCTGCCGTTTCCGTTGCCGGTTCTGCCGCAAATGTCGCAATCGGCAACATTGACAGAAACATGCACATCGCTATCAGCATGGTCAATAATTTTTTTGTTTTCATATTGATTTGCTCCTTTCTGCGGATGTAACCGCAAAAATTTTAATACGGTTATGACGGACACTGTAATTTTACCATATTATAAAGCATGGTTTCAACACATTTTCCGAATTGTCAATTGACACTTTTGAAATTTTGCATGATTGTATCGGCGGTCTTGCCGTAACACATAAATTATAAAGTTTACATTATATAAAACTGAATTTTGTCTCTGCCGTTTTGACATTCGCGCAAAAAATGCTATAATGTTCAAAATGGGAGGTTTGCCTATGACTAACGAAAAGCCGAGGACTTTCAAATGGTTTCCGGTTATGGTGCTTGTGAGCATTTTTCAGGCGATATGCTCGCTCACGGTGCTGACTAAAACAAATGAATTCAGCTACACACTTATGTTGCTGCTTGTCGGCTACATGGCGGTGGAGTGGATATATCTTTTTACGGCGAGGATATTTTTCGGGCTTCGGCATCTTGAAATAGAGGTTTTGGGATTTTTCCTTTCCGGCATCGGTCTCACGGTCTGCGCGAGCGTGAGCGAGGATTATGCTCTGAAGCAGGGCGGCGCGATTCTTTTGGGGCTGATCGTTTATATTGCAATGCTTGCGGTGCTCAGAAGAACCGATATAGTCTCAAAGCTCCGCACGCCGATAGCGATTTGTGCGATAGCTTTGCTGATTTTAAACCTTGCGCTTGCCAAAACAAAAAACGGAACACTTAACTGGATAACCGTTGCGGGCGTTTCTATTCAGCCGTCCGAAATAGTAAAGCTTGCGTTTATATTTGTCGGTGCGGCTTCTTTGGAAAAACTTCAGAGAACCAGAAGTATTACCAAATATATTATATTCGCCGTTGTCTGCGTTGGCTTTTTGTTCTTGATGAGGGACTTCGGCACAGCGCTGATATTCTTCTTCACATTCGTTGTTATGGCCTTTATGCGCTCGGGTGATGTGAGAACCATAGCCCTTGTTTGCGCGGGAGCAGTCTTGGGTGCTGTGATGGTAATTTACTTTAAATCTACGGTTGCGGCACGTTTTGCAACCTACAGGCATATTTGGGACGATATGTACGGCAAAGGAATGCAGCAGACGAGGGCACTTATCTATTCCGCAAGCGGCGGACTTTTCGGGCTCGGCATAGGAAACGGCAAGCTCAAAAACACCTTTGCCGCAACTACCGACCTTGTATTCGGCATGATTTGCGAGGAGTGGGGACTTATAATCGCGCTGATGATAATGCTCTCTTTTGCGTTTTTGGTGCTGTATTGCGTGAAGACCGCGCGCAGCACACGCTCGGCGTTTTATGCAATAGCCGCCTGCGCCGCTTCGGGTATGCTGCTGTTTCAGGCTTCACTCAATATTTTCGGTGTTACGGACCTTTTGCCTTTTACGGGAGTAACACTGCCGTTTATAAGCAGAGGCGGTTCGAGTATGCTGTGCTCATGGGGACTTTTTGCATTTATAAAATCTGCAGATATCAGCACCTATCCGAAGCTTACAAAAACTATTTTGCCGGATCATCCGCTTTACGCTGACGATATATTCATCGGCAAGAGAAGGAGGGGCACGGCTAAATGAACAATACAACCAAAAGAGCTTATGTGCTCTATGCCGTTGTGGCGCTTTTCTTTGTGGGAATGGGCATTTTGATTTACAGCTTCATTGCAAACGGCGCCCAGTGGGCAACAAGCAAAGCCAACCGCCATCTTTATTCGGACGGCAGTATTTCTGCCGCAGGCTCGGTGTATGACGCAAACGGCGAAATCCTTGCACAAACCGTTGACGGCAAAAGAAAATACAACTCCGATGTTACGATAAGAAGGTCAACTCTTCACACTGTGGGCGACCTTAACGGATACATTGCAACCGGTGTTCAGTATACATACCGCAACACGCTGACGGGCTATGATTTTGTTGACGGCATATCGTCCATAGTCAGCTACGGCAAGGGCAATGACATACATCTGACTATAAATTCCGAAATATGCAAAACCGCATACAAGGCTCTTAACGGCAGAAAGGGTGCGGTGGGTGTATACAACTACAAAACAGGCAAAATAGTCTGTATGGTTTCTTCACCGAACTATGACCCCAAAAACAAGCCGTCCGATATTGACTCAAATAAAAAATACGAGGGCGTTTATTTGAACCGCGTTATATCAGGTCTTTACACACCCGGATCAACCTTTAAAGTTATAACTGCGGTCAGCGCAATAGAAAATTTGCCGGATATTTACTCTCAGACCTTTAAATGTACGGGCGAGTATTCTACGGGCGACGGAATTGTTAAGTGCAACGGCGTTCACGGCACGGTCAATTTTGAGCAGGCTCTCAATCACTCCTGCAACAGTGCCTTTGCAAAGATTGCGGTTGAGCTCGGCTCCGAAAGGCTGACGGCAACCGCAAACGAGCTTGGCTTTAACATAAAGCTCGATGTGAACGGCATTGCTTCACCCGCAAAATCTTCTTTTGATGTCAGCAAAGCGGCAAAGGTTGACCTCGGCTGGGCGGGTATAGGTCAGTACACAACTCTTGTCAGCCCATATCATATGATGAGCATAATGGGCTGCATTGCAAACGGCGGAACGGCGACGGAGCCGTATGTTGTAGATTATGTTCAAACCCAAAACGGCAGAAAAACCGAAACTAAAAGCGAGGCTTTTACCGAAATTTCTTTACCGGCAGATGTTGCAAACAAGATGAAAAAGCTACTTCGCTCAAATGTTGTGAATTATTATAAAGACAGCACCTTCCCCGGCCTTGAGATGTGCGGCAAAACGGGAACGGCGCAGATAGATGACGGCGAGCCGCATTCATGGTTTGTGGGCTTTTCGCAGAATGAGAGCACACCGTATGCGGTTGCGGTTGTTGTTGAGAACGGCGGAACGGGTCTTGCCGCGGCAGGCGTTGTGGCAAACAAAGTTATGCAAGCTGTATGCAAATGATATATAGTCCACAACATATTGATTTTGCCATAAAACCCATTGGCATAATGCCTAAATTTGCAATTGTAAATTCTAACTAAAAAAACAATATATTTCTTTTTTAGAATTATATCAAAGCTTGGTTGTGATAATATTTCAAATACAGTAGGGTATAATTGCCCTATAAATTTACGCACACAGTGCGAAAGGAGAAAATACAAATGAAAACTATGAAAAAAGTATTAGCCGTTGTGCTTGCTCTTACCATGGTATTTGCATTTGGCTCATTGGCTGTTTCAGCTAAAGAAATTACCAGCGGTCAGATCTATTGCGGACCTGAAGGCACCGTATATGCAAACCCCGGCGAGACTGTTAAGGCTCCGATTCAGTTCGTTGCCGATGCTTTTGAGTCAGACGGTTACCCCACAGACGGAACACTTCACATTCCGTTTATGGTATTCACAGGTGATGCAGAGCTTGCTCCTCTTACCGGCATAGAACTCACAGAAGAAGCTAAAGTAGCAGGCGTTGCTCTTTCGGAAGATACCGCTGTTGACGAGAACAAACAGTCAATTATAGGCGAAGTTACTCTTCCCTCTTCTTATCTCTATGGTAACAAGAGCTTAATCCTCTTCACGGTTGAGATTGCCGTATCGGAGAATTGGCAGGTTGTTGACCATGTTGCACAGCAGGAGATCTCGGCAGAGTTCTTTGCAGGCGGCGACGCAGGTCAGGCTTATATTGAAACAGCCGGAGATGAAGTTGTTAATGTTGACGGTATAATCAACGAGAACGTTGTTATTGAAGCAAGACCTTATGAACCCACAGTATGGGAAAAGATTGAGGCTAAGATTAAGGGCTACATTGTAGCTTTCATCGACATCCTCATCATCGGTCTTGAGCAGCTCAAAAAGCTCCTTGGCTAATTTGGAGTGCAGTATTCAGCGCAGACCAAATAGCAAATTAAGTTAAATAATAAAGCTATAATTCACAAGCGGCAATTTAAACGCATCAATGTGAATTATAGCTTTTATTTTTATCGCAGTCAGTATTTGCTTTTTTGGTGCTTTTGCAACGTATGGCTTTTGGCAAAGAAAACATTTTCTGCAATTTTAATGCGGCAGATCACAACATTGTCAGATATGATTTTTTGCGCCCGATATTCCGCTGTAAAGCGTCACAAGCCCTGCGCTCAAAATTGCACCGCCGACAATGTCGGTGAACCAATGAACACCCGAAACGAGCCTTCCGATAACCATAAACACCGTGAAAGCAGCCAGTGTAAAAATAATAATTTTTTGCAATAATTTATTTTTGATTCTCACTTTAAACTGCATTATCGCTGTCGGAATAACGCACATGCAAGCATTGTTGTGGAAGAGGGGTAAGACGCCTCTAAATACCCGTCTATGAGCACGGGTCTGTAATTTATTACAACCGTTTCAAACAAAAAATATACTGCGAGCACTGCAACATAAAATCCGCCGAGCGCAAGAATATCGCTGTCTACTTTAAAAAGGTTTTTTCTTTTAATGAGCTGAATAAGCCCCAAAACCGCAAAGCCGAGCACAAAACACAGCGGAACAATGCCGAGCCAATCCGTGACAACATAGAGCAGCATATGAACGCCGAAAAGTTTATGCACAAATCCGTTAAGCGCAGCAAAACCCACGGCAGAGCCGCCGGGTCCGATGCTTTGAACGTCAAAGCATTTAATTGCAGCTGTCCACAAAATAAAAAGTGCAATAAATCCCGCTGCCGATAAAATTCTTTTTTTCTTCATTTTCATCCGTCCTTTTATTTTTTTGGTTTTCACCCGGATACATTGTGCCGAAAAGACGGATTTTTTACAAGAAACGCTCATTCACACGAGCGACACGAATCGTGTCAAGAACGTTTTATAAGCATAAGAGCCTTTATCACAAGAAATATAAAGGTAAATACAGCCGCATACGGCTGCAAACTCGCCATAAAGATAACCGCACCGACTGCACTTAAAATCAAAGAAATTTTGTTTTTGATTTTGAGCCAAAATGCGGATTTCAAATTTTGCAGGGCGAGCGTTAAAATTCCGCATAAAATTATTGCAAAAACAATAATCAGATATGCCGCTTTCGTATAAGGCTCAACACCCGTTAAATTTAAAAGCGAGACCGATTTAATTTCGCCGTTTGATTTTTGACCGAAAAATGGGAGAAACAGGAAGATTGCAACACAGCAATCAAGCAGACCGAATACAGTTGAGCGTAAAATGTTTTCTTTTTGTTTGTTTTCTTCTTCGGCCATTGTGAGCACCGTTTCGCTTGAAAGCAATTCGTCCAAAGATACAGAGAAAAATTTTGATATAGCTTTTAAGGATTCTATGCCGGGATAACCTCTGCCCGTTTCCCTTAATTAAAGATATTATTGGGTAAAAAAGAAAGGTCAGTCGATTTTGCCGATGAAGCGGTAGTAGATTTCTACTTCC